>Ga0066710_100001965_pt1 | contig 16083 bp, 14 predicted proteins | sample GraSoiAngelo_159_FD_79666 | JGI IMG/M metagenome (GOLD analysis project Ga0066710, IMG submission 79666) | Grasslands soil microbial communities from the Angelo Coastal Reserve, California, USA - 14_1009_16_40cm | ecosystem: Environmental > Terrestrial > Soil > Grasslands | place: USA...
CGCCGGCAGCGGCCGAGCGGTCACCCCCAGGGCGAGCACCATGATGGCGACCACCGTCGCATGGATCATGAGAAGCTCACCGATGATTAGTGAGACGGTTATCTGACACCGAAACAGGCCGATCGCGGCCACCGGAACTCCACCGGCTGATTCATTCCGATGAACGCCGGCTAATGCGTCCAATTGTCGCTGGACAGAATGGTTGTCGGTATGCCGCGCGGGCAAACACGCAAATTCGGCGGGTTTGGTGCCGGCTTTCATTCTTGGGCGACGAGTGGAGCAAGTCCGGTCTAAGGGTGCGATATCTGCCGGCGGGAGCGATGAGGCCAACCGTGTCGAGCTGCCGCGATCATCAGTACGGCAGGCCGAGCAGTTGGACTCCCGATAGGTTGCACAGGGTCAGCACAAGGGCGCCCAGGCCCGCCGCGGCGGTCAGTACCCCCACCGCGACGAACCCCGGACGCGGCCGCCGCCCGGAGACCCGGTACACCACCAGCCGGCCGGCGCCCTTGTAGGCGCTCGCGCGGACGAGGGCACGAACCACCTGGTTGACGAACGTGGCCCGGGCGGATTCAAGCAGGATCTGCTCCCGCCCGAGCAGCGACACCCACAGCGAGACCCTGCGCGGACGGGAACACTGGACCGCGATCATCACGACAAGGGCCGCCAGTATCGCGCTCGCGGTGCCGAGCCGCACCGGTACCGCGGTGAAGATCGCCATGGCGCCCAGCGTGCATGCCGCCGTGGCCGCGGCGGCGAGGGCGGCAACGCCGACGTTGGCCCGTTCATGCACGACGAATAGCTCGTGGAAGTCGGAGAGTGGAAGCCTGCGGCCGCGTATGTCAACCCACTGATCGTTAATACGAACGCCGTCCCGGTGCATGAATACGATCTGTTGACGCACGTCTACACCTCACTCTGTCCGCTATGCTTTGAGCCGATGGTGCGGGCGGGCCAGCGGTCGTGGTAGGTCGGACGGCGGTCGTTCAGGCGGACATCTGGCATACTCGCCCGGATCTGCGAGAGGCCGATGGACAGTGCCGGGTCGCTGAACTCAGTCGCCGCGTTCTCCGCGTTGCTGTCCGCCGAAGACAGAGCGTTGTTGGACTCTTCCGGGATAGTTCGGAAGTTTGCCGCGGGTACCCCGATCATGCATGAGGGCGATCCGTCCGAACATGTGCTGATCATTCGCCACGGGTGCGTCAAGGTGATCGCTTCCGCGCCGGGCGGTACCCAGGTGGTCCTCGGTATTCGCGGCCCCGGCGACATCGTCGGTGAGCTTGCCGGGCTGGCCGGTCGGCCGCGGCGGGGCACCGTGGTCACCATCGACAAGGTGGAGGCCGTCGTCGTACCCGGAACCCGGTTCGGGCAACTGCTGACCGAGCGTCCGGCCCTTTCGATCGCGGTCGCCCGGGTGGTTTCGGAGAGGCTCGCCGAGTCTGACGGGTACCGGCTCGCCGTCGGTACCGTCGGCGTGGCGCCGGCATTGGCCCGACTCGTTCTCGACCTCGTCCGGCGATACGGCAGCAGGAACGATGAGGGCGCCTTGACCCTGGGGCTGGGACTCACCCAGAAGGATCTGGCCGATTACCTGGCCGTGTCACCGCGGACGGTCGCCCGTACCGTCGCCGCCTGGCGCACAGCCGGCGTGATCAGCACCGGTCGCCGATCGATCGTCGTGCACCGGCCCGCCATTCTTCAAGCGCACGCCGAAGCAGTTTGAATAATTGAGCAAAGCCGATTCGTCAATGGCGCGCGCACATCTTGCGAAATGACACCTCAGGACCATCCGCGCCCAAGTGTGGCGGCGTAGCGGGGCAAGGCCGCGGGTACAGTAGAATTGCCGATCACCACCTGAACTGCTGCCCCTGAGGAGACGCGGAATGGCACCAAACAGTGGCGCCGTCCAGACGTCCGGCTCGGGCGGCCTGGCAAATGGCTGGTGGAAGGCCTATCTGGAGACAATTCCAGGCGGCTATCTCGACCTCCTGGCGGCCGAGGAGGACGCCTCCCGGATAGTCCATTTCCATCCGACGTTCGTGCCGGGCCTGTTGCAGACCGAGAGCTACGCCGCGGCGATCACGCCAGCGACAACACTGAAGGCGATGACCTCAGACGACGCCAGAACGCTGGTCCACGTGAAGCTGTCGCGTCAGCGTGCCGCGTTGGAGGGCAGCCGGCTGAAGGAATTGGTCTTTCTGATGGACGAGACGGCGCTGCGCCGGCCGGTAGGATCGCCAGCGACAATGCGGGATCAGTTGAGCCATCTGCTGGAAATGGCGGAGCATCCGATGGTCACCCTCGTCGTCGTACCGTTCGGCGGGCAGCCACACCCCGGGCTGCTCGGAGCGTTCATGCTGATGCAGTACGGAGGGGGGCTCGACGACGTACTCTGCTTCGAATGGCAGATGGGTAACCAGGTGATCCGGAATCAGCCAGGTCTGATCGGGCGGTACCGCGAGTTGGCGGAAGACCTCGCCGGAGCCGACCCGGATGGTACGGCGGCACGGGAGCGTATCGCGTCAGCGCTTGCGGAGAACCATGAACCGGGGCGATAGCCGTACCATTGTCGCGAGAAGAGTTGGCAGAACCGGCGTTGGCCAAGTGCCGCCAACTCGCTCGTATGTGAGTCGAGCCTGGGCAGCTCAGGATTGGCCGGCTGGCGCGTCGAACTCGCCGGCCTGCACAGCCGCGACGAAGTCGCGCCACGATTCGGCAGAGTAGGTAAGGAGCGGGCCCTCGGTGTTCTTTGAGTCGCGCACTCCGACCTGGAGTGACGATGACAAGATGGCAACCTCGACGCAATTGGCGGTGTCCGAACTGCGGCGGCTCTTGAACCACTGTGCCTGAGTCCCGCTTCGCGGATAGATCATTCTTTTGGAACCCTCTCAAATGTTCGGCTCGGCACCAGCGACCATCGAGGCGAAGACCTCGGCGGACTCTTGGACTCCGAGCGATAACTCATCCAACGCAGCAAATGACTGACGGTAACGGTCGACGTCGGTCTGCCGATCACGTAGCACTCCGCCAGCGAGATCATCCAACCACACGTGAGAGGGAATGCGAAGAGCTTCGGGGAAATCTAGGATCGCGAATGGTCCGGTCAGCGCCGGGTGTGCACCTGCCCTGAGGGGAATGATCCGCACCGATATCTCGGGCCGGTCGCTGAGCTCCTGTAGCCGGATCATCTGGCGCCGCATGATCGCCGGGTCCCCGATCGGCCGTCGCAGAACGGTCTCGTCCAGCACGACGTCGATGCGTGGCGGTGGGATCCGGCCGAGAACCGCCTGCCGCAGCATCCGCCTCTGCATCCGGGTCCGCGCCAGATGGTCCTCCGGGGTCGGCGTCGTGTTGGTGATGATTACCGCGGCGTAGTCCGGCGTCTGGAGAAGGCCGGGGACGACCACCGCTGCGTACATCGAGCTGTGCGTCGCCTGTTCCTCGAGGCGAGCGTACCTTTCGTACACGTCTGGTACGCCATCTCCCGTTTTGCGTGATCGTGGCACAGGGTGTTGCAGCAATGCGCCGATGCAGGACCGCAGGTCCTGCGGCGCCTCGTAGAAGTCCAGTAACAGGGCCAAATCCTGCGGCTTCACCCTGGATAGGGACGTTTCGATCCGGCTCAGCTTCGAGCTGGACCATCCGAGCGCCTCGGAGACTTCCTTGACGGACCGCCCTGTCTCAACGCGCAGGCGCCGAAGCGCCGCCCCGGTCGGCAGGGTCTGCTCAACGGACGGCATCGAAGCACCATACCGCAAGTTGCAACTTGCTACTCCAGATGAGTTGCATCAGCTGCATGATACCAACATTGCCATGCCATATGGCGCACAACGCGGCACGTTGCAACTATTGCCGTCTGGTCCGTGTAGTTGCGTCAATATTTACATGATTGCATGCGCGCTAGGAGCCCAGATCGGGACACGCAGCAACGACCCCACGAGGGAGCCCGACATGAACGCCAGATCGGTCGCAGACCAGTCCACGCGCTTCCGCGCCACCCGCAACCGGTACCGGCGGTCGGTTGTGCTGCCGTCGGCCACCCCGGCGGACCTCGCCCCGGTACCGGACCACAATCTTTACGCCATCGTGCTCGTCGACGTCGCCGGCTCGGCATCCACCACCGCGCAGGGACGGGCCAGGATGCGGCGCGACCTGTACGACCTCATGGACGGTGCGTTGGACCGCCGCGGGCTGGACCTCGCGACGTTTGCACTCAACGACACCGGTGACGGGCTGCGCCTGTTCGTACCGTTCCACCGGGTGCGACCCACCGACATCGTCGACATGTTCGTCCTCGGGTTCCTCGCCGGGCTCCGCCAACAACGGCAGTACGCGACGGAGGCGGCGCGAATCCGCCTGCGGATGGCGATCGACCTGGGTCTGGTGGGTCCACACTTGCAAGGGTGGATCGGTGACCCGCTCGTCCGTGTGGCTCGGCTCGTTGATGCCGAGCCACTTCGCGATGTGCTGCGCAACGACCCCGGTCTGGACCTCGCCGTGGTGGTGTCCGACGAGATGTACCTGTCGGTGGTCCGGCCCGGCGACGGCTACGTGCCGTCGGAAGGCTTCCAGCCGGTGGTGGTACGGGTGAAGGAATTCGCCGCACGGGCTTGGCTTCTCCGTCCGCACGCCTATTGGCTGTGCGGATCGTGTACCGCCGCCGCGGCGTGAGCCCGGCGGCGCTTTTGTGACAGCAGAAGCCATGGAGGGGTGCGTGGGGCATGGCATCACCGGCACCGTCGCCAGAACCACAACGGGGATTCTGGGCGACACTGAGCAAGACCGAGTGTGACGCGCTGATCGAGGCCGGCGTACGGTCGACCTTCGCGCCGGGAAGCGTGCTCCTCGCCCACCATGACAGCTCGGGCGACGTGGCCATCGTCTGGTCGGGTCTCATCAAGGCAGCCGTGCGCGTCGCCGACGACAAGCACGTCGTGCTGGCGCTACGCGGGCCCGGCGACATCGTCGGCGAGCTCGCCCATATCAACGGTGGGCGCCGGTCGGCCGCCGTCATCGCGGTCAACCGTGTCGAGGCGCTGATCGTGCCGCGGGACCGGTTCACCGAACTGCTCGGCCGCGACCGGGCGGCGGCGGACAGTCTGCGGCGGATCATCGTCGATCGGCTGTGTGAGGCCGACCGCGACCGCCTGGCCGCCGCCTCGATGACCGTGGGACAGCGCCTCGCCCGGTACCTGCTGAAGCTTGTCTGGCGACACGGCGTGCCGGTACCGGACGGCAGCCTGCGCATCGACCAGCTCTCGCAGGAGGACCTGGCCGCCTGCATCGGCGGCGGCCCGCGCACCGTGGCCCGTGAGATGGGCGAGTGGCGCAAGCGGAGCATCATCTCGACCGAACGACGTTCGGTCATCGTCCACGAGCCCGCCGCCCTCGACCGGATCGCCGGGCGGCACGCGCCACCGCCGTGACCGGCGGCACGTGCCACCGCCGTGACCGGCGGCCCGCTCAGCGGGTACCCAGCACCGGCGCCGCTTCGGCCATGTCGAGGACCTGCGCGTCCTGCGCGGCCTTGCGGCGCGGCATCAGCAGCAGCGCCGCCATGGCCAGCACGCAGCAGCCGATGATGTACCAGCTGATGCCGGTACTGGAATGGGTGCGCTGCAGGATCCGGGTGGCGATCAGCGGTGCCGGCCCGCCGGCGATGACGGACGCCAGCTGGTACCCCATCCCGGCGCCGGAGTACCGCACGTTCGGCCCGAACCCTTCCGCGATCAGCGCCGCCTGCGGCCCGTACTGCATGTCGTGGAACAGCAGCGACAGCACGATCGCGAGCAGTACCAGTCCCGCGTCGCGCGTGTTGAGCAGGCCGAAGTACGGGAACGCGTACAGCGCCGTGCCGACGATGCCCACGCCGTACACCAGCCGTCGGCCGACCAGGTCGGACAGGTACCCGAAGAACGGCACGCTGACCAGCCCGATCGCGGCGGCGATGAGCGTGGCGTTGAGCAGGCTGTCCCGCGTCAGTTTCAGCTGGGTCGTGCCGTACGTGAGCACGAACGTCACGAACAGGTAGAACGGCGCCTGTTCCGACATCCGCACGAACGCTGACGTGAGCACCTGCCGCCACTGCCGGACGAGCACTTCGAGCAGCGGCTGGCGTACCACGGCGTTCTGCTGGCGGACGGCCGTGAACTCGGGGCTCTCCATCACCCGCAGCCGCACGTACAGGCCGATGCCGACCAGCACGATGCTGAGCAGGAACGGGACCCGCCAGCCCCAGCTCAGGAAGCTGTGCCCGGACACCGAGCTGAACAGCTTGAACATGCCGGTGGACAGGACCAGACCCAGCGGTACCCCCAGCTGTGGCCAGCTGGCCATCAACCCGCGGCGGCGGTGACTGCCCCATTCCATGGACATCAGCACCGAACCGCCCCACTCGCCGCCGACGCCGAGCCCCTGCGCGATCCGCAGCAGGGTCAGCAGTGCCGGAGCGGTGTACCCCAGCGTCGCGTACCCCGGCAGCAGGCCGATCAGGAACGTGCTGATCCCCATCAGCATCAGCGTGGTCACCAGCATCGCCTTGCGGCCGACCCGGTCGCCGAAGTGGCCGAAGATCGCGGCCCCGACCGGCCGGGCGGCGAAGCCGACGAACTGGGTACCGAAGGACAGCAGAACGCCTGTGTACGCGGCCTGCCTGGGGAAGAACAGCGCCGGGAAGACCAGCGCCGACGCCGTACCGTAGAGGAAGAAGTCGTACCACTCGATGGTGGTGCCCACGGTGCTCGCCACGACGGCGCGCCGTCGCCCCCGCCGCACCGCCTCGGTCTGGATCGTTCCGGTCATGGCCATGCCGCCTCCCGCCGCAGGGCCCCCGCTGGGGTTGTGTTCCCCTGCCGCGGGTCGCGTCAAACGTGCGTCGGCGGCGATATCTCACGGTCACCGGCACGGCGGCGGCTATGCTCTGTTGATCGGTAAGCGGCACGATGGGGGATGAACGGCACGATGGCGCGCAAGGTCCAGGTACGCCTGCTCGACGACATCGACGGCAATGAGGCTGAGGAGACGGTGCGGTTCGGCCTGGACGGCACCGAGTACGAGATCGACCTGTGCGCCAAGCACGCCGAGAAGCTGCGGGCCGCGTTGGCCAAGTTCATTCTCGCGTCGCGCCGGCAGGCTCGTCGCCGGGTCACGGTGGCACGCGGCCGCGGTGGTACCGCGACCGTCGACCGCACGCAGAACCAGGCGGTCCGGGACTGGGCCCGGAGCAAGGGCATCGCGGTGTCCGACCGGGGTCGCATTCCCGCACACATTTCCGAGCAGTACCAGCGCGAGGCCGGCCGGTAGCCTACCCTGTCCACCTTCGGGACCACCTGGGGGACGGGCAGATGAATCGACGATGGTTGATATTGTGCGGCGCGGCGGCCGTGGTGCTCGCCGCGCTCGTCGCATGGCTGGTGTGGCGGCCGCGCGCGCAACCGCCGCCGCGGGCGCGGCCATATCTGGAGTACACCGCCTGCCTGCTGACCGACGGGCGGGGGCCGGTGTCCGCGTCGGTGTGGAGCGGCATGCAGGACGCGTCGCTCGCGACCCACGCCAAGGTGCAGTACCTGCAGGTCGCGGGGGAGTCGACGGCCGCGAACGCGATGCCGTACCTGGCCAGCCTGGTGCAGCGGCGCTGCGCCGTGGTCTTCGCCGTGGGTACCGCTCAGGTCGCCGCTGTCGCGGCTGACGCACCGAAATTTCCGGGGGTACGGTTCGTCGCCGTCGGCGGCTCACTGGCCGGTGCCAATGTGACGAACATCGATGCGTCCGACCTGGCTCAGGTCCGCGGCCGGGTCGACACCTTCCTCCGTACCGCGGTCCGCTCATCCACACCGTGACGGCGGTTTTGCCTAGTGGCTAGCCGGATCCGGGAAAACTGCCGGTCGAACGAATCGCTCAAGTACCCGTAAAACTCCGGAATCGGCGGCGGTGTCGGAACGCCGTCCGTTTTGCGGTCTTGATGTTGCCGGCCCGGGCACCGCAGACTCCACGGCATTCCGTCGTGCTCCTGGGGAGGCTGCTGTGCGGGTCGCTCGAACGCACCGTCGATCGCGGGTGTGGCCGCGGCGGGTGGCGACGCTCGTCGTGCTGGTACTCGGGTTGACCGTCGCCGCTCCGCTGCAGAACATCGGCAGACCGGGCACGGACCCGTTGCCGATGGGCTGGTTGCGGGACTGGTTCGAGCTTCCGGCCGGGTGGGCGTCGCCGCCGACGCCGTCGACGCCCACCCAGCAGTCCGCGGGTACCGCCGCCGGGCGCGGCCATTCCGCGCCGGCCGCGTCGACCCGTGCCGGCGGTGGCTCCGGCCGCGCTCCGGGCAAGGGCGCGGGTCAGCTCGACGCCTTCCGTCCGCACCAGGCGACCAGCCAGCCGGTGACGACCGGGCCGGCGAGCGGTGACCAGAGCTTCGATCCGGTACGCAGCAAGCGGATCGCGAGCGCCTCCTCCGCGACGGCTGACGTCTTCCAGAACCCGGACGGCTCGTTCACCCGCAACGTCTACCCGCGCCCGGTGAACTTCCAGGCGCCGGACGGCTCGTGGGTACCGATCGACACGACGCTGGCCCGCGGCGGTGACGGCCGGGTGCACGAGAAGGCCAGCGGGCATCCGGCCGACTTCGCGGGCACCGCGTCGGACAGCACCCTTGCGGAGCTGTCCATCGACACCGGCCACCACATCGGATACGGGTTGGCCGGCGCGGCGGGCGTCACGCCGCAGGTGTCCGGTTCGACGGTGACCTACCCGGGCGTGCTGCCGGGCACCGACCTGCGGGTGACCGCGATGGCCGGTGGATTCAAGGAATCTCTGGTCCTGCGTTCGGCCACGACCGCGACGTCGTGGGTGTTTCCGTTGCGCCTGACGGGGGTCAGCGGAGCACTGCAGCCGGACGGGTCGGTGGCGTTCGCCGACGAGGGTGGCACGGTGCTCGCGACGATCCCGCGCGGTTCGATGTCCGACTCGCGGTACAACCCGGCGATCGACGACATGACCCGGTCCGACGCGGTCACCTACCAACTGGTGACGGTCAACGGTGGGCCGGCGCTGAAGATGACCGTCGACGCGGGCTGGCTGCACGACCCGGCGCGGGTGTTCCCGGTGACCGTGGACCCGACGGTGTCCGACAAGGCCTACGCGTCCGGCAGCACCTACGCCCAGTCGGGTGCGACCGGCGACCACTCGTTCGAACAACTGCTGAAGGTCGGCACGCCGGACGGCGGCACGTCCGTCAAGGCATACAGCTTCCTGCAGTTCGCGTCCTTCGCGCCGACGTTCGCGGGTGCGCGCTTCACCTCGGTGTCGTTGCACGCGTTCGTGGTGTGGGCGTACACCTGCACGCCGCAGTGGTTCTGGGTGCGCACCGTGACGTCGGCGTGGAACCCGTCGGGCGTCACCGCATACCCGGGGCCGTCGTTCGACAACGTCAACGACGCACTCGGGTCGGCGCAACCGGCCGTCTCACACGCGTGCGGCAACACGAGCAACGACCCCGGTACCGGCGACTGGGCGGTCGCGCCGCTGAACCCAGCGCTGTTCAGCTGGTGGGCGGCGGGCCAGCAGCCGAACAACGGGATCGCGATCACCGCGTCGCAGACCGACCAGAACCAGTGGAAGAAGTTCGACTCGGTCAACGGGCCCAACCCGCCGTACCTGGCGGTGACCTACACGCCCGACCAGGCGCCGGTGGTGGACAAGCAGTTCCCGGCCAACAACAGCACGGTCGACACGCTGCGGCCGGAACTGATGGCGATCGGGCACGACCCGGACCACTACCCGGCCGCCGCGGTCAACTACTACTTCTCGCTGTACGACAGCTCCGGCAACCTGGTGGACCAGTCGGGGTGGATTGCCTCCGGTGTCTGGCAGGTACCGGCCGGGCGGTTGCAGTGGGGCAAGGTCTACTACTGGATCGTCCAGTCCGGCGACGGTGCCCTGCCATCGCCGTCACCACAGGTCTACGCGTTCGGCGTCCGGGTACCACAGCCGCTGGTGACGTCCGGGCTCTCGCAGAACACCGAGGGCCATGGCCTGGACCCGTCGATCGGTAACTACACCACGTCGGCCACTGACGCGACGGTACTGACCGTGGGTCCGCCGTTGTCGGTGCAGCGCAACTACAACAGCCGCGATCCACGCGTGGGCGGCGCGTTCGGCACCGGCTGGTCCAGCGTGTTCGACGCGTCCGCGGTGGAACAGAAGGACAGCTCGGGCACGGTGCAGTCGGTGGTGGTGACGTACCCCGACGGGCAGCAGATCGGGTACGGCCGCAACGGCGACGGTTCGTTCACTCCGCCGGCAGGCAGGTTCGCCACGTTCGTCGCGGTGTCCGGCGGCGGGTACTCGCTCACCGACAAGAGCGCCACCGTGTACCGGTTCACCCAGGCGCTGCCCACCGGCGGATACGGCATCTCGTCCATCGCCGACGCGGCCGGGCGCACGCTGACCTTCGGCTACACCGGCGGACAGATCACCACCGCGACCGCCGCGTCCGGACGGGTACTGCACCTCACCTGGTACACCCCGGCCGGCGCCACGGCACCACACGTGCAGACGGTCGCCACCGATCCCGCCGTGACCGGCGATGCGACGACCGTGCAGACCTGGACGTACAGCTACGTCGCCGACCAGTTGTCGAAGGTGTGCCCGCCGACGTCGTCGACCGCGTGCACCGGTTACGGGTACACGTCCGGCTCGCCGCACGCGACGACCGTGCTGAACGCCGGACCGCAGTCGTACTGGCGGCTGAACGAAGCCTCCGGTGCCGGCACGGCGGCAAGTGCGGTCCTGGCCAACGAGGGCAGCGACAACGCGACCTACACCAATGTCGCGCTGGGCCAGCCGCCCGCGCTGCCCGGCTCCGCGGCCACGTCGGCCACCTTCAACGGCACGTCCTCCTACGTGACGCTGCCCAACTCCCTCGTCACCAACGCCTCATACCAGAGCATCAGCCTGTGGTTCAAGACCACCGGCAGCGGTGTGCTGTTCAGCTACAACACCGGCCCGGTCACCGGATCCCTGCCGACCACGTACACACCGGCGCTGTACGTGGGCGCCAACGGCAAGCTGTACGGCGAATTCTGGTACGACGGCGGCGTCGCTCCGATCGTGAGCCCCGGTACCGTCAACGACGGCGCATGGCACCACGCCGTCCTGTCCGGTGGCGGCGGTACCCAGACGCTGTACCTCGACGGCGCGGCCGTGGACACGAAGACGGGCGCGATCCACCTGTTCGACGCGACCGGCTCGTCCGTCAACTACCTCGGCACCGGGTTCCTCGCCGGCGCCTGGCCCGGCCAGCCGGCGACTCCTTCGGCGAACTACAGCATGTACTTCACCGGCTCGATCTCCGACGCCGCCTTCTTCAACGACTACCTGACGAAAGACACCGTCAAGCAGCTCTACGTCTCCGGCCACTCGGCCGGGCAGCTGCTCGCCTCGGTCACCCGGCCATCCGGTACCAACCAGGCCACCGTCACGTACGATCCGATCTCCGGCCGGGTGGCCCGGCTGACCGACGCCAACGGTGGTACGTGGACGGCCAGTACCCCGACCGCGCAAGGCTCCAGCCAGGTCTACGTCTCATCCGTTCTTGCTGCCGCGCCGGCCGACTACTGGCGCCTCAAGGACACCGGCGGAGCGACCGCTGTCAACGAGGTCCGGGGCGGCACCGCGACCTACAGTACGGTGACCCTCGGCGCTCCCGGCTCGGGCCCGTTCACCGACACCCCCGCCGGCCAGTTCAACGGCACGTCGTCCTACCTGCAGCTGCCGGGCAACCTGCTGCCCGGGTCGGGGCCGATGTCGGTCGGGATGTGGTTCAAGACCGCCCAGACCGGTGGCGTCCTGTTCGCCGAGCAGGGCGGCGCTCCGGGCAGCGGTCAGTGCCCGTGCCTGCCCGTGATGTGGGTCGGGTCAGACGGCACCCTGCGTGGCGTCGCCCCGTCCGATCTGCCGACGTCGCCACTGGTCGGGATGGCGAATAAGTGTCTTGACCTGTCGGCGTTCGGCACCACGAACGGTACGAAGGTACAGCTGTGGAGCTGCACCGGCGCCGCGAACCAGGTATGGCAGTGGCAACCCAACGGCAGCCTCAAGAATCCGGCTTCCGGACGGTGCCTGGACGTCTCCAACTCGGGTACGGCGAACGGCACCAAGGTGCAGTTGTGGGACTGCGCCGGCGTACCCGGCCAGGTGTGGCAGCCGCAGGCCGACGGCACCTGGAAGAACCCGAACTCCGGTAGGTGCCTGGACCTGAGCGGGCCCAGCAGCGCCGACGGCACCCAGGCGTGGATCTGGGACTGCTACGCCGGTCCCGGGCAGAAGTGGAGGGCGTCGCTGAGCACCTCCGCGCGGGTCGACGACAACAAGTGGCACCACGCGATCCTCACCAGCGACGGCACCACCCAGACGCTGTACCTCGACGGCGCGAAGGTCGGCAGCAGCGCCGGCCCGGCGTTGACCTCCACCAGCCAGCCCTACACGTTCGTCGGCACGGGCCGCACCGGCTCCGGGTGGACCGGCCTGCCGGCCAACACCGACGCCTACTTCAACGGCTCGATCTCCGACGTGGCGTTCTACCGTTCGGCGCTGTCCGCCGCCCAGGTGGGGGCGCAGCATTCGGCATCGACGTACGCCACCGGGCTGACCCCGGTACAGGAAGTCACGGTGACCGATCCGGGCGGGCACCCGATCATCTACCACTACGACCTGGCCAACGACGGGCGCTTCATCTCCCGCACCGACGGGCTGGGCAACAAGACGAGCTTCGGGTACGACACCGCCGGGTTCCTCAACACGGTCACCGACCCCAACGGGATCGTCACGACCACCGGCCACGACGTCCGTGGCAACCTCGTATCCCGGACGACATGCCAGAACCAGGCCGCCAACCGCTGCTCGACGACGTACTACACCTACTTCCCGGACGACACGTCCGCGACGCTCACGCCGAACGCCAAGAACGACGTGATCCTGACGGTGAGCGACGGACGGTCCGCATCGGCCGGCGACACCACGTACCGGATCTCGTACGGCTATGACGCGGCCGGCAACCGCACCACGGTGACAACCCCACCGGTACCGGGCTTCCCCGCCGGGCGGACGATGACCACGACCTACACCGACGGCAGGACCGTACCGGCTGCCGACAGCGGCTTCGCCCCGGCCGGCCTGCCGTGGAAGGTGACCAGTCCCGGCGGCGCGGTACAGACCACGACCTACTTCCACAACGGTGACATCGCGAGCGTCACCGACGCGGCCGGACAGGTCACGAGGTACAGCTACGACAACCACGGTCGGCCGACCACCGAGACCGTGGTATCGGACCCCTATCCGGCCGGCCTGACCACCACCTACAGCTTCGACAAGCTGAACCGGTTGCGCGTGCAGACCAGCCCGCCGGTCACCAACCGGGTCACCGGGGCGGTGCACACCGCGCGTGCCACGACGGTGTTCGACGACGACAGCAACCGCACCTCGGTCACGGTCGAGGACCTGACCGGCGGCGACGCGTCCCGCACCACCCTGGCGACCTTCAACAACCACGACCAGATGGACAGCCAGACCGATGCGTCCGGCAACAAGACGACGTTCGGCTACGACGGGTACGGCAACCAGAAGAAGGTGATCGACCCGGCCGGCGACGAGACCGACATCGACTACGACCCGAACGCGCACCCGGTGACGGCGACGCTGAAGAAGTTCACCGGCGATCCGGTCAACCCCAGCCCCGCCCAGGATCTCGTCCTCACCTCGAGGTCCTACGACCCGGCCGGGCGCCTGGCCACGGTGACCGATTCGATGGGCTGGGTCACCACGTACACGTACACCGACGACGGCCTGCAGGCGACGGCCACCCGGTCCGATCCGGCGCACCCGGGCACCACGTTCCTCCAGGAGTCCGACAGCTACGACGCGGCCGGCAGCCTGACCTCGCGAACCACCAACAACGGCGCCACTACCACCAACGTCACGCTCGACGCGGCCGCGCTGTGCGTCAAGAGCGGCAACGCGGTCATCCTGCGCGGCGGCAAGGAAGCGCTGCACTCCAACACCGCCGTGCACGCGATCTTGCAAGACACGCTCCGCGCCTGCGACTTGCCCGAAGACGCCGTCCAACTTGTGACCACACCCGATCGCACCGCGGTCGGCGAACTGCTCAAGCTCAGCCAGTGGATCGACTTAGCGATACCGCGCGGCGGCGAAAGCCTGATCCGGCGCGTGGCAATCGAAGCGGCGATGCCGGTGCTCAAGCATTATCTGGGCAATTGTCACGTCTACGTGGACCGCGCTGCCGATCTCGCCATGGCCTTGCGGATCCTTATCAATGCGAAATGCCAGCGGCCCGGCGTCTGCAATGCCGCCGAAAGCTTGCTCGTCCACGCCGACATCGCCGAGGCATTTCTGCCCGACGCGGCGGCGGCCCTCCGCGCCCAGGGCGTCGAGCTGCGCGGCTGCCCGGTGACGTGCCGATTGGTGCGCGACGCAAAGGCCGCGACTGAGGCCGATTACACCGCCGAGTTTCTCGATTTGATCCTGTCGATCAAGGTGGTCCGCGATCTGGCGGAAGCCATCGCGCACATCGCCCGCTATGGCTCGCAGCATACGGAAACGATTGTCACGCAGGACTTGGCGGCTGCCCAGCGCTTCACGGCGACGGTCGATTCCGCCGCGGTCCTCGTCAACGCCAGCACGCGCTTCAACGACGGCCACGAATTCGGCCTCGGCGCCGAGATCGGCATCAGCACCGACAAGTTCCACGCCCGCGGCCCGTGCGGTTTGCAGGAATTGTGCAGTTACAAATATGTGGTATGGGGCAACGGGCAAATTCGGGAGTGACCTTGGCCTGATTCATCGTTTCGCGCCGAGAGCACCAAACGATCCGTCAAGTTTTCAGCGCGGGCGTTCGATCTAAGATAGGAGACATTGCGCACGCGGGCAGGAAACCGCATGAAACGGGCAAATTGGCAATTGTGGCGCTCTTGGGCAATCGCGTTGCTGTTGCTGCCGGCCGGTTGCCGCGGCTTGCTGGGACCGGCCGGGATGCCCCAAGATCCGTTGTTTATCAGCCGGCGGCCGATCGAAGGCAGAGCGACCGACGCCGCGCCGACCGCCATCGCCGCGGCGACGCCGACGCCACCGCCGCTTCCGGCCGAGATCGCGAATCGCCCGGCCTACGCGCGGCGCCCCGAACCGGAGTCGTCCGACCGGGTGGCGCCGTCGGGGCGGCGCGACGCGGACACGGTCGTCGAAATACCGCGGTCGCCGCGGCTCGCGCCGGGAATATTGACGAACCGTCCCGCGCCGCAACTACGAGCCGTTCCCGAACCTCCGGAACCGTGAGCGAATGTCTTGTCCGCGAGCCAAGTCCTTGCTGAAGGTCGCAGCGCTCGTTGCATTTCTCGGCGCCGCGTTCTATGTCGTAGGCTACACGGAACTAGGCAACTCGCTCCGCGTCCGCGCGGAAAGCATAAGCGCCGCTATCGATGAATTCGATACAGTGCAGGCCCGGCTGCTTTACGTGCTCGTTTATGTCGTCGGCGCCTTATTGCTTGTCCCCGGCGTGTTGCTGAGCTTCATCGGCGCGCTCTTGTTCGGCGTGTGGGAAGGCACGCTTTACACCTGGATCGGCGCGACCATTGGCGCGACCTTGGCCTTTTGGCTGGCCAAAGCGCTCGGCCGCGATTTCGTCGCGCAACGGCTGGGCGGCAAGCTGCAAGTGCTGGACCAGCGCGTCCGCGACCGCGGCTTCGTCGGCTTGCTGTTGATCCGCCTGGTGCCCTTGTTTCCCTTCAACGTCGTCAATTTCGGCTGCGGACTGACCGGGCTGCGCACGCGCACGTACGTGGCCGCCACCGCAGTCGGCATCGTGCCCGGCACCTTCGTTTATCAATACTTTTTCGCGAAGTTGGGTCGGAGAGTTCTGGAGCAAGGAATTACTTGGAGCGACTTGGCCGACGTGAACGTGCTGCTGCCGATCGGCGTGTTTGCGACCTTTCTGCTGCTCACCGGTTGGCTCGCACGACAATTTCGCGGCCCAACGAATTGACAGATTCACTTCACCGGCGACTTCTTGGCAAAATGATC
>Ga0066710_100001967_pt1 | contig 16080 bp, 14 predicted proteins | sample GraSoiAngelo_159_FD_79666 | JGI IMG/M metagenome (GOLD analysis project Ga0066710, IMG submission 79666) | Grasslands soil microbial communities from the Angelo Coastal Reserve, California, USA - 14_1009_16_40cm | ecosystem: Environmental > Terrestrial > Soil > Grasslands | place: USA...
CGGAAAGCGGAAAGCGGAAAAAGCAAGGCTGGCAGCTGGAAGCTGACGGCTGGAAGCTATTGAGGAGGCACGCCGTTGTCGATCGAAGAAAAATACGATGAGGTGCGACAGCTCATCTCCATCGGCAAAGAAAAGGGCTACCTGCTGTACGACGAGGTGAACGAGCTGCTGCCGGCCGACATCACGTCCTCCGACGAGCTGGACGATCTGTTCAGCACGTTCGGGAGCGCCGGCATCGAGGTCGTCGACTCGGAGAAGACGTACCGCGAGGAGAAGCTGCTCGATCGGACCGGCGAGGGGGCCGAGGAGCTCGAGCTCGACCTGACCCCGGGAGCGCTGGACAAGACCAACGATCCGGTCCGGATGTATCTCCGCGAAATGGGCACGGTCCCGTTGCTCACCCGCGAAGGCGAAGTCGAGATCGCCAAGCGGATCGAGCGGGGGAAGCTCGCGGTGATCAAGTCCATCTCGCGGACGCCGACGATCGCCCGGACGATCATGCAGATGGGCGACCAGTTGAAGAACGACGAGCGCAGCATCCGCGAGCTCGTGACGTTCCAGGACGAGGAGCTCACCGAGGAGAAGATCGAGGACCGCAAGCGCCAGGTGCTGCGGCAGATCGAAGCGGTGCGCAAGGCGTGGGGGAACTCCGAGAAGTGCAAGGAGAAGCTCGAAAAGACGCCGCGCGGCGCGACGACGCGCGACAAGCGCAGGTTCCGCCGCGTCCGGTGGGAGACGCTGCGCGCGCGCGTGGAGCTGTCGCAGCTGATTCGCCGGATCGAGTTCACCGAGATCGTCAAGCGGCGGATGATCGACCAGATCAAGGACAAGGTCGAAGCGGTCATGCGGCTGAAGCGCGAGATCGACTATCTCGAGCGCCAGCTCACGATGAAGAACCGCCGCCCGAAGCTGAAGGAAGAAGAGCGCAAGAACCTGCAGAAGCGGCAGAGAGACCTCCGCGTGCAGGTGAAGTCGATGGCGGACGAGCTCGAGGAGACGCCAGAGCAGCTGATGCGGACGCTCGAGACGATTTCGCGCGGCGAGGCGCAGGCCGAGCAGGCGAAGAAGGAGCTGGTCGAAGCCAACCTCCGGCTCGTCGTGTCGATCGCGAAGAAGTACACGAACCGCGGGCTGCAGTTCCTCGACCTCATTCAGGAAGGCAACATCGGCCTGATGAAGGCCGTGGACAAATTCGAGTACCGCCGCGGCTACAAGTTCTCGACGTATGCGACGTGGTGGATCCGCCAGGCCATCACGCGCGCGATCGCGGACCAGGCGCGGACGATCCGCATCCCCGTCCACATGATCGAGACGATCAACAAGTTGATCCGCACGTCGCGCGCGCTCGTGCAGGAGCTGGGACGCGAGCCGACCTCGGAGGAGATCGCGCAGCGGATGGACATCCCCGTCTCGAAGGTCCGCAAAGTCCTGAAGATCGCGCAGGAGCCCATCTCGCTGGAAACGCCGATCGGGGAGGAGGAAGATTCGCATCTTGGCGACTTCATCGAAGACCGCCAGGTCGTCTCTCCGTCGGACGCGGTGATCAACCTGAACCTCAAGGAACAGACCGACGCGGTGCTGAAGACGCTGACGCCGCGGGAGGAAAAGGTGATCAAGATGCGGTTCGGCGTCGGGGACGGCAGCGAGCACACGCTCGAGGAAGTGGGCCAGAGCTTCGCGGTGACGCGCGAGCGCATCCGCCAGATCGAGGCGAAGGCGCTGCGCAAGCGGCGCCACCCGTCGCGAAGCCGGAAGCTGCGCGCGTTTCTCGAAGGGCGCACCTAGTCGCTGCCGCCCCGGTTAGGATTTTGGGTTACGCTTAAGCGGGCCCATAGCTCAACGGTCAGAGCCGCCGGCTCATAACCGGCCCGTTCCAGGTTCGAATCCTGGTGGGCCCAGCCTCCGCTCGCTCGCGCCGCCGATGGGCGCGAGCTACGGCGGGGCAAGCCCCATGGAGGCTGTCCCGCCGAAGCGCGACGCGCGAAGGCGGACCGGAGAGAAGTTCAACCCCGATCGCTTGAATGAATGCTGACCTCGAACAACTGATTCATCTCCAGCAACTCGAGCTTCAAATCGACCACGCGCGGCGTCGTGTGGCCGAAATCCCCGGCGTCCAGCAGGCGCTCGCCGAGCGCCTCGCCGATCAGGAAGCCGCCGTCACCGGCGTCCGCCAGCGTCTCGCCGACAACCAGACCGCCCGTCGCGCCATCGAAAAGGAACTCGCCGTCGTCCAGACCCGGTTGTCGAAATACAAGGACCAGCTCATGGAGGTGAAGACCAACAAGGAATACCAGGCGATGCAGAAAGAGATCGCCACCGCGCAGGAGGCGGTCCGCGCGCACGAGGACCGTATCCTCGATTGCATGGAGGAAGCCGAGGCGCTGACGCGCGAGCTGAAGGACGCGGACGCCGAGCTGAAACGCCAGCAGGCGGACATCGCGCGCGAGCGGCAGGCGCTCGAGCAGGAGCGCGCGACGCTCGAACGCGACCTGGCGTCCACCGGCGCGGGACGGGAAGCGCTCGCGGCCAAGCTGTCGCGCCCGGCGCTGCAGCTCTTCGAGCACGTCGCGCGGCAGCGAAAGGGACTCGCCGTCGCCGAAGCGCGGGACGGCCACTGCATGGTCTGCCACGTGCGGCTCCGCCCGCAAGTCTTCAACGACGTGCGCCGCAACGACCGCCTCATCCAGTGCGAGAGCTGTCTGCGCATCCTGTACTTCGCCGCCACGCCGGCGACGGCCGACGGCGTCACCCCGTCCGCTCAGTGAGGTTCGGCATCATCGCGTACATCGACGGCGGCGCCCGCGGCAACCCGGGCCCGGCCGGCTACGGCGTGCGCATCGAGGCGCCCGGCGGCGCGCTCCTCGACGAGATCCACGGCGCGCTCGGCGTCGCGACCAACAACGTCGCTGAATACAACGGCCTGCTCGCCGCGTTGCGGTGGGCGCTCGCGCACGGCGAGCGGGACGTCCACGTCCGCGCGGATTCCGAGCTGCTCGTCAAGCAGATGCGCGGGGAATACAAAGTCAAACACCCCGGGCTGCAGCCGCTCTACCTGCAGGCGCGCGGCCTCGTCGATCGGATCGGGCACGTCACGTTCGAGCACGTCCGGCGCGAACAGAACAAGGACGCCGACCGGTTGTCGAATCTGGGGATGGATGAAGCCGAAGAACAGATGAAGGCAGAGGGCAAAAGGCAGAAGGCAGAAAAGCCCTGAACTGATTCCTACCTTCTACCTTCTACCTTCTACCTTCTGCCTTCTGCCTTCTGCCTTCTGCCTTCTGCCTTCTGCCTTCTGCCTTCTACCTTCTACCTTCTACCTTCTGCCTTTGACGCGTATCACCCCGGCCATCCGGCCGGCGCGCTCGCGGTCGGCGCGGTACGAGTGCAGCACGCGTGCGTGCGTCTTCGTACACAGCGCCGCCACGTGGATTGCGTCGGACGGCACGCCGGCGGCCTCGAGCTGATCGCGATTCGCGCGCCAGAGGTCCACGTGCGGCCGGCCCGATGCGCCCGGCGCAAACCACCGCGCGAGCGCCGCCGCGTCGTGACCGGCATCGCGAAAGGCTTCGACAACTTCGTCGCCGACTTCCCCGCAACATGGTCCGAGAGACGGTCCTATCGCCGCCATCAGATCGGCGGGACGCGATCCGAACGTCTCCGTCAGCGCGGTCACGGCGGCCGGCGCGGCACGCTGAACCGTTCCGCGCCAGCCCGCGTGCGCCGCCGCCACCACGCCGAGGCGGCGGTCGCCAATCAGCACCGGGGCGCAGTCCGCCACGCGCACCACAATCGCCACCGACGGATCGTCGCTCACGATGACGTCCGCGTCCGGCCAATGCCGGCCGGCGGGCGCGGCTCCCCGCGCGACGAGGACGCCGCGTCCGTGGACCTGATGGACGAGCCGCAGCGCGTCGGGGGCGACGACGATCGTCCGCGCAACGCGCACCCACTCCTCTTCGTCGTCCCGCAGGCGCAGGTCGCGCGTCGTAAAGAAATGATCCGCGATGTCGAGCAGCGGGCGGCACCGCAGTACGCGGCCGGCCGGCTCTTGCGTCCACGCGAACGCGCCGCTAGGCTGAGGATTGGACATGAGCGTCATCGGGCTCGGCTTCGACGCGACGGACATCCCGCGGATCCGCGAGGTGTTCGACCGCTACGGCGACCGCTTTCTCCGTCGCGTGTTCACCGACGGGGAGATTGCCTATTGTACGCGGCGGCGCGATCCCGTTCCGCACCTCGCGGGACGCTTCGCCGTCAAGGAAGCGGCGATGAAGGCGCTCGGCACGGGCCACTCGCGCGGCGTGCTCTGGAAGGACATCGAGGTCGTGCGGCGCGGCGGTCCGCCGGAGCTGCGGCTGACGGGGGGCGCGCTGCGCCGCTTCGAAGCGATGGGAGCCCGGCGGTCGCTCGTCACGATCACGCACGCGGACACGATCGCGATGGCGCAGGTCCTGCTGCTCGCGACCTGACCGTCCCCGTCAACGCCAGGCGCCTCACGCGCAACCACGGTTACCCGGCCTGAGACGCGGACGTTCGCGCCCGCCGGTCAACCTGCGTTGCCTCCCTTCGCGCCGCGCCAACCGGCACCCCGCCGCATCGATTGCCTGCGTCGCGCAAACGCCGCAACGCCGGGACGTTGCGCGGATCCACACGCAATGGCCCCTCTGGTCCTGCCTTTGCCTTCGATCGCCGTCGAACAGCGCCTGCCACTACGTTCGCTGCAACGGGAGCACGAGATGACGGTCAAGATCGTTCGAAACGAGAAGGGGCAACCCAAGGGAAAGCTTGCCGACGCCGAACTTCATTTCACGGAGGGAATCCTCGACGGTTTGAAGCTGATCGGGTTCAGCGTGTGGGAGCGGCGGAGCGGCAACGGCCGCAACGTGACGTTCCCGGCACGACAGTTTTCGGTGAACGGCGAACGCCGCAGCTTCGCGCTGCTGCGCCCGGTGGCCGACACCACGTCGCAGGATCGCCTGCGCGATTTGATTCTCGAAGCCTACGCGGAGTACGAGGCGGCCACGGCGGTCACGGCCTGACGGAACTCTCAGCTGTCAGCGGTCAGCTGGCGTGAACCGGCTGCTCTGAGCGCTGAGAGCTGATAGCTGTTTCACGAGATGACCGGCAGGAATCGGGCATTCTCCTGCTGCCGTTTCGGCGGCAGCGTCCATTCGGCGCGAATCGCCTTGTCGAATTCCGAGCGGAAGAAGCTCGCTTTCATGCCGCCGTCGATGATGTCCCACGGCAGCACGGCGTCGTGCGAACGGTCGCGGAAGATGTAGAAGTCCGCATCGACTCCCGTCTCGGCGACCGCCGCGCGCCACTGACCGCCGTTGCGTTCGGCGGCCTCGATCGCGGGCGCGACGCGCCGGTCGCCGAGCGAGAGCAGCGCCTGGTAGTACGAGTGCCGCTCGGACTTGATGTTGAAGTACACGTTGTCGAGATCCGCGACGAGCGATCGGAGCCGCTTCGCCTTGCGTTCCGTGAGGACCGGGTCCTCCATCGGCAGCCACTGATACGTGGTCCCCGGCTTCGGAATCAGCGGATTCACGCTCGCGACGATCCGGCCGAGGTGCCCGCGCGGGCGCGAGTGCGCCAGGAGGATGCCGCGGAGCGCTGCCGTCAGCTCACGGATCGCGTCGATGTCGTCATCCGTTTCCGTCGGGAGGCCGATCATGTAGTACAGCTTCAGGTTCTCGAGACCGCTGGCGAAAATCAACTCGGCGCGTTCGAGGATCTCCGCGTTCGTCACCGTCTTGTTGATCACGCGCCGGAGCCGGTCGGATCCGGTCTCGGGGGCGATCGTGATCGAGCGTTCGCCGCTCTCGTGGAGCATTCGGACGATGGGTTCCGTGAGGTCGTCGAGGCGCAGCGACGCGGGGCTGATCGAATAGCCCATGTCGATCAGGCCGCGGAGGATCCGCTCGATCTCTGGATGGTCGCAGAGCGCGATCGAGACGAGTCCCGCGCGGTTCGCGTGCGGCCGAGCCAGTCTGGCCAGCTCGAGGATGCGGTCGGCGGGAAACGCCCGCACCGGCAGGTAGTTGTATCCGGCCCAGCAGAACCGGCACAGGTTGGCGCATCCGCGCACGACCTCGATGAGGAACCGGGAGCCGAACTCGGTATCCGGCGTGAAGATCGTCGTGGCGGGCGGATCGAGCCGCTCGACGCTCTTGATCGCGGCCTTCTGGACGACGGTGGGCGCGCCCGTGCCTGGCTTGGGCTCGTAGGCCGCAATGGTGCCATCGGGGCGATAGTGGACGTCGTAAAACGACGGCACGTAGAACCCGCGTTCGGCCGCGAGCCGGCGGAGCAGATCGTCGCGCCCGTCGGCGTCGCGCATCGCCGCCGCCAGCGCCGGCGCGAGCGCTTCGGCCTCGCCCGCCGCGATCACCTCCGCAAAGGCCGCGAGCGGTTCGGGGTTGACGAAGGTGACCGCGCCGCCGATCACGACGAGCGGATCGTGTCGCGTGCGCGCGTCGGCTCGGGGCGCCATGCCCGCGAGCCGCAGCATCGACACGACGTTCGTGTAGTCCCACTCGAACGAGACGGAAAACGCGAACACGTCGAAGTTGCGGACCGGGGTGTTCGACTCGATCGTGCGGAGGGGCCGTCCGGACGCGAGCTGGGCCTGCAGTTCCTGACGCCCGGGCAGAAACACGCGTTCGCAGACGACGTCCTCCTGCTCGTTGAAGAGCCGGTAGACCGTCTGGAAGCCCAGGTTGGACATTCCGACGTAGTACGTGTTTGGAAACGCGAGCGCGATCCGCAGCCGGCCGCCATGCGGCTTCCGCATGAATCCGATTTCGCGGGAAAGAATATCGCGCGCGTCGCGTTCGGGTTGTCGGGTCATGAAAATCGTGAGCCGTCCGAACGGAACGGAGCCCTTCGACACGGTCAGGGCGGACCCGGTGCGCGGGCTGCGGCTCAGACGTCGCCGCTCCCGCGTCCCGTGGATCTACTCAGTCTACCATGCGCGCCGGGAACGGCCGGGCCCGGCCGCGCCGGCCTGCGTCCGCGACGTTACAGTTCGTGCTGCCGGCGCAGGAATGCCGGCACATCGAGCGGCGATACCGGTTCGAACTCGGCGCCAGGGCTGACGGTTTCCGACGCGGGGTCGGCGGCCGCGGCGATGATCGGCATCTCGAGGACGGCGCGCCGCGTCATCGGCATCCGCACGTTGCTCCCGCCGGTCGCGGCGATCTTCTCGCCGGTTTCCTGCCGCCATGCCGTGTACGACTGCAGATCGACCGGGGTCTCGGCGGCTGACGCCGCGACCTGCGTCGCCGCCGATGGCCGATCGAATCCGGTCGCGATGACCGTGATCTTCACCTTGCCCTCCATTTTCGAATCGACGACCGCGCCGAAGATGATGTTCGCGTCCTCGTGCGCCGCCTCCTGGATGATCGCCGACGCTTCGCTGACCTCGATCAGCGAGAGGTCCGGACCGCCCGTGACGTTGATGATCACGCCGCGCGCGCCTTTCACGGACGCATCCTCCAGGAGCGGGCTCGACACGGCGGCGTTGGCGGCGGTCATCGCGCGCCCATCGCCTTCGGCGAACCCGGTGCCCATGATCGCGAGCCCCATCCCGGACATGATCGTCTTGACGTCCGCGAAGTCCAGGTTGATCAGCCCGGGCACGAGGATCAGATCTGAAATGCCCTGGATCGCCTGACGCAGGACGTCGTCGGCGCCCGCGAACGCTTCGCTGATGGACGTCGTGCGGGCGATCGTCGCGAGCAGCCGTTCGTTCGGGATCGTGATGACCGTGTCAACGCACTCGCGCAGTTCCTCGAGGCCGCGGTCCGCCTGCAGCGCGCGCTTCTTGCCCTCGAACTTGAACGGCTTCGTGACGACCGCGATCGTCAGCGCGCCCAGCTCGCTCGCGAGGCTCGCGATGACGGGCGCCGCGCCCGTGCCGGTCCCTCCGCCCATCCCCGTCGTCACGAACACCATGTCGGCGCCGTCGAGGCTCTCGATCAGTTTGTCCGTGTCTTCGAGCGCCGCCTGGCGGCCGACGTTCGGGTCGGCGCCCGCACCGAGCCCTTTGGTGAGCTTCGCGCCAATCTGGATTTTGTGCGGCGCGCCGCTCAGCTTCAGCGCCTGCAGGTCGGTGTTCGCGACGATGAACTCGACGCCGTCGAGGCCCGCCTTGACCATGCGGTTGACGGCGTTGCTGCCGCCTCCGCCCACCCCGACCACCTTGATCCGCGCGCCCGCCCGGCCTTCCTCATCGAGCTTCAATCGCAGCGTCGACGTCTCGACGCCGCCTTGGTGTCCCTGTCGCAGACCAGCCATGCTCCGGCCTCCCTTTCCCTCGCCGGCGTCACCCGGCTTCGCAGGTCTCAAAAGAATTCCTTGAACAATCCGCGCAGCCGTCCGGCCACGCGCCCGAACGCGCCGGCGCCGACCGTACGCGCGGTCTCGCTCGCATGATTCCGATGCGCATACATTGCGAGCCCGACCGCCGTTGCGAACGCGGGCGAGTTCACGTGGTCCGCCAGCCCGCCGACGCCCGTGGGGCATCCACGGCGGATCGGCAGATCGAAAATCTGTTCCGCGATCTCAGCCATGCCCTCGAGCATCGCGCCGCCGCCGGTGAGGACGATGCCCGAATTGAGCGACTTCTCGAAGCCCGCGCGTCTGATCTCGTCCCAGAGCAGATGGAAGATCTCTTCCGCGCGCGGCTGCAGGATCTCGGAGAGGATCCGCCGCGACATGACGCGCGGCTTGCGTCCGCCGACGCTTGGCACGTCCATCGTCTCTTCCTCGTCGACCATGGCCGACAGCGCGCAGCCGCACCGCCGCTTGATCTTCTCCGCGTCGGGGATCGGCGTGCGCAGACCGACGGCGATGTCGTTCGTGAAATGATCGCCGCCGACCGCGACGACGCCCGTGTGCCAGATGCTGCCGCGCTCGAAGATCGCGAAATCAGTGGTGCCGCCGCCGATGTCCACCAGCGCGACGCCGAGTTGCTTCTCGTCGTCGGTGAGGACCGCGTCGCTCGCGGCGAGCTGCTCGAGCACGGTGTCGAGGACCGCAATCCCCGCGCGGTTCACGCACGCGACGACGTTCTGCGTGGACGACGCGCTGCCGGTGACGACGTGGACGTTGACTTCGAGCCGCGCCCCCATCATCCCGACCGGCGCGCCGATGCCGTCCTGCTCGTCCACGACGAAGTCCTGCGGCAGGACGTGGAGGATCTCGCGTCCGCTCGGCAGCGCGACCGCCTTGGCCGCGTCGATCGCCCGGCGCACGTCTTCCCGCGTGATCTCGCGGTTCTTGCCCGCGACCGCGACGACCCCGCGGCTGTTGAACGCCTTGACGTGCGCGCCGGAGAGCCCGAGGTGGACGGAATCGATCTCGACGCCGGCCGTCAGCTCCGCCTCGTCGATCGCCTTCTTGATCGACTCGACGGCGGCCTCGAGGTTGACCACGACGCCGCGGCGGATCCCGCGCGACTCGGCGAGGCCGATCCCGATCACGTCGAGGTCCCCGTCGTCGACGATCTCGCCGACGATCGCGGCGATCTTCGACGTGCCCACGTCGAGCCCGACCAGGTATCGCTCTTTCCGCGCCACGAGCTCCCCTTTCTGCGCTGCTGCCGGCTACCTTCTGCCTTCGGCTACCGGTCTGACGTACACACGCTCGTCGAACCGCAGGTCCACGTAATCGATCTCGGGCACCCGGTCGTGCAGCGCGCCGGCGAGATCTACGTACGACTGCAGCCGCTCGAGGAAATGGTCGTCCCCGAGGTGCAGCAGCGCCGCGTCTCCCTGAAGCAGGACGACGGCGTCGTGCGCGTCGTGCACGTCGATCTGCGAGACGCGCGCGGCGAGCGTCTTGCGCGGCGCCAGCGCCTCGATGACGCGCGCGGCCAATTCCACGCGTTCCTCGTCCACGGCCGGCTGCCCGCTCGACGGCGGCCGCATCAGACCGTCGATGATCGGCAGGTCGAATTCGGAGTACTGCGGGCCGAACTGATCGATCAACACGCCCTGCCCGTCCACCAGATACAGATCGCTGCCGAAGCGGCACAGGCCGATCGGGCGCCGTTCGGACACGAAGATCTCGACGGTTGACGGCAGCACGCGGCGGAGCGCGACCTCGCCGACCCACGGGGATTCGAGCAGCCGCCGCCGATACGCCGCGAGATCGGCCGTGAAGATGTTCGACCCGCGCAGGCCGTCCACGATCGCCTGCACCTCTCCGGCCGAGAGCCGAACGTTGCCGCGCACGGCGATCCTCCGGATCTGGAGCACCGACGCGTGCAGCACCAGCGCGGTCGCGCGGTACCCGCCGTACGCGATGACCAATACGGCGACGATCCACCGCCCGGCGCGCCACGTGATCCACCCGCGCGCCCATTTCTGCCGGCCGGTCGGGCGGACCCTTGCACGGCGGAAGTTCTTCTCCGCGGTGGCCTTGACGCTCATCCGCCGTCGCCGCTGGCTTCGGCGGACGGGTCCGCTTCGCCTCCGGCTTCCAACTTCTTGCCGCTTCGCACCGACGAGGGTTCTTCGCGAAGCGCCGCCAGAATCCGATCGGGCAGCGTGCCGATGGAGCCCGCGCCCAGCGTGATCACCAGGTCGTTGGGGCGCGCGAGCCGCGCCACGGCGCGCGGCACGTCGTCGAGCGCTTTGACGACGTGGACCGGTTTCCGTGATGCGCCGCGCACGGCGTCGGCGAGCGCGTCGATCGTGATGCCGGCGATCTGCGGCTCGCCGGCGGAATAGATGTCCGTGAGCACCACTTCGTCCGCCGCGCTGAGCGTCGTGGCGAACTCCCGCATGAGGTCGCGCGTGCGCGTGTAGCGGTGCGGCTGAAACACGACGACGACCCGGCGGTCGAGTCCCGCGCGGGCGGCTCCGAGCACCGCCGCGATCTCGGTCGGATGGTGACCGTAGTCGTCGACGACCATGACGCCGCCTGCCTCGCCGCGCAGCTGAAAGCGGCGTTCGGCGCCGCCGAATTCCTCGAGCGCGCCGGCGATCCGCGCAAACGCCACCCCCACTTCCAGTCCGACGGCGACCGCGCCGAGCGCGTTGAGCAGGTTGTGGCGTCCAGGCACGCGCAGCCTGAGCGCGCCCAGCTCGATCCGCCGGCCGTCCGGTTGCCGGTGCCACACCGTGCACCACGACCGGAACGCTTCGAGCGCCATGCCACGGCCGCTGACGTCCGCGTCTTCGAACCCGTACGTGATCACGCGGCGCGTGAGGCGCGGCATGATGCCGCGCACCGCCGCGTCGTCGACGCACGCGACCACCGCGCCGTAGAACGGCACCTTGTTCGCGAAGTCGATGAACGCCTGCTCGAGCGTGTTCCAGTCGCCGTAGCTCTCCATGTGTTCGCGATCGATGTTCGTGACGAGTGCAATCGACGGCGTCAGCTTGAGAAACGAGCGATCGCTTTCGTCCGCTTCGGCCACCATGTAATCGCCGCGGCCGAGCCGCGCGTTGCTGCCGAAGGCGCTCAGCCGCCCTCCGATGACGGCGGTCGGGTCCAGCCCCGCGCGCTCGAGCACGAGCGCCACCATCGAGGTCGTCGTCGTCTTGCCGTGCGCGCCCGCGATCGCGATGCCGTAGCGCAACCGCATCAGCTCCGCGAGCATCTCGGCGCGCGGAATCACCGGGACGTGACGGCGCACGGCTTCCCGCACCTCGGCGTTCCCCTCGCCGATCGCCGACGAGATCACGACGACGTCCGCATGGCCGACGTGCGCGGCGTCGTGGCCCTGGAAGATGCGCACGCCCAGCCGCGCCAGCCGCTCGGTGGCGTCGGTCGATTTCGCGTCGGATCCGCTGACGTCATAGCCAAGGTTCACGAGCAACTCCGCGATGCCGCTCATCCCAATCCCGCCGACGCCGACGAAGTGAATGCAGCGGGTGCGTCCCAGCATCGACTCACCTCTTGGGCTCGGCGAGCTGCAGCGCGCGGTCCACGATGACCTTCGCGGCGTCAGGCTTCGCGAAGGCCCGCGCGGCCGCGGCGATCCTCGCGCGCCGCGCCTCGTCGCCGGCGATCGCCAGAATGCGCGCCGCGAGCCGCTCCCCCGTGAGGTCGCGCTGTTCGACCACTTCCGCGGCGCCCGCGCGCGCGAGCACGTCGGCGTTCCTCCGCTGGTGATCGTCGGCCGCCGTCGGCAGCGGGATCAGAATCGCCGCGCGCCCCGCCGCCGTCAGTTCCGCAATCGTCGTCGCGCCCGCGCGGCAGACGATGACGTCGGCATCCTTCATTTCCCGGTCCATGGCGAACAGGAACGGCTCCACGCGGGCCGCGAGGCCCGCGCGTTCGTAGGCGTGCCGGACCAGTGCCACATCGCGCTCTCCTGTTTGATGCGTGACGTCCACGCCGCCAGCGGCAGCCAGCTTCGGCGCCGCCTCCACCATGGCCATGTTGATCGCGTGCGCGCCCTGGGAGCCGCCAAAGATCAGAACCCTCGGCGGCCCGCCGCCGCGCGCTCTACCGTGTTCCGCGCCGTTGTGCTGCTCGAAGAACTCGGGACGAACCGGGTTGCCTGCAACAAATCCCCTCCTGCCGAAAAACGACATCGTGGACTCGAACGTCACCGCCGCCGCGCCGACCAGCCGCGCCAGCACACGGTTGGTGAATCCGGGCACCGCGTTCTGTTCCAGCAGCAGCGTCGGAATGCGACGCGCCGCCGCCGCGAGCATCACCGGTCCCGAGCTGTAGCCGCCGACGCCGATCACCAGATCCGGCGATCGACGGGAAAGGATCCGCCACGCATCCACGCCGCTGACCGGCAGCAGCGCCACGCCACGCGCGAACGCCGCCGCCGACGCGCCTTTGAGTCCCGCGCTGCGCAGCACGTCGAGCTGAAATCCCTCGCGGGGCACGACGCGCGCTTCGAGTCCCCGCGCGGTTCCCGCGAACGTGACGACGGCATCGGGCCGGCGCGCCAGCAGCTCGCGGGCCACGGCGATGCCCGGATACAGATGGCCGCCGGTCCCGCCGCCGGCAATCACGACGCGCAGCGGGCTCATGACGCATCCGCGATCCCCGGCTCGAGCGCCGTCGTGATGACGTGCGGCGTGGACGCGTGCTGCGACACGTTCAGCAGGATCCCCATCGCCAGCAGGTTGATCAGCAGCGACGACCCGCCGTAGCTGACGAAGGGCAGCGGGATGCCTTTCGTCGGCAGAAGCCCGAGCACCACGCTGATGTTCACGAATGCCTGCGCCGACACCATCGTGGTCAGGCCGATCGCGAGAAACGCGCCGAATCGATCGGGCGCGCGCATCGCCGTCCGCAGGCCGCGCCACGCGATGACGCCGAAGCACGCCAGGATCACCGTTGCGCCCGCGAGCCCCAGCTCCTCCGCGATCACCGCGTAGATGAAGTCGGTGTGCGGCTCCGGCAGATAGAACAGTTTCTGCACCCCCGCCATCAGCCCGCGCCCGAACACGCCGCCCGTCCCGACGGCGATCAACGACTGAATGATCTGAAATCCGTTGCCCAGCGGGTCGTCCCAGGGGTTGAGAAATGACATCACGCGCCGGCGCCGATAGTCGGCGCTCATCATCGCGATGTACAACGCGGGCAGTGACACGAGCAGCAACCCGGCGATGTAGCGATAGTTGATGCCCGCCGCGAACACCATCGCCCCAGCAATCAACAGGACGGTGACCGCGGTGCCGAGGTCCGGCTGCAGGAGAATCAGACCTACGAGCAGTCCCACCACGATGCCGATCGGCAGCAGCGCGTAGCCGACGTCGTCGATCCGATCCATGCGCCGCTCGAGCAGCGCGGCGATGAAGAAGACGGTCGCCAGCTTCGCCAGCTCGGACGGCTGCCCGCCGAGGCCGAGGATGCCGATCCATCGCTTCGCGCCGTTGATTTCCCGTCCGAACAGCACCAGCAGGAGTCCCGCGGCGACGAACGCCAGCGCGGCCCAGATGACGGCGGGCTGCCGATACGTGCGGTAGTCGATGCGCATCATCACCGGCACGAGCGCGATGCCGAGGAGCGCCCAGGTGGCCTGCTTGAACAGCCACAAGTACGGGTTGTGATAGCGCTCCATCGCGACGACGGCGGAGGCGCTGTACACCATCACGACGCTCGCGCACACGAGCAGCAGCGTGGCGGTGAAGAGCACCTTGTCCGATTTCAGCTTTCGCGCCATACTCCGCGGTCTAAAGTCCGGAACGGAGTCGCCCGAAATACAGAGCGACTCGCTGTTCGGCTTGCAAAAAGCCCAAAGTCCAAAGCCTGTCGTCGCGAACAGTCAGCAGTCATCAGCCGGCCGCGGGGGAAAGACACCGACCTCGCAGACCGGGGCAGCCTGCGTTCCCAGCGGCCAGTTCTCCACCGCCTCGACCGGACTGATGACTGCTCACTGTTCGCTCTTTGAATGGCGGGGACCCTGCCCCGCCAAGCTCACTCCGCTCCGCCCGCCCTCCGCAGCTCGCTCCGCTCCGTTCGCGCTGGAGATTGCGTTTACTGCTCCCGTGTGCCGTTCCAGTCCTGTTGCAGTCGTGCGACCTCCTGCTTGAATGCGCGGCCGCGCTCCGCGTAATCGCGGAACATGTCGAAGCTCGCGCACGCGGGCGCGAGGAGCACCGTCTCGCCGGGTCTTGCCGACGCGAACGCGGTGCGGACCGCCGCACGCAGGTCGGCCGCGTCCCGCACCGGCACGACGCCTTCGAGCGCCTTGTGAACCAGCGGCGCGGCTTCGCCGATCGCGACGACGACCGCGGCGCGCTCGACGAGCGCCGCGCGCAAGTCGGCAAAGTCGCCCCCCTTGAACCGCCCGCCAAGGATCACCACCAGGCCCGGGCCGAAACTCTCGATCGCGCGGTGCGCCGATTCGATGTTCGTGGCCTTCGAGTCGTTCACGAAGCGGACGCCGCCGATTTCGCCCGCGGGCTCCAGCGCGTGCTCGAGCCCGGTGAACGATTCGACGGCGCGCGTCATCGCATCCGGCGCCACGCCTGCAATCGTGGCGACGGCGGCCGCGGCGAGCACGTCCGCGAGCAGATGACGGCCGAGCAGCTTCACCGCCGCGAGCGGCACGAGCGCCTCGCGTCGCGTCGCGGCTTTGCGCGCGATCGTGTCGCCGCTGAGGACGACGCCCTCGGCGAGCGCCTCGTCGTCCATCGAAAAGAGCAGCCGGCGCGCGCGCGCCGCGCGCGCAAGCGCCAGCGACGCCGGATCGTCCGCGTTCAGCACGGCCCAGTCGTCCGGCGTCTGGTTGTCGAACACGCGGGCCTTGGCCGCCGCGTACTCGTCGACGTCGGCGTGCCGATCGAGGTGGTCCGGCGAGAAATTCAGGAGCACCGCGATCCACGGATGGAACGTCTCGACGGTCTCGAGCTGAAAGCTGCTCGCCTCCACGACGTGAATCGTGTCTTCGGTCGAGTCTTCGACCTGCGCGCTCAGCGCGTGGCCGATGTTGCCGCCCACGAGCACGCGGTGGCCGCCCGCCTCGAGCATCCGGCCCGTCAGCGTCGTCGTCGTCGACTTGCCTTTCGTGCCCGTGATCGCGACGATGCGTCCGCGCAGCCAGCGCGACGCGAGTTCCAGCTCGCCCATCACAGGCACGCCGGCGCGGCGCGCCGCGTCGAGCGCCGGTTGCCGCGGCGGGACGCCGGGACTCAGCACGATGAGATCCGCGCGCGTGAGCGTTTCCGCGTTGTGCCCCCCCAACTCGAGGTCCACGCCGGCCGCGCGCAGCCGCTCCTCGTCCTCGATGTGCGCGCGGATGTCGGTCAGGATCACCGCGGCGCCGCGGCGTACGAGCAGTTCGGCGGCGGCGACGCCGCTTCGCGCCGCCCCGACGACGACGACGCGTTTGCCCGAGACGGAGAAGGGAGCGCGCGGCGTCATCGCAGCTTGAGGGTCGTCAGGCTGAAGAGCGCGAAGATGATCGCGACAATCACGAATCGCGTGATCACCTTGGGCTCGCTCCAGCCGATGAGCTCGAAGTGGTGATGCAGCGGCGCCATCTTGAAGACGCGCTGCCCGGTGAGCTTGAACGAGGCGACCTGGATGATGACCGACAGCGCCTCGAGCACGAACACGCCGCCGACGACGCCGAGCAGCAGCTCCTGCTTGATC
>Ga0066710_100001968_pt1 | contig 16076 bp, 11 predicted proteins | sample GraSoiAngelo_159_FD_79666 | JGI IMG/M metagenome (GOLD analysis project Ga0066710, IMG submission 79666) | Grasslands soil microbial communities from the Angelo Coastal Reserve, California, USA - 14_1009_16_40cm | ecosystem: Environmental > Terrestrial > Soil > Grasslands | place: USA...
CGCCGAGCCGGTCGCTGTCGCGAGCATTCCCACGGTCACCGTCGCCGAGATCCTCCCGACGCCCCTCGCCGCACCCGCGAGCGTCGTGTTCCCCGACATGAAGCACGTGTGGCAGTCCCTCAACAATTGCGGACCGGCGGCGGTCGTGATGGCGCTCTCGACGCTCGGCGTCGACGCGAATCAGGAGGCGGCGCGCCTGGCGCTGCGCGGGCCAGACGTGCGACGCGGGATGGGTCCGCAGGGCGTCGGTCCATGGGTCAAGGAGAACTTCGACCTTCGTTCGACGTGGCGCAACGGCGGCACGATCGACACGATCAAGTCGCTCGTTGCCAACGGGTTCGCACCGATGGTGACGCAGTGGATGCAGGACCCCTGGGTCTCGCGCATCGCGCACTGGCGCACCGTGCGCGGCTACGACGACGCCGCCGGCGTGGTCTATGTGAACGATTCGATGCTCGGCAATATGGTCCCGCTGTCTTACGAATGGTTCGGGCGCAACTGGCAGTCGTTCAGTTACCGCTACATGGTCATCTACCGGCCCGAGGACGAGAAACTCCTTAAGGCGATCATGGGTCCGCAGGTGAGCGATGCCGTCATGCGGCGCGACCTGTACCAGCGCGCGAAGACCGAAGCGCTGACGCAGAACACGAACTTCGCGTGGCTCGCCTACGGCGAGGCCGCGTACTCGTTCGGCATGTTCGAGGAGGCGGTCGCGGCGTTCGAGAAAGGTCTCTCGATGGGTTCGCCGAACGGGGTCTTCGGTCTGCGCAACTCGTACCCGCAGGCGCTGCGCGCGCTCGGCAGGCAGCAGGATGCCGAGCGAGCGGCGCAGCAGCTGAACAGCATCAGCGTGGTGCCGTCGTCGACGGTGGTCGCGCCACCGGACCCCTACGCGCTCTATCTCGCGATGCTGCGCACCACTCCGATCGAGCAGATCCCGACCGAGTGACGCGCGTCCGCTTCATCGGAAGCGGGGACTCATTCGGAAACGGCGGGCGCTTCCAGACCTGCATCCTCGTCGACTCCGACGCCTACCGCTTTCTCGTCGACTGCGGCGCAACGTCCCTCGTGGCTCTGAAGCGTGCGGACGTCGACCCCGGTTCGATCGATGCGGTGCTGCTGACGCACTTCCACGGAGACCACTGTGGCGGTGTTCCCTACCTCATCCTTGATGGGCAGTTCACCAAGCGCGAACGGCCGCTCGTCATCGCTGGCCCACCGGGCGTGCGCGAACGGATGAACGCCATCTTCGAGGCAGCGCTGCCGACGTCATCGCGAACCGGGCAGCGCTTTGGGCTGACGTACGTCGAACTTGGCGAAAAGGCGACGCGGATCGGTCCCATCGAGGCGGTCGCGCTGCCGGTGGCGCATCTAGCGGACACTCTCCCGCACGGACTGCGCGTGCGCGCCGGCGGCCGCATTGTCGCCTACACGGGCGACACCGACTGGTGCGACGCGCTGCCCCGTCTTGCAGACGGCGCTGATCTCTTCATCGCCGAGGCGTACTCCTTCGAGAAACGCATCCCGCTGCATCTGTCGCACGCGACCCTCCTCGCGCACCGGGACGAGCTGCGGGCGAAGCGGACCGTGCTCACGCACGCAGGTGCGGAAACGCTCGCTCGAGCGACGGAGCTCGCCTGGACGCTTGCCGTGGATGGCACCGATATCGAGATCTAGGCCGGAACTTCGGTCGCCGTCGCCCGTCTTAGTGGATATGCGGGCGTTCTCTCGTTGGATGACGCTGACGCTGCTGTTTGTCGCGTTCGTTACGAGCGCTTGCCGGTCGATGCCCGACGAAACTGTGGCGTCGCCTGTAACGAGTCCGCCGAGCACGTCACCTGCGGCCACGGAACCCAGCTCGACGCACGCGGTAACCACCGAGCCATCACCGCCGGTCACGACGACGCTGCCGTCGCCTCTCACCGCTGCGCCCGCACCGATCACCCGCGTCGCGACGGCACCCCTTGGAGACCTCCGCGGCGGGCGGGTCTACGCGCTCAAGCAATTCGCCACACCCAGTGGCACCGGACTGATCCGCGAGCTCTGGTCCTCGACATTGGAGGGAGCATCGATCACCACGCTCGCCGCGCGGATCGAATTCCCATCGGAAGTCAGTGTCGTCGTCGGGAAACCCGGCATCGCACTGCGCCACATCTTTTCTCCGGATGGGCGCCGTGTCGTCGTGACCGATGGCGACTACCGGCTGACGATCATCGACCTGGTCAGCGGTCGCGCGAGCTCGCTTGGCATCGAGGGCTACGCGCCAACGTGGACACGCGATGGCCGATGGATCGTCTACGCCGTCTTCGACCCGAGCGCGGATTCTGTGAACCCGTATCGGTTGTGGGCGATCCCAGCCGACCTCACCGATCGTCCGAGGCAGATCCCGGGTGATAGCGTCGCCGCGCTCGCGGATAGGTCGCGCATCGTGGTGTACGACTCGCGCGCTGGCGGCCAGACGATCGTCGACGTCACCGACGGCAAGCAGCTCGGGAGACTTCCTGACCTGGTAGACGGCATCACGTGGCGCTCGGCGCCGCCCGAGTACGCGTTCGTGCGTAACCAGCAGCTGACGCCTGGCGGTGGACGGCCAGACGACACGACGACCATCATCGTGGCCTCTGATGACCTGGGTAGTCCGCGCATCGTCGTGCAGCGGACGGGGAGCCAGTACGAGGTGCGCTTCCGAGACCTGCGCTGGAACCCGCTGCGAGACGAGCTCCTCTACTCCGTCGAGGGCGTCGACCGGGCGTACGGAATCGTGCAGATCTCCAGCGGCGCGGAGCGTTCGCTTCCGGCGACGGCGCAATACCTGACATGGGCACAGGACGGCGAGCACCTCGTCGGCCTGGCTCGCGGCGACGGGGGACCGCGTCCTTCGGGTCTGCCTGTCTCGATCGACTTCAAGCGGGCGACGGTCGTCGTTCTCGCTCGTGACGGCACCATCACGCGTAGCACGGCGATCTCCGCGCTCGAGCCGTTCGAAGTCCTGTCCCAGGTCGCAACGGTGGGTTATTAGCGCAACAGCACTTCTAGACTTCGGCGCGTGAAACTCAGGACGCTGTTAGGACCTACTGACCGGCCTGCTCCGCGAACGAATCTTCGCGCGCTCGCGATCACGGCGGCATTTTCGTTCGTGGCGGTGAGCCTCATCGGCTATGTGAATAGTGGATGTGTCTCGCTCGTCGTATGGTCGTCCAACGAGAAGGCCGACCTGTTGGTCGAGATCGCGGATAGGTACAACGCCGGCGGTCCGATGGTCGACCGACGCTGCGTGCGTGTCGAAGTCGTAAAGAAGGCATCCGGGGACGCCGAGCTGGCGTTGACGCGGCCCGAGAACGAGATCCCACAGAGACCGGACGTGTGGTGGCCCGCGGCCAAGACCTGGGTCCTGCTGCTCCAGCACCATCGCGCGAAGCTGCCCTCGATCGTTCCCGCGGTCTACGCCAGTCTGATCCAGTCGCCCCTCGTGATCGCGATGCCGCAACAGGCGGCTCAAGCACTGAAGGACAAGGGCGAGGTCGCCGGGTGGGGATCGATCCTGAAATTAGCTCAGGACCCCGAGGGCTGGGCGCGCTATGGCAAGCCGTGGGGCCGTTTCCGTCTGGGCAAGACGAATCCGACCATCTCGACCTCGGGGCTTCACGCTCTGATCGGTACGTACAACGCCGCGACGCACAAGACCGATCCGCTAACGGTGGAGGACATCCGCCGCAATGACGCTCAGAGCTTCGTCAAAGGCGTCGAGTCGAGCGTCGTCCACTACGGACATACGGTCGAGACGTTCCTGACGAACCTATGGAACGCCGACGATGCCGGGGATGCGCTCAGTTATGTCTCCGCGGTCGCGGTCGAGGAGAAGCAGGCCTTCGACTACAACCGCGGCAATCCGGCGTCGGACCTGTGTCCTTCCTCTCAGTGCCCGAGACTCGCGCCGAAGGAGAAGCTCGTCGCCCTCTATCCGGCCGAAGGCACCTTGATGGCGGACCACCCGTACGTCGTTCTCGACTGGAGTCATACGGACGCCGAACACCGGCAGGCCGCCCTCGATTTCCGTGGTCATCTCGAGACGAGAGCGGTGCAGGACGGCTTCCTTCTGGAGGGCTTCCGCGGTCCCGACGGTCAGCCAGGCGTTGGCGTGTTGCCGGAGTCCAATTTCCGCCGCCAGCTCGGCTTGATCCTCCCGCCCCCGGATCCGGCCGTGCTCGCCGAGATCCAAGGATCCTGGTCGGCGTTACGCAAGCGCGCCAACCTACTGATCGCGATCGATGTCGGCCAGTCGATGCGCGACATCGTGCCGGATCAGAACCTCTCGAAGCTCGAGCTCGCCAAGCACGCGGCGAAGGAGGCCCTCACGCTTCTCGAAGACGACGATGAGGTCGGGCTATGGACGTTCTCGACAAGGGCGGAAGGAGACCGTGCATACAGAGAAATTCTGCCGATCGCGAGGCTCGGAGCCGACCGGAGGTTGCTCGAGCTCCGGATCGACGCACTAGAGACGGAGACCGGCAAGCGGCAGCTATTCAGCGCGGTCCTGTCCGGCGTCGAGTACGTTCGCTCGCGGCTCGAACCGGACCGCATCAACGCCATGGTCGTGCTCAGCAACGGACTCGATGAAGGTTCGCAGGTCGACTTCTACGACCTCGTCTCCAGGTTGAGAAAGCAGCCGAACGATGCGCGGGTCCGCGTCTTCACCATCGCCTACAGCGCGTTCTCAGGCGCCCTGCGCCAGATCGCGGAGGCCTCACCCGGCGCCTTCTATGACGCCTACCCGGAGGCATCCACGATCAAGAAGGTGCTGCGCGACGTGATCTCGAACTTCTGATGCGCGCGATCGAGGAGCTGCGAGATCCGCTGGCGCTCGCCCTGGCCGGGGCCAGCGCGTTCTCCGCCTATCTGTTTGGCGGTCGCGACTGGCAGATCGCGGCGGTCCCCATCGCCGTCCTCGCAGTTCGCGTCATCGCCGGCCTGGCGCTGCCGCTCTCGCCCGTCTTGCCGACGCCACGCCTGACGTCGGACGAATACGTTGTCGCGCGTCTAATAGCGAGAGGCTTCGCGAATGAGCAGATCGCCGAACAGCTCAGGACCACGCCGCGGGCGATCGGCCGGCTCGAGGCGCGCATCGTCGCGAAGATCGGCGGAACGCGTGATGACATCATTCGATACGTCGGCGCGCCGTCGGCACCTGAGGCGCTGCCACGCCACTGGTACGAACGCACGATCGTGCGCGGAACTCTCGCGGGCGCGGGCCTGATCAGTCTGGTCTGGACGCTCTACAACATCGGCACACGGATCTTCGGCCGCTGAGAACGGAGCTCTAGCGTCGCTTCGCCTTCGCGGCCAGCTCTCGCGCACGCGCGAGCCGCTCCGCCGCCGCTGCGAGCACGTCGTGCGTCTTGCAGAACGTGAAACGGATCAGGTGCTTCCCTAGCGCAGGTTCGGAATAGAAGGAAGAGCCGGGGACGCCCGCGACGCCGACCTCTGAAACGAGCCAGCGCGCGAACGCGGTGTCGTCGTCGAAGCCGAACGGCGTGATGTCGCAGAGCACGTAGTACGCGCCCTCAGGTCGGCGGGGCGCGAACCCGGCGGCTTCGAGCGCGGGCACAAGCACGTCGCGTCGCCGACGGTATTCGGTGGCGAGCGAGTCGTAGTAGGGACGCCCGAGCGAGAGACCTTCCGCGACCGCCTCCTGCAGCGGCGCGGGCGCGCCGACGGTGACGAAGTCGTGCACCTTCCGGATCCCCGCGGTGAGCTCGGCCGGCGCGACGATCCAACCGACGCGCCACCCCGTGACCGAGAACGTCTTGCTCGCACCGGAGATCGTCACCGTGCGCTCAGCCATCCCCGGCAGCGTCGCGATCGGGATGTGCTCGCCCTCGTAGCGGATGTGCTCGTAGATCTCGTCGGTCACCGCGACGACGTCGTGCTCGACGCACAGACCGGCGATGAAGGTCAGCTCGTCGCGGGTGAACACGCGGCCGGTCGGATTGTTCGGCGTGTTCACGATGATCGCCTTCGTCCGCGGGCCGAACGCTTTGCGCAGCTCGTCGCGGTCGAAGGTGTTCTCGGGCGGGCGCAGCGGCACGTACATCGGTCGCGCGCCAGCGATGTCGGTGTCCGGCCCGTAGTTCTCATAGAAGGGCTCGAGCACGATGACCTCGTCGCCGGGGTCCACGAGCGCGAGGAGCGTCGAGACCATCGCCTCGGTCGCGCCGCAGGTGACGGTGAGCATCGTCTCGGGATCGACGCCCATGCCGTAGAGCTCAGCGTACGTGCGCGACAGCGCGTCGCGCAGCGACTTAGCGCCCCAGGTGATCGCGTACTGGTTGATGTCCGCATCGATGGCGCGCTTCGCCGCGTCCTTGAGCGCCTGCGGTGCCGCGAAGTTCGGGAAGCCCTGCGCGAGATTGATCCCGCCATGGATCGCGTTGAGGCGGGTCATTTCCCGGATCACGGACTCGGTGAAGCCCGCGGTGCGTGCCGCGAGCTTCACGCGCGCGGTGCGCATCAGTACCCGGCCTCGAAGTCGACGCGGTTGAGCAGCGGTTCCCCCGCCTTGAAGCGGCGGAGGTTCTCGACAAAGAGCGCGAGGGTGCGCTGGCGCACGCGCGGCGACGAGTTCGATGCATGCGGGGTCACCACGACGTTGGGCAGCGACCAGAGCGGGCTGTCCGCAGGCAGCGGCTCCCGCACGAACGTATCGAGACCCGCGCCGCCCAGCCGGCCGTCGCGCAGCGCGTCGACGAGCGCGTCCTCGTCGATGATCGGACCACGCGCGATGTTCACGACCCACGCCGTCTTTTTCATGCGCGCGATCACTTCGCGCGAGATCGCGCCGCGCGTCGCCGGCGTGAGTGGCGCCGCAACGACGAGGTAGTCAGCCTCGGCCGCGGCACTCGCGAGCGCGTCCGGCGTCACGACCTTCTGCGCACCCGGCACGGCGCCGGGTCGACGCCGCACCGCGATCACGCGCATCCCGATCGCAGATGCGAGTCGCACGACCTCGCCGCCGATGCTGCCCGCGCCGAACACGACAAGCGTCTGGTCACGAAGCTCGTCGTGCACGAGATCCTTCCACTCGCGCCGCGTCTGTTGGTCGCGATAGAGGTGCAGCCGCTTCGAGGCCGCGAGCACGAACGCGAGGACGTGCTCGGCGATCTGGATGTCGTACGAGCCGGAGTTGTTCGTGAGCGTGATCCCGCGCTCGCGGAACTCCGGAATGTCGAGGAGGCGGTCGACGCCTGCGGCCGGAGTGTGGAACCACCGCAGCTTCGGCGTCGCCGCGAGGAGCTTGCGCACGCGATCGAGGCTGATGCCGCAGAACGCGACCTCGGCCGCGGAGGCGCGTGCGAGATCGCTCTCGTTCTTGATGAGGACGAGCGTGTCGTTCGGCAGCGCCGCCCCGAAGTCGGTCGGCGTGGATGGCCAGTTCGACCAGATCGCGATCGTCGTCACTGGTACACCGCCGGTGCGTCGCGTGGCAGCGAGTCCGCGAGCATCGTGCGCTGCAGCAGCGACATGTTCTCCGGCAATGACGTGGGATCGGTGAGCACCACCTCCGTCGTCTCGGCGGACGGTGTTGCCTGGCCGCCGGTGATCCGGCCGCGAAAGCAACAGATGTAGAACTGATAAGGGGCGACGCTGCCGAAGCTCTTGTTGTCGTAGACGCCGACGAGACGCTCGAGCTGAGCCTCGAACCCCGTCTCCTCGTGAAGCTCGCGCAGCGCGTTGGTCGACGGTGGCGACCCGACCTCGGCGTACCCGCCTGGTAGCGCCCAGCGTCCGTTGTCCGCGCGCTTGATGAGGACGACGCGACCGCCATCGTCGAACGCGGCGACAGAGCAGCCCACCTTCGGGCTGGGGATGTGGAGGTCGGAGAGATACGGACGCTCCGGCGTGAACGTGGCATCGATCGTCATCTCGGCGATGCCTTCGGCGATCGCCATCGTCCGGTCGTACCGGTCGCGGTCGTAGTCGTTCGCCGCGAACTCGAGGCCGGTCTTCGCCATCGCCGCGAGCTCGTGGGCCCAGAAGCGCAGCTGCTCGGATGGCTGCATGGGCCTCGCATACTACGCAGAGTTTGTCGGCGCTTTCGGGCACGCTGTTCAACGCCCTCACCGTGCTCGTCGGTGGATTGCTCGGCACGTTCCTCGGCGACCGGCTCCCCGAGCGCCTCCGCGAGAACGTCGTGCGCGGCGTCGGGCTGTTCACCCTGGCCATGGGGACGAAGTTCGCGATCGATACCTCGAACCTCCTCTACATGCTCGGCAGCATCCTGCTCGGCGGCGTTATCGGGTCGCTGTGGGGGGTGGATCGTCGCCTCACGGAGCTCGGCGCGGCCCTGCAGCGTCGCTTCGCCGCGCGCGGCGGCGGCGGGACCGTGGCCGAGGCGTTCGTGACAGCCGCGATCGTGTTCTGCGTCGGCCCGCTCACCTTCCTCGGCTCGATCCAGAACGGGCTCACCGGCGACGCCAGCCTGCTCGCGATAAAGAGCGTGCTCGACGGATTCACCGCGATCGCACTCGCCGCGACGCTCGGTTGGGGCGTGCTCCTCACGATCCCGCTGATCCTTCTCTATCAAGGCGGCCTAGCCGTGGGCGCGTCGGCGTTCGCCGGCCTGCTCTCCGACCTTCAGCTCCGCGAGATGAGCGCGGTCGGCGGCTTGCTCATCATCGGTGTGGGCCTGAAACTATTGAACATCCGCGACGTCAAGGTCGCGGACTACCTGCCGGCGATCCTCGTGGCACCGCTCCTGGTGGCGGCGGCCGTTCGCATCAAGGAGGCGCTCGCGCTATGAAGACCCTCGAGTTCCGCAGCGACACGTTCACGAAGCCGACGCCCGCGATGCGCCGCGCGATGGCCGAGGCCGAGGTCGGCGACGATCAGTACGGCGAGGACCCTACCGTCAACAGACTCGAGAAGCGCGCCGCCGAGTCCGTGGGCAAAGAGGCCGGTCTCTACGTCGCCAGCGGCATGATGGGCAACCTCTGCGGCGTCCTGTCGCAGACGCAGCGCGGCGACGAGGTCATCCTCGGCGACCTCGCGCACATCTACCAGAACGAGATGGACGCGTCGTTCGTCCTCGGCGGCATCGTGCCGCATCTGGTGCCGAACCGCGACGGGCTCCCGTCGCTCGACGACATCGCGACCGCCGTGCGACCGCAGGGTATGCACGCGCGCACTGCGCTCATCTGCCTCGAGAACTCGCACAACAACTGCGGCGGCACGGTCATCACCGCCGCGCAGACCAACGCGATCGGCGACTTCGCGCACCAGCGCGGTATCCGCTTGCATCTCGACGGCGCGCGGATCTTCAACGCCTCCGCGGCGCTCGGGGTCGACGCGAAGACGCTTACCCAAGGCGTCGACACCGTGCAGTTCTGCTTCTCCAAGGGTCTCGCCGCACCGGTCGGGTCGATCGTCTGTGGCGACGCCGAGACGATCGCGAAGGCGCGGCGCGTGCGCAAATTGCTCGGCGGCGCGATGCGTCAAGCCGGCGTGATCGCCGCGGCGGCGCTCGTCGCGCTCGAGGAGATGCGCGACCGGCTGGTCGAGGACCACCGCAACGCCAAGGCGCTCGCGAAAGGCCTTGCGCAGATCGACGGCGTCAAGATGGACGCGGCCAAGGTGGTCACGAACATCGTCTCGTTCGAGATCGATGCCGAGGGGATGGACGCCGGCGCGTTCCAGAAGGCATGTGCCGAACGTGGCCTGCGCTTCTCGCGCTACCTGGGCAACTCGCCCCGCCTGCGCGCGGTCACGCACTGCGACGTGACGGCCGCTGACGTGGAGGCTGCGCTCGAGATCGCGAGGGCCGTGCTCTCCAAGACGAGAACGCCGGCCCTCAGCGCCTAGCTATTTCTTGTCCGACTTGTCGGCCTTGTCCTTCTTGTCCTTGCCACCGTTCGACGTGGTCGCGGCTCCGGTCACGGTCGTCTGCTTCGTGAACTCACCGCTCAGGGTCGGCGACGAGAAGCTGACGCGCAGCGTGTAGTCGCCCGGCGCGAAGTCGCGCGTGTCGACGTTCACGTGGTAGTCGCTGCCATTCCAGACGACCGATCCGCTCGGGTTCGAACCGTAGATGTAGCCGACGACGACCGCGCCCGAGGCATCGAGCACGTCCACGCGGACGGTCGTGTCGAGCACCGGCGCGCCGTCGGCGCGCAGGACCGAGAACTTCACCGGCATCAGCCGGCCGACGCTGAATGAGGTCTCGACGGGCTCGTGCCACTGGAACGTGTACATGCGGACCGTGACCACGAGGGTGGCCGAGCCGCCGGCGCCGTTGCTGTCGGTCACGTTGACCGTGACCGTGTACGTTCCAGCGGTGCTGTAGCTGTGGTCGAGCACGAACGAGCTGCCCGCGAGAGCGAGCGCCACGCCACCTGAGCCGTCGCCGTAGTCGGCGGTCGCCCAGTAGCTCTCGGTCGTGCCCGGGTCGCTGAAGGTGCCGGACCGATGAAGGGTCGGGTCGAAGCTGAGATCGACGGGGCCACCGAGCTGCACCGTCGGCGCGACGTTGGTGACGGTCACGCGGAACGAACCGCTCCCGGACGCGCCCGCGTCATCGGTCACGACGACGCTCACGACGTAGCTGCCCGGCTTGTAGAGATGGTCGAGCGTGAAGGTCTTGTCCGCGGCGAGCGCGAGCGCCGAGCTGCCGGATCCATCGCCGTAGTCGACGGTCGCCGACCATGAGATCGACGCGTCCTGATCGCTGAAGCTCGCGAGGCGCGAGAGCCTCTGGCCTTCCAACAGGCTCTCGTCCGCACCGAGCGTGACCACCGGCGCGTCGTTGGTGCGCATGTCACGCACGTAGAGCTGAGAGCCGGTGCTCGTCGGTGACGTGACGAGGTTCGAAGCGGATGTCATGAGAAGCACGAACCGGCCGTCGGACGAGACCGACGCGCTGGTGCTCGGCGCGTTGGTCTGCTGGCCGGCATCGTTCTGCGAGACCAAAGTGACCGCCTCGGTCGTGCGGTCGTACAGGAAGACATCGACCAGGTGGTTCACGTCGCCGCCGACGAGCGTGTCGTCGAGCGACTGGAAACCGACCCAGCGGCCATCCGCGGAGATCGACGGTGCGCGACTGTCAGCGCCCGCGATCGCGTTCGCGGACAGCGACGCCAGCGTCGTCGTGTGGAGCGCGCGGTCACGCAGGAACACGTCCCAGGTCCCGATGTCCCGGTCGCGCGGCTCGAGCTGAGCCTGCGATTCGAATGCGAGGTAACGACCGTCAAAGGAGAGCGCTGGCGCCGAGGCGGGACGAGAAAGCGTCGGTGTTCCGGCGCTGGTCACGGACTCGAGGGTCGTCGTCGCGGTCTCGAGATCGCGAACGAACAGCTGACCGGTGTGCGAGGTCGAGACCAAGGAGAAGTTCGCGGCCTGCGAGACGAAGGCCACGACCCGACCGTTACCGGAGAGCGCGGGCACCGAGCTGGTGTCGTTGCCGGCAGCGTTCGACGCATCGACGGACGCGCGCGTTACGACGCCGGTGAGCATGTCCTTGACGTACACCTGCTGCTTGCCGTTGTTCGGTGTCGGAACGAGGTTCGTCGCGTTCGACGTGAACGCGACGTACCTGCCGTCATCGGAGATCTCGTGCGCGCCCGAGGAGCTGGTCAGTCCGCTGCTCAGGTCGCCCGGCGCGCCGGTCTGCGTGGCACTGACCATGGTGGTCGTGCCGGCGACCATGTCGCGCAGGAAGACGTCGACAGCGCCATTCGTGTCACCGTCAACGAGGTCGTTGCCGGCCGACGCGAAACCGACGAACCGGCCATCGGCCGAGACCGTCGGCCCGAAGCCGCCAGCCACGCTCGGCAGGCCGGTCTTCGCAACGGTGACGAGCACCGTCGTACCGGCGGTGCGGTCGTGGCGGTAGACGTTGGCGCCTGACACCCCAGCGAGGTTCGTAGCGGTCGAGGTGAAGACGACGTAGCGGCCATTCGCGGAGATCACACCGGGAAGCACCGTGCCGACCGCGGGCGCGCCCGTGGAGCTCACGGACTCGCGCGTGGTGCGTGGGTGTGTCGGCGCGTCGAACGCTCCCGCGACGCCGGTGACAGCGAGCGTGCTCGCGAGGACCGCGATGGTGATAGAGCGCCTACGTGTCGTCTTCATGGCTGCTAATTAACAGGGGGATCGCCGTAAACGGCGATCCCCCGTGCTTCTCCCCCGGTCGGGGCAGTACCCAGCCTTTTAGCGGGTCGTCTTGACGCTTGTCGTACTGGTCGTGCCGGCGGCGGCTGTGCCCGTCGTTCCGAGCGTGAACTCACCGGTGAGGGTTGGCGACGAGAACTGCGCGCGCAGCCAGTACATACCGGCCGAGAGGCTCCTCGTGTCAACGTTCACGTGGTAAGAGCCGTTGCTCACCACGACCGACCGGCTTGGCTGGTCGCCGAAGAGATACGGACCGGCGACGACATTGCCCGACGCGTCGATCACGTCCACGCGGACGCTTTCGTCGAGGACGAACGAGCCGTCGGGTCCGTCCACGGTGAACTTCACCGGCAGGTTCCGGCCAACGACGAACGTGTCGCCCACCGGATCGAGCCACGCGTAGCTGTAGCCGCCGACCTTGACCGTCATGGTCGCCGTGGTCGAGCCGCCGTTGCTGTCCGTGACATTCACGTCGGCGCTATAACTGCCGGCGGTCGTGTAGGCGTGATGGAGCGTGAACGAGCCACCGACAAGCGGGAGCACCTGCGTGCCCGAGCCGTCGCCGTAGTTGACGGTCGCCGAATATGTCTCGCTCGATCCGGGATCTGTAAACGTGCCAGAGCTGTCGAGCGTCAGTGAGAACGCGAGATTCACCGTCGCGGGCAGGCTCACTGTCGGAGCGACGTTGGTGTCGACGACATGGATGACGAGCGAACCCGTCGCACCGGCGTCGTCGGTGACCTCGACGGTCAGGTCGTACGCGCCCGACGCGTAGAGGTGATCGAGCACGAACGTCTTGTTCACGTTCAGCGCGAGCGGCTGCTTGCCCGAGCCGTCGCCGTAGTTGACGGTCGCCGTCCACGACGTCGATGCGTCGTTATCGCTGAACTGCCGGGTCAGGTGCATCGACTGGCCCTCCGTGAGCGTGACATCCCCACCGAACGCCGGCAGCACCGGCGCCTGGTTCGAAACGACATTGCGAACGTAGAGCTGGTTACCGGTGCTGGCCGGCGAGGTCACGAGGTTCGACGCGGTCGAGCCGAAGAGAACGAGTTGCCCGTCGAACGAGACCGACGGACCGAAGCTCGCCGCATTGGCCTGCTCGTCCGCGTCGTTCAAAGAGACGAGCTTGATGGCCTCCGTGGTGCGGTCGTAGAGGAACACGTCGAACAGACCGTTCAGATCGCCGACGACCAGTTGGTCGTCGAGCGATTGGAAGCCGACCCAGCGGCCGTCGCCGGAGATCGACGGGCTCGAGCTGGTCGCGCCCGGAAGCGCGACGGTCGAGAGTGATGCGAGCACGGTCGTGCCGGCGACCCGGTCACGTAGATAGACGTCCTGCGTGCCATTGTCGAGGTCGCGTAGGTCGAGCACGCCCGTCGACTCGAATGCCAGGTAGCGCCCGTCGAATGACAGCACCGGGGTCGTTGAGCTGCGCCCGGTCGCCGCGGCGCCCGGTGACTCGAGGGTCGTCGTGCCGGCGACGAGGTCACGCGTGAATATTTCTGGGGTGACACCGGAGATCGAGAGCGGCGAGAAGTTCGTCGACTCCGACCGGAACGCGACCACCTGGCCGTTGCCGGAGATCGCCGGCGTCTGACTGGTCCGGTCACCGGCCTCGCCCGTTGCCTCATTGACCGACGCACGCACCACAGCACTGGTCGTCATGTCCTTCACGTAGATCTGCTGCCTACCGTTGTTGCTGCCACTCGTGAGGTTCGTCGCGAATGAGGTGAACGCGACGTAGCGGCCGTCGTCCGAGATCTCGCGCGCGCCCGACAAGCCGCTCAGGCCGCTGCTGCCGTCGGCCGGCAGGCCGGCCGTGCTCACCAGCGCGGTCGTGCCCGTCTGCACGTCACGCACGAATACGTCGCTCGTGCCATTCGTGTCGCCATCGACGAGATCGGTCGCGAATGAAGCGAACGCGACATAGCGGCCGTTGGCCGAGACCGAGGGATCGCGACTGACGTTGTTGCCGGGATTCCCGTTTGAGGCAACGCTCACCAAGAGCGTCGCGCCTCCCACCCGGTCGTGGCGGTACACCTGTGTGCCGCTCACGCCGCCGACGAGGTTCGTCGCGCTCGACTGGAACACCACGTACCGACCGTCCGCGGAAAGAACGCCGTTCGTCGCGCCCGCGTTCGCAGGGACGCCAGCGGAGTCCACTGAGACCCGCGTCGTCTGCCCTGGGAAAGCGTTGGCGATCGAGACGGCAGCCGTGAGCGAAAAGATGATGAGTGCCACTGCCGGCCCAAAGACCCTATTAATACCGCGCATCCTTGTTCCACCTCACCACACGACCCAACGTGCGGTGGATGATTTGTAGGTGGCAGGCATCCAGACGTATATGGGAGCCAGGGGTCTCCCCCTCTCGGGGCAGTACTAACGCCCTACCTCAATACGGGTTGTGCCGCGATCACCCGTGCCACACAGTTCACGCGGTGACAGAGCAGTTTCTGCGACGTAACAACCGAAGCTCCGCGCCTCGCGCGATCCGCTCTTCTCTCGTTAGCATCGGCACACAAGTGGGAAGGGTTCGATTCGCACGCGATGACGCAGGCCAGACCGTTGTGCTCGTTGCCCTCATGTTCACTGTGCTCATGGGCTTCGCCGCCCTGGGCGTCGACGTTGGCCGCTTCTACTCCGAGCGCCGGTACATCCAGGACGCGGTGGACTCCGCGGCGCTCGCGTGCGCATACAAATACGGGCACGGCGGGACCAACGCCGATGCGTGGGCAGCGGGAGACGCGATCCTGCAGGACCGGAACCTTAAGTCGAACCCGCTCGGCGTTGGCGTCGCGTACGCCGCGCTCGGCAGCGAGGTCTACGCCAACGCCATCGTCGCCGAGCAGAACCTCATCAGCGGCATCCTGCCGGTAACGACGAACGGCCGCGGCTGCCGCGTGGCGATCACGGTCGACGTCCCCACGTTCCTGATCAAGATCCTCAGCCCCAGTCTGAACACGATCACGATGACGACGCAGGGCTACGCCAAGAGCAAGGGCGGCATGCTCCCCACCGTCGTCACGCGGTACTCGAGCCCGCCCGGACCTGCCGTTAGCGACCAAGCGAACCTCTTCCACGACCGCACGATGGCTGAGGGGCAGGACTGGCAGTGCTCGACGACAAGCACGGCCGGTTGCACTCCCGCCAGCGAGGGGTCCCCGGGCCGCGAGTTCGTCATCTTCGGTCAGGCGGCGAAGGCGACCAACGACAGCTCGTTCCGCGGATATATCGGGCTCGACATCCGCGACTTCACGACGCTGGACGGTAGCGGCGACCTCATCCACGAGGCCTACAACTCCGTCCCGGCGACGGTGACCGTGAACGTGCTCAAGGACTACGAGGCCTCGTGGATCCTCAACCTCAGCTACCCCGGGCCCGACATCTGCGTGGTCCAGCTCCCGAACTTCCTGCCCTGCGCGCAGATCGCCGTGATCAACGGCTCGAGCTCGGGGCAGTTCGTCACCGACTACGAAACGACCTTCGACATCGGCGACGAGGTGCTGCTCCAACTGTACGACGGCACGGTCAAGACCGTGCCGGACTTCAACCTCACGAGCGGCCAGCTCACCCTGCCGACGAGCGGCTCGGCGACGTCGACCGTCACCTACACGTACTCGTCGCAGTTCGCCTTGAGCGGCGCGCAGGTCACGACCACGCTCATCCCGGACAATGGCACGATGACCGACGACGGCGGCGGCACCGCGACGAACCCGTTCCTCAGCGGCTGCGCGACCCTCAGCACGCCGGCCTTCACTGCTAATCCGACGCCCGGCGGACCCCTCTATGTCACCTACAACCAAGCGTGGAACGCCATCACGACCAACAACTGCGACAAGGGCATCTATCAGGCTTGGCTGCGCGGGACGTCGAGCGCGCCGTACACGAGCCGCATCCACGAGACGCTCGTGACC
>Ga0066710_100001970_pt1 | contig 16071 bp, 17 predicted proteins | sample GraSoiAngelo_159_FD_79666 | JGI IMG/M metagenome (GOLD analysis project Ga0066710, IMG submission 79666) | Grasslands soil microbial communities from the Angelo Coastal Reserve, California, USA - 14_1009_16_40cm | ecosystem: Environmental > Terrestrial > Soil > Grasslands | place: USA...
GGCTTCGCTGAGGAGTTGGATCGACAGCAGAAAAAAATTCTTCTTCGCGGGACCCTCTGTGCCCAAGCGAACCTTTTTCTTGACTCCACCGTAACGATCGATTAGCGTCGCTCGATGCCACGACCGGAGACCAAAAGGCCGATTGGTTTTACCAAGGACGCTTCGATGACGATAAAATATTTGTACTCGTGGTTGGTTCTGCTCAGCGCTCTCGCGGTCGCCGGTCCGGGGCGGGCCTCGACCCATGATTTTTACAAAAGCAAAACAATTCGGATTATCACCGCACTTTAGCCCGGGAGGAGCGTTCGATATCTACACCCGCGCGGTCGCGCGGCACTATCCTAAACATGTCCCGGGTAATCCTACGGCCTTGGTCGAAAACATGACCGGCGCGGGCGGCATCATCCAGGCCAATTATATGTTCCAGAGAGCGAAGCCCGACGGATTGACGATCGGCAACAATATCGGCGGATTGATCTTGCAACAGATCCTCGGAGCCAAAGGCATCGAGTTCGACGGTCGGAAGTTCGAATACATCGGTGTGCCGTCCGTAGACGACTGCGTTTGCGCCCTGACCAAGGCGAGCGGCGTCACCAACATCAACGGGTGGTTTGCCGCGAAGGGGCCGTTGAAGCTCGGCGGCGTCGGGCCAGGCGGCACGCTATCGGATGTGGCACGGACTTTAAACGCAGCTCTTGGCTTACCCATCCGCGTCGTCGACGGCTACAAGGGAGTCGCTGATGTTCGCCTAGCGGCCGACGGCGGCGAACTGGCCGGCTATTGCGGTGGCTGGGAATCCGTCAAGCTTCAATGGCGCAAGGCAGTGGATGTAGGCCAGGTCTCCGTCGTACTGCAGGTGAGCACAAAGAAGAACCTTGAGTTGCCGAATGTCCCGTTGGCAATTGAGTTCGCCAAGACGGAAGAGGCTCGGCAGCTGCTAAAGTATGCGGTTCACGACATAGCCATCATGCAGCGGCTATTTTTCCTGCCTCCCGGAACGCCGAAAGACAGAGTGCATCTGCTGCGCAGGAGCTTTCTCGACACTTTGAAAGATCCTGAATATATGGCGGAGGCCAGCAAAACCAGTCTTACAATAGGCCCGGTGACAGGTGAAGAAATTGAAGAGATCGTCTCCGGCCTGTTCAAGCTTGATAGCGCGATGGTCGCTAAATTGAAAAACGTGCTCGTGCCGTAAGCGCGCAGCGACGGCATTGCCTGCGCGTTGGGCTGCGGCTACTTGATCGCGTCGTCATGCGGCCCGCAAAGCTGCGCCGCAGATTCTTCATTTGCGGATTTGCGCAATTGAGCAAACGTGATCCCGTCTACGGGCTCGGCCTGGCTACCCATGGATTTTGCGACGAGCGCGTAATTATTGAACGCCCTGTGTGGAGGTGTTAGAAAAGGTTCTTCCGTGGTCGCGTGGCTCCGCCTGTTAGGAGTCTTACTGCGATCACCACCTGTTTTTCCTGGTCGACGGGTTGTATGCAAGCCGCGAATCGACTGAACCTGCCTTTGGCGCGCGTGCCGCTGTTCAGAGGACTCGACGATGCCACCATCGATGACATTCTTTCGTGCATGCAGGGGCGGCGCTATGCGGCCGGCGAGTTGATTTGCCGCCAAGGCGAACCGAGCGACAGCTTGTTTCTACTGCGCAGCGGCGTGGCGCAGGCTTTCGTGACATCGTTAAGGAGCTCCACTGTAACTACGATCGCCCGGTTGCGTCCGGGCGATCTCATCGGGGAGGTCGGCGTTGTCACGAATCTACCCCGGTCAGCCAGCGTGATCGCTCGATCCGACGCGACCGTCTTCCAGCTTGGGCGCGAGGACGTCGCGAGCCTCCTTGCGCGGCATCCGCGGCTGCTGGCGAACATCACGCAAGTAATCGGTGGCCGACTCGCAAAGATGAACGCCGATCTGCGTGGCTTCCGGGCCGCCGAGGTCGTTGCCTTGATCGTCGGGAAACGTTTCGCGCGCGCCGGAAAAGATGCCATTGCCGCCGCTCGCCTAGCCAGCCCTCAGGCCCTTGCCGCAGTGGACCTCCTGCAAACGCGTCCGGACCGAACGCAAGAAGAAAGCGGTCTCAAAAGCGACGCGCCAAGTTCAATTCTGATGGCGATTGAGCGGCTCGACGATCTTTGCGCTGGTCGTGCGACGGTCGTGATCGGAGCATCGCCCGAGGAAGAAGGAATCACGCTCCTACTCGAGCACGCAGATCGGGTCGTTGCGATATTGGCCGACGATGAATCGATGATGCTCGCGGATATGCTGCGTGTCACGTCGCAGGATGCCGAGATCGTTTTGGTCTCTGAAGAAACGGAATCCCGGCGGACTCTCTATGATGGTTATCGTATCGTGCGCCGATGCACCGTCGGTGTCACGGCCACGGATGTCGCATGGCTCGGGCGACATCTGTCGCGGACGAAGCTCGGCCTGTCGCTCGGTGCGGGAGGGTTCAAGTGCTTCGCTCATGCTGGAGTGATCCAAGTGCTACAACGCGCAGGTTACTCCATTGATTGTGTGGCTGGCAGCAGCATGGGCGCGGTGGTGGGAGTCTGGCTCGCGCTCGGCATGACAGCGTCTGAGATCGAAGCCAGGCTACGTGACCACTGTGGATCAGACGCCGTGGTCAATTCGATTTTCCGCAAAGGGGCGGCGGGAGACGGGCTCGAGGTCTTTGCGCGGATTTTCCGAGAGACTACAGCCGATCGTTCTTTCGCCGATCTTGCGATTCCTGCTACCGTCATGACGGCGGACCTGGCAGGGAAATGTCCGGCGCCGATCCGCACGGGGCCGCTGTGGGAAGCGCTCATGGCGGCGCTGACAGTGCCGGGCCTCTACACTCCATGGGCTCGCGGTGAGCAGCGGCTGGTTGATGCTGTTTCCCTGACGCCCGTACCACTCGACTCGGTCATAGAAATGGGGGCAGACGTTACCATCGCTGTCAACCTCCTTGGCCGTGAAACGCTGCAGGAGTGGCCCTTTGATTGCGGCAGCCTTGTAATAGCGAATTTTACTCGCGGTCAGGCGCGTGACACGGTGATCGAAGTGCTCGAGCTCGCGCAGCTCGACGCTAGCGCCCGCCAGACGTCGCGCGCTGATGTGCCGATCACGCCAGTCTTCGGTCCGGGAACATGGCGTCACGCGCATCTTGGCAGCTTATTTTTCGCTGCCGGACAAAAGGCCGCTGAGGCACAGCTACCTTTGTTGAGCACGTTGGCGCGACCAATTTCTTAGTCGAATACCGATTTTTAGCGGCATTAGAATGCAATCGTTCGTATCGCCCGTATGATCGCAGCGGATCTCTCGCCTTCAAGGTGGTTAAAAGTACAAACGTGGATCGATGGGGTCTTTACTTTTGATATTCGAATCTAACCCAGACAATGTTGGCGCATACTGGCTGGACAGGTGAATAGCAAATCTAAACGACCTGATTAAATCAAAACCTGCACCTCGCAATTCCCCGCTAATCTCCTCGTGGTTGAGCTCTAATTAGATACGTATAAGCTTAAAACCTGTATCATGAGGCCAGTGTGACATGTCTCAAACGAAAGACTCTTATCTTTACGAAAAAAGATCCGGCGAGTACGAACCTACGTGGGTATAAGACCGAGACCGAGGTGGTTGACTCCGGCGTGAGCCTAGACGTTTTCAGAAAGTAAATTCTCACGTTTTTAAGATAAAAGTTGGAGCGAAGTGTGGTGTGCAGAAGGTCTTTTAGTGTTTAGTGCAAAGCAGGCTCATCGACACAGCCTAACGACCTGCTGACCGGCACCGGTTTCTGATGGAACAAACTTTTCGCGAGATTGCCTCCAGCCTGGTTGCAATCAGCCGCAGCTTTTACGCGCGTGGCTGGGTCCTCGGAACCAGCGGCAACTTTAGCGCTGTTCTCACGCGTGAGCCGTTGCGGCTGGCGATCACGGCCAGCGGCGCGGATAAGGGCGACTTGAACGCCGAGCAAATTGTGGTAGTCGGCAAAGAGGGAAACCAAAGCGATGATTCCACGGGTAAGCCATCAGCCGAAACGTTGCTTCACATCAATGTGGTGCTCCAGCGCGGCGCCGGCTCGGTCTTGCATACACACTCTGTCTGGAGCACGGTCCTTTCGAACGTTCATGTGTCCGCCGGCGGAATAATGATCGAAGGCTTCGAAATGTTAAAAGGGCTTGAAGGCGTGACCACTCACGAGCATCGTGAGTGGTTGCCGATCGTCGAGAATTCGCAGAACATGCGCGCGCTCGCGGAAAACGTGTCAAAGATTTTGGCCCTGTATCCGGCCGCACACGGCTTTCTTTTGCGGCAACATGGTCTTTATACGTGGGGTGCAGACCTCGGAAAAGCGAAACGGCACGTGGAGATTCTGGAGTTTCTATTAGAGACAATAGGTCGGCTGCAATCGATCACACCTGAGAGATATTCCGTGGACGACCCGAAGCTCAAAAAGAGGAGTCAGTGATATGGCCTTACTAACCATTACAGACGAAAACAGAAAGCTCACGGACAGAGAATCAATAGCGGAGTATCTGGGCAATTGCGGCGTTCGCTACGATTATTGGACGGCGGAGCGCCCAGTCGAGGCGAACGCTCCCGCCGAAGACATTCTGCAGGCCTACGCAAGGGAAATTGACAAACTGAAAGCCCTCGGCGGCTACGTCACCGCCGACGTGATCGACGTCAATGCGCAGACTCCGGGCCTTGATGTGATGCTCGCCAAATTTAATCGAGAACACTGGCACGATGAAGATGAAGTCCGCTTCATCATACAAGGCCATGGGCTATTTCATGTGCGACCGAGAGAAGGTCAGGTTTTCTCCATTCAGGTCGGAGCAGGCGACCTGATTCTATTGCCGAAAGGAACCTGGCACTGGTTCGATCTCTGCGCCGATCGGCAGATCCGTGCTATTCGTCTGTTTCAAAACCCCTCCGGGTGGGCCCCTTATTACACCGACAGCGGTGTTGACAAAAATTTCCAACCGATTTGCTTCGGCACATCGTATATGTCTTCCGAAATCTGACGGTGGCGGTTGATTTTCAGCTTTTCGAAAAGCTCATTGCGTGGAATTTTGTTGGACATTGAAGGGACAACCACACCCATTGATTTCGTTTACCAAGTGCTTTTTCCCTACGCGCGTGCGCACCTCGAGGATTATCTTAAGCGCAACCTAGGCTCCAAAGAACTGGAGCGTGATCTCTTACAGCTCCGGGAAGAGTACGTGAGGGATTTCGCGGAGGGACTGGCTCCGCCAAAATGGGTCGACGCTCCTCCGGATGCACAACTACAATCCGTTCTGCGTTACGTTTTTTGGTTAATGGACCGTGATCGCAAATCCACAGGACTAAAATCGCTGCAAGGCAAAATCTGGCAAGAGGGCTACTTGAAACGAGAAATTGAGAGCCAAGTATTTCCAGATGTGCCGCCTGCCCTCAAAGATTGGAAGGAGAAAAATCTCGACGTTCGAATATTTTCATCCGGCAGCGTGTTGGCGCAAAAACTTCTCTTTGCGAATACGCAAGCCGGAGACCTGACCGGTTCCCTGAACGGGTATTTTGATACGAACATAGGTCCGAAAACGTCGGCGGAAAGCTATCGCCGAATCGCTGCAGAATTTCACCTCGCAGCTTCAGAAGCGCTTTTCGTTTCCGATGTGGTCAAAGAGCTCGATGCGGCCAGCAGCGCAGGTATGAAGACGTTACTATCCGTTCGATCGGGCAATCCACCTCAGCCGAAAGACCATGCCCATGGCATCATCAGCAGTTTCGGTGAAATTCGCATTATATAGATGGGCCAGGGCCGATTGGCCCTTGGCCATTGCAGATTACAGATTTCAGATTCCAAATCTGAACTAAGGGAGCCACTGCAATGAAAACTACCGCCACCTTGCGCCAAATATTGTCCGAACCGGGATGCACGATGTCCGTGTCTGCGCACGATCCATTATTGGCAAAGCTTGTGCAGCAGGCCGGATTTCGATCGATCTCGATTTCGGGAAGCGCAGTCGCTGCGGCATACCTTGGCATGCCGGACATGGGTTTTCTGAATCTTAGTGACATGGTCGGCGTCGCCCGACGCATAGCGGCCGCCGTCGAGATCCCGGTGATGGTCGATGCTGATACCGGTTACGGCAACGCGATGAGCGTAGTGAGGACCGTTCGTGAGTTGGAAGAGGCCGGTGTGGCGGGAATCATCATCGAAGATCAGATCGACTATAAGAAGTGCGGCATGATCGAGACCGGACATCCTGTCATCGCTGCCGAAGAGCACGCCGCCAAGATCCGCGCGGCATGTCTTGCACGATCCGACCCGAACTTTGTCATCGGCGCGAGGACCGACGCAGCCCATGATCTGGGACTGGACGAGGCGATCAGGCGCGGATTTCTGTATGCCGAAGCCGGCGCGGACCTGCTCCATATCGAGATCGCGGGCACCCGAGACCACATCGAGCGCATCGCGAAAGCAAAGCTGCCGGTGCCTCTGAAAGCGAGCATGGACGAAGGCAAGAGCATTTCGATGATCGACCTCGGATTCCTGGCGGAAGCTGGTTTCAAGGTGGCGTCGTATCCGGGTCTGGTTCGCTACACGATAGTACACGCTGTCCGCGAGAACCTCGCACATCTGAAGACACACGGATCGACGGTCGGAATCAGAGACCGGATGGCGAGCGTCGAAGAGTACTTTGCAGCAGTCGATCTGGATCGCTATCTCGCCATGGAACGCGATCTATTGCAGCCGTTCGTGAGTCGCCGCCCGTAGGTTATGCTGACGCGTCTATTCGGGCGATCCGGAGGGACACGGAATGCCGGCATATGGCTAAGCTGATGTAACCCTCATTTCTTCTCTTCCAACGGGCCAAATTCGGGGGGTGACATCCGGTGACGGGTCGCTTTTTCGTACGCCGAGGCGATTCGGAAGAGCATCGGTTCGGCAAGAAGATTGTAGGGCAAGAAGATTGTAGGGTCAGGTCTTGCAATCATACATCCAAGACTCGGCGCGGCGCAGGCTTGTACTTGAGTTCGTCTAACCCGCCAAGAGTTTCCATCGACCTCGATAGCCCAAGTAACTTGGGACTCGTTCAATCGTTCAAGTCGTTTAAGTCTGGCGCGATTCCAATCGAGCGAGTTTGTGGCCCAACTCGGGAGCGCTGCGAGCCGATCCTTTCATTTTGCGCAAACTCCGGTTGGTGGCAAAACACTCGTGCGCTTGACGAATCGCCGGTTGGTGAATATAGCTCCGGTCAGCTAATCAAAGGAGGTGTAAAGCGGAAATGGCACAGCCGAACAAGATAGCAGGGATCACCGTGGCACGGCAGCAACAAATAGACGTGTCGTCAGACCCGAGTAGAGGCAAGTGGAGCAGCCCGTTCCGCTTGCGTGCTGGAAACCTCTCCGTTGGCCTAATGAGAGTCGACAAGAACGGCGGCGAGAACAATCTCCACGCGCATCCTGATGTAGAGTCGGTCTGGATTGTGCTGAAGGGAAGGGCGAGATTTTACGGCATGAACGATGTCCTGGTCGCCGAGCTTGGGCCCGGCGAAGGTGTCGCCATACCGAAAGGAGTTCCTTACTGGTTCGATAACAAAGAGGAAGAGTCCCTGGAGGTTTACCACATCACCAGCCGAGACTCTTCCATAAAAGATGTCCATCGTGTGAACTTCGCTCCGTACACCGATGCGCAAAGGAGCCGCGGACCGAGGCCGGGGCGTGAGGCTACGGAGGAGGAGAAAGAGGCGGCGGCTAAGTTGTGATAAGGCGGAGACGTGGCGGAACGCTGTTGACTCGCTCCACCTATCCCGCGATCGGCGGCATTTTTGGAAATTTGGCCAGCGCCGGATTCATGTGATCCCAAGGCTGAGCGCTGGCTGTGAAGATATCCAAGGTCGGCTTATAAAGGCTCGGGTCATCGAGGCTCCCGGCCGTGATCATCGCGAGGTCCGGCATAGCGCTAGTTTTTCCGAACAAACTCGCACCGCACTCCGGGCAAAAACCGCGGCTCAACGTATTACCACTGTCTGCTTTACTGTCGTAATACTTAACCGCACCCGTGACCTTTAGCGCTGCGGCCGGCAGTCCGATGTCCGGCTCATACGCACCCCCGGTTGCCTTCTGGCAATCGCGGCAGTGGCAATTACCCATAAAAAACGGTTCGGCGGAACATTCGTAGCGCACCCGACCGCAAAGGCAGCCTCCCGTAAATAAAGTAGCCATAGTTTTTACTCCTTGCTTGTCCGTCAATACTTAGCACCACTATTACCGCCAATAGTTCCGAAAATCGACGGTATCCGCGCTCAACCCGACGATTAGATCGTTATCGAGCCGATGCGAAGGCGGATGAGCAGCAGGTGTCTGTTTCATCCATCCCAATCTCTGATTTCCTCATGAAAGTCCGAAACAATTCACATCACGAGTCGTTGTCCATAAAGCTTGACGGCGTTGTCCCAGAGGATCTTTCGCTTAGCTTCATCCGCAATTGGCTGAGCATAGAATTCGGGTAGCGCTTTCGCCGGCTCTATACCGTCAAGATGGGGATAGTCGGTGTTCCAAACGATGCAGTCGCCCTTTAAACGGTCCACCGCATACGCCAAAGCGCTTTCATCACTGTCGCAAGAGGCCGCGCATTGGCGGATGAAATACTCGCTCGGAAGCATGGAGATGTTTTTTGGTTTACCCATAATGCTGTAGCGACCATGCGAGTGCACGTCCATCCGTCCAAGCCAAAACGGTAGCCAGCCGGCGTTGGATTCGAGAATCGCAAGACGCAGTTTGGGAAATCGCTCCAGTATCCCCGTAAAAATAAAATGGCCCAGGGTTGCCATGTTATCGCAAGGAAACCCGAGCGCATGATCGACTCCTCGTAACGCTTGAAAGTCATGAACCCCGTCGCTGCCCGAGCCGCTTTGCTCGACAACGCGAAAGCCGCGAAAGGGTTGGACTCGATAGCGGTATTCACCGTGGACTGCGATGGGAAAATCCAAATCACATGCGAGCTGCCAGAGAGCGTCATATTCCCTCTCGTGCAACCATTTACCCTCCGGCAACAACGGATTTCTGATCGAGACCGCGCCGAGTGTTTCCACCGCTCGTTTCGCTTCTTTCACTATCGCATTGACGTCAGCGCCCGGAACAACAGCGATAAACTTGAGTCGCTTGGAGTCGACGCTGCAGTAATCGTGCGCCCAATTGTTATAGGCGCGGCACAGTGCGGCGCCTAGATCAGCGTCTTTCAGGGCCACAGAACAACCGAAGTTGCCGTTGCTGCCGGTCGGCAAAAGCACCTGTATGTCCCAACCGTATCGATCCATGTCCTTGATCCGAGTCTCGGGCGCCCACCACGTTCGGAAGGCTTCGCCATATTTTTCCTCCATAATACGGAATGACTGCTGCGGAGGGCCTTTCACCTGCTTTTCATCTTTCGTGATGATTTTGCCGTCCGGCTCGTAAACCATGAACGTGCCGTTCATGTAAGCGACTTTCGGAGCTTGCGGCCGATAATTCGGCTCCACGTATTTCTCCCACATGTCTTGAGGCTCGTGCATATGCGCGTCGGCGTCGACGACCTTGTATCCATTCCACATCGATTTTCTCCTTGACTGGCCCTATACGCTAAATATCATTCCGAACCAAACTGCGAAATCATCGGTTTTCGACCGTTGGGGTGGTTCAAAGTTCAAGGTCCAGATTCGTTGATCGGCATCTGAGCGCTAACAAAGGTCGGAAAGAAGCCGAGTCGCAAGTAGACAGGTTGTTGAAAAACTCTTTAGGAGTCCTTCGCCAGGCTGAGGACGAACGGGCAGTCTTGACTCCGACCAATCCCGACACCAAACCTCAGGTACGTAGGTCGTGTCCTCGGCGAATCTAAACAAATTTACTCAATTCACGTGCGTGTCGGATAAGGATTCGAAAATTAACTCCGAGAATTCTCAACAGATGGAAGTTCCGCATTCGAATCTGACCTTGAACTTTTGAACCTTGAACCTTTGAACCACCGTTAGGATGTCGCTAGTATGAGGCTTCGGCTGTTGCTTCCGTTGGGCAAAATATCGCTGCAAACTGTCCTGGCTGCCAATCTAGTTTCCTGAGCGTCTAGCACACCTTCGAGTTACATTTCCGCAGGTTTCTTTGCCTGATTGCCGTGATCCCGAGGGACCGAACCATAGCGGTTGGAGTGCGCCTATTCAGCTATTGTCCTGCCCGCTGGCCTGTTTGGGCGGAAAAACCTCTAGTGTGAAATATGACTGGTTTACGTTTCCTAAAGATTTGCGGGCAAAATTGCCGCCCCACGTTTGAGACTTCAGCTTTCCATACATTGACCCAATCTCTCCAAAGTGCCTTCGATCCTAACGGTACAACGCGTGCTCATACCTGCTTTTGCTGGGGCACGGTGACTCACCTCGTCTAACTCACCTTTGTTTTAATTTCCTGCCTCAGCATTGTTGCCAATTCAGGCGAGCGGGTATCTTGCGTGTTGAAGCAGCTTCATTGGATAAAAGAAAAGGGACTTCGCGGATCTAAGTCGCCCGGGACAAGACGGGGACTAATGGTTTTGAAGATTTTTCTTGAGATGGAATGGATGTTGATTTTGGGCGGTGACCTTGGGCTGTATATCTATTTGGTCCTCTTCGTGAGTTGTCGGTTATTTGGACTAAAGAATTGTAAAGCAAACGGCGATTACGCCTTTTTGCGTTTTCTCTCTTCGGTTCTCTTCTTTCCACGCTGCGCTGTCCGCATACTCTCTTTTAGAGCCGCCATTAAATCGATGACATGGCCGGGTGCCGGTGCGTTTGGCGGGACGGTAATTTCCTGCCCTTTCATTTTCTCATCGATTATCGCCAGGACGCGATCTCGATACTCATCGCGGTAGCTTTCTGGCTCGAAGCCTTCAGACGATAGTTTCTCGATCAGACCTCGGCCGAGTTCTAGTTCTTGCGTGCAGGCCTCGGGTCGGACCAGCGCAAGGTGTTATTCAGCGATATAGGATTGGATAAATAGCGTGGCGTAGAGGCTTAGCGCTCGTTTTTTTGCGTTGAAACACAAGCGCTAAGAAGGCAAGCGATGCCGCGCGCCAACCGCATCAACGGTTGCGCTCAAACCGTTCAAGCGGTTCGACCAGCTCACCATGAGGAGGGTTGAGGGTCAGACTTCTACGTCTCGACTTTCTTGCTTGCGCGCACCTCTCCGTCACAAATGCCTCGGCCTCTTAGGCTAAGCTAGCGCGACCTTGGGTTCACAGGGTGTCGGCCAGTTAGGCGCTCGCCTGCGGGGCGCCCGTGTTGATCGGTTCTCCGTGGCAAGATAGCGGAGAGCGGGTCATCATCAAGACGCCACGTTGCCACTACGCCCTCGAGGTTGCGAGGCGAGTCGCCACAGGCGTAATCTTAAGCACCGGATGAGAGAAGCAAGAAAGGCACGAGGCAGTAGGCAAGAGGCAAGAGGCGATAGGAAGAAGAATCGTTCAAGCGAATAGGCGCGAGAATGAAGCTAGTCACCTATGACCGCGGGGATGGACCGCGCGCTGGCGTCGTCGTTGACGAGCAAGTGCTCGATGTGCCGACGTTGCTTGGCGAGCGGAGCGGGGTGCGCGATGTCCGTGCACTCCTCGAACTGCCGAACGATCCGCTAACGAGGCTCAAGTCAGTTCTAGGCTCCGCTGAGGGTGTGCCGCTGACGAGCGTGCGGCTGCGCGCGCCGATCTTGCAGCCGCCGACGGTGCGCGACTTCATGGTGTACGAGGGACATGCCAGCGCGGGCGGCACAAGAAAACTCTCCGACGCGTGGTATCGCTTGCCGATATTTTACTTTTCCAATCCGCTCTGCATCTTCGGCCCGGACGACGCGGTGCCCTACCCGTCCGCTTCGGAACAACTCGATTACGAGCTGGAACTTGCGGCGGTCACCGGCCGGGAAGGCAGCAATATCGCCGAGGCGGACGCTTTCTCCTACATTGCCGGGTTCACGATTTTTAATGACTGGAGCTGCCGCGATCTCCAGCGCGACGAGATGGAAGCGCGTCTCGGGCCGGCCAAAGGAAAAGATTCGGCCAGCTCGCTTGGCCCTTGGATCGTCACGACCGATGAGCTTGAGCCATTCATCCGCGACGGCCGGCTGCATCTGCGCTGCTCGCTCAAGGTGAACGGCGCAAAGTGGATGGACAACGACGCCGGTCTCATGCATCACACCTGGGGCGCGATGATCGAGCGCGCCTCGCGCGACAGCCGCATCGTTCCCGGTGACGTCATCGGCAGCGGCACGGTCACCGGCGGATCGATCGGCGAGGCGATACGCAACGGCTATCCAGCGCGCTATCTCGAACCCGGTGACGTCGTGGAGATCGTCGTGGAAGGAATCGGCATCCTCCGCAACACCATCGCGCCTAAAATAAACCCGGACCCCAACTATCGTTTCAAAGCTCCACGAAAATAGGCAATAGGCAGAACAATCGTTCAAATCGTTCCAAATAGCCTGTCCTGAGTTCATCTTTGATGTCGACTCGATTGCCCAGGGGTCGGCGACAGCGGTCAGGTCTTGTTTCTTGCAGCACCGACTGCCTCTACTTCGTTAACCCAAGCTCTTTACGAGCGCGATCGACGAAGCTGAAGTCGGCAACTTCTTTTATCTTTACCGGTCGAATCACTTTGGCGCTTTCCGCGCGCTGGGTCGATAAGGGATTGAATGGAGGCTTGCGCCCGCCAACCGATCGGCGATATTTGTTCGGCAGACAGAGTTATTCGCGAGCGTTAACCGAAAGGAGCCGACAATCATGCTCAGCGCGGAAGAGAATGAAACATTGACGAGAACCGGCCCAGGCACGCCAATGGGGGAGCTGCTCAGGCGGTTTTGGCTGCCCGCTCTGCTTCCCAATGAGCTACCATCCTCGGACTGCGCGCCGGTTCGAGTTCGGTTGTTATCGGAGGATTTGGTGGGGTTCCGGGACACCGAAGGAAGACTAGGGCTGATCGATGCCCATTGCGCGCACCGGCGGGCTCATCTGTTCTTTGGCCGGAACGAAGAGTGCGGGATTCGGTGCATTTATCATGGCTGGAAGTTTGACGTGGACGGCAACTGCGTGGACATGCCGACGGAGCCGCCGGAAACGAACTTTAAGGACAAGGTCAAATTGACATCCTATTCTCTGAGTGAACATGGCGGAATCTTGTGGGCTTACATGGGTCCAAAGAAAGACATTCCCCAACTGCCGCAGCTAACATTTACCGAGGTTCCCCCGGGCCATCGTTTCGTGATGAAACGCTTTCAGGAGTGTAACTATGCGCAGGCGCTAGAAGGGGGAATAGACTCGGCCCACACGAGCTATTTGCATACCACGCTCGACTTCTATCAGCGCACAGAGTCTTATCTTGAAAAGGCAAAAGTGCTGCGCGCGAGATTTGAAACAGATCCTGACAAACTCAAGCCAGAGGATTTAGACTTTCTTTTTCGCACGCTAGACAAGGCGCCGCGAGTCATGGCTAAGGATACAGATTACGGCCTCATCATCGCCGCGCAGCGGAACTTGGGCGACCGATATTACTGGCGCTTCAACCAGTTTTTGATGCCCTTCTATACGATGCCTCCGCGCAGCCCAGGCGGTCACGCCTTCGTTCCAATTGATGATGGGCATTGTTGGGTTTGGACTTTCGGATGCAGACTCGATCGGCCCTACGCTGCCGACGAAATCCTCGGCATGAAGCGCGGCACAGTGAGCGGGCCATTCGGCGCTGAAGTGGACGACAACTACTTTCCATCGCATAACAAGTCCAATGATTTCCTCATTGATCGCGAAGTGCAGCGAACCTATAACTTCACCGGTATCGTTGGCACCGGCAATCAGGATATGGCGGCTCAAGTGTGTATGGGACCGGTCACTGACAGGACAAAAGAACACCTGGGTGTAACCGATGTAGGGATTATTGAAATGCGGCGTCTTCTGCTGAACTCAGCGAAAGATCTCTGTGAGGGGAGGGAGCCTCCAACAGCGCGCAACCCTGACGTCTTCTCCGGTGTCCAAGGAGTATCGCTGGTTCGGAGATGCGATGTGTCTTTGGACGAGTGTGTCAAAGACGCAATCGATAGCTTTGCCAAGACACGGAAACGGACGCAAGAGCTGATGAAATCGATCATTTGAATGCAAGCGTTACCGGGAGCGACGGCTCCACGACCCAGGCACCGGACAATCTGGGGCCAGGTCTTGCAATGACACATCGCCACAACGCAGGACGTAATTCCTTGATGAGTTAGTTGTGACCAATTACCTAGGGAACCTCTGAGCAGCGCGTGCTCGCGCCTTGGCAGCTTCTTCTGTGCGGTTCCTCGGCGGCGCATTCGTCTCGAGCGAGCTGAGAAGGTTACCGGAGATCGCTGCTATTTTGTCAACGGCAGCGAGGAATGCAGCTTCGTTGGCTTTCGATGGCTTGTTGAAGCCGCTGACCTTTCTCACGAATTGTAATGAGGCCACACGAATCTCTTCCTCCGTCACAGGCGGTTGGAAGTTGAAAAGCGTTTTGATGTTTCGACACACAATCGTTTACCTCGATCTCTCAGAGCCACCTAACTATGAAGCGCTGCTAGTTTGGCTTTCATTTGACAACCCCGATCGCTTCCGACGAGCGATTGAGAGACTGGCCTGAGGGCTTTTCCTTATTTCAAAGCGATATTCAGCAACCAGGCCAACCTAATTCCGGCCTGAGCCAGCCTTCGCCGGACAATCGCGCGGGCTTTCTCCACATAATCATCGGAGAGCTCGACCGATGGTCCGATATTGTATGCGTGCGACCTCACCAGCATTAACGATTCATCCGTCCACTGTTTGGGATCGCCGGCCTGCCATTTGAGACGCTCTTCTTCCGTGAGATTCGCAGTCAGCCGCTTGGCGATTTCCTCCTCGTTGCCTGTTTCCAGCTCTACGAGGTTTGTGTCCCAAAAGAAGTGAAGATTCGTTGACTGGCCTTTGTAAGATACAGGAATATCGATCCCGCCTTGATCCATGGCGAGACCGGCATGAAGCGGTTGGTGCACGTCGCCCACCAGGTGTGCGACGTAGTGAAGCGCGAGTGTCCTCATTATGATAGGAGCATTCTTATCTGCGATGACCGCTGCAAACCATTTGAGAGCTTCAACCATGCAGTTTCTCTCAGGGCAGTCGCGTCCTTGATCGTAGCCGCTGGCAGCCTCGGGAATCCTGACGTAATGGAGGGGATCTAAATCTCGTATGCTTCGCCCCTCATGATCCGGCCAAATGGCCGCGTCCGCCAGCGTCATGCTTCCGGGAAGTATCTTTTCAATCTCCTTGCGCGCGTCGGGGGTGAGATTCGCCTGGGCGATCAAACCGACGATCCGATGGCCTTTGTCGTACCACGAAAGGGCCGAGGTAAGTGCCAGCAGATTGAACACGAAAAACGTCGAGAGGAAAGTAGCTGTCAATGGAGCTAGCGAGTTTGGCATCGTAAAACTTGTACGCTGACGAAGGCCGCTTGTCGAGATCGGCGCATCGGAAACAGCGGGGGTCGCGCAAACAACGCCGGTCGCGTCTTTAGTTTTGACTGTCGACCGTTGAGGCGGATATCACAAATTGACGGGGCAAGTTTTTAATCTTGATAATGGTTGAGTTGGTTTTTTTAATTTTTTTCATGTGTATGTCTTTTAGTCTGAATTTTAGACGCCGGCTACTTTGCCTTAACTTGCTCAAACGCTTCATACGCTTCTGACAGAATTTTTTGGACTTTTTCTCGGCTCTTCCGGCCGGTGGAGTCTTCGACGCCGGTGCGTTACCGAGAGGGTCTGGCATAACAATACAATCTTATCAATCTTCTCGGATCGGAGGGCGCGAGGCCGGACGCAATCAAAAAATCCATCAGTCGACTGAAAAATCGCCGGAACGGTCATGCATCAGCGCCGAAACGTGGGGCTGCTAATGCCGAGATTAAAGGGCTCGGGGATTTTTACTGCTCGCTTCGGACATCGTGGAATTTCATTGTCGACTAAGCCCCGATTTGTTTCGCCATAACAAATCTGTCCTACCGATGCAGTAAAGACCTGAGCATCGTTTGTACGAACACGATCACGTTTTCCTCGGCCCTTCGCCCGCTA
>Ga0066710_100001971_pt1 | contig 16070 bp, 16 predicted proteins | sample GraSoiAngelo_159_FD_79666 | JGI IMG/M metagenome (GOLD analysis project Ga0066710, IMG submission 79666) | Grasslands soil microbial communities from the Angelo Coastal Reserve, California, USA - 14_1009_16_40cm | ecosystem: Environmental > Terrestrial > Soil > Grasslands | place: USA...
CGGTTCACATGGGTATCGTACTTCGCGCCCACAGCGCTGTGCGCGCGTACGGCGGCGCGTTCTTCGACGGTTCCCCGAAGAAACCCTCGCCGCCTTCACGTTCGATCGACAACAGCCCGCGCTGAATCGCCGCGATCGACTGCGCGCTGACGAGCCCCTACTTCGTCGAGATTTCCCTATGGTTGTCGGCCATCGCCGTCGGACGTCCGTTCGAACGTGGCGGCAGAAAGCGGGCGGCGCCCCTCGTCGAGCGTCATCCCGAGGCGAAGGGCGCCGACGTGCGACCCGGACAACACGCACGGGTCCGCATCGGGCGTCCGCGGAGCGGCGGCCGGGCATTCCTCAGGACGCCCATGCGGTCACGGGTTCTCATGAAGCCTGAGGGCAAGTTCCGCGAGAGCAACCGGAGATCTGCTTCTGATACCGGGCCTTGTTTGAGGCGCTCGCCCAGTTTGTCGATCTGCGTCTTCGCTGGACCGTTCGCCACCCCGCGGCTCTACTCCCTCAGCAGCCTCAGCGCATTCGCGATCACGATCAGCGACGCGCCCATGTCGGCCACGACGGCCATCCACAGCGTCGCGAAGCCGAACACCGCCATGACGAGGAAGGCGCCCTTGAGGACGAGCGAAAAGCCGATGTTCGCCCGGATGGTGCCGACGGTCGCGCGGCTCAGGCGGACTGCGTAGGGGATCTTGAGCAGCTCGTCCGCCATGAGCGCGACGTCGGCGGTCTCGAGCGCCGCGTCGCTCCCCGCCACGCCCATCGCGAGGCCGACGTCGGCGGCCGCGAGCGCCGGCGCGTCGTTGACGCCGTCCCCCACCATCGCGAGGACGCCGTACTGCTCGCGCAACTGCTCCACCGCGCGCACTTTGTCTTCCGGCAGCAGGTTCGCGCGCACCTGATCGACGCCGAGCGCCGCGGCGAGCGCGCGCGCCGACGGCTCGTGGTCGCCGGTCAGGAGCGCGACGTGCTCGACGCCGTGCGCTCGAAGCAACTGCACCGCGTCGCGCGCGGACTCGCGCGGCTGGTCCGCGACCCCGATGATCCCGAGCGGCCGGCCTCGCAGCCCGACGATGACGGTCGAACGGCCGTCCGTGCCGTCGGCTTCGAGCCGCGCATCCACCTCGGGGGAACAGCGCCCCGACTCCTCGAACAACCGATGGCTGCCGACGACGACCTCGGTGCCGGCGATCAGCGCGCGCGCGCCGAGCCCCGGCAGCGCCTCGAACGTCTGCACCGGCTCGAGCGTCAGCCCGTCGGCCGCGGCGCGCTCCACGATCGCACGGCCGATCGGATGTTCCGACCGCGACTCGATCGACGCGGCGAGCTGGAGGATCCGATCGGGCGCCGCCCCGTTCAGCGGCGTCACGCTGACGACTTTCAGCGTGCCCTTCGTCAGCGTGCCGGTCTTGTCGAACGCAAAGCACTTGACGCCGGCCAGCCGCTCGAGCCGCGCGCCTCCTTTGATCAACACCCCCTTGCGCGCGGCGGCCGCCAGCGCCGAGACGATCGACACGGGCGTCGAGATCACGAGCGCGCACGGGCACGAGATGACGAGCAGCACCAGCGCGCGATAGACCCACGTGCTCCACGGGCCCGTCGCGACGAGCGGCGGCACCACCGCGACCGCGACAGCCAGCACGAGCACGGCGGGTGTGTACACGCGCGCGAAGCGCTCGACGAACGTCTGGCTTGCCGCGCGCTGCGTCTGCGCGCGCTCGACGAGATGGATGATCCGCGCCAGCGTCGAATCGCGCCGCAGCCGCTCGACGCGGACGTCGAGGGCGCCGCGCCCGTTGATCGCGCCGGCGAACACCTCGTCGCCCGGTCCCTTCTCGACCGGCAGCGACTCCCCGGTCACGGGCGCCTGGTTCACGTGGCTGCGCCCGCCGACGACGGCGCCATCCAGCGGGATCTTCTCGCCCGGCCTGACGAGCACCACGTCGCCGACCGCGACGTCGTCCACGGGAACGCGCAGCTCGGCGGCGCCGCGACGGACGATCGCTTCGGCCGGCGCCAGATCCATGAGGTTGCGAATCGCGCCGCGTGCGCGTTCCATCGCGCGCGCCTCGAGCAGCTGCGCCAGCGCGAACAGGAAGATGACCGACGCCGCCTCCGACCACTCGCCGAGCACGATCGCGCCGGCGACGGCGACGAGCATCAACACGTTGATGTCGAGGGCGAACGACCGCGCGGCGAACAGCGCGCGGCGCACCGTGTAGAACCCGCCGCTCAAAATCGCGAGCACGAACGCGACGGTGGGCCACCCGCGAGGGACGGCGACCGCGTGCAGCGCGAGGCCAACGCCGAGGCACACGCCCGAGCACACGACGAACAGGCGCCGCGTCGTCGCGGAGGGGGACGGCCCCGCGGGCTCGTCGTGCTCGAGCCACGCGCGCATGCCCGTCTGCGCCACCGCCTCGGCGATCGCCGAGGTCGTCAGCCGCGCCGCGTCGTACTTGATCTTGAGCCGCTGTCCGACGACGTCCGCGTCGAGCGCCTCGAGTCCGGTCAGCGTCTTGAGCCGCCGCTCGAGGATCGCGACCTCTTCGTGGCAGTCCATGCCTTCGATCTTGAACACCGATTCGGCGTGGACCTGGCAGACGGTGCAGGTGGCGCTCATCGCCTGGTGCCCGCGCGTTCCTCGAGGACGTGGCGCAGTCCCTGCCGGAAGAGCGCAATGATGTGCTGATCGTCGAGCGTGTAATAGACCTGACGGCCGGAGCGCCGCGGACGCACGAGACGCATGCCGCGCAGCAGGCGCAACTGGTGCGAGACGGCGGACTCGCTCATGCCGACCAGCTCCGCGATGTCGCAGACGCAGAGTTCACCGGACGCGAGCACGTCGATAATGCGTACGCGCGTCGGATCGCCGAGGATGCGGAATGTCTCGGCAAGCGCCTCGACGGCCGGTGACGTCATGAGGCGCTGGCGGCGCGCGGCGCTCGCCGCACCGTCGAGATGCGGCGCCTCGCACGGCGCCTCGGCTGCCACCTTCAACTTCGATGTCGCGTCAGGCATAGTTGAACATATGAACAATCGCTCATATATTACCACGCGCCGGCCCTTGACACGTTTTTCCGCAACCCAGTAGTATCGGAAATTGGCCCCTAATCAGCTTTTCTCTCTATACATTACGGGTGGATCCCGGTCCTGCCCGCAAGAGAGGCGACGGAGAATCTTCATTGATAGAGGTCCAACACCTCACCAAACGCTACGGCAAGGTCACCGCCGTCGACGACGTCAGCTTCCGCGTGGAAAAAGGAGAAATCCTGGGGTTTCTGGGCCCCAACGGCGCGGGAAAAACGACCACGATGCGCATCCTCACGGGCTACATCCCCGCCTCGGACGGACGCGCGATCGTCGCGGGCTACGACGTTTTCGATCGGCCCATCGAAGCGAAGCGGCGCACCGGCTACCTGCCTGAAACGCCGCCGCTCTATCCCGACATGACGGTGCGCGAGTACCTGGATTTCGTCGCGCGCATCAAAGGCGTCCCCGCGAGCGATCGCAAGGGACGCGTGGACGCGGTGATGGCGCGCACGCACTGCGCCGACGTGGCCGCGCGCCACTGCGGCAAGCTGTCGAAAGGCTATCGCCAGCGCGTCGGGCTCGCGCAGGCCGTCCTGCACAATCCGGACGTGCTCGTGCTCGACGAGCCGACGGCCGGCCTCGACCCGAAACAGATCATCGAGACGCGCGAGCTGATCAGAAGCCTCGCGGGCGATCACACGATCGTCCTCAGCACGCACATCCTTCCCGAGGTCGCGCAAACCTGCCAGCGGGTCGTCATCATCAACCACGGACGCGTCGTCGCGGTGGATACGCCGGCGAACCTCACGGCGCGTCTGAAGGGAGCGGAGACGATGTACGTGCAGGTCGACGCGCCGGGCGCGGACGTGCCGGCGGCGCTCGGACGCGTGGCCGGCGTGACGCGCGTCGCGCCCGCGGATCAGCGCGGCGCGCCGGGCGCCTACGAAGTCGAAAGCGAGCGCGGACGCGACGTGCGGCGCGAGCTGGCGCGCGAGATCGTGACGCGCGGATGGGGCCTGCTCGAGCTGCGGCCGATGCGGATGAGTCTCGAGGAGATCTTCCTGCAGGTCACGACCGAGGAGCACGCGGAGGAGGCGGCCCGTGCGTAACATCATCGCCCTGGCCGACAAGGAGCTGCGCTCCTACTTCGCGTCGCCGATCGCGTACATCATCATCGGCCTGTTCTCGCTGCTCTTCGGCTGGTTCTTCTACGTCTACGTGTCCTACTTTCTCCGCCAGAGCATGCAGATGCAGTTCGGCGGCGGCGGGAACATGAACGTGAACCAGGCGGTGATCAGGAACGTTCTGATGAACGCCTCGGTGATCATCCTCTTCGTGATGCCGATGATCACGATGCGCACCTACTCGGAGGAGAAGCGGTCCGGCACGATCGAGCTGCTCCTCACCTCGCCCGTCACCGATTTCCAGATCATCATGGGCAAGTTCCTGGGGGCGCTCGGCGTCTACGTCGCGATGCTCGCGGTGACGGTGCTCTACGTCGCGGTGCTCTTCTGGTACGGCAACCCGGAGTGGCGGCCGATCGCGGCCGGCTACCTCGGTCTGCTCCTCATCGGCGCGTCGTTCGTCGCCTGGGGCCTCTTCCTGTCGAGCGTGACGAAAAACCAGATCGTCGCGGCGTTTCTCACGTTCGCGTTCTTCCTGATGCTGTGGGTGATCAACTGGATCGGCGATTCATCGGGCCCGACGACCCAGGCGATCACGTCCTACCTGTCGATCACGGAGCACCTCGACGACTTCACGAAGGGCGTCATCGATACGAAGCACGTCATCTATTACCTGAGTTTCATCACATTCGGACTGTTCCTGACGGCCAAGTCGGTCGACTCGGAACGGTGGCGGGGATAGCGGATGGTCAAACGCGTTCTTGGTCTGCTCGGATGGCTCGGCGTCGCGCTGGTGTTCGCGGCGGTCGCCATCCGGTTCCTCAAACCCGAGTGGCAGCAGTACTACAACGGCCTCGCGATCGCGGGGCTCGCCTGCACGCTGCTCTACATCCTCAGCCAGTGGCGCGAGGTCGCGCAGGCGTTCGCGGGACGCCAGGCCCGCTTCGGCACGATTGCGATCGCCAGCGTGCTCGTCGTCCTCGGCATCCTGGCGGCGATCAACTACATCGCCAACCGTCACAACAAACGGTGGGACCTCACCGCGTCGAAACAGTACTCGCTGTCGGATCAGACGAAGAAGGTCCTGCAGGATCTCAAGAAGCCGGTCAACGTCCACGTCTTCGCCCGCAGCGAGGACTTTTCGCGATTCCACGACCGGCTCGACGAGTATCAGTACGTCTCGAAGCAGGTGAACGTCGAGTACACGGACCTGGAAAAACAGCCGGCGCTCGCCAATCGATTCGGCGTGCAGCAGCCCGGAACGGTCGTGTTCGAGTACGGCGGGCGCACCGAAAAGGCGGCGTCCGACGACGAGCAGGCGCTGACGAACGCGCTGGTCAAGGTCATCCAGGGACGGCAGCCGAAGGTGTACTTCACGCAGGGACACGCGGAGAAGGATACGGCCGGTTCCGATCGGTTTGGCTACAGCTCCATCTCGACGGCGCTGAAGTCCGACAACTTCGCCGTGGACAAAGTCGTCCTCGCGCAGGCCGGATCGGTGCCGGCGGACGCCGACGTCCTCGTCGTGGCCGGGCCGAAAACCGATTTCCTGCCCGGCGAGATCGACGCGGTCAAGAAGTACCTCGCGAAGGGGGGGAAGGTCCTGCTGCTGCTCGACCCGCCCGACACCGCGGACAAATCCCCGCTGCCCAACCTCGTCGCGCTGGCAAAGGAGTGGGGCATGGACGTCGGCACCGACGTGGTGGTCGACGTCAGCGGCATGGGACAGTTGTTCGGGGCGGACGCGTCGGTGCCGGTCGCGGCGAGCTACCCAAGCCATCCCATCACCGAGAACTTCAAGGTGATGACGGCCTATCCGCTCGCGCGCTCCATCACGCCGGTGCAAGGGGGCGTCAACGGACACACCGCCCAGCCGCTGGTCGAGACCAGCTCGAAGAGCTGGGCGGAAACCGACATCAAGGCGCTGACGACGACGGGGAAGGTCACGCGCGATCTCGACAAGGGGGACAAAGCGGGTCCGATCGCGCTCGCCGCGGCGGTGTCGGCGGCCGCGACGGATGCGCCCGCACCCAAGCCGCCGGCGCAGGGCCCCGATCAGAAAACAGACCAGAAACCCGACGAGAAGAAACCGGAGACGCGCCTCGTGGTGTTCGGAGATTCGGACTTCGCGAGCAACGCGGCGCTCGGCGTGCAGGGCAACAAAGACCTGTTCCTCAACACGATCAACTGGCTCGCGCAGCAGGAGAACATGATCGCGATCCGTGCGCGCGAGCCCGACGACCGCCGCATCACGCTGACGACCGGTCAACAGCAGTCGCTGTTTTATCTCACGGTCTTCATCGTGCCCGGGCTGATCCTGCTCGCGGGCGTCCAGACCTGGTGGCGGAGGCGATAGATGCGCGGCGTCCGTTCCCTGATTGCGCTCGTCGTCGTCGCCGCGGGCCTCGGCGCGTATCTGTACTTCGTCGAAGCGAAGAAAGAACCGGGCAGCGACAAGAAGCTGGAGAAGGTCTTCACCGGCGTCGCGGCCGACAAGATCGACCAGCTGACGATCAAGCCGGAATCCGGCGACCGCACGACCGTTCAGAAGCAGTCCGGATCGTGGCAGCTCACGCAGCCGGTAACCGCAAAAGCCGATGAAGCGGAGGTGTCCGGGATCACGAGCGGCCTGTCGTCGCTCGAAGTGCAGCGCGTCGTGGACGAGAAGCCGGCGGACCTGAAGGAGTACGGGCTCGCGCCGCCGCGGATCGAGGTGTCGTTCAAGGCGGGCGGGCAGTCGCGCGCGCTGCAGATCGGGCAGAAGACGCCTACGGGCACGGACCTGTACGCCAAGGTTCCCGACAACCCGCGTGTATTCCTGATCTCCTCGTATCTCGACTCCACCTTCAACCGATCGACCTTCGATCTTCGCGACAAGGGCATCCTCAGAGTCGAACGCGACAAGGTGGACAGCCTCGAGATCACGACGCCGGATCACGAATTGAAATTCGCCAAGAACGGCCCCGAATGGAAGATCGCGTCGCCGACGGCGGCGCGGGCGGACTTCAGCGCGGTCGAAGGACTCGTGGGACGGCTGAACACGGCGCAGATGAAAGCGCTGACCGCGCAGAACGCGACGGATCTCAAGGAGTACGGGCTCGACAAGCCGGACGTCGTCGTGAAGATCGGCGCGGGCAGCGCGCAGGCGTCCCTCGCGATCGGCAAGAGCGCGGGCGAGGGCGTCGTCTACGCAAAGGACATGTCCCGCCCGATGGTTTTCACGATCGAATCGGCGCTCGCCGACGAGCTGAAGAAGGGAGTCGACGACTATCGGCTCAAGGATCTGTTCGACGCGAGGTCGTTCAACACGACGCGCGTGCAGGTCGTCAGAAACGGGCAGACGCTCGCGTTCGAGAAGAACGGCGACAAGTGGAAACAGGTGTCGCCCGCCGCGAAGGACGCCGACGGCGCCAAGATCGATTCCTTCATCTCCGCGGTGAGCAACGCGCGCGCGGCCTCGTTCGTGGACTCGATCAAAGACACGGGCCTCGACAAGCCGGAGCTGACCGTGACGCTGAAGACGGATGAGGGGAAGCAGGAGCAGGTCAGCTTCGCGCGTCACGAAAGCGACGTCTTCGCGCAGCGCGGCGGCGAGCCGGGCGCTGCAAAGGTCGACTCGGCGACGTACGATGGCATCGTCAAGGCGCTGGACGCGCTCAAGTAAGGCGCCGTCGGTCGCCTTGATCGCGGCGCTGGCGTTTGAAGCGGGTTGCGCCGCTCATTCGGCTCCCCGTACCCGCGGTCCGCGCGCCGTGCGCCAACTGGCCGCCGACCTTTCGCCAATCTTCGACGCGCCGCCCATGGCGCAGGGCCTCTGGGGCGTCGAGATCCGATCGCTCGACTCCGGCGAGGTCCTGTACGCGCTGAACCCTCACAAGCTGATGATGCCGGCGTCGAACATGAAGCTCGTCACGCTGGCCGCGGCCGCCGAGACGCTCGGATGGGACTACCGCTTCACGACGGCGATTGAGACGGCGGCGCCGATCGAGAACGGCGTCCTCGAGGGCGATCTAATCGTGCGCGGCACGGGCGACCCGACGATCAACCGCCGTGATGCGCGGTCGGCGGCCGTGCTCGACGAATGGGCCGCGGCGCTGAAGAACGCCGGCATCGCCCGCATCGACGGACGCATCATCGGCGACGACAACGCGTTCGACGACCAGGTCCTCGGCGCCGGATGGTCGTGGGACTACCTGCAGTACGGCTACGCGGCTCCGGTCGGCGCGCTCGAGTTCGACGAAGACAACGCAACGCTGTCCGTTCGTCCCGGCCCGAAGGAGGGGGACGCCGCCGTCGTCGAGCTGACGCCCGGCAGCGGGCTCGCGATCGTCAATCGTGCGTTCACCGGCGCGGCACAGTCGGCCGACACGATCGAGTACTCGCGGCGCCTCGATCGCGCGGTGCTGGAGATCACCGGCTCGATCGCCGCCGACGCGCAGCCGGTCGCGCGCGAAGTGGCCGTCGTCAATCCGACGGTGTACTTCGCGCAGGCGCTGAAGGACGGCCTGGCGGCGCGCGGGATTCCGGTCAGCGGCGACGCCGCCGATGTCGACGACGTCGCGGGCGGTCCGGATCAGGCGTCACGCCGCACGCTGGCCACGTCGACGTCGCCGCCGCTGAGCGAGATTGCCATCGTCCTGATGAAGGTGAGCCAGAACCTCTATGCCGAGACGCTGCTGAAGGCGGTCGGCGCCGCGAAAAGCGGGCTGGGCACGACCGAAGGCGGACGGCTCGCGGCGCGCGCGTTGATGACGTCGTGGGGCGTTCCGGAGCGAGGCTACGTTCAGGCGGACGGCTCCGGGCTGTCGCGGTACGACTATGTAACCGCGGACATGCTCGTCACGATTCTGTCGCGCATGGCGAAGGACCCGCGGCATCACGACGCGTTCCTCGCGACGCTGCCCGTTGCGGGCAAGGACGGAACGATCGCGTCGCGCATGAAGGGCACCCGCGCCGAGGCAAACGCGACCGCGAAGACCGGATCGATCGCGAACGTGCGCTCGCTCTCGGGTTACGTCCGCACGCGCGACGGCGAGACGCTCGTCTTCTCGATCCTCGCGAACGCGTTCAGCATTCCCTCCGCGACGGTCAACTGGATGGCGGACCTCGCGGTCGAGACGCTCGCGAATTTCACGCGAAAATAGACTTTGGGCTTTGGGCTTCCTAAAACCTAAAGCCTATACAATCCCCCATCGTGTGGCGTTTCGTCGCGCTGCTCCTCGCGCTCGTGGCCGGGGTCGCGGCGGCAATCTGGTACTACCGATCGCCGGCGTTCGCGCCGGCGGCCCGCGTCGAGCGTCCGACCGATCGATTCCTCCACGACCTCGGCAGCCAGAATCCGCGCGACGTCGAGCGCGCCGAGGCCGAGGTGCGGCAGCTCGGAACCGCGGCGCTGCCGGTCATTCGCGCCGCGTTGATCGAGCCCGGCACGCCCGAGCCGCGCCGCAAGGCGGCGTTGAAGGCTTCGGCTCTCCTGGGTCCGGCCGCCGCCGAGGTCGTCCCCGACGTCGCGGTCCTGCTCAACGAGCCGCCCTACACCGCCGAGGCGGCGCTCGCGCTCAGCTTCATGGGGTCGGCCGCGGTCGAGCCGCTGAAGGAGGCCGCGGGATCGGACAACGCGGCCGTGCGGCGCGAGGCACTGCGGTCGCTCGGCAAGCTGCGGGCGCGCGCCTCCACGGACCCGCAGATCGTGCTGCCGCTGCTCATCGGCGCGCTCGAGGATCTGGATCCGTCGGTGCGCGAAATTGCCGTGACGTATCTCGGGATCGTCCGCGACGATCCGGATCGCGCGGTCGCGGGACTGATCAAGGCGCTGGACGACGAGGAGCCGCAGGTGCGGCGCGGCGCCGCGATGGCGCTCGGCGAGTACGGGCCGCGCGCCGAAGCCGCGATTCCCGCGCTGCGCAAAGCCGCCCGAGACCCCGACGAAGACGTCCAACGGGAGGCCGGGAGGGCGATCGTCCAGATAACGGAGAAGAGCGAGCCCAAGTAGATCAGAGACCTTGGAGAGCGTTGTCTTACACCACAGAGATCACGCGCTCTGTGGTGAGATCCGGCGCCGCTACGAGCGGTACCGACCGAGCGCCTCCGCGAGCGCCGGCTGCGTGATCGGTTTCACCAGCGTGCCGGCGACCGGCAGCGCATCGCCGTAGCGTTCGATGACGGCGGCGGTGCTCATCGCGATCACCGGCGTGCCTTCGACGCCCGGCATCTCCCGCAGGTGCGCCATGAACGTCGGGCCGTCGATCCGTTCCATCATGATGTCGAGGAGGATGACCGCCGGACGCAGGCCGTCGCGGAGTTGCTCGAGCGCCTGCAGGCCGTTGGACACCGCTTTCACACGGAACCCCAGGCGCTCGGCGAGCACGTCCACGAGCAGCAGGATGGACGGGTCGTCGTCGACGACCATCACGAGAGGGCTATCGATCACGATTGAGCCCCGCTGCCCTGCGCGACGAGCGACCGGGCGCTCGCGAGCACGTCGGCGGCGGGCGCGCTCAGACCGCCTCCCTGGGCCAGCTCGGGACGTCCGCCCCCCTTGCCGCCGTGGCGCGCGGTCAACGCCTTGAGGACGGCGGCCGCGTCCAGCTCGACGCCGGGGCCTCGCGCGATCACGATCGTGCACGGCGGCGGCTCGCTGACCAGTACTGCGGCGTAGCCCGGGCGCTCCGTGATCCGCGACGCGAGAATCTTCAGCGCGTTCATGTCCCATCCCGCGCGGGCCGCGAAGACCACGCGGGCGCCCCCAACGTCCTGCGCCTCGTCGGAGAGCGACGCCGCGTCGTACTCGGCCAGCCGCCCCTGCAGATCCTTGACCTGGCGCCGCAGCTCTTTCGCATCCCCCTGCACGCGCTCGATCGCCGCGGGGAGTTCCGCCGGCAGCACGCTGAGCGCGCGGGTTGCGCTCGCGACCGACTCGCGCAGCTCGCGATACGCCCGGAGCGCGCGGCCGCCGCACATGAAGGTGATCCGCGACCCCCCGCGAAACCGTTCGGTCGCCGCGGCGGCGATGATCCCGATCGCGCCCGTGCGGGCGACATGCGTGCCGCCGCACGCCGACAGGTCGAACTCCGTCACGTCGATCAGACGCAGCGTGCCCTCGCGCTTCGGCTCCTTGCGCAGCCGGAGCGTCGCCGCTTCTTCCGGGCCCGCGAAGCGGATCTCCACCGGCCGGTCGTCCCACACGACGCGGTTGGCTTCGTCCTCGGCGGCGGTCAGCTCTTTCGCGGAAACCTCGCGGGCGAGGTCGATCGTGGAAGCATCGGCGCCGAGATGGAAGCTCTCCGTCCGGACGCCGAACAGGTGGTCGAAGGCGGCCGACAGCACGTGCTGTCCCGTGTGCTGCTGCATGTGATCGAACCGGCGCTCCCAGTCGATCCGTCCGTGCACCGCCCGCCCGGCCGGCGGCCGATCGACGACGTGCTCGACGCGGCCGTCCTCTTCATCGAGGACGTCGAGGACGCGCGACGACCCCAGCGTGCCGGTATCGAACGGCTGCCCGCCCGACGAGGGATAGAACGCCGTCCGATCGAGCACGACGATCGAGCGTCCGTCGCGCTCCGCCGTCTCGATGACTTCGGCGTCGAACTCGCGCAGGTATGGGTCGCGGTAGTAGAGACGCTCGGTCACGCGCGGCTCCGCCCGAGCGCGGGATCCCCGAGACCCGCCTCGCGAAATCCGCGCGCGCGCAGCACGCAGCTGTCGCAGCGGCCGCACGGCGCGCCGTCCGGCGACGGGTCGTAGCAACTGTGGGTCAGACCGTAATCGAGGCCGAGCGCGACGCCGCGCGTGATGATCGCCGCCTTCGACAGCTCCAGCAACGGAGCGAGGATGCGGAGCGGTCGTCCTTCGACGCCGGCGCGCGTCGCGAGCGACGCGACCCGCTCGAACGCCCGCAGGTACTCGGGACGGCAGTCAGGATAGCCGGAGTAGTCGAGGGCGTTCACGCCGATCACGATGGCCTCCGCGCCCAGCACTTCCGCCCACGCGAGCGCGAGCGAGAGAAACACGGTGTTGCGCGCCGGAACGTAGGTCGAGGGAATTCCCGCGCCGTCGATCGCCCGATCCTTGGGGATGCTGCCGTCGCCGACCAGCGACGAGCCGCCGATCGCGGAGAGATCGACGTCGAGCGTCAGCTGACGCGCAACGCCGAGCGCCTTCGCCACGTCGCGCGCGGCGTCGGTTTCGCGCGCGTGCACCTGGCCGTACCGAATCGTGAGCGCGTACAGCTCGTAGCCCTCGGCGCGCGCGATTGCGCCCGCCGTGTACGAGTCCAGGCCGCCGCTCAGCAGCAACACGGCGCGCATGATGTGCCCGCGGGGATCGACGCGGTCGAAGGACGTGGACAGCAGGCGTCTGGTCGCTTCGACGAACGTCGAGGTCACACGCCGCGAACGTCCGCCCCCCATACGTATTTGTGTATCTGTAACTGCAGCCGAACCGGCAGCCGATCCGCAAGGATCCACTCGGCGAGCGTCTTCGGCTCGAGCACGCCGTGCACCGGCGAAAACAGCACCGCGGCGGCGCGCGCGCCGAGATCGTAGCGCGACACGACGTCGCGTGCGTACTCATAGTCGGCGCGATCCTGAATCACGAACTTGACCTCGTCGTGCGGCGACAGCCGGTCGAGGTTCGACCAGCAGTTCTTGTCCGACTCGCCGCTCGCGGGACACTTCACGTCGATCACCTTGACGACGCCGGCGGGGACGCGATCGATGGGAAGATGTCCCCCCGTCTCCAGCATCACCGCATATTGTTCGGAAAGCAGGCGCTCCATCAACGGGTACACGTCCTTCTGCAGCAGCGGCTCGCCGCCCGTGATCTCCACGAGCCGCGTCCCGTGCGCGCCGACTTCCGCCACGACCTCGTCGAGCGACATGCTGCGGCCTTCATGAAAGGCGTAGGGCGTGTCGCACCACGAACAGCGCAGGTCGCAGGCGGTGAGGCGGACGAACACGCACGGCCGGCCGGCGTGCGTCGATTCCCCCTGAATCGAATGAAAGATCTCGTTGACGGTGAGCATGCGGGCAAACTCAGATTGTACCCCAGTAGAATGGCGGCATGGCGAAGCCGACCTTCTACACCAAGCCGACCTGAACGACCTGCAAGAACGCCAGGAGTTTCCTGGACGAGGAACGAATCGACGTCGAGCAGATCGACATCAACAAGACGCCGCCGTCGCGGGCGTTCCTCGAAAAACACGTCGACGAGACGCGCTTCCTCGACTTCGTGAGCACGCGCAGCCCGGTGTTCAAGGAGCGCCCGCTGCCCAGGACGAAAAAGGAAGCGATCGACCTGATGGTGGGGAACCCGAACCTGATCAGGCGGCCGATCCTCATTCACCGATCGCGGGTGACCTTCGGGTTCGACAAAGACGTCTACGGCAAGCTGAAATGAGCGTCGTCCGGATCGGCACGTCGGGATGGAGTTATCCGGCGGGGCGCGGCACGTGGAACGGGATCTTCTACCCCGTGCCGCCAGGCGCGTCGAAGAAGAAAGGGGGCTTCGACGAGCTGGCGTTCTACGCCGAGCACTTCGACACGGTCGAAGTGAATTCGTCGTTCTACCGGACGCCGGCGCCGGAGCTGGCGAAGCGCTGGGCGGAGCGGACGCCTCCGGGATTCGAGTTCTCGCTCAAGCTCTATCAGAAGTTCACGCACCCGGAGATGTTCCACAAGTCGACGGGGCAGAATCCGGCGGACGTGGGGCCGAAGGACGTCGACGAGTTTCGGCTCGGCATCGACGCGATCGTGCAGGCCGGCAAGCTGGGCGCGCTGCTCGCTCAGTTCCCCCCGAGCTTCAAGAACGAACCGAACACGCGCCCATATCTGGAATGGCTGCTCGGAGCCTTTCGGGAATACCCGGTCGCCGTTGAGCTGCGGCATCGAAGCTGGAGCGACAACCCCGAGAGCACGCTCGCCCTGCTCGGCGCGTTCGGCGCCGCGTGGGTGCAGATCGACGAGCCCAAGTTCCGCTTCTCCGTGCGGCAGACCCTGCTGCCGAACGTTCGTACCTTCTATTACATGCGGCTGCACGGCCGCAACGCCGCGCAGTGGTGGAAGCACGAGAAGTCGGAGGACCGCTACGATTACCTCTACACCGCGGACGAGCTGCAGCCCTTCGCAGAGGCGGCCGAAACGGCGTCGCGCGAGGTGCGCAAGGCGTACCTCTATGCGAACAATCACTTTTCGGCGAAGGCCGTGGCGAACGCCGCGATGCTGAAGAAGCAGCTCGGGCAGCCGCTCGAAGGCGAGTACCCGGAACCGTTCGTCGCGCGGTACCCGGAGCTGAAGGGGCTCGTCAAGGTGCTGCCGTTTCCGCCTTCACGTACGCCCGCGTGAGGAGGTCGCCGCGCTGCATGCGCAACACGACGTCCATGCCGGCGATCACGCGACCGAACACCGTGTATTTGCCGTCCAGCTCCGGCGCCGGACGCAGCGTGATGTAGAACTGGCTGTCGGCGCCCTTCGGATCGCCCGAGTGGCCCATTCCGACGGCGCCGCGCACGTGGGTCCGCTTCTTCGTGATCTCCGCGATGCCGATGGATTTGCCGCTCCCGCCGCGCCCCCACCAATCCTGACGCGTCACATCGCGCGACGCGGGGTCGCCGATCTGGATCAGGAAGTTCGGATCGGCGCGATGGAAGCGCTGGCCGTCGTAGAAGCCGGCCTTCACCAGTTCCACGATCCGCGCGACCGTCCTCGGCGCTTCCTCCGGGTACGTCTCGATCTCGATGCTGCCCTTCGCGGTGTCGAGGACGATCGTCGCGCCGGCGCCTGGAGATTTATCCTGCGCGCCGGCGATCAGCGCCGCGGACGCAAGCCATGTCAGAAGTCTACGCATCTTTGTTCAGTGCTCGCGGGGCCCGGGCCTCCGCATGGCTACGGCCACGCTCGCCGTAGCCTTGGCGAAGGCGGCCACCCCCGCTCGCTCTCGCGCGGCGACTTCGCGCCGCGCTCGGGCCGCAGGCGCTCTGCCTTCTGCCTTCAGCCTTCTACCTTCAGCCTTCTACCTTCACGAGCTTTCCGACTCTCGTGACGCCCACCTTCGGGCAGACATCGACGAGGACGCACTGCGGGCAGAGAGGATACACCGGCCGGCATACGTTCTGTCCCCACGTGACGAGATACAGATTGATGATCGGCCACCAGCGACGCCGGGCCGCTCGATAGAGCGCCTGCTCCGTCTGCTCCGGCGTCCGCGTCGTCACCCACCCGAGCCGGTTGGCGATGCGGTGCACGTGCGTGTCGACGCAGATGTTCTCCTGGCTGCTGTGGGCGAGGATCAGGACGAGGTTCGCCGTCTTCCTTCCCACGCCCGGCAGCGTCAGCAACGCGTCCATCGTGTCGGGCACGCGTCCGCCATAGCGCGACATGATGAGTTCGCAGGCACGCTTCACGTGGACCGCCTTGTGACGGTAGAAGCTGACGGGATAAATCAGCCGCTCGATGGTCTTCACCGGCAGCTTCGCCATCGACCGCGGCGTCCGCGCGACGCGAAACAGCCGCGTCGAGGCCGCGTGCGTCACGGGATCGCGCGTCTGCGCCGACAGCATCGTCGCGATCAGCACCTGGAAGGGGTCTTCCTGCTGATCCTTCGCGATCTTCTCGACGGCCGGCTCGTCGAGCCCGTCGATCGCCTTCGCCAGACGGCGCATCACGGTTGCAACGGGAGCCTTCGGTGACATGCGGAGCAATCGGTGAGTTGGTGAATTGGGGAAGTGGTGAATTCAGCCCATGGCTGGATTGCAAGCCTCCGTTAATTCACCAATCCACCAACGCACGAATTCACCAATTACACTATCACCGGCGTGAGCGGTTCGTCTCCGCGGAGCACCGCGAGGACGTTCCGCACCGCGAGCTCCGCCATCGCGGTCCTCGTTTCCCGCGTCGCGCTGCCCAGGTGCGGCGTGAG
>Ga0066710_100001972_pt1 | contig 16069 bp, 9 predicted proteins | sample GraSoiAngelo_159_FD_79666 | JGI IMG/M metagenome (GOLD analysis project Ga0066710, IMG submission 79666) | Grasslands soil microbial communities from the Angelo Coastal Reserve, California, USA - 14_1009_16_40cm | ecosystem: Environmental > Terrestrial > Soil > Grasslands | place: USA...
CGGCGCGCCGGCGCGGGCGGCGGCGGCCGTCGGCGGCCTCGCGCACCAGCCGCTCCGCCGCCTCGAGCAGGTACTCGGGCGGGGCCACCTCGTCCACCAGCCCGATCTTCAGCGCCCGGCGCGCGTTGAGCGAGCGGCTGGTCAGGATCAGGTCGAGGCCCGTCGCGACCCCGACGAGGCGCGGCAGGCGCTGCGTCCCCCCCCAGCCGGGGATGATCCCGAGCCGCACCTCGGGCAGGCCGATGTCGACGCGCGGGTCGTCGGCCGCCACGCGGAAGTGGCAGGCGAGCGCCAGCTCGGTGCCGCCGCCGAGGCAGGTGCCGTTGATGGCGGCGACTACCGGGAACGGCAGCCGCTCGAGGCTGTCCCACAGCCGCTGCCCCCGGCGCGAAACGTCCTCGGCGTCGTGGGCCGTGCGCAGGGCGCGGATGGCGTTGACGTCCGCGCCGGCGATGAAGGATCCCGGCTTGGCGCTGGTCACGACCAGCCCGCGCACGTTCTTGTCCCGCGCGGCCTGTTGCAGCAGGATCTCGAGGACGGCGACCAGGGCCCCGTCGAGGACGTTGACCTTCTCCCCCGGGCGGTCGAAGATCAGGAAGGCCAGCCCGTCGCGGCGCGTCTCGAAGAGCAGCCCCGGCCCCTGGAACGGCAGGGTCCTCTCCCCACCCCGCGCCGCAAGAGCCTTGTCGCGATCCGCCATCCCCTCCCCCCGCGCGCGCCGTGACCCGCCGCGCCGTGCCGCGACCTCGTTACGACCGCTCGAGCACCAGGGCCGCCCCCTGGCCCCCGCCGATGCAGAGCGTGGCCAGCCCCAGGGCGACGTTGCGCCGCGCCATCTCCTTCAAGAGCGTCAGCGTCAGGCGGGCCCCCGAGCATCCGACGGGGTGCCCGAGGGCGATGGCGCCGCCGTTGACGTTGGTCAGCGCCGGATCGATCTCGCCGAGAGGCTGCGCGAGCCCCAGCTCGTCGCGCGCGAACTCGGGCGAAGCGAAGGCCCGGCGCACCGCCAGCACCTGGGCCGCGAAGGCCTCGTTGATCTCCACCAGCCCGACCTCCCCCAGGCCGATGCCGGCGCGGCGGAACGCCACGGCCGTGGCGTAGACCGGCCCCAGCCCCATCACCGACGGATCGAGGCCGGCGAAGCCGTAGGCGCGGATGCGGCCCAGGTACGGCATGCCGAGCGCCCGCGCGCGCTCCTCCGCCATGACGACGAGGGCGGCGGCGCCGTCGGTGAGCATGCAGGAGTTGCCCGCGGTCACGGTGCCGTAGCGCCGGTCGAAGGCCGGCTTCAAGCGCGCCAGCTGCTCCATCGACTGGTCCTCCCGCGGTCCGACGTCGTCCTGCACCGGGTCGAGCCGCGGCGGCGGGAAGACCGGCACGATCTCCTCGCGCAGGCGCGCGCGGGCCGCCACCGCGCGCCGGTGGCTCTCGAGGGCGAAGGCGTCCTGCTCCTCGCGGGCGATGCGGAAGCGGCGCGCCAGCACCTCGGCCGTCTCGCCCATGTTGAGGCCGCAGATGGCGTCGCGCAAGCCCACCTCGAGGGCCGAGACGGGGGTCAGGTCGCGCAGGCGGAAGCGCAGCAGGGCGGCCAGGCGGCCCGCCGGCGTGCGGGCCCTGCGCAGGCCCATGATCCGGTCGGTGAAGCCCTGTCCCAGCTGGAACGGGATGCGCGACATCGACTCGACCCCGCCGGCGAGGATCACGTCGGCCAGGCCCGACTCGATGCGGTGGTAGGCGCTGACGATCGCCTGGATGCCCGAGCCGCAGTTCTGGTTCAGCGTGAAGGCGGGGACGCGGCGCGGCACGCCGGCCTTGAGGGCCGCCACGCGCGCCAGGGTGGTGGTGTCGGCCGGCTGGGCGATGTTGCCGACGATCACCTCGTCCACGACCGCGGGATCGAGGTCGATGCGCGCCATCGCCTCCGCCAGGGTGATGCGCGACAACTCGTCGGCCGGGACCTGCTCGAGGACGCCCCACGACTTGCAGAACGGGGTCCGCACGCCGTCCACGATGACGACCGCGCGGCGGCCGCTCATTCCTGGATCTGGTCCCGGGTGATGCCGTACTGCTCGAGCTTCTTGTACAGGTTGCTGCGCGGGGTGTCGATCGCCTTGGCGGTGCGCGACACGTTCCAGCGGTATTCCTTCAGCTTTTTCAGGATGAACGCCTTCTCGGCCTCGTCGCGGTACTCCTGCAGGGTGCGGAAGGAGGCCGGATCGGGACCGGCCGGGGCGCCGGACGGGCCGGCGCCGGGCCCCCCGGCCGCGGCCGCCGGGGCGGCGGACGGGGCCGCCGACGCGGCGAGCGGCTCCGGCTCGAAGGCCTCGACGTCCGCGGCCGTGATCGCGTCGCTCTCCACCATGATCATCAGCCGCTCGACCGCGTTCCTCAGCTCGCGGATGTTGCCGCGCCAGGGGCGCCCCATCAGGACGTCGAGCGCCGCCGGCTCGAAGCGCTTGGGGCGATAATTGTTCTCGCGGCTGAACAGGCCCACGAAGTGGCGCACAAGCGCCGGGATGTCCTCGCGCCGCTCGCGCAGCGGCGGGCAGGGGATCGGCACAACGTTGAGGCGGAAGTAGAGGTCCTCGCGGAAACCGCCGGCTCCGGTGAGAGCCTTCAGGTCCCGGTTGGTGGCGGCGATCACCCGCACGTCGACTCGCAGCGTCTTGGCCATGCCGACCGGCTCGACGTCGCCCCCCTCCAGCACGCGCAGCACCTTGGCCTGCGTGCGCGGGCTCATGTCCCCCACTTCGTCCAGGAAAATGGTGCCGCCGTCCGCCTGCACGAACTTCCCGGTCTGGCGGGCCGTGGCGCCGGTGAACGACCCCTTCTCGTGCCCGAACAGCTCAGACTCGATCAGGTCCTCGGGGATGGCGGCGCAGTTCACCTTGACGAAGGGCTTCTCGGCCCGCGGGCTGCGCTTGTGGATCTCCCAGGCGATCAGCTCCTTGCCGGTGCCGCTCTCGCCGCTGACCAGCACCGTGGCGTGGCTCGGGGCGGCGCGGGCGATCGACTCGCGCACCGCCTTGAGCGCCGCCGAGTCACCCACCAGCTCGAAGCGCGCCTCGGCCTGGTGCCTCAGGCGCAGGTTCTCCTCGCGCAGGCGCTTGCGTTCGATGGCGTTGCGCAGCGCGGTGAGCACCCGCTCCGACTCGAGGGGCTTCTCGAGGAAGTCGTAGGCGCCCTTCTGGATCGCCTCGACCGCGGTGGGGATGTCGCCGTGCCCCGAGATCATCAGCACGGGGGTGTGCGCGTCCTTGGCGCGCACGGACTGCAGCACCTCCAGCCCGTCCATGCCCGGCATCTTGATGTCGAGGAGGACCGCGTCGGGGCCCTCGCGGCGCAGCATCTCGATCCCGGCCTGCCCGGCGCCGGCTTCGAGGCACTCGTATCCCTCGTACTCGAGGACCATGCGCAGCGACTTCCGGATCGCCTCCTCGTCGTCGATGACCAGGATTTTCTCTTTCACGCGTCACCGATGATATAGGAAAAAGCGGGACCCGGTCACCCGGATCCCGCTTCGAGGTGGGATGAGGAGCCGCGCGGCCCGCGGCCCCCGCGGCCGGATCGCCTAGTCGCCCTGCCCCTGCAGGCGCAGGGTCACGTAGCGCGAGATCGAATCGCCGCCGGTGCGGCTGCTGGGGCTGACCACGTACAGGACCACCAGGCCGCCCTCCTTGACCTTGCGGATCTCGCGGCGATAGTCGGCGACGCTCTTGACCGGCACGCGATTGACCTCGGTGATCACGTCTCCCTCGCCGATGTTCTTGTCGTACGCTTCGGAGACGCGCGACACGCGGCTCACCACCACGCCGTTGGTGTCGCGGGGCAGCTCGAGCTCCTGCAGGACCGCCGGGGTCAGGTCGTCGACCGAGATGCCGAGCCTCTTCTCGTTCGGCTCCTCGGGCGCGCCGCCCTCGCTCTCCGGCTCCTCGCCCGTCTTGCCGACGTACTGGGCGCGATCGGCCAGCTTGGCGGTCACGGCCACCTCCTTGCCGTTGCGCAGGACGGTGAGCTTCACGGTGGAGCCCGGATCCTTCGCGGAGATCAGGCGGACCACTTCATTGCGGCTGCCGATGGTGCGCCCGTCCACGGCGACGATCACGTCCCCCTTCTTGATCCCGGCCTCGTCGCCGGGCAGGCCCGCCACGACCGACTGCACCAGGGCCCCCTTGTCGTCCTTCAGGCCCCACGCCTCCTGCAGGTCGGGGGAGATCTCCGCCAGGCTGATCCCCAGGTAGCCGCGCGAGACTTTCCCCTTGGCCTTCAGCTGGCCCATGATCTCCTTGGCGACGTTGATCGGCACCGCGAAGCCGATCCCCTGGCCGACGCTGCTGATGGCGGTGTTGACGCCGATCACGTCGCCGGCCAGGTTCACCAGCGGGCCGCCCGAGTTGCCGAAGTTGATGGCGGCGTCGGTCTGGATGAAGTTGTCCAGCGAGAAGTCGCGCGACAGGCCCGGCAGGACGCGCCCCTTGGCGCTCACCACGCCGACCGTGACCGTGTGCTCGTACTGCAGGGGGTTGCCCACCGCCATCACCCAGTCCCCCACGCGCATGGCCTCGGAGTCTCCCAGCCTGAGGTACGGAAGCTTCTTGTCGATCTTGATGCGTATGAGCGCCAAGTCGGTGCTCGGATCGGTGCCGATCACCTCCGCCATGTAGTCGTGGCGATCGCCGGTCAGGTTGACCTTGATCTTGGTGGCGTCCTCGACGACGTGGTTGTTGGTCAGGATCGAACCGTCGTCGCTGATCAGGAAGCCCGACCCACCGCTCTGCTCGAAGCGCGGCTCCTCGGGCTGCTGCTCCTTGAAGCGGCGCCGCTCGGGGCCGCCCGGGCCGAAGAAGAACTCGAACGGGTCGCCGTGGAACGGCTGTCCCTTGCCGCGCTCCTTCGGCTTGACCGTCTCGGTGGAGGTGATGCTGACCACCGCCGGGTTGACGCGCTCGGCGATGTCCGCGAACGATGCCGGCAGCGTGCCCGCGGTGCCCTGCGCCGCGGCCAGCTGCGCCGTCGCCGCGGCGTGCAGCGGCCTGTCGTCCGCTCCGGCCGCTTCGGCGGCGCGGCCGGGAAGGGTGAGGTTCAGGCCGCCCGCCAGCACCATGCCGAAGATGACGGAGGCCGAGGCGATCAATGCCAGCGTGATCAGCTGACCGTGCTTCTTCATCAGTTTCATGCTCCTCGTTGGAAAATCGAGTATAGACCCGCGCGGAAATCCCCGTCAACTCAGCCTTCGCCCAGCGCCGCCCGCACGCTGGCCAAAAGCCGGGCGGGGTTGACGGGCTTCTCGATCACTTCGGCGACCCCCAGCCCCGCCGCCCGACGCTTCAGGTCGTCGCTCAGGAGGGCGCTCACCAGCAGGACCGCCAAGGGGGGTGCCGGGGCGGCCCCCGCAGCGCCCCACCGCGACCGCATGGCTGCCAGGAGGTCCAGGCCGGTCGTCCCCGGCATCCTCTCGTCCAGGATCAGCAGGTCGACGCCGCGGAGGGAGTCCGGGTCGCGGCGCGCCTTCTCGCCGTCCCCCGCGAGAAGCACCCGGTGTCCCAGCCGCCCGAGCAGGAGACCGTACGACCGGAGCACCGCCTCGTCGTCGTCGATGACCAGGATCGTCTTCACCGTGGCACGCCCATGACGCCCGGGAGGAAAAGCAAGGGTCATGCCACGGCGGGTGGAATCGCGTTTGCGGGGTTTCGCGGCCGGCGGGAGGCGCCGGACGGCAACGGAGGACCGCGCCGGTGCGTCATTTTGACGCCGGGGCGCGCCTCCCTGCCGGTTCAGTCCTCTCCCGCGGCGTGTCCGTAGTCGCGCAGCTTGCGCTGCAGGGTCCTGAGGCCGATGCCGAGGATCTCGGCGGCGCGGGTGCGGTTGCCACCGGTCTCCTGCAGGGTCCTCAGGATGGCCTCCTTCTCGATCTCGTCCATGGTGCGGGCCGGACCGGCGGCGACCGCGGCCGGCTGGGGGCCCGCGGTCTGGGCGTTGCGGTAGTTCTCCGGCAGGTCCTCCAGGCCGAGGGTCGTCGCCCCCGGCGGGGCGAGGACCACCAGGCTCTCGAGGACGTTGCGCAGCTCGCGCACGTTTCCTTCCCAGCGGGCGCGCAGGAGGGCTTCCTGGACTTCCGGAGCCAGCGTGAGGTCGGGCCGGCCGTTCTCCGCCTTGAAGGCCTCGAAGAACCGGTGCGTCAGGATCGGGACGTCCTCCGGCCGCTCGCGCAGCGGCGGGATGGCGATGGTCACGACCTTGAGCCTGTAGTACAGATCGCTGCGGAAGGCGCCGGAAGCGACCTTCTGCTCGAGGTCCGAGTTGGTGGCGGCGATGATGCGCACGTCCACCTGGATCGTCTGGGTCCCCCCGACGCGCATGAACGAGCGATCCTCGAGCACGCGCAGGATCTTCGCCTGCAGCGGCAGAGGCATCTCGCCGATCTCGTCCAGGAAGAGCGTGCCGCGGTCCGCCAGCTCGAACTTTCCCGCCTTGCGCTGCACGGCCCCCGTGAAAGCGCCGCGCTCGTGGCCGAACAGCTCGCTCTCCAGGATGTCGGCGGGGATGGCGGCGCAGTTGATCGGCAGGAAGCGGAAATCCCTGCGCGGCGAGTGCTGGTGGATGGCGTTGGCGATCAGCTCCTTGCCGGTGCCGCTCTCCCCGATGATCAGCACGCTGCTGCGGGTGGGCGCCACGAGCGACAGCTGGTGCAGCACCTGCTGCATGCCGGGCGACGCCCCGACGATCTGCCCGAAGGAGAACTTCTCCTGGAGCCGCTCCTTGAGGCGCGCCACCTCCTGGGCCAGGCGGCGCTTCTCGACCGCGACCGCCACGCGCTTCCTCAGCTCGACCAGGTTGACCGGCTTCTGGAGGTAGTCATCGGCCCCCTGCTTCATGGCGTCCACGGCCGACTCCACCGAGCCGAACCCGGTGATCACCAGCACGGCGATCCCCGGATCGGCCGCCTTCGCCTGCTTGAGGACCTCCAGGCCGTCCATGCCCGGCATCCGCAGATCGGTCACCAGAAGGTCGGTGCCGTGCCCCTTCAGGTATTCGATCCCTTCCTGGCCCGAGTCGAACGACGCCACCACGTAGCCGTCCTTGCGCAGGGCCATCTCGGTGCTGCGGCGGTTTCCCTCGTCATCGTCGATGACGATCACCTGCCCCTTGGAATCAGCCACGCGACCTCCCGCCGCCGGCCGCGCCAGCGCCCTCCGCACCGGCGCCGCCCGCGCCTGCGCCGCTCTCGCCGGCGCCGGGTCTGCCGGGCCCCATCAGAAGGCGGAACTGCTCCGCGTCCATCACCTTGACCCCCAGCTTGATCGCCCTGTCCAGCTTCGACCCGGGATCGGCGCCGCAGATCAGGAGGTCGGTCTTCTTCGAGACCGACTCGGCGATGCGGGCCCCCTGGCGGCGCAGCATCATTTTAATCTCGTCCCGCGTGTATCCCTCGATCGTGCCGGTGACGACGCAGGTCTTGCCGGTGAACGGGCCGCTCGCCAGGGGCGCGGGGCCCGTGCCGCGCAGGCTGACCCCGGCCTGGCGCAGCCTCTCGACCAGCCTGCGGTTCTCGGCCTGGGCGAAGAATTGCCGGATCGATTCCGCCACGCGCTCCCCGATCTCGTGCACCTTCATCAGATCCTCGGGGCCCGCCTCCATGAGGGCGTCGATCGACGGGAAGGCCGTCGCCAGGAGCTGCGCCGTGCGCTCTCCGACGAAACGGATCCCGAGGGCGAAGATGACGCGCTCGAACGGGACGCTCTTGCTGCGCTCGATCTGCTGCATGAGGTTCTGGGCCGATTTCTTGCCCATCCTCTCGAGGCCGGCGAGCGCGTCGGCCGAGAGGGCGTAGACGTCGGCGACCTCCCGCACCATGCCGCGGGCGATCAGCTGGTCCACCAGGGCCTCGCCGAGCCCCTCGATGTCCATCGCCTCGCGGCGGGCGAAGTGCAGGATCGACTCCTTGAGGCGCGCCGGGCAGGAGGCGTTCAGGCAGCGGGAGATGGCCTCCCCTTCCGGCCGCACCACGGCCGAGCCGCAGGCCGGGCAGCGCTCGGGCCAGGCGAACGGCGCGGCGCCGGCGGGCCGCGCCTCCAGGATCACCTGGACGATGCGCGGAATGACATCCCCGCCCTTCTCGATCAGGACCCGATCGCCGACCCGCACGTCCTTGCGCCGCAGCTCCTCTTCGTTGTGCAGCGTGCAGCGCGAGATGGTGGAGCCGGCGAGACGCACCGGCTCCAGGATCGCGACCGGCGTGAGCGCCCCGGTGCGCCCCACCTGCACCTCGATGGCCCGCACCGTCGTGGTCGCCTGGCGGGCCGGGAACTTGTAGGCGCAGGCCCAGCGCGGCGCGCGGGCCGTGGAGCCGGCCGCCTCCTGCAGGTCGAGCGGGTCGACCTTGATGACGCAGCCGTCCACCTCGTAGTCCAGGGTATCGCGCTTCCCGCTCCACTGCCGGCAGAACGCCTCGACTTCGTCGAGGCCGCCGCAGAGCCGCGTGTTCGGGTTGACCCGCAGTCCCAGGTCGCGCAGCGCCTGCAGCCCGGCGGAGTGGCTCCCGGGCCTCGGCCGGCCTTCGAGGCGCACCAGGCCCCAGATGAAGAGGTTGAGCGGGCGGGAGTCCGCCAGGCGCGGGTCGAGCAGCCTGATGGTGCCGGCCGCCGCGTTGCGCGGGTTGGCGAAGGCCGGCTCGCCCGCCTCCTCGCGGCGCCGGTTCATCTCGGCGAACTCCTTGAGCGGGTAGTAGACCTCGCCGCGCGCCTCGAGGAAGGGGACAGGCTCGAGCAGCCGCAGGGGGACCGTCCCGATGGTGCGCACGTTCGAGGTGACGTCCTCCCCCTCGAACCCGTCGCCGCGCGTGACCGCGCGCCGCAGCGCCCCCTCCTCGTAGAGGAGAGACACCGAGACGCCGTCGATCTTGAGCTCCGCCACCAGGGGGATCGGCGCCGCGCCCTCGTCGCGTCCGAGCGCGCGCAGGAGGCGCGCGTGCCACTCCTGGAGCTCCTCGAACGAGGCGACGTTGTCGAGGCTGAGCATCGGCACGGCGTGCCGGACGGTCGGCAGCTCGCCGGCCACCTCGGCGCCGACGCGCTGGGTCGGCGAGTCGGGCGTGATCAGGTCCGGGAAGCGCGTCTCGATCTCGGCCAGCTCGCGCTCGAGCGCGTCGTACTCGCCGTCGGAGATGACGGGCTGCGCGTCGACGTAGTAGCGCTTGCGGTGGAACCAGATCTGGCGGCGCAGCTCTTCGGCGCGCGCCGCGGCCTCCCTCTTCGAGGCCGGTGCCGCGGGGCGCGCCGTCACGGGCGGCCCGGGGCGGCCACCGCCTCGGCGCCGGCGGACGCCTCGGCCGCGTGCCGGCGGGGCAGCGTCAGGATGAAGCGGGCCCCCTTGCCGGGCTCGCTTTCGACCCGGATCGAGCCGCCGTGCGCCTCCATCACGCGGGAGACGATCGCCAGCCCCAGGCCCGTGCCCCCTCCCCGGGTCGAATAGAACACCTCGAAGATCTTCTCCAGGTCCTCCGGCCGGATGCCCGGGCCGTCGTCCTCGATGGCGACGATCGCCTCGCCCTGGGGGCCGACGCGGCTCTGCACCGTCACCTTTCCTCCCGGCTTGAGCACCTGCGTGGCGTTGATCAGGATGTTCATCACCGCCTGGCGGAGGAGCGCCTCGTCCAGGTCGACCGGCGGGAGGTAGGGGGTCAGGTCCTGCCTCAGGGTCAGGGAGCGCGCCTCGAACTCGGGCTTCACGAACAGGCAGATCTCGCGCAGGATCCGGTTCAGGTCCTTGGTCTCGAAGCGCGGCTGGGTGGGGCGCGCGTAGGAGAGGAAGTTGTTGACCAGGTTGCTGAGGCGCCGGATCTCGCCCTGCAGCGCGGTCAGGTAGGTGCGGGCGTCGCCCCCGTCGGTCGCGGCGCCCGAGGCGATCTCCTCCTCGAGCATCTGCAGATTCATGCTCAGGACATTGAGCGGGTTCCTGATCTCGTGCGCCAGGCCCGCCGCCAGCGCTCCGACGTGCGCCAGCCGGTCGTCCATCTGCGCCTGCGCCTCCTGCAGCCGGGTCCGGTGCAGCAGGCGCAGCACGTACAGGAACGCCACCAGGAGGATCAGCACGGCCACCGTGGCGCCGATCCAGAGCTTCAGCTGGAGGTCCCTCTGGATCTGCGCCACCTGCCGCTCGATGGCGTCGCGGGGGATGCCGATCTCCTGGCCCATCCCGGCCTCCGTCCCCGCCGGACGGCGCAGGGCGATGACCGGCTCCCGCCGCTCTCCGGTGTCCCACTCCTCCTCGACCTCCTCGTGGCCGGGGACGATCGGCTGCCGGGGCCCCGCGCCCGATTCGATCTGGATCTCCTGCCCGAAAATGAACCTGGCGATGTGGCCGTCGGCGTCGGCCATGATCCGCTGCCCCCTGACGACCCGCGAGCGGAAGATGCGCGGCGCCGTGACCTCCCCCGGAGTCGGGCCGGCGCAAGGGTAGGCCCGCGAGGGCGACTGGGGGTCGCGCGGCGGGCAGAGCTCGGCCGGCGGCGCCTCGGTCCCGGCCTCGTCGGGCGAGGCGGTGGCCGGCGGCGGGGGCTGGGCGTCCCCCAGGACGCGGAGCGACTCGCGGAAGGCCCCGTCGATCACCTGGTGCCCCAGGTCGCGGAAGGCCAGGTTGGCGAAAAGGTAGAGATCGGCCACGAAAAGGGCGATGAAAAGCACCGAGGCGAACAGGAGCCGCCGGCGGAAGGTGGGCTTGGATCGAGCGACTTCCCGCACGGAGCGCCTCCCTCGCGCTGGTCCCGGGATGGGCCCAAAAAGGATAGCATATCCGACGCGCGCTCCCAGGGGCGCTGCGCGCAAGCCGCACGGGACGGCCCACGCACGGCGCGCGGCGTTGACAGGCCGAAAAACCGTGTGTTAGGATGCGCCGCTTTTCTAAACATTTCCTCAAGGCACGGGGTGCCGGGGCGGTCCGTGTTCGCGTGCGGTCCGGCGGCCTTTCTTTTCGAGGGTGCGGCATGAGAGGAAGCCGGGGCGTCGTCGCGGCGGCGCGCATGGCGACGGTTCTGGTGGCGCTGGCGCTCACTGCCGCGCCGTGCACCGCCGAGGAGCGCAAGGGCTCGAAGGAGATCGGCTTCTTCGCCGGCAACGCCTTCTACGCCAACGAGCTGGGGATCGGCAACGGCGTCTCGTACGGCATCCGGCTGGGCTACAACTGGAAGCCCGCCTACGAGATCGAGCTCCAGTACCGCCACGTCGGCGACGAGCAGCTGCAGAACGAGAACAGCACGCTCGTCCGCAATCCGACGGTCTTCCTCGCCAATCCCCGCCGCAAGTTCCTTTCCGACTCCTACATCGCGCGCTACATCATCAACCCGGGGAACGAGCGGCGCCGCTTCAAGCCCTACCTGGGCTTCGGGCTCGGCCTCCTCTACTTCACGCCCAGCCCCGACTTCTCCGCCCCGTCGACGCGCGGCGACAACCGGGCGCGCGTGGTCACCCTGGCGGGCGGCATCCGCTTCCGGATGACGCCGTACATGTCGTTCCGCGCCGAGTTCGAGGAGGAGTACGCGGTCCTCGAGATCTACCAGAACCAGCACATGACCGCCGGCCTGACCTGGGTCTTCGGCGGCGGCGTCCCGGCCGACTCCGACGGCGACGGCGTGCTGGACCTGCGCGACCGCTGCCCCGATACTCCCAAGGGCGCCCTGGTCGACAAGCATGATGGCTGCCCGTGGGACCTCGACGGCGACGGGGTCATGGACGGCATCGACAAGTGCCCCGACACGCCGCGATCCTGGCCCGTCGACGAGCAGGGCTGCCCGCTCGACTCGGACGGCGACGGCGTGCCGGACGGCCTCGACAAGGAGCCCGACACCCCCAAGGGAGCCCTGGTCACGCCCGAGGGGCGCAAGATGGACACCGACGGGGACGGCATCCCGGACGGCCTCGACAAGTGCCCCGACACCCCGAAGGGCGCCATCGTCGATCCGATCGACAGCGCGACGGCCGGCTGCCCGCACGATGCCGACAACGACGGCGTGGTCGACGGCGTGGACCAGTGCCCGCTGACCCCGCCCGGCGCCACGGTGGACGAGAAGGGGTGCCCGCAGGACAGCGACGGCGACCGGGTGCTGGACGGCATCGATCAGTGCCCCGACACGCCCCGCGGCCAGAAGATCGACAAGGAAGGCTGCCCGCGCGTGCGCCTCGACAAGCCCGAGGCGCAGATCCTGCAGAACGTGAAGTTCCTGAAGGGGATCGAGCTGTACCCGGGCACCGACGCCTGGATCGAGCTTTTGGTCGACGCCATGAACTACTGGAGCGACGTCACCGTCGAGCTCGGCGTCTACACCGACGGCACGGGGACGCCGGCCGGCAACCGCGCCGTGGCGCAGCGCCGCGGCGAGGTCCTGAAGGCCTGGCTGGTCCAGCACGGCATCGACGCGAAGCGGCTGGTGGTGAAGGGGTACGGCGCGACGAGCTTCATCGCCGACAACGAGACCGAGGAAGGGCGCGAGAAGAACAAGCGCGTCGAGGTGAAGCGGCTCTCCGGCGACCTGCGCCGGCACCCGAAGCCGCAGCCCGAGGCCCCGGAGGGCGAGGAGAAGCCGCCCGCGGCCGCGCCGCCCGCGGCCCATCCGGTGCCCACGTCCCCCGCGCCCGCGGCCCCCGCGCCGGCCGGCCCATCCACGCCACCGGCGCCTTCGCCGGCGCCGTCCCCGGCTCCGGCCCCGTCCCCCAGCCCGGAGGCCTCCCCGACACCGGCGCCGCACGCCGCGCCGGCCCCCGAGGCAAAGCCCTCCCCGAGCCCGAGCCCGAGTCCGGGCGAGTAAACTCCCCGCAGCCTTTTAGGGAAGCAGTTCGTTACCGCGCAGGATTCCGAGAGCGCAGCGGTCGGGATCGAGATAGCGCCAGATGGCGTCGGTCACGTCCTGGTAGCCGACGGCCGCCACCTGCTCGGGATAGGTCTGCACCGCCTCGACGCCGATGCCCCGCACTTCGGCGTCGGCGTAGCGGAAGGCGCGCGAGGCGTTCCCCTGCATGGCGATGGCGTGCGCGCCGCGCGCGAAGCGCACGGCCCGCTCGACCTCCTCGCGCTGCGGTCCTTCGCGCCGCAGGCGGGCGATCTCCTGGAACAGGACGCGGCGCGCCTCGGCCTCGTCCTTGGGCGAGGTCGCCAGGTAGACCGCGAAGGCCCCCCCGCCGACCCGGTGATAGTTGAAGGCGTGCACGGCGTACGCCAGGCCCCGCTTGCCCCGGATCTCCTCGAAGAAGCGCCCTCCCAGCCCGGAGGTGACCGACTGGATCAGGTCGAGGGGGAAACGCTCGGGGGTCTGCAGCCCCGGCGTGGGGAAGCCGATCACCTGGGCGGTCTGGCGGCGGCGCCGCGTCTCCACGACCTCGGCCGCTCCCCAGGGAAGGAGCTGCCCCGGATCCTTGCCGCCGTGCCCTTCCTGCACCCAGTCCGCGATCGCCATCCCGGCCAGTTCGATCGCCTCCCGGTCGGGGATGGCGCCCACCACCGCGATCACCATGTTGGCGGGCCGGACCGTCACCCGGTGCCACTTGACCAGGTCCTCACGCTTGAGCGACTGCATGGCGATCTGGTGCCCGAAGGACGGCAGCGCGTACGGGTGGCTCCCGAAGGCGGCCTGGCGGAAGAGCTGGAAGGTATAGGGAAGCGACTGGTCCTTGATCGACTCCTGGGCCGCCAGCAGGATGGCCCTCTCCTTCTCGAGCTCCTCGTGGCGGAACGCCGGACGGCGCACCAGGTCGGTCAGGATCTCGAAGCCGCGCCGCGCCGTCCGCGACAGGATGCTGATCGCGAACCCGAAGTAGTCCTCGTCCACCACGCGCTCGATCGCCGACCCGAGCCCTTCGATCTCGATCGCCACCTGCCGGGCGTCGCGCGCCACGCTTCCCTTCAGCATGGTCGCCTGCATCAGGCGGGTGATGCCGCAGTTCTCGCGCCCTTCCCCCGCGCGCCCGCCTCGAAAGGCCAGGCAGAAGGTCACCAGGGGCAGGTCGTGGCGCTCCTCGTGCAGCAGGACGACGCCCGACTCGAAGCGGTGCCGGGTGACCGTCCCGAGCGCGGTGGAGTCGGCCAGGCGCGGGATCGTCGGCTGCCGGCCCAGGACCGACGCGGGGGCGCGGTGCGTCGACTCGGCCACCGACCCGGCCGCCGGCGCGCGGCGCAGCCCATCCAGGAAGGCGACCAGGTCCGGGGGATCGACCTTGGCCGTTTCGGGGAGGTACTCGAGACGGGTGGCGTTCTCCAGCGTCAGGTAGGTCTCGGCCACCCGCCGCACGTCCGCGGCGCCGACCTTGTTCAGCTTCTCGACCGACTCCTCGGCCAGCTGGTAGCCGCCCAGCGACTCGTAGTAGGCCAGGATGGAGGAGCGGCCCAGGGCCTCGGCGCGGCTCTGGTGGTAGCGGAACTCGATCGCGGTGCGGGCCCGGTCGATCTCGGCCGGCGACGGCGGCTCGCGGCGCAGGCGCTCGATCTCGGCTTGCGCCGCCCGCACGGCCGCGAGGCCGTTCTTGGGCTCGTGCTCGGCCATGATCGTGAACACGCCGAGGTCGCGGAACGACTCGACCGAGGCTCCGATGCTGTCCACCAGCCCCGCCCCCTCCTTCACCGCCTGGAAGAGGCGCGAGGAGCGGCCCGACCCCAGCGTGTGGGCCAGGACGCGCAGGGCGAAGTCGTCGTCGCTGAGCACCGCCGGCGTGTGGTAGCCGAGGATGGCGTAGCCGCGCTTGATGTCGCCGGTCAGGCGCCGGTACTTGAAGCGGGCCTGGGCCGGCTCGGGCGGCGAGCCGAGCGGCGCGCCCTCGCCGGCCGGCATGCCGCCGAGGTAGAGGTGCGCCGCTTCGATCGCCTCCTGCGCCTTGACGTCCCCCGCCACCGCCAGGATGACGCGGCCCGGGACGTAGTGGGATCGGAAGTAGCCCAGCAGGTCGTCGCGCGTCATCGCGCGCAGCCCCTCCTCGGAGCCGATGCGCCAGCGGCGGATGCGGTGCGCCTCGAAGGCCTCCTGGAACATCATCTCGAGCGCGTACGAGCCGGGCGTGTCGAGCTTGCGCCGGCCCTCCTGGATGACCGCCTCGATCTCGCGCTTCAGCTCTTCGGGATCGATGAGCGGGTGCATCAGGGCGTCGGCCTGGATCGCGAGCCCCTTGCGGAAGTTCTCGGAAGGCAGGACGACGTAGTAATTCGTCGAGTCGTAGTAGGTGCCGGCGTTCAGCTCGCCGCCGAGCGACTTGACCTCGGTGGCGATCTGGTCGGGCTGGGGCAGGTCGGGGGTCCCCTTGAAGAACATATGCTCGATGACGTGCGAGATGCCCGCCTCGCGGTCCTCCTCGTCGAAATAGCCCGCCCGGACCCAGAGGTTGATGGCGACGACCGGCGCCGTGTGATCCTCGGAGACCAGGATGGTGAGACCGTTCGGCAGGACTTCCTTGGCGACATCGGACTTCAGCATCGAGCCACCCTCCCGACGCGGGTAAAGATACATCTTCGCGGCGCCGTGTCCACTCCGGCGGAGATCTTCGCGGCGAACGCCCCGCGGCGCGCCTGCGGTGGATCGCTACGCTGTCCGAGCGGCCGCGCCGGGGACCGGGGCGGTCGCGGCAGGGGCCGGGGTGGCGCTGCCGGGAGCAGGCATGGTCGCGCCCGGGGTGGGAGCGGGGGGAACGGGGCCGGGGGGAACCCGGCCGGCGGGAGCGGGGGCGCCCGGGGTGGAAGCACCGGGGGCGGAGGCGCCGGGAGCAGGCGTCCTCGAGCCCGACGTCGGCGAGGCCGACGGTCCGGGCCGGGGCGATGGGGAGGCGGCGGGCCCCGGCCGGGGCGCGGGCGAGGCCGCGGCGGCGGGAGCTGCCGGCGTCGCGGCGGTGGGGGCCAGGGCGGAGTAGTGGGCGTGCACCAGCCGCCACCCGCCTCCTTCCTTGCGGTAGATCGCCGTCGCCTGGCCGCGGTCGTCGAGGGCGTAGTCCCCCATCCGCCCGCTCAATGTCCAGTCGTACGTCGCGTACCCGATCCCGCCGTCGACCTCCACCCGCACCTCCTGGACCTCGAGGCGCGGGTCGGAGACCTTGTCGAAGAA
>Ga0066710_100001974_pt1 | contig 16064 bp, 14 predicted proteins | sample GraSoiAngelo_159_FD_79666 | JGI IMG/M metagenome (GOLD analysis project Ga0066710, IMG submission 79666) | Grasslands soil microbial communities from the Angelo Coastal Reserve, California, USA - 14_1009_16_40cm | ecosystem: Environmental > Terrestrial > Soil > Grasslands | place: USA...
CAAATGTCGCGCTACTACCTGACAACCCCGATCTACTACGTGAACTCGACCCCGCACATCGGGCACGCGTACACGACGATCGCCGCCGACATCCTCGTGCGGCATCACCGCCAGCGCGGCGACGTGACGTTCTTCCTGACCGGAACAGACGAGAACGGGACGAAGAACGTTCGCGCGGCCGAGGAGGCCGATGTCGATCCGAAGACGTTCGTCGACGGGCTCGTCGAAGACCACTGGCGGCCGCTGCCCGCCCGGGTCGGCGCGTCTCCCGACTTCTTCATACGCACGACCGATGAGGGCCACCATCGTTTCGTCCAGGAGTTCGTCCAGCGGATCTACGACAACGGGCACATCTACGAGGACACCTACGCTGGCCTGTACTGCGTCAGCTGCGAGGAGTTCAAGACCGAAGATCAGCTCACGCCCGACGGGCTTTGCCAGGAGCACGGCACGAAGCCCGAGTGGATCGAGGAGCGGAACTGGTTCTTCCGGCTCTCGGCGTTCCAGGAGCAGTTGCTGCGCCTCTACGACGAGCAACCGGACTTCGTGGTTCCGGACTTCCGCTACAACGAGGCGCGCAGCTTCATCGAGGGCGGCCTCAGGGACTTCAGCCTCAGCCGCGCGGGCCAGCCCTGGGGTGTTCCGGTGCCGTGGGATCCGGAGCAGGTGGTGTACGTCTGGGTCGACGCGCTGATCAACTACTTGAGCGCGCTCACCTACGCGCGGCCGGGCGAGGACCTCCGCGAGGAGTTCTGGCCCGTGGCACACCACCTGATCGGCAAGGACATTCTCCGCTTCCACTGCGTCTTCTGGCCGGCGCTTCTGCTCGCGGCCGGCTACGAGGTGCCGAAGCAGATCTTCGTCCACGGCTGGCTGCTGTTCGGCGACCGGAAGATCTCGAAATCGAGTGGCAACGTGATCGAGCCGCTCGAGCTGACCGAGATCTACGGCATCGACGCGCTCCGTTTTTACGCCGCGCGCGTGACGCGCTTCGGCCAGGATGGAAGCGCCTCCGTCGACGACGTGCACGAGCGCTATGAGCGTGAGCTTGCGAACGACCTCGGCAACCTGCTCTCGAGGACGACGGCGATGATCGCCCGCTACCGCGAGGGCCGAATTGTGCCGGCGCCGTGGGAATCGCCTTTGCGGGCCGAGCTCGCGCAGCTCGCTCGCGAGGTTCCCGAGCGGCTGGACAAGTACGACCTGTCCGGTGCGCTGGAGGCGATCTGGATCGTCATCCGCTCGCTGAACCGGTACGTCGAGGAGCGCGCTCCCTGGCAACTCGCCAAAGACACAACCAAGTCCGAAGAGCTCGACCGGACCCTCTATGACCTCGCGGATGGGCTTCGCGCGGTCGCGATCGCGCTCGCCGCGTACCTGCCCGAGACTGCGCCGAGGATCCTCAGCGCCCTCGGCCAGGTCGAAGACCTCGCCTGGGAAGGCGTTGCCTACGGCTGGACGGCACCGGCGGATGGGATCGTGCCCGCCGAGCCGCTGTTTCCGCGGGTCGAGCTCGAAACCGCTGTCGCGTGATCGACACTCACGCGCACCTCGACGGGTGCGAGGAATCGCCCGAGGTGCTGCTCGCCCGCGCACGTGAGGCCGGCGTCGAGCGGGTGATCACGGTCGGTTCGGGGATCGATTCGTGCCGGGCTGCACTCGCAATCGCGGCAGGCGAGCGCGGTGTCTTTGCCGCGCTCGGGATCCATCCGCACCAGGCTGGCGGGCCGGAGGCGGAACGGCTCGTCGAACTGGCGGAGCTGCTCGGGCGCGAGCGCGCCGTGGCCGTGGGCGAGACCGGCCTCGACTTCTACCGCGACTGGGCACCGCACGACCGGCAGAGGAGCCTGTTCGCGGTCCAGCTCGAGCTCGCCCGCGAGCTCGGCAAGCCGGTCGTCATCCACAACCGAGACGCCGATTCGGAGACCGCGGCTGCGCTGACAGGCTTCGACGGAACGGTCATCCTCCACTGCTTTTCGTCGCCGGGGCTCCTCGATCTGGCGCTCGAGCGCGGCTACTACCTCTCCTTCGCCGGCAACGTCACCTATCCGAGCGCCGAGGAGCTGCGCGAGGCGGCGAGACGCGTGCCCGCCGAACGCATCCTGGCCGAGACCGACAGCCCCTACCTGGCGCCGGTGCCTCGCCGAGGCCAGCCGAACGAGCCCGCGAACGTCGTCCACACGGTCGCGGCGCTCGCACAGGCCCGCAGCGAGGACCCAGCAGAGCTCGCCGCCCGGATCGACGTCAACGCGACCGCTGCGTTTTCGCTGCCCGTCGCCTCGCCGGCTCAGTGAGCACGCGGGCGAAGAAGGCGCTCGGCCAGCATTTCCTCGCCGACGAGAACATCCTCGGCGTGATCGGCCGGCTGGCGGAGCTCGACGAGACGGACGTCGTGCTCGAAATCGGCCCCGGCCGGGGCGTCCTGACGGCGTACCTCGCCGAACGCGTCTCGCAGGTGCACGCGATCGAGCTTGACCGCTCGCTCGAGCCGGGGCTCCGCGACGCGCTTGCGGGCCGCGCGAACATCGACCTGCAGTTCGGCGACGCGTTGACGTTCGATCTGGCCGCGCTCGAGCCGGCGCCGACGAAGCTGGTCGCCAACCTTCCGTACAACGTCGCGACGCCGCTCGTCGCCGAAAGCCTCGATGGGCTGCCGAGCGTCGAGCTCTGGTGCGTGATGGTGCAGCGCGAGGTCGCAGACCGCTTCTTCGCCGAGCCCGAGACGAAGGCATACGGGGCGGTCTCGGTGCTGGTCCAGCTGGCCGCCGAGCGGACGGGCCTTCATCCCGTGTCGCGAAACGTCTTTCGGCCGCGGCCGAACGTCGACTCGGCGTTGGTCGCGTTTCGCCGGCGCGGGGCGCTGCCCGCCGACTACCCACGCCTCAAGGCCGTCGTCGGAGCCGCGTTCGCGCACCGCCGCAAGCAGCTCCCAAACTCGCTCGAGCTGGCCGGGCTCGCCTCGCGGGAGCAGTCGGCCACGGCGCTCACGCGGATTGGGCGCGACCCTGCGACGCGCGCCGAAGCGCTCGCACCGGAGGAGTTCGTGGCGCTGGCAAACGCGCTCGAATGACGCGTGCGCCGGCGACCGCGAAGCTGAACCTCGCGCTCGTCGTGGGCAGCGCGCGAGACGGCAGGCACGAGCTGACGACGGTCTACCAGCGTCTCGACCTCGCCGACCGGGTTACGGTCGTCCCGGGGCCAAGCCTCCAGGTCACCGGCTTTCCCAAGGACACCCTCGTTCGCAACGCCCTCGAAGGGCTGGCGGCAGCCGCCGGCGTCCCACCCCGCTGGACGGCGCGGCTGACGAAGCGGATTCCGGTCGCAGCCGGCTTGGGGGGCGGCAGCTCCGATGCGGCGACCGCCCTGGGCCTTGCAAACGAGACGCTCGACGAGCCGCTGCCGTCCGACGAGCTGCACGCGCTCGCGGCGAAGCTCGGGGCCGACGTGCCGTTCTTCCTCACCCAAGGCCCGCAGCTTGGCGAGGGCGACGGCACGGAGCTGACGCCGCTCGATCTTCCTCAGGACTACTGGGTCGTCCTCGTGCTTCCGCGCGGCGCAACCAAGCAGTCGAGCGGCGCCGTCTACGCAGAGTTCGACGACCGCGAAGGCCCGAAGGGCTACCGCACCCGGCGCGCGGCACTCAAGCGCTCGCTCAAAGAAGCGAAGCGGGCGCGCGACCTCGCCCGGCTGCCTCCGAACGACCTCGCGAGCTCACCGCTGGCCGCCGACCTGCTGGCTCAAGGAGCCTTCAGGGCCGACGTGACCGGCGCGGGCCCGGTCGTCTACGGGCTCTTCCAGCACCTCGAGACCGCCCGCACCGCCCGGGCCGCTTTCAGAGGCCGCGGCCGCACCTGGCTCACCGCGCCGGCTTGGTACGGTTGACCGCGATGGAGTACGGCGGGCCGGTCGTGGAGCACGGATCAAGTCGCATGGCGCGTTGGCTCCGGGCTCGTCGGGTCCGGATCGCGTTCTGGATAGCGGTCGCCGAAGGGATCCTGGTCGTTTTCCACGCGATCTCGTGGTGGGCGGCGGTCGCGGTCGCCGCGCTCGTGGTCGTCAGTTGGTTCAGCCTCGCCCACCGCCTCCACTCGGAAACCGCACGGCAGGCGGGGTGGATCGCCGCCGTCTCGCAGGCGCTCGTCGTGCTCGTGCCGGTGCTGGTTGCCATCATTGGCACGCTGGCCGTGATCGTCGTCGCCGTCCTCGCTGTCGTCGCCCTCGTACTGCTCTTCAGCTCTCGGGACTAGACTTTCTGGGTGGGCGCGAGGTTCTCCGGCGACGCGGTGGGGCGTAGCCAAGTGCTTTGTCCGTTATTGGGGCGTAGCCAAGTGGTAAGGCAGCGGGTTTTGGTCCCGCGATCCCAGGTTCGAATCCTGGCGCCCCAGCTCGACTCGACTCAGTGACCGATCGAAAGCTCGCAGCCGTTGTCATGGCCGCCGGCCTTGGGACGCGAATGCGCTCCGAGACGCCGAAGCATCTTCATCCGCTGCTCGGCAAGCGCCTCGTCGATTGGGTGCTCGATGCGGCCCGCCCGCTCGACGCCGAGCCACTGGTCGTCGTCACCTCAGCAGAAACGAAAGACGCTCTCGTGGCTGAAGGCGTGACCGTCGCGGTCCAGCCGGAGGCGCGCGGCACGGGAGACGCCGTCGCCGCGGCGCACAACGCGCTCGCTGGCGTCGACGGCGACGTGCTCGTGCTGTCCGGAGACGCGCCGCTCCTGACGCCTGAGCTGCTCGAGGGCCTCGTCGAAAGCCACCGTCAAAGTCGGGCCGCGGCGACGGTGCTCACGTTCGAGCCGGTCCGGCCGCTGCCCTACGGGCGCATCGTCCGCGACGCCCAGGGCAACGTCCGTGCGATCGTCGAAGAGCGAGACGCGACCGATGAGGAGCGGGCGATCCGAGAGCTCAACTCGTCGACCTACGTCTTCGACGCAGCCGAGCTCTGGGGCGCGCTGGACGGACTGAGGCCTGACAACGTTCAGGGCGAGCTCTACCTGACGGACACCGTGCGGGCGCTCGTCGAGGCGGGCAAGCCGGTCGCGACGTACAAATCAGACGACCCCGAGGCGCCGGTCGGCATCAACACCCGCGTCGAGCTCGCCGCGGCGGCTGGCGTCCTTCGCGATCGCGTCAACGAGCGGCTCATGCTCGCCGGTGCGACGATCGTCGATCCGCAGGCCACCTGGATCGACCCCCAGGTCGAGCTCGAGCCCGACGCGGTCGTCCACCCGTTTACCGTCCTGCGTGGCGCGACCCGCGTTCTTCGCGGTGCCGAGGTCGGTCCGCATGTCGTTGCGATCGACGCCGAGATCGGCGAACGAGCGCTCGTGGGCCCCTTCTGTTACCTTCGCCCCGGAACCGTGCTGGAAGCCGGCGCGAAGGCGGGCACGTTCGTCGAGCTCAAGAACTCCCGGATCGGACAAGGGACAAAGGTGCCGCACCTCTCTTACATCGGCGACGCCGAGATCGGCGCGGAGACGAACATCGGCGCCGGCGGGATCACCGTTAACTATCCACACGAACCGGGTAAGCCCAAGGGGCGGACGAAGATCGGCCGCAACGTCAGGACCGGCGTCCAGAATGCGTTTGTTGCTCCGCTTGAAATCGGCGATGACGCGTGGATCGCGGTCGGCTCGGTCATCACGGACGACGTGCCGCCCGGCTCGCTCGCGGGCTTCGCGCCGCGCCAGGTGACGAAGGAGGGCTACGTCTACGACAAGCACGGAAGGCCAGCCGATGACTGAGACCGCAACGCTGCCGGGACTGGAGACCGTGGACCCACCCGTTCCCAAGGGCGAGCCCAAGCGCTGGATCGAGCGAGGCCCGCAAAAGCGGCTGATGCTGTTCTCGGGCAGCTCGAACCGCGAGCTCGCCGAGCGCATTGCGGAGACGCTGGGCGTCGAGCTCGGCGAAGTCCGGCTCAAGACCTTCGCCAACGGGGAGACGTACTGCCGCTACGAGGACTCGATCCGAGGCGCGGACGTCTTCATCGTCCAGTCGGGAAATCCACCCGTGAACGACCACCTGGTCGAGCTGCTGATCATGATCCAGGCCGCCAAGCTCGCGTCCGCGAAGCGGATCACGGCGGTCGTGCCGTGGTTCCCGTACTCGCGTCAGGACAAGAAGTCGGCTCCGCGCGAGCCGATCACGGCCAAGCTCGTCGCCGATGCGCTCGAGGTCGCCGGCGTCGACCGCGTCGTTGCGATGGACCTGCACGCGGGCCAGATCCAGGGTTTCTTCAACGTCCCGGTCGACCACATGACCGCACTGCAGCTCTTCGCGCAGTACTACCGGGACAAGGGCCTGCATGGCGAGGGGATCGTCGCCGTCTCACCCGATCCCGGCCGCGCCAAGATGGCACGCCGCTTCGGACAGATGCTCGAAGGGGACCTCGCGATCCTGAACAAGACGAGGCCCGAGCACGACAAGGCGGCGGTCACGGAAGTGATCGGTGACGTCAAGGGCAAGATCGCGATCATGAGCGACGACATGATCGTCACCGGCGGCACGCTGATCGCCGGTGCGGAGGCGCTGCTCGGCGCAGGTGCGCTCGAGGTCTACGCCTGCGCGACGCACGGGCTCTTCCCGGGCGACGCGTTCGAGCAGCTCGCCGCGAGCAAGATCACGCAGGTCACGGTCACGAACACGGTTCCGGTCGACCCGATCAAGCGCCCCGACAAGATCGACGTCCTGCCGGTTACGACCCTCCTGGCCGAGACGATCATGAACGTCTTTGCCGACGATTCGGTCTCGGCGATCTTCGCCGGCGAGAACCAGCTTTTCTAAGCGCTTCCCAGGTCCTCGATGCGGTCGGCAAGCACGTGGAACGAGCGCTGCGCCGCGATCGCCAGGCCCATCAGCAGCTGATTCATCTCGTCCACCGGCGGTGCGACCCCGGAACCGGCCGCCTGCTGCGCCTTCGCGTAAGCGGGTAGAGACTTCACTTCGCGTCGAAAGATCTCGTCGATTTCGTCCCCTAGTGCCATTGCCTTCTCCTGTTCGAGTTCTGGGCAACAGTAGAGGGCATCGGCGACTGCGAGGCCGCGGGCGGCGCGGCCTCTCCGCCGAATTCCGAGGGCTGGTGCTAGTTAGCTGCCCGGAAGAATGTTTGCGACGCTACTGATCGCGCCGCGGACGCTGGTCGAGAGCGCGGTGATCGCGACGACGACCGTGAGCACGATCACGGCGAGGACGACTCCGTATTCGGCCATGGTCTGGCCCTCCTCACGCCGGAGACCGATCAGTGCCTCGGACGCGGAAACCTGCCATGCAGTGACGAGCCTGAGCACTCGAATCACCTTCCTGTCTGGGCGTGGCCGCGCCGCCGATTTCGATCGGATATCGATGGTCGTCATCGGCGGCTAGCGGAGTTCCCGGTATCCCTAGGCCGAGCGCTCCGACCACGCTCGCTACTGGGCTTGGCACTCGAGGCTTCCAGTGGGACACTTAGGTCTCAATGAAGCTCTTAGCAGTGGCCCTGATCCTCCCGGCCACGATCGTGCTCGTAATCGCGGCTTTCGAGACGCAGATTTTGTATCCGCCGGCCTCGAACGCGCCGACAAAGGGACTCGTGTGGCACGGCCGCACCTTTGCGTCGCGCGGTGATTTCGCTCGTTGGCTTCGATCACGGGGTGTCCGTTATGCGGTCTGGGCCCGCCGCCATCCGTCGCCGCAGAAGCAGGCAGCGAGAGCCAAGCGAACTGGCCAGAAAGGTTCTGACTGGAGCGCCGAAAACGTGGGCGGCGGCTTTGCGGTCCTTGCCAGCCTAGGCCTTGTGGTCGTGCTCGTACGCCGTCGGCGGCCGAGCTGGAGTGGCGGGCTGGTAAGACAGACTCTCCCGCTCACCGCTCATCGAGCCGCTCCGGCGGCAAGGGGCGGGACTCGCCTCATGCTGCGCTGGGCCAAAGCGACAGCTCTGCTCTCTTCGAGCGCGGCCAAATTTTCGGCCAATGTCATTCGCCGCAGAGGCACCGAATTCGCCAGGTTCTTGGCTCGTCGAGGCGCTCCGGCGGCAGAGCGAGGAGCTCGATTGATGCTGCGGTGGGCCAAAGCGACGGCTCTGCTGTCTTCGAGCGCGGCCAAATCTTCGGCCAGGATCATTCGCCGCAGAGGCACCGAATTCGCCAGGTTCTTGGCTCGTCGAGCCGCTCCGGCGGCAAAGGGAGGAGCTCGACTGATGCTGCGCTGGGCCACTGCGACCGCTCTGCTGTCTTCGAGCCTGGCCGCATCGTCGGCCAACACGATTCGTCGCAGACGCAGCGAGTTCGCGTGGTATCTCGCCACGGCGCTGCTCGCGGCCGGCATCGGCATCGTGGCGACGGTGTGGCTCAACCGAGTTTGACCGGGATCTTCCGCGTGCGGCGACAGTGAGGCTACAGCTCGTCTCGCATCGGAGAGATTCCGGCGCCGACGCGCCCAAGCCTTCGCTGAACGGTCGCTACACTTCGCCGCCGTGGCCGGCGAGCGAGTGAAGCTGTCAGTGCGCGAGCGCGAGGGCCGGGGAACCGGCGACGCGCGGCGCCTGCGGCGTGAAGGAATGATCCCCGGCGTCCTCTACGGAAGCGGGAAGCAGCCCCATGCGATCTGCGTCGAGGAGCGCGAGTTGCGGCGCGTGCTGACTGGCGACCACGGCCTCCACGCGATCCTCGACGTGAGCCTCGACCAGCAGAAGACCACTCACGCTTCGATCCTGAAGGAGTACCAGGTGCATCCTGTCCGCGGCTACGTCACCCACATCGACCTGCAGGAGGTGCGGCTCGACCAGCCGATCCAGGCACAGGTCGTCGTCGAGCTCGTGGGGGATCCCGAAGGGGTCAAAGAAGGCGGCGTGCTCTCCCAGGTGCAGCGCGAGATCAATGTCGAGGCGCTGCCGCTCGAGATTCCGGAGCGACTGGAGCTCGACGTCAGCGGGATGGCGATCGGCGACACGCTGAGGCTCGCCGACCTGCCCGCGCACGACGGTGTGACCTACCTCGACGACCCCGAGGAAACGGTGCTCGCCACGGTGGGGGCGCCGACGCAGATCGTCGAGCCCGAGCCCGAGGAAGAGGAGCTCGAAGAGGGCGAGCTGCCGGAGGGCGAGGAGGTGCCGGAGGGCGAGGAGGCACCGGAGGGCGCCGCCGAGGCGTCTGGCGAGCCGGAAGCGGACGCCGCCGGCGAGCAGGGCCCGACCGAATAACCGCGGAAAATGCGTTCGCATTTTCCGCGGGCGCTGGTTTCTCGCATCGCTTCGCTCGCGAACACGAAGAAAGGCGACTCCTCCCTCGACCTGCTCGTCGTCGGACTGGGCAACCCCGGGCGCGAGCATGAGCGCGACCGCCACAACGTCGGTTGGATGGTCGTGGATGAGCTCGCGCGGCGCACGGACGCCCGCTGGCGCGGCAAGTTCTCCGGCCAGCTCGCCGAGGTTCGGCTCAACGGGTTGCGGCTCGCCTTGCTCAAGCCCGAGACGTTCATGAACGACTCCGGCCGCTCCGTTGCCGCAGCGACTCGCTTCTTCAAGGTCGAGCCGGACTCGCTGCTGGTCGTCCACGACGACGTCGATCTCGAGCCGGGCCGCCTGCAGGCCCGCGCGGGCGGGGGCCTCGCCGGTCACAACGGCTTGCGCTCGCTGGCTCAGGCGCTGGGGACCCAGGACTTCCTGCGGCTGAGGATCGGCGTCGGCCGGCCCGGCCGCGGCGACCCCCGATCGGTCGCCGACTACGTGCTCTCGCCGTTCGAGCTCGGAGAGGATGTTGGGGCGCTCGTTTCCCAGGCTGCGGATGCGGTCGAAACGCTCGCCCGAGACGGCGTCGAGGCGGCGCAGCAGCGCTTCAACTAGGCGCGTTCACACGGCTACGATTCGAGCGCGGAACCACGGGTTCCGTCTTTTGCGATGGACCGACCTGTCTTGCACGCATTCGTCGACGCGCTCCTCGAGGACGGGCGGCTCTCCGCCTTCGCGGAGGCGCTGCCGACGCGCGCCCGCGTCTCCGAGCCGGCGCTGCCGCTGCTGCTCGCGTCGCTCCACGAGCGCCTCGATCGGGGACTCGTCTGCGCGCTGCCGGAAGACGCCGACGCCCGGGATGCGGCCGAGGCCGCTGCCTGGTTCCTCGGCGAGGACCGCGTGGCGCTGCTGCCGAGCCGCGGCGTCCACTGGGCATCGGGCCTCGAACCGCCGCCGCACCTCGTCGGCGAGCGGGCACGCGCCCTCGACGTGCTCGCGCGGGGTGGGCTCGTCTGCACTTCGGCGACCGCCCTTGCCGAGGGCATGCCGCCGCCGGGCGAGCGGCCCGAGCCGATCGGGGTCGCGCAGGGCCAAGAGCCGAGGATCGACCTGCTGGCCGAGGGCTTTGCGCTCGCCGGCTACGAACGCGTCGAGCGGGTCGAGGAGCGCGGTCAGTTTGCCGTCCGCGGTGGGTTGGTCGATGTCTTCCCGACCACGGGCAGGGAGCCGTTGCGAATCGAGCTCTTCGGCGACGAGATCGAGTCGATTCGCGCCTTCTCGCCGTTCACGCAGCGGGCGCTGCATCCCGTCGAGAGCGCGGTCGTCTACCCGGCGGCAGAGCGGCGCCCGGACCTGTGCGAGCCGACCCTGCCGGATGACGACGAGTCCCCGGCGGCGCAGCCGCCTGTCCGCGCCAGCGGACCAGTGGAGGGGGTCTGGGGGAACCGGGAGGTTCCCCCAGCTGGCCTGGCCACCCCGGACGACCTGGTCCCGCCGTTTGCGGGCGCGCCGGATCTCGTCTGGGAGCCCGACGAGGTGCGTGCGGTCGCGCTCGAGGAGCTCAACGCCGAGCCGAATCTCGCCGGCTCCACGGAGCTCGATCCACTCCCCGCGAACCAGCCGTTCTCGTTCGAGGCGCAACGGCCGGCGCTCGCCGCGCGCGGGCTCGCCGAGGCCGAGAACGAGCTCGGCGCGCTCGTGCGGGCTGGGCAGCGAGTCGTCGTCGCCTTCCCGCATCGGGGCGAGGCGCTGCGAACGCAGAACCTGCTCCGGCGGATCGAAGCGCGGCTGCTCGAGCCCGGCGAGCCGCTGCCCGGCGAGGCCGAGCTCGTGTTCGCGGTCGCCCCGGCGCGGCGCGGTTTCGTCTGGCGCGAGCTGGGACTCGTCCTGCTCGCCGACACGCAGGTCTTCCGCAAGCGGCCACCGCGAGCCGATGCCCGCCTCGGGAGAGCCCTCCAGAGCTTCGCCGACCTCCGCACCGGCGACTACGTCGTCCACGAGGATCACGGCGTCGGTCGCCTGCAGGCCTTCGAGACGAAGGAGGTAGCCGGCGTCACCCGCGACTACCTGCTGCTCGCATTCCGGGGCGAGGACCGCCTCTACGTCCCGCACGAGCAGATCGGCAAGGTCTCCCGCTATGTCGGCGCGGACAGCCGCTCGCCCGCACTCTCCAAGCTCGGCGGCAAGGCCTGGCAGAACCTGAAGAGTCGCGCCCGCGCGAGCCTGCGCGAGCTCGCGGGCGAGCTGCTCGCGCTCTACGCCCGCCGCCAGCAGGCGGAGGGGGAGGCGTTCGACCTACGCAACGAGTGGCTCGAGCGCCTCGAGACCGAGTTCCCGTACCGGGAGACCGAGGACCAGCAGCGGGCGATCGAGGCGGTCAAGGAGGACCTCGAGGCGCCGCGCCCGATGGACCGGCTCGTCTGCGGAGACGTCGGTTTCGGCAAGACGGAGGTTGCCGTTCGGGCCGCCTTCGCGGTCGCCGTCAACGGCAAGCAGACGCTGATGCTCGTGCCGACGACCGTGCTCGCGCAGCAGCACTGGAACACCTTCCGCGAGCGCTACCGCGACTTTCCGGTGCGCGTCGAGATGATCTCCCGTTTCCGCTCACCGGCCGACGTGAAGCGCGTTCTCGCCGATTACGCCGAGGGCAAGGTCGACGTCCTGATCGGCACCCACCGGGTGCTCTCGCGCGACGTGATCCCGAAGGAGCTCGGCCTGATCGTCGTCGACGAGGAGCAGCGCTTCGGCGTCGCCCAGAAGGAGCTGCTGCGCCAGCTCCGGCTCGAGGTCGACGTCCTCAGCCTGACCGCGACGCCGATCCCGCGCACGCTGCACATGTCGCTTTCGGGCCTGCGCGACATCTCCGTGATCGAGACCCCGCCGCAGGGCCGCCGCCCGATCCGCACCTTCGTCGGCGAATACGACGAGGAGCTCGTCCAGACGGCGCTCCGGCGCGAGCATGCCAGGGAGGGCCAGGCCTTCTATCTGCACAACCGGGTCGAGACGATCGACGAGGCGGCCGAGCGACTGCGGCAGCTCTGCCCCGAGCTGCGCTTCATCGTCGCCCATGGCCAGATGCGGGAGAAGGAGCTCGAGGACCACATGCTCTCCTTCCTCGCGGGCGACGCAGACGTGCTCGTCTCGACGACGATCATCGAGTCCGGCCTCGACATTCCGCAGGCGAACACGCTCGTCGTCGAGCGCGCCGACGCGCTCGGGCTCGCCCAGCTCTACCAGATCCGCGGCCGCGTCGGCCGCAGCGACCTGACCGCGCACGCCTACCTCTTCTACCCGGATTCGCAGGAGCTGACGCCGGAGGCGCGGGCGCGGCTGGCGACGCTGGCCGACCACACGGAGCTCGGCGCCGGCTTCGCGATCGCGATGCGGGATCTCGAGATCCGCGGTGCCGGAGACCTGCTCGGCGCAGAGCAATCAGGCCACGTCGCCGCCCTTGGCTTCGAGCTCTATGTCGAGCTCCTGGGAGAGGCCGTCGCCGAGCTTTCCGGCCAGCGGCGCCCGGTCGCGCGCCCGGTGCGCGTGGATGCTCGAGTCGACGCCTACGTGCCGGCGAGCTACATCGGCTCCGAGGCGCTGAAGATCGACCTTCACCGGCGGCTCGCGTTGACGGAGTCCGAGGACGACCTGCGCGAGCTGCACGCGGGAACCGAGGATCGCTACGGCCCGCTGCCGGAGCCGGTCGAGAACCTGTTCGCGATCCAGGAAGCGAAGCTCAAGCTCGCACGGCTCGGTGCGGATTACCTCGTTTTCCGCGGCGGCCGGGCCGCCGTGGGGCCGGTCGAGCTCGGCTCCGGCGAGCTGCGAGCGCTGCGCGGGCGGGTCGAAACCGCGGTCTACACAACGGCGCGCAGGGAAGTTTCGTTAAGGGACGAAGAATTCGACGGAGCAATCCGACTTGTCGATGCTATGCTCGAAACACGCCAAGCAGCCTGAGGTTTGGGCCGTGCTTGGCTCTTCGTACGTTATGAAGCTTCTCCGTCTCGTTCCCATTCTCGCCCTCGTGGCGGCATTTGCAGCGGCCTGTGGCGGCGGCAGCGGCGCGCCGAAATCCGTGCCCAACGACGCGGTCGCGGTCGTCGGCAGCGACACGATCACGAAGGTCTCCTACAACCAGACCCTCGACCAGGCAAAGCGCAGCTACAAGGCCCAGAACAAGCCGTTCCCGAAGCCCGGCACCGCGACCTACGGCGCAGTGCGCTCGCAGATCATCCAGTACCTCGTCGAGCGCTCCGAGTACACGCAGAAGGCCAAGGACCTCGGCGTCAAGGTCAGCGACAAGGACGTCGAGGCGCGGCTGAATCAGATCAAGCAGCAGTACTTCGGCTCCGGGACCACGCCGGGGCAGAAGCCGAAAACGAAGGCGCAGATCGACAAGCTCTACAAACAACAGCTGAAGGCCCAGGGTCTGACCGACAAGGACGTGAAGGACGGAATTCGCGCCCAGCTGATCCGGGAGAAGATCTCGGAGAAGGTGACGAAGGACGTCAAGGTCTCGGACAGCGACGCAAAGAAGTACTACGACGACCACAAGTCCCAGTACGAGCAGCCGGCCCAGCCCTCCAGCCGCGACGTCCGGCACATCCTCGTCAAGAGCCACACGCTTGCGCTGACGGTCTACAGCAAGCTGAAGGCCGGCGGCGACTTCTCGAAGCTCGCACTCAAGTACTCGATCGATCCGAGCAAGAGCACCGGTGGTCGCCTGACCGTCTGCAAGGAGAAGACGGTCAGCTGCCCCCTAAAGACGGTCGCGCCCTTCGAGAAGGTCGCGTTCTCCCTGAAGACGAACGAGATCTCCAAGCCGGTTCACACTCAGTTCGGTTGGCACGTGATCCAGGCCGTCGGGCCTGTGAATCCGCCCAGGAAGGCGACCACGATCCCGTTCGACCAGGTCAAGGCGGCAATCAAGCAGCAGCAGCTCCAGCAGAAGAAGCAGGACTCGTTCACGAAGTGGTGGAACGACACCAAGAAGGACTTCGCGAAGAAGACCAAGTACCAGGTCGGCTACGAGCCTCCTGCGACGGCGACGCAGACGACCACGACCTGATTTGACCCTCTCCGACGCGCTGCTCGAGCTTCAGCAGCTCACGGAGCGGCTGCGCCGGGATTGTCCGTGGGATCGCGAGCAGACGGCCCGCACGATCGTGCCGCACACGGTCGAGGAAGCCTACGAGGTCGCGGACGCAGCCGAGCAGGGCGACGACGCCAAGCTGCTCGATGAGCTGGGCGACCTCCTCTTCCAAGTCTTTTTCCTCTCGCTCCTGCTCGAGGAAAAAGACGAGGGGAACCTCGAAGACGTCGCGCGCGGGATCCACGCGAAGCTCGTTGCCCGGCATCCGCACGTGTTCGGCGGGGAAGCCGCCGCTAGCGCTGGCGCCGTGCGCCAGCGCTGGGAGCGCCTCAAGCGCGAGCAGGAGGGGCGGGCGGGGATCTTCCACGACGTCCCCGGCAACCTGCCGTCGCTGATCTACGCTCGGAAGATCCAGCGCCGCGCGGCCGCGGCCGGGTTCGAATATCCTGACACGGCCGGCGCTCTCGACGACCTGGACGAAGAGCTCGCCGAGCTGAGGGACGCGCTGGCCCGCGTGGGCGAGAGCTCCGCAGAGACCGAACCGCACGCTTCGATCGCGGGCGAGGTCGGCGACGTCCTCTTCTCGGCGGTCAACGTTGCGCGCCACCTCAACGTCGATCCCGAGGTTGCCCTCCGAACTGTCAGCGACCGCTTCGTCGCCCGGGTCGAAGAGGCGGAGCGGCTCGCCGAGGACGAGGGCCGGCGCTTTGAGGAGCTGCCGCTCGCCGAGCAGGACAGCTACTTCGACCGGGCCAAGGAGACGCTCGCGTGAGCGCGATCGGAAGCGTCCACGCGCGCCAGATTCTCGACTCGCGAGGCAATCCGACCGTCGAGGTCGACGTTCGCCTCGATACCGGCGCGCTGGGTCGCGCCGCGGTGCCTTCGGGGGCGTCGACCGGGGTGCACGAAGCGGTTGAGCTCCGAGACGGCGGCGAGCCCTACGGCGGCAAGGGCATCACCAAGGCGGTCGCCAACGTCGACGGCGAGATCGCCGAGGCCGTCCGCGGCCGCGATCCCTTCGACCAGGCCGGGCTCGACCGCGCCTTGATCGAGCTTGACGGGACGCCGAACAAGGGCAGACTCGGCGCGAACGCGATCCTCGGTGTCTCGCTGGCGACCGCGAAGGCCGCGGCGGCCGAACGGGCGGTCTCGCTCTTCGCGCTTCTTGGCGGGGACGCTGCCGTGACGCTGCCGGTGCCGATGCTGAACGTGATCAACGGCGGCGTCCATGCCGACAACTCGATCGACCTGCAGGAGTTCATGGTCGTCCCCGCCGGCGCGGACAGCTTCTCCGAGGCGCTGCGCGTTGGCGCAGAGGTCTACCACTCGCTCAAGAAGGTCCTGCATGACCGAGGGCTCGAGACCGGGGTCGGCGACGAGGGCGGCTTCGCGCCGAACCTCGATTCGAGCGAGGCGGCGATCGAGGCGATCCTCGAGGCCGCCGACCGCGCCGGACATCGCGACCGCGTCGCGATCGCACTGGACCCGGCCGCGAGCGAGGTCTTTCGGGACGGCCTCTACCGTTTCGAGGGGCGGGAGAAGCGCAGCGAAGAGATGCCCGGGTTCTTCGCGGAGCTCGTCGAGCGCTACCCGATCGTCTCGCTCGAGGACCCGCTGGCCGAGGACGACTGGGACGGGTGGGCGCTGCTGACCGCAGAGCTCGTCGATCGCGTCCAGCTCGTCGGGGACGACATCTTCGTCACGAGCTCGGACCGCCTCCGGGAGGGAATCGAGCGCAACGTTGCCAACTCGATCCTCGTCAAGGTCAACCAGG
>Ga0066710_100001975_pt1 | contig 16063 bp, 13 predicted proteins | sample GraSoiAngelo_159_FD_79666 | JGI IMG/M metagenome (GOLD analysis project Ga0066710, IMG submission 79666) | Grasslands soil microbial communities from the Angelo Coastal Reserve, California, USA - 14_1009_16_40cm | ecosystem: Environmental > Terrestrial > Soil > Grasslands | place: USA...
CGGGAGCTGCCGGGGACGGATCTGGCGTGGGGAGCGTTCGGGGAGAACTTCACGACCGAAGGCCTTCTCGAGAAAGACGTCAAGATCGGCGACCGCCTCCGGGTGGGTTCCGCCGAGTTCCGCGTGACGCAGCCACGGATGCCCTGCTACAAGCTCGGGGTGCGATTTGGCCGCGACGACATGGTCAAGCGCTTCCTGGCCAGCGGTCGCACCGGCTTCTATCTGGCGGTCCTCTCCGAAGGCGACGTGGGCAGTGGCGACACCATCGAGTTCACGGCCCGGGACGAGCACGACGTGACCGTGGCCGACATCGCGGCGCTCTATGCTCGCGATGCCGACAACCAGGCCCTTCTGCGTCGCGCCGTCGACCTGCCGGCCCTTCCCGAGAGCTGGCGAGACTACTTCCGCCGGCGCCTGTGGGAGCCCGACGCATGATGATTCGGGTGCCGGGCCCGGTCTCGTGGTGAAGTTCATGGTCGTCCTCTACCGGCGCCCGGATCTGTCCGGGGAGCGGTTTCGCCAGATCCTGCGGGAAGACCACGGCGCTCTGGCCGAACGGCTGCCCGGCCTGCGCCGATACGTACAGAACCACGTGGCGTCCGATCCCAACCGGAAGCATCCCGGATGGGACGCGGTGATCGAGCTCTACTGGGACGATTGGACGAGCATGGAGGCGGCCTGGGCGACCGCCGAAGGCAGGCTCGCGACGGAGCACCTGGCCGAGCTGGCCGATCCGCTGCGCACGACGTGGTCGGTCGTGCAGGAAGAGGTGCGGCGCTGAGACCAGATCGGCGCGGGCTCGATCCCGTGGGCATGACCGCAGGTCCCCACTGAAGACGCGCACGCCGCCAGTGTGAGATTAAGACGTCTCGCATGGCGCGGGTGCTGCGGGAGATATTGAACGCCGGCCCGATCGTGCTCGGCATCCTCTCGGCCGGCATGGGGCTGAAGGGCTTCCTGCTGTCCAGCAGCTTCATCGACGGGGGAGTGACGGGCATCTCGATGCTGCTCGCCAAGGTGACCCGGCTGCCGCTGGCGATCTGGCTGCCCCTCGTCAACCTGCCCTTCATCGCCCTCGGCTACCGGCAGATCGGCCGCGCTTTCGCCATCCGCAGCGCGCTCGCGATCGGGTGGCTGGCCGCGGCCCTGGCCCTCGTCCGCTATCCCGACGTGACGCCCGACCGCGTGCTCACCGCCGTCTTCGGCGGCTTCTTCATCGGCGCCGGCATCTCGCACGCGCTGGCCGACGTGGAGGGCGGCGTCGTGAAGAGGGCGGCGCTGCACTGAGCTACCGCTACCTGCTCGGCGACTCGCTCCGCGAGGCCGAGCGCCTGAGGGCGCAGGCCCGGCTGTGGGACCCCACGGCCGAAGCGCTCTTCGACCGCCTCGGCGTACGGCCGGGCTGGAAGGTCCTGGAAGTCGGGCCCGGCCAGGGCTCGCTGCACCTGGCGCTGCGGCGCCGCGTGCGCGGCCCCATCGACGCCGTCGAGCGCTCGGCGGCCTTTGCCGCGCGCCTGCGCGCGCTGTGCGCCCGCGACGGCCTCGGGCGGGGACGGTTCTGGGAGAGCGATCTGCTCGCGGCGCGGCTGCCCCGGGCCGAGTACGACCTCGTCTTCGCCCGCTGGGTCTTCCTGTTCCTGCCCGACCCGGTAGCGCACCTGAGGAAGCTGGTCGCGACGCTGAAGTCCGGGGGCCTCCTGGCCATCGAGGACTACCACCGCGAGACGTGGGCCCTCGTTCCCCGGCCGCCGGAGTGGGCGGACTTCCTGGCCGCCGACCACGCGTTCTTCGCCTCCCAGGGCGCGGATGCCAGCGTGGGCAGCCGGCTGCCCGAGATGTATCGGCGGGTCGGCCTGAAGGTCGTGGAAGTGGTGCCGACGGTGAAGGTCGGTGGGCCCGGCAGCCCGGTCTGGCGATGGGTCACGACCTACTTCCTCAGCGTGGCGGACCGCTATGCGCAGTGCGCGCCCTTGACCGTGGAGAGCACCGCCCGCCTGCGACGCTCGTGGCTGGCGGCCGGACGCCGGCCGGCCTCGGTCATGATCGCGCCGGCGGTGCTGGACGTGGTCGGCCGCAAGCCCGGCGGCGGGCGGGCGCGTCCAGGAACACGGAGGGCCCGAAAGCGCTCGTCTGGAGTTAGACTGCGCTGAGGCGGCGTCCCCCGACCAGGACGGGGCGCCCGATCGGCGGAGGGTGCAATGAAGCGGCGCGAATTCATCCAGCACGGCACGGTCGCGGCGGGGACGCTCTTCGGCCTCGGGCGCTTCCCCTACCACCTGTACGCGGCCGACAAGAAGAAGCATGCCCAGGACGTGGTCACCCTGGGCCGGACCGGCCTCAAGGTCTCCCGCCTCGCCCAGGGCACGGGCACCCACGGCGTCGGCAAGAGCTCGAACCAGATCCGGGGCCTCGGCGACCCGGGGCTGGCCGACCTGCTGGTGGCCGGGGTGGCGAACGGCGTCCACTTCTGGGACCTGGCCGACCAGTACGGCAGCCACCCCCACGCGAAGCTGGCCCTGAAGACGGTGCCGCGCGACAAGGTCGTCATCATGTCGAAGACCCACGCCAGCACCGAGGCCGAGATGCGCGACGACCTCGACCGCTTCCGGCGCGAGATCGGCACCGACTACCTCGACATCGTGCTCCTCCACTGCATGCTCAGCTCCGACTGGCCGCAGCAGAAGGCGGGGGCGATGGCCGTGCTCGCCGAGGCCAAGGAGAAGGGCGTCGTGCGCGCCCACGGCGTCTCGTGCCACGACCTGGGCGCGATGAAGGTCGCGGCCGAGAGCGACTGGGTCGACGTCGACCTGGCGCGCCTCAACCCCGCGGGCGTCATCATGGACGGCAGCCCGTCCACCATCGTCTCCGTCCTGGCCCGGATGAAGGAGAAGGGCAAGGGGGTCATCGGCATGAAGATCCTCGGGGAGGGCCGGCTGCGCGACCGCATCGACGAGGCGCTCCAGTTCGCGCTGGCCCAGGACGTGCTCGACTGCTTCACGATCGGCGCCGAGAGCCCGCGCGAGTTCCAGGACCTGCTGACGAGGATCCCCGCGGCCAGCGTCCGGGCCTGATCCGCGGGTGGGCGGCTATCGCGGCTGACCTTCGCTCAACTCCGCGTCGAGATTGATCCGCCGCTCCTCGTCGCCGTCCTCGGAGACGGCGATCAGGATGAACTCGGTCCCCTCGTAGTCGAGGAAGTCGGGCGGGTCCAACGGCGCGTAGCGGCGGCCCCGGAACTTCTCCTGGAGACGACGGGGCAGGCGCGGCTGGTCCTCTTCGCGCAGGCCGGCCCACGGGGGTGAGCCGGCTTCCGGGTTCTTGATCGTGATGATGTGCGTCGCACGACGCCGGATGCCCAGATCGTGCTGGATCTCGCCCGGCTGACGCGGGAACTCCAGCTCGTACGCCAGGTGCGTGTGATCGCCATGGCGAGCGATGCGGTAGGTGCCCTCTCCCGCCGGGCGGGAGGCCGGCTGCCAGCGCTCGCCGCGCGTGCGGGTCTGATACGTCTTCTCGTCGAGCACCCGGTGTATCGCGAGCGGACCTTCGCGCACCATCGTGACGAACCCCCAGAACCGGCGTTGTCCCGGGTCGTCCGGCTCGGGCAGCCGTTTGCGGCCGATCGTGGCGAGCCGGTAGCGCGGCCGTCCCTCCGGTTTGAGGATCACGAAGAACCGCTGGACGTCCTCGAGGCCCTGGGGGTCGTTCTCTCCCACCCGCGGCCGATAGAAGAAATGGATGTCGCCGCGCTCCAGCGTGTCGGCCTCGCTTGGCCCGGTCACCGCCTGAACCGGCGCGCCCGTCGCCTGCTCCGCCATGAGATCCCCCACTGCAAGCGGTGTTCCAGCTTTTCGGTTGAACCCCCGTGCCGCCGGGAACCCCGCGCGCTACGCTGGTTCGAGCAGGAGGCTCCAATGAGATCAGGGAAGAAGAACCGGCAAGACGATCGAACGATCCGGGAGCCGCAGAGCCCACCGCCGAGCGCGCCCGCGACCGATACTTCCAGCGATCGGGATGAGTGGATGGAGAAGCACGGCGGGCATCCGAGCCCTCGTCCGGACGTCGCCGACGCGGAAGGGAGGTTCCGGAGTGACGCGTCCTTGCCCGTCCCCCGAGGAGCGCGGTGAGCAGGTCACTCGAGGCGGGGCTCGTCGGCAAGACCTACGATGACTTCCTCTTTCGGCCGCAGCGGGGGGTCGTCACGTCCCGCCGCGAGGTCTCCCTGCGGACGCGCCTGTCGCGCCACCTCTCTCTGGAGCTGCCGATCGTCTCCGCCAACATGGACAGCGTCACGGGCGCGACCATGGCCAAAGCCATGGCGCTCGAGGGCGGCATCGGGTTCATCCATCGGGCGCTCTCCATCGACGCCCAGGCTCGAGCGGTGCAGGAGGTGAAGAGGACCCACGGCCAGACGGTCGAGCGGCCGCTCAGCCTCCCCCGCGACGCCACCATCCGCGAGGCGCGGGAGTTCACGCGGAAGCACAAGATCACGGGCATCCTCATCGAGGAGACCCGCGGGAGCAACGTCCTGGCCGGATTGCTCTCCAACCGCGACATGCCGTGGCGAGAGGATCGGGAGGGCCACCGGGTGGACGAATTCATGACGCCGGTGGACGAGCTCGTGACTGCCCCTCCCGACATCGGTCCGGACGAGGCGGAACAGCTCCTCTTCGAGAATCGTGTCGAGAAGCTACCGCTCATCGATCGGGAGCGGCGCGTCCACGGGCTCATCACCAAGCGTGACGCCATCCTGGCCCGGAGCCGTCCTTCCTCCAGCAAGGACGCCAAGGGCCGGCTCCTGGTGGGCGCAGCCATCGGCGCCCGCGGCGACTTCCTGGAGCGCGCGGCGGAGCTGGTGCGCGCGGGAGTGGACACGCTCGTAATCGACATCGCGCACGGGCATTCCGACGTCATGCGCCAGGCCGTGGAGGGCGTCCGCGCGCGCCTGGGGTCGGTGGAGCTCGTGTGCGGCAACGTGGGCACGGCGGAGGGCGCGGCCTTCCTGCGGGACCTGGGCGCGGACGGCATGAAGGTCGGCATCGGTCCGGGCCGGGGCTGCCGCACGCGCCTGGAAACGGCGGCGGGCGTGCCCCAGCTCCAGGCGCTCCGCGAGGTCTGGTGCGCGGTCGAGGAGTCGGTGCCCATCATCGCCGACGGCGGCGTCAAGGACGACAAGGACCTGTTCCTGGCCCTCGTCTGCGGCGCCTCCTCGGTGATGCTCGGCAGCATGCTCTCCGGCACCGACGAGGCGCCCGGCGACGTGATCGAGGACCCCGGCACGGGGGAGAAGCGAAAGATCTACCGCGGGATGACCTCGCCGCAGGCGGTGTTGGAGGCCCTCTACGACGCGGAAAGCCCGGACATCCGCGACGCGGCCCTCGACGTGCCTGCGGAGGGACAGGAAGTCCAGATCCCGTACAAGGGAACGGTGCTCGATACCCTCCATCGCATCCGCGGCCACCTGCGCTCCGCGGTCAGCTACGCAGGGGGCCGCTCCCTCTCGGACGTGCGGGAGAGGGTGCTCGCGGATCCGATGCAGTACCTGATACCGCTCTCGGAGGCCGCGCGCCGCGAATCGTACGAACGGTGAATCCTTCGGCGCCCAACGAGGCCGTTGACATCGGCTGACCCGCCGCAGTACTGTCGCCCGGTCTCCCTCCGCCACTCGCGCCCGGAAGCCAGAGGAAAGCATTGAAGATGCTGCGCCGCGCCCTCATCGTCTCGTCCGTCGTCACGGCCGCCCTGTCGCTGCTCGTCGGCTGGGCGGGCCGGAGCTCCTTTCCCGACACGCCGCCCGACGATCCCTCCTACGACCGCTGGGAGACGGGCGAGGGCGGCGATTCGTTCTACGACGAGCAGTGGAACCTCTACAGCTTCACGCCGCGCGGCGTCCACCTCACCCGGCAGGCCAGCGGCATCAGCGCCGACCTGGCCTGGAAGGTGACCACCGGCCGCCCCGACGTCATCGTGGCCGTCCTCGACTCGGGCATCCGCTGGCACGAGCGCGACCTGGTCAACCAGTTCCACCTGAACCGCGGCGAGCTGCCCGAGCCGCAGGACGGGAGCGGCCATTCGACGCCGGGCGTCTACGACCTCAACGGCGACGGCGTCTTCAACATCCAGGACTACGCTGCCGACCGCCGGTTCTACGACGTCAACGGCAACGGCATTCTCGACCCCGGCGACCTCATCGCGCTCGCCAGCGACGGGGTCGACGACGACGGCAACGGGTACGTCGACGACATCTGCGGCTGGGACTTCTTCGAGCAGGACAACGATCCCTTCGACGACACCTTCTTCAACCACGGCACCGGCCGGGCCAAGGAAGCGGTGGCGGAGGGGAACAACGGCATCGGCGGCATCGGCGTCGCGCCGCACGCGTCGCTGCTGCCGGTGCGGATCGGCGACAGCTTCGTGGTCGACATCAACCACTTCGCGCAGGGGGTGCTCTTCGCCGCCGACGCGGGCGCGCAGGTGGTGGCGGCGGCCATCGGCTCGGTCGACAACTCGAGCTTCGCGCGGGCGGCGGTGGAGTACGCCCACCGCAAGGGTGTGGTCTTCATCGCGTCGGCCGCCGACGAGAACAGCTTCCACCACAACTTCCCGAGCAGCTACGACCCGGCGATCTCCGTGAAGGCCATCGTCCCCGACTCGTTCGTGTCGCCCATCGAGTCCCGCCTGGCCCCGCTGACCACGACGTTCGAGCAGCACTCCGGCTGCGCCAACTACGGGCCGCGCATCGACCTCGCGGTCCCGAGCGACAGCTGCTCGTCGGGAGCCACCGGCATCGGCGGGGGAGTGGCCGCGCTCGTCGTCTCCCGGGGGCGGGAGCTGTCCGAACGCGGCCTCCTGCCATGGCCGCTGACCGCGGAGGAAGTCAAGCAGATCATCACCCTGGCCGCCGACGACGTCTTCGACCCGCGCTCGGACCATCTGCCGCGGCTCTATCCGAGCCAGCCCGGCTGGGACCAGTACTACGGTTACGGGCGCGTCAACGCCAAGCGGGCGGTGGATCGCGTCGCGCCGGGGACGATCCCGCCCGAGGCCGACCTGCGCGGGCCCGGCTGGTTCGAGACCCTCGATCCCGTGAAGACGGCGACGGTGGAGATCTCCGGCCGGGTGGCCGCGCGGCGGGCGGGCTCGTTCCGCTACGTCGTGGAGTACGGGATGGGTGTCGAGCCACGGGACGAGGACTTCGTGACCATCCGCGCCTCCGGCCGTCTCGACGCGCCGGTGGAAGGGACGCTGGCGAGCTGGAACATCAGGAGCTTCGCCGCGTTCGCGCGCCGCGTGGCCTCGGCCCCGAACGACTTCACGCTGACCCTGCGGGTGCGGGTCGTCGACGACGAGGGCCAGAAGGCCGAGGACCGGCACTCGATCTACCTCCACCACGACCCTGACCTTCATCCCGGCTTCCCGATCGCCCTCGGCGCCTCCGGCGAGTCGTCGCCGGCCTTGGCCGATCTCGACGGCGACGGGGTGGCCGACATCGTCGTCGCGACCGCCGACGGCATGGTGGCGGCCTTCCACGGCGACGGCACGCTGCTTGCCGGGTGGCCGGTCTTCACCGACCTCATCACGACCCTCGATCCCGGCGCTCCGCACAACTACCTCCGCGCGCCGGCCTACCGTCCGGGGGGGGCGGGGGCCTCCGCGCACGGAGCGATCATGGCCGCCGTCGCCGTCGGCGACGTCAACGGGTCCGGCCGGCCGCAGGTGATCGCGGCCGACCTGGAGGGCAAGGTCTACGCATGGGACGCTTCGGGAAGACTGCTGGCCGGCTTCCCGGTCGCGACCGACCCGGCGTTCTCGCGGCCGGAAGACCGCAGCGAGAACAACGTGGTGGACCGCGGGATCGGGGCCGCGCCGGCCCTGGGAGACCTCGACGGCGACGGGACGCTGGACATCGTGGTCGGCGCCGAGGACCAGCATCTCTACGCCTGGCACGGCGACGGCACGCCCGTGAAGGGCTGGCCGGTCCTCGTCCGGGACCCGAACGTGGCCGAGCCCCAGGGGGCGCGTATCGTGTCCTCACCGGCGATCGGCGACCTGGACGGAAACGGATCGCTGGACGTCGTCGTGGGGACCAACGAGATCTACGGCACCAGCGGAAGGCTCTATGCCTTCCGGAGCAATGGCACGCTGCGGCGCGGTTGGCCGGTCGCCGTCCGGTCGCTCAGCCCGGAGGGACCGGACGTGCTGCCGCTCGTCGGCCAGGGCGTGCCGTCCGCTCCGGCGCTGGCCGACGTCGACGGTGACGGCAAGCTCGAGGTCGCGATCGCCGCCGTGGCCGGACCGGCCATGCTCTTCCGCGCCAACGGCCGCCGGTTCGTGACGCTCAAGAGCGGCCGGCGCGACTTCGGCGCCGGCAGCCCGGCCACGGACGGGCCGACGCTCCTCGCCATCACGAGCGGGGCCTTCGCCGACATCGACGGCGACGGGCGGCTCGACTACACGGCCGGGACGGCCGGCTTCCGCGCCGCGCTCACCGAGCTGCTGAACGGGCGGCGCTTTCCCTACGAGCACCACCTCTCGGCCTGGAACGCGGGCAGCGGCGACTTCCTGCCGTCCTTCCCGGTGCTGATGGACGATTTCCAGTTCTTCATCAACCCCGCCGTCGCCGACATCGACGGCGACGGCCGGCCCGAGGTCATCACCGGCAGCGGCGGGTACCTCGTGCACGCCTTCAACTCCCTCGGCCGCGAGCCGAACGGATGGCCGAAGTTCACCGGGCAATGGGTGGCCGCCTCGGCGGCGGTAGGCGACGTCGACGGCGACGGCCTGCTGGAGGTGGTCGTCGGCACGCGTGAAGGGGCGCTCTACGTCTGGGACACCCCGGCCCCCGCGCGCGTCAAGGGGCGCTCGCCCCTGCAGTGGCCGAAGTTCCACCACGACCTGCGCAACAGCGGGAACTACAACTCGCCGCTGGAGTGACTACAGCCGGCCGGCGATCTTCCGCGCCATCGCGACGCCCTTGTCGCGGCCGTGCGGCACGAGCCGCAGGTCCAGCTGGACCGCGGTGGGGCCCTTCACGAAGGCCAGCATCGAGTCGACCGGGCCCATGATCGCTTCGTCGCCGATTCCGACCAGGTCCTCGGTGGTCTTCACGCCTGGCGCCTCGCCGGTCGCGATACCCTTCAGCATCGCGATCGAGCTCCGCCCGCCGTCCCAGTTGACCGTTACCGTCACGTAGGGAGCATCCGGACCGACGGCGAGGCCGCCGATCCGCTTCATGATCTCCTCGGTTCCCGCCTGGCGCGGCAGGGCGTAGGCTTCGTTCGGGTTCGCCGACGGCTCGGGGCCCTGTCTCGACGACATGGCCTTGAGCGCGTCGGCGATCGAGGCCGCCTGGTCCCGCTGGGTCCGAGGCTTGGCGAAGTACTGGCACGTTCCCTTTTCGGCGCCGTTGCCGGACCGGGTGCGTTCGATCGGCACCTCGAGGATCTGCGACGCCTCGTCCCGGGTCAGCAGCGAGCAGACGTCGGGCCTTTGTGGAGCGGCCTCGGCCCTCACGACCCGCCGCGTCGGCTCGGGCCGCGCTTCGGCAGCCACTCTTTCGAGGCGGTTCTTCACCCGGTAACCGACGTACACGAGCCCCACCGTCCCGATCGCTCCCATGACCAGCATGAGGATCCCGCCGATGATCAAGAGCTTCTTCATGGCCCAAGACGGTAACGCCAAAAGCCGGCGAAAGCGACACCGCGATTGCAGGTTGCCGGCCGGTCCCGGTCATGGAAGAGTCCCCAAGACATGGACGGGCGGACGAGGGTCGTCGTCGTCGGCGCCGGCATCGGGGGCCTGGCGGCGGCGATCGCGCTGCGCCGGGCCGGCCTCGATGCCGTGGTGTTCGAGCGGGCGGACCAGATCGCGGAGGTGGGGGCGGGGATCTCGCTGTGGGCGAACGCCCTGCGCTCGCTCGAGCCGCTCGGCGTCGCGGACCGGGTCCGATCCCTCGCTCCGCCGCAGCGCCGCATCGAGCTGCGGTCGTGGAACGGCGCGCTCCTCGCCGTGACCTCGACCGCGCAGTTGCCTCGGCACGAGGCGACCGGCCTCTGCGTGATCCTGCACCGGGCGGAGCTGCTGGATGCGCTGATCGAAGCGCTGGGCCGCCAGCACCTCCGCCTGGGCGCCGAGTGCACGGGCTTCCGGCCGGACGTCGCCGGGGTCGAGGTCCGGTTCAAGGACGGCACCGCCGCTCAGGGCGACGTGCTCGTCGGCGCCGACGGGCTGAACTCGGTGGTGAGGTCGCAGCTCCACGGCCCCGCCCAGCCCGCGTACGCCGGCTACACCGTGTGGCGGGCCGTCGTCGATCGTGATCCGGCGGGCCTGATACCGCTCGAGTCCTGGGGCCGGGGGGCGCGCTTCGGCGCCGCGCCGATGAGCGGGAACCGCGTCTACTGGTACGCCACCCGGAACGCGGCCGAAGGCAGCCGTGCACCGGCGGGCGAGAAGGCGGAGGTGCTCCAGGCCTTCCGCGGCTGGCATGCGCCCGTCGAGTCGCTCATCGAAGCGAGCGAAGAGTCGGCGATCCTGCGCAACGATATCTACGACCGGCCGGTCCGGAGAGCGTGGGGCGAGGGTCGGGTGACGCTGCTCGGCGACGCCGCGCACCCCATGACGCCCAACCTCGGCCAGGGGGCCTGCCAGGCCATCGAGGATGCCGTGGTGCTGGCGCGATGCCTGGGGGACGGCCGCGACGCCGTCTCGGCGCTGCGCGCCTACGAGTCGAAGCGGATCCCGAGGGCCAACGCGCTCGTGGGGCGCTCCCGCCTCGTCGGACGCATCGGCCAGGTGGAGTCAGCGCTCGCGGTCACGGCCCGCGACGCGCTCATGAAGCACGTGATCTCCCGCTTCCAGCCCCGGGAGCTGGAGTGGATGATCGGCTACGAGCCGTGAACGGCGGGAACGCGGGCTAGACGTCGCAGAGGGCGACCGCTTCCCGGAGCGAGGTGAGCGGCTCGCGGGTGGGCACGAACTCGTGGGCCATGTACCCGGCGAAGCCGGTATCGGCGATGGCCGCCGCGACCGCCCGCCAGTTGACCTCCTGCGTCTCGTCGAGCTCGTGGCGGCCGGGCACGCCTCCGGTATGGTAGTGGGCGATCCACTGGTGGTTGTCGCGGATGGTGCGGATGAGGTCGCCCTCCATGATCTGCATGTGGTAGATGTCGAAGAGCACCTTCACCCGCGGCGAGCCGACCGCCTTGACGACCTGGACGCCGTACGCGCTGCGGTCGCCCAGGTAGTCCTTGTGGTCGACCTTGCTGTTGAGCACCTCGAGGCAGACCGTCACGCCGGCGTCCTCGGCCGCCTTCTTGATCCGGTTCAAGCCGGTGACGCAGTTGTCCAGGCCCTGCTGGAGGTCCATGCCGCGCCGGTTGCCGAAGAACGTGATGACGTTGGGGATGCCGGCCTTGGCCGCCTTGGGGATGCCGGCTTCCAGGCCCTTGACGATGGCGTCGTGGTTCTTGGGGTCGTTGAGGCCGTCGGCGATCGTCCCGCCCCCCGCATAGGCCATCGAGCAGAGGAGGCCGTACGGCTTCAGCGCGTCCCATTCGTCTTCCTTCAGGAGGTCGATGGCGGTCAGCCCCATGTCCTTCACCGCGGCGGCGAGGTCGGGAAGCGCGATCTTCTGGTAGCACCACCGCGACACCGACTGCTTCAGCCGGCCCTTGGTCACCACGCGCCCCGTGGCGGGCGCCGCCGCGTCGTTCGCTCGCGCGGAGTCAATCGGCGCTCGCTCGTCGAGCTGGGGAGACTCTCCGGTCCCCCCAGACCCCCCCGCTCTCGCTGTGTCAATCGCCATGAGCGCTCCTGCTCCGGCCAGGCCCGTGCCGAAGATCGCCTGCCGGCGGCTGATGGGACGCATGTCATCCTCCTTCACGCGCTGGGCTGACCGGCGCCGATCGCCACCGCCTTGTAGCCGCCGCGCGCCCGGTAGTAGAGGAACAGCCCGCCGAAGACGAAGGTCAGCACCACCGGCAGCACGGCCACGTAGCGGAAGGCCGCCGCGGCGCCGTGCGCGTCGTACCAGCCGCCCATGACGGGCAGGATGAAGGCCACCGAGAGCATGCCCGCCCCGCCCATGATGGCGAGCAGCAGCGGCCCGCCCCGCGGGAAGCGCTCCGAGGTCACACCCAGCATCGTCGGCCAGAAGTACGTCTTGCCCACGCCGAAGATCGTGGCCGCCACGAAGGCGAGGCCGGGCGAGGTCGCGCTGCTCAACGCGAAGAGGCCGATGGCGGACAGGACCGCGCACATCGTCAGCAGGCCCAGCGGAGAGAGCCGGTGGGCCAGCGGCCCCGCGAAGAAGCGCAGGACGAACATGATGCCGGCCGTGTAGACCAGGATCAGGATCCCCTGCATGTGGGCCACGTTGCCCATGACCGAGGCCACCCACTGGTCGGGTCCCAGCTCGGTGGAGGCGGTCAGCCACATGCACGCGAACCACAGCAGGAACATCGGGCGCAGCACTTCGCCGAACATCTCGCGCGTGGAGACGCCGGCCGCCACGCGCTCGGTGGCCGGGAACTTCTGGCCCAGGATCATGAGACCGAACAGCAGGGCGGGCAGGATCACCACCGCCAGCTTGATCTGCCAGCCGTGGGTGGCGGCTGCGCCGGTCGCCCCCTCCAGGCCGAGCGCCTTGGTGAGGGCGAAGGCGACGAGGCCGCCCACGACCAGGCCACCCGGCCACCAGGCGTGGAGCATGTTCAGCTTGCTCGTCTTGTCGTTCGAGTAGATGGTGGCGATGAGGGGGTTGATCACCGCCTCCACCAGGCCCTGGCAGAGGCCGAGGGCCAGCATGCCGGCGTAGAGGATCGTGGTGCCCGTGTTGCCGAAGATCGACTCCACCGGCGCGGCCGGGCGCGGCGCGAGGATGATGACCAGCACCGCCGCGACGTAGCCCAGGCTCGAGGTCAGCAGGAGGTTGCGCATCCCGAGCCAGTCCACGAGCGACCCGCCGATGATGATCGACAGGGTGAAGCCCCAGAAGGCCGGGCTGAGGATCGCCCCCATCTGCTCCTTCGTGATGTGGAAGTCGAGGGTGAGGGCGTCCACGATGTCGCCCCGGATCGAGAAGACCATCGAGGTGGTGAGCAGGGCGAGGCAACTGGCCACGAAAAGTCTACGGGTATTCATGCGCAGACCTCCTGGCTCGGTGAGCGGTCGGCGGGGAGCCTATCGGCAGTCGCCCTTCGAAGTCAACCGCTACGTTCAGGGCCGGGTCAGGAACGGGAACAGCCGGCGGACCTCGTCCTTGGTGGGCTGGCGGCCGTACTCGCACACCTCGAAGGCCTCCGCGTAGCGGATGCCGGGCGCCCGCTCCGGCCCGTACCACTCGGCCAGGCGCGTCCGGAACCGGTCGGCGGTGGCCGCGAACCGCGCGGTGAAGAAGTCGCGCACCTGCCGGCGGCGCGCCTCCTTTCCCGGCGCGTCGGTGGGCAGGCCGCCGGGCGGCACGTCGCAGCAGCCGCCCTCGTAGAACTGCGACTCCATCGCCTCGACCATGGCCAGCTTCTTGTCGATCACGTCGTCGATGCCGACCACGATGTCGCCGCTGAACGGGTTGGGCTTCTGGAAGCGGTCCTCCGAGAAGAGGAACACCGGGTTGCGGGTGAGCGGAGGCACTTCGGGGGTGAAGAACGGGACCTGGACCATGTAGGCGGCGTCCATGACCAGCACCCCGGTGTAGCGGTGGTCGGGATGGTAGTCGTTGGGGCGATGGCTGATCACCACGTCCGCCTGCCAGTCACGGATGAGCCGGGCGATCTTGCGCCGGTTCTCCAGCGTCACCATCAGCTCCCCGTCGTGGTTGTCGAGTACCTCGGTCTCGATCCCGAAGATGCGGGCGGCGCGCTGCGCCTCGGCCCGGCGCCGCAACGCCAGCGGACCGCCGGCCAGCACGGAGTGCCCGATGTCGCCGTTGGTGACGGCCACGCACTTGAACTTGTGGCCGAGCGCGGCGAACTTGGCGGCGACACCGCCCTCGTCCAGCTCGCAGTCGTCGGGATGGGCGCCGAAAGCGATGACGCGCAGCGGGCCGCCCTCGGGCGGCGCGGGCGGTGGGCTGGCGCGGCCGACCGAGGCCAGAAGAGCGGCCACCACGGCCAGGGCCGCGAGAGGAACCTTCTCCCGGCAGCGATCGTTCATGTCTCTTCCTCCTGGGATGGCGTGATTCTAACGGCTTCCCGCGTTCCCGGTGTCTATACTGGCACGCTGTCCGGGAGGTGATCGACGATGGCCCGTCCGCGGCTCGGGATCGACGTCGGCGGCACCAAGCTCCTCGTCCTGGTGCAGTGGCCGGAGCGCCGCATCGTCGAGCGCGCTCCGACCGGGGCCGGCTTCACCGGCCGCGATCTCGACGACGTGCTCGCCCGCTTCGTGGAGGGACTGGAAACGGCGCCCGAGGCGGCCGGAGTGGCGGTGCCGGGCCTGGTCGGCCCCGACGGGGCCGTGCTCGCCAGCGACGTGCTGCCAGGGCTCGTCGGCTGGCAGGCGAGGGAGCTGGCGCGGATCTGTCCCGCCAGGATCCTCAACGACGTCGAGGCGGCCGCCCTCGAGGAGCTGCACGACCTGCCCGCCGGGGAGACCGCGGCCGTTGTCATGGCCGGCACCGGCATCGGGGCGGCCTTCGTGGTGGACGGACGACTCTTCCGCGGCGCGCGAGGCTGGGCGGGGGAGCTGGGCTACATTCCCGTCGCCGGCCCCGAGCGCGTGTCGACGCTCGACGAGCTCGCTTCCGGAGCCGGCCTGTTGCGCCGGCTGGGGGGCGACGCCGCGGAGGTCCTGGGCCGGGCCGCGGCGGGTGAGCCGGCCGTGGTCGCAGCCCTGCGCGCGGCGGGGGAGGCCCTGGGCCTGGGACTGGCGACCGTCATCAATCTCCTGAACCCGTCGCTGCTCGCCCTCGGGGGCGGCGCGCTGGAGCTGCCGGGCTACCTGGAGGCGGCCCGGCAAGCGGCTGAGCGGCAGAGCCTCCCCGAACTGTGGCGAGCATGCGAGGTCCGGCGCGTGCGGCAGGGGGAGCTGACCGCGGCTCTCGGCGCGCTGCGGGCCAGCACCGCGGAGCTGGTGTAGACGCGAATGCGCGCCCTCGCCCGCGCTCGCTCATGAGGTTGAGTGAGTGGCACTCAAGCGAACTTGTTCTAGAACAAGTCCGCTTGCATGTCTGCGCTTTCCGAAGTAGAGCCGTCCTTCGTAGTCGTTGTGGCGCCGGCAGCGCAACTCGATCTGATCAAGGGTCGCCTCACCACCGAGAGCGTGAGGATCGACATGGTGGAACTCCACGAAGCGCCGCTCGTTGCACCGATGGCCGCTGCTTCCGACGAAGGCGCAACGCCCGAGGTCCCGCAGCCAGACGGCACGCTTGACTTGGGCCGAGGGATCGCGCGCCCCCGCTTTCGTCGCACGAGACGGCCGGGGTTTCCGAGTATCGGCGAACTTCTTCTTCGCCAGGTCCAACAGCAGCGCCGTGAGGGCCCGGTCCAGTATTGCGGCGTCGTCGCCCGAGGGGATGGCGTGCCCGAGCATGTCCTTGGCCAGCCGGAGCTTCTGGAGCGTGTCGCCGCCGATCGTGATTTGGAGCTTGTAGCGCTCCGGCGAAAGCGGCATCACCGCGGTCGGAGGAACCGGCAAGCGTGCGGTGTGGAGGGCGATTGAGAGCGCGTCCTGCGCGGGCTCGGCTGGTGCGGGTGACGGCGCCGCCGGCGGTGGAGGCTCGGGCCGGGGTGTCGAAACCCGGCGAATCGAGGTCGGGACATCCGGCCGCGGCGACAGCCTGGCGACGATCTCCTCGACCTCCGGCTTCCTTTTCCCGCGGGCCGATTCGAGTACATCGCGGTGGTTGGCGGGGGTCAGGTGAGGCGCAAGAAGCCTCACAGTGGTGAGGTTGACTGCGCCGGAGGCAAGCATGTCGAGGGTCACCGGAAAGCGCCGGGCGGCACGGGCGACCTCGATCCGGTTGTAGGCCTCCCACTCGGACAGTCCCAAGGCGTCCCGGCAGTAGACGAAGAGCGAGCTGTAGCCCTCCCGCAGGAACACATCGCGGGTATCGAGCTCCGCCAGA
>Ga0066710_100001976_pt1 | contig 16058 bp, 10 predicted proteins | sample GraSoiAngelo_159_FD_79666 | JGI IMG/M metagenome (GOLD analysis project Ga0066710, IMG submission 79666) | Grasslands soil microbial communities from the Angelo Coastal Reserve, California, USA - 14_1009_16_40cm | ecosystem: Environmental > Terrestrial > Soil > Grasslands | place: USA...
CCGGAATCGATGGATGCATTCTGGATATTTGGGCAACGGTCCGTCCTCACTTCGTAATCGCTGACGGCATTGTCGCGATGGATGGTGATGGACCGCTTAACGGCTCTGCAAAAGCACTCCAAACGATTTTGCTCGCCGATGATCTTGTGGCCGCTGACTCGAATTTGGCCCGTCTTCTGAACATTGAACCGAACCACGTCAAGTTTGGAGTACGCATGGCCAAGACCGTGGTATGCCAATAGGGACTCATACGACGAGCCTTCGCGGTCCAGACGAATGGCCTGCTTGAACGCCTCTATCGCCTCGACGTAGCGACCTGCGTCCACGAAGGTGTTCCCAATAGCGCAGGAATTCGAAGTGAATGCCCCACTGAGAGGAGAAACGCAACCTGGCTTGACCCTGGTACTGCGCGATGATACTGTTCCGCCAAAAATTCGGATCAATTTTCTAATGCGAACATTTCCCCAGGCCTTCCCAGCAGGTTTCAGTGGATTTCTAAAGATCCATCGAATGAACAAAAGGAGTTGGTGAACATGAGACTCGTTTACGTATTGATGGCTATGCTATTGTCCCCGACGGCATCTCAGGCGCAGCAGGCGATTGCGCCTAATCCGGCGCCTCTTCCAAGCTACATTACGGGACCAACCTGGTTCCCGACTGTTCTCAAGCCATACCAACAAAGCGAGATCAGACCGTTCATCATGGAAAATTCGCCGAGGCTGCGTGACCTGATCCGTAACGGCAAACTGAGGCTGTCGATGGCGGATGCTCTCGCGCTGGCTATCGAAAACAATCTGGACATCGCCGTCCAGCGCTTTCTGCATCCCATCGCGGAGGCCGACGTCTTGCGTGCAAGTTCGGGACAGGCGGCGCGCGGTATTGCCGGCGCGCTCATGCCCTCTGGCTTAAATCAGGGTGCGATCGGTGTCGGCGTCAATCAGTTCCAGGGTGCCGGAGGCGTCGGCAGCGCCGGAGGCATCAGCGGCGGCGGTGGAGCTGTACAGATCCCATCGGTGGGCACGTTCGATCCAGCCGTCTCGGTCAACTTCAGTTTGGATCACAACTCGTCACCGTTGAACACACTTCAGGTAGCTGGGGTGCCGCGCGTTAGCACGACCTCGACGGCACTCAGCACCAGTTATACGCAACTCTTTCCGTCGGGAATGAGCCTTGTATACAACCTGGCCGGCATCCGGCAACACTCGACCCAGCAATTCCTGCTCTATAACCCCGCCGTGATCAGCCGTTTCAGTGTAGGCATCAATCAGCCGCTATTGAGCGGACGGGGGACTCTGACAAATAAGCGATTCATTATGGTTGCTGCGAACAACATGCGAACATCCGACGAAATCCTGCGCCGTCAGGTCACAGCCACAGTGGTTGAAGTGGAGAATGCCTACTGGGATCTGGCAGCGGCAAAGGAGGCCATCTTGGCGGCGGAGCGGGCATTGGAAGTGGCCCAGCAGCTGGATAACGACACCAAAGCCAGATTGGAAATTGGGACGGTAGCTCCAATCGAGCTGTCATCTACAGCCTCGGCTGTTGCGGCAGCCCAGCGCGACCTGATCATTGCGAAAACCGACTTCCAGCTTCAGGAAGCTCAGTTGAAAAGACTCTTGAGCAAGAAAATCGATCCCGAACTGGATCCCGCCAACATCGAAACGACCGACGAGTTGCCCGAGCCAAATCCAAGGGACGTGCCGGAACTGAAGGCCGCGCTTGCGGCTGCTTTTGAGGAACGGCCTGAACTGCTCATCGCCCAGCAGGATCGGGCAAACCAGGACATCAGTGCGCGCTTCACACGCGATTCTCTGATGCCGAGCGTCGACTTCTTCAGCCTTTACGCGGGCGCGGGGCTGGCCGGCGACAACTCGAAAGCGGCAACAGGAGCCGGTCAATCCTTGTACCAAGGTTTCTCGGCACAATACCCGGAATATGCGAGCGGCGTAAGCCTGGTGATTCCGCTTCGAAATCGCGCCGCACAGGCCGACAACCTGCGCGCGCGGCTCGAACAACAGCAGCTTGAAGTCAGCGGCCAACGGCTAAGGCAGCAAGTTGAGTTGGAAGTGCGACAGGCGATGGTCAACGTCACGCAAGGAACGGCGCAAGTCGAAGCGGCCAACGAGGCGTTAAAGCTGGCAAACCAGGTGGTGGACGCGGAGCGCACGAAGCTCGACTCCGGAGTATCGACGACGTATAACGTCATCTTACGCCAGAGAGATCTCGCTGGGGCGCTCCAGGCCCAGATTGCCGCATCCGCGACATACGCCAAGGCGCTCGTCGATATGCATCGCTCAACCGGTGCAACGCTTAAAGAAAACGGTATCGAACTTCGCGATGCGCTTACCGGCGAAGTCACGAAGCACCCGACGCCTCCATTCCAGGGGGCCGAAAAGGCCAATACGGGGTCAAACTGATGATTCGGCTCTCTACTGTAGCGGCGGTCTGTGACCGCCAGCGATTTCTAACGTGCAGGACTGTCAGCGCTCGTCGAGCGCCGCGACAGTTGATCATCCTCGTGGGCATTTTGTCCTTCTTTGTGGCGAATGTTTCCGTGTTCGCCCAGGAGGAACCAGCGTCAGCGGAGAAGGCGCCAGCCACGCCATCACCCGAACTCCAACTATTGAGCCGCGGGAGATCTGTTTTCCCGACAATCTGGAACGCTTACCGGCCGATTCCTCTGCGGCCACTCGATTTCAGCAATGGACCGGAAGTTTCCCGCTATATAGAGGAGGGAAAACTCGCACTGTCTCTGTCCGAGTTTCTTCACTTGGTCGTTGAGAACAATCTGGCCTTAGAAGCTGGCCGATACAATTACATGATCAGCCAGGTCGATTTGCTGCGCGCGCGATCCGGCCAGGCGGCGCGCGGAGTGCCTGGCGCACCTCTGCCGGCCGGCCTGTTTGCGGGAGCCATTGGCGCAGGCGTAGGAAACATCTCGAATGTAGGAAACCAGGGTACAGGCGGGACAGCCATTTCCGGTCAAGCCAGGCAGGTGTTCATCGGCCAGCGCGGCATCGCCGACCCTACTCTATCGATCAACACGAGCTGGGATCATGTCTTAAATCCCTTGAATTCCACACGCGTGGCCGGAATTTCCACGGTCGCTATTGACTCCGCTGTTCTCCAGACTCGGTACCAACAACAACTCCCGATTGGAACCAGCTACTCCGTCTCCTTCAACATGCAGCGTCAGACGACGACACAGACACGCATTCTCTACAATCCTGCCTATACGTCTTTCTTCAGCGTCGATATCCATCACCCCTTGCTGAGTGGGTCTGGCCGGGCATTCACCAAACGATTTGTCAGCGTGGCTGAGAATAACCGGCGCATTGCGTATGAAGCGTTCCGTGGCTATCTGGCCACTGCCCTTTCCACTGCGGCCAACACGTATCTGGATTTTCTCGCCTCGCTCGAAAGACAGCAGCTGGCAGAACGCGCGTTGGCTTTAGCTGAAACTATCCGTCTATCCACGCAGCAGCGGATAGAGATTGGCAGCCTGGCGCCAGCCGACCTGCCCACGGCGGAATTACAGGTCGCAACAAGCCGGCGCGATTTGATCTTTGCGCAAACCAACACTCAGCTTTTGGAAGTGAGGCTCAAGAGTCTGATTACGAAAGCGATCGGGCCTGAGGTCGCTGCGGTACCGTTCGAACCCAAGGACGATCTTGCCAGCCTCCCGGACGAGCCTAGCCCACCGCTCGAGGTCGCGCTGAGGAGGGCCCCGACTACCCCTGGGGTGCGCCGCGCGCAACTCGTGCTGGACAACGAGCGGATTGCGGAAAGTTTCACCCGCAGTACCCTGCGCCCCACCTTCAACGTCTTCGCCCAAGCGAATTCCGACGCACTCGCATCCGGTGCGAACCCCATGTTTCGGACGATGTTCCGATATGCTTATCCTCAATTTTCGGCGGGATTCGCATTGAATTTTTCCATTAAGAATCGCGCCGCTCAGGCGGACAACTTGCGGGCGCGCCTCGAACGTCAGCGCCAAGAGGTCGTCGTGGAGCAGACGATTGCCAATGTAAGAATGAATATTCGGACCGGAATCGCGAATTTGGAGCAAAGCCGTTCGCAGTTGGAAGCTGCACACCGGGCCGCCGTGGCAAGCCAGGAGGCAGCGGAGGCAGAACAGGTCCGGTGGAATTTGGCTTTCTCAACTCTGGACAGCGTCTACCAGAAACAAGTCGATTTGATGCGCGCTCAAGTCACGGAACTTCAGTTGCGACTCAACCACGCGAAGGCTGTAGTTGCCCGTGATGCGGCACTTGGCCAGACGCTGGAGAACCACGGCATCAACTACGAGGATGCGCTCAAAGGAACTCTCTGGAAAGGGGCTGCGTTAAGGTAGCTACTTAGCGAAAGACTCTTTGCGAGCCCGCAAGCGATAGCGGCACACTGTCGCCGTTCTTTGCCGTTATTGCAGGAAAGAGCATCGATACGAAGAAAATCATCACCACTCCAAATTCGATCCGCACCGGCGCCTGAAGTCAGAAACCACAGAGACACAAAGACACAGAGAAGGCCCTTTGTTTTGGTCTCTGTGTGTCTGTGTCTCTGTGTCTCTGTGGTTCAATCCCGCCATTGACCGACTCCCCCACGCGGTGTACGCTACGCAAACATTATTGACGGGACGTGGAGGAGAGATGAATCGGATCGCAATCAGGTTGGCAGAGCTATGGCTGTTTTGTGCCTTCGCATCAACTGGTTTTTCTCAGGTTAACGCCATCGTAGGCGGGACCGTATCGGATGCCAGCGGCGCCTTGATTCCCGGAGTTGAAATCACCGCGAGGAATGTGGGCACGGGCATTGTCACGACACGAATCACCAATGAATCGGGCAACTACGATTTTGCAAGCTTGCAGCCGGGCACTTATACGTTGTCCGCTTCACTCTCCGGATTTCAAACGGCCACATACAACAACGTTCAACTTAGCCAGGCCCAGCAGGTCCGGCTGAACTTCACCTTACAGGTCGGCACTGTGGCGCAAGCTGTGGAAGTGGTGGCGGAAGCGAACACGCTTCTGGCGACAACGTCTTCTTCAGTCGGCAATGTGCTTCCTGAAGTTCAGGTGCGAAGTCTGCCGTTGGCAAGCCGGAATGTTACACCGTCGGCTGGACATCAACCATTTCGCCGACCGTATTAAATGAAGCGCGGTGGGGCTTGAAACGGGACAGTTGGTTCGGTTGGTCGCCCTTTGATGTCGGATGCTGCGTTCGTGGGGCGGAAGAGACGGATATGCCGCATCTTCAAAGGAGGCACTCTCCACGTTTCCGCAGCTCAAAGGGAAACTGTTCTATACCCAGCCGGGTACCATCGGAACACCGCCGCCCTCGTCCCTCTTGTCCTCCTCGTCCCCGTGTTCACCAGCTTCAGCATGTACGCTCGGAACGTATGCGCCTTTCGGCCGGGCCGGAGCATCGCCCAGATTCAATCCGAGCCCACTATGGCAGTTCGCCGACACATTGAGTTGGATCACTGGATTTGAAGTAACGCACAGCGGTTCGGGCCAGAATAATTCGGGCGGCATCGCGACCGCTTACGCGCACTCGATTCTGGGTGTCGGCAACATTCCGGTACCGAACATTACCGCGACCAATTTCCGCGGATTGAATTCCAACGACATCACGTCAGCCCAGGATCTCCTCGCCAATCTCGCAGGGACCATCGGCGATATCAGCGAAAAATTTTGGACGAATTCCCCGAACGATACCGATTGGCTGGATTACACCGGCAAAACCGTGTTCGTCGTCCGCACGTACCGGCAGACCGATTGGGCCGGCTTCTTCAAGGACAACTGGAAAGTCACACAAAACTTCACCTTGAATTTGGGCTTGAGGTACGACAAATATGGCGTTCCCTATGATTTGACTGGAATGGCGACCCGCGTGAAAGGCGGTCAGTCCGGTTTCTTTGGCATTTCCGGCACGGACTTCAGCGCCTTATGGAATCCGTACGCGACGGGTGGATCGCTGACGACTGTTGAACCCGCCGGCAAGCACTCGCCGAATCCCAACGTGTTGCCCTACAAGAATGACTGGAACAACTTTGCCCCGTCGATCGGTTTCAGTTGGTCCCTGCCGTGGTTCACTCGCAGCACTGTGCTTCGCGGAGGATACGGCATCAATTATGCCGGCGCGCCGGCTTATCAGCAGTATGGGCGCGAGATCGGCGCCCAGCCGGGCTCGCAGATACAGGTAATCTATACGCCGTCAACATATCTCGACATTGCTGGAGTGAGCCCGTCCCTTGTGCCGCTTTCCACCGGTGGCGCAAGGCCGAACGACCCGGTGCCATTGACGAACCGCGCGACGACGCTTAGTGGATTCACGGACAACCGGGTGATTCAGTACAGTCAGAACGTCAATCTCTCTGTTCAACGCGAGCTCGCGAAGGATCTGACTCTTGAAGTCAGCTACATGGGCAACAAGGGGACCAAGCTATGGAATCCTATCGAGCTCAATGAGCCGAATATCTTCGAAAACGGCATCCTCGAGGCCTTCAACGTCACGCGGGCCGGGGGAAATGCGCCGCTCTTCGATCGGATCCTCAACGGGCTCATCGTGACCGGCGTTGGCCGGGTGGATGGCACGACGTTAACCGGTTCCCAAGCCCTGCGGCGATTTACGACAACGAATCAATGGATCGCCAATGGCGACGTCGCCAGCTTTGCGAACTGGCTGAACGGCACGTCCGCCTTGACGGGTACCAACGGCGGCCTGCTAGGAAATGGAAGGCTGCCGGACAACTTCATCGTTGTGAATCCGCAGTTCGGCAGCGTCGCACTGCACGGTAACAACGATAATTCCATTTATCACGCATTGCAGACGGAGATCAAAAAGCGATTCTCCAACGGTTTCACCGGCCAGTTCAGCTACACCTGGTCCAAGGATCTTGGAAACTCCGCCGGCGGCAATGACAGCAACAGCAGCAGCACCGCCACGACGAGAGATCCGCGAAATCGGAATTTGCAACGAGGGCTCATTTTTTTCGATCGTACACACCAGTTCAAAAGCAACGGCACATGGGCGCTGCCGTTCGGTCCCAACCGCGCCTTCTTGAGCAACGCTCCTGCCTGGATTCAGCGGACCGTTGAAGGATGGGAAGTTTCCGGAATTTTTTCCTGGCTCTCAGGTCAGCCGCTTACATTTACATCACCGATCAAAACCCTGGCCTTTCGTGCCAATTCGAACACGGCCGACCAGATCGGCGCCATTCCGTGAGAATTTGGGAAAGGTGGAGTTCGGTAACGGGTTCGTCCAATACTTCTCGAATCTAAAGACCCGGTCCGCCGCGCCGCCGAATTTCGGAGGCGACACGGTGCTTCCGGGCCGCTTCACCAATCAAGTTGTGGTCGACGGTTCAGGAAACATCGTCCTGCAGAATCCAGAACCGGGAAGGACAGGCAACACGGCTCTGAATTTGCCCGGCGTGAAGGGGCCCGGAACTCTGGGTCTGGACATGGCGTTGAGCAAAAAGGTGCGCATCAACGAAAAACTGATGTTCAATCTGCGGGGTGACGCCATCAACATTTTGAACAAGCCGCAGTGGGACATCCCGAACACGAACATCAATTCCGCCATGTTCGGGCGGATCACGACTGCAAAGGGATCCCGGACGATTCTGCTCAATGCGCGGATCGACTTCTAACGCTTGGGATGAAATTTCAGGAAGGCAAGTAATGACACCACCACGGCACACCGAGATTCCACAAATCTCTGCAGACACGTAACGGGGTGTCACCACAAAGGCACAAAGACACCAAGAAAACCGGCGTCAACGATTTTTCTCTGCCGGTTTTCTTGGTGTCTTTGTGCCTTTGTGGTGACACCCCGCTACATGCTGAGGCGACGCTACCTGGCGAGGCTGATATTCTCATCACCGGTCTGGTACGGCACGTATGTCATGATGAGCTGAAAGCGGATAGTAATTTTAAGCACGGGGAGCGCGATAGGATGCGGTGGGAAGCGCGTACGGGAACGTCACATAAGGGCGTCTTATGTCAACTGGGATACGGTTTGGCCAGTGGGCGAACTCTCGCCCGAGGGCAACCGTATCGCCGTGGAGAGTGTTCCGGCAACTCGAGCAGCCGCGGATCCGCTTGCCCTCTGCCCTGGCGAGCCCTTGAATTTCTGTGCAGCCCGCCAGCCGGCTTAAATTCTGTTCGCGCGGGTGGTTTACATAATCTCTACACTGTGACGTTGCCTGAGGGGTGACGAGCGTCTTATTTTACCTACACGCGTTGAGGGACCTAGCACGCCTATGCGGTTCTGACGAATTTGAGGACGAGGGGTCTGACCCCTCGTCCCACTCGTCCACCTTTTGCGACGGCCGCGAAAAGTTCGTCCACACCTGCGAAATATTTTCGCCGGCGGAACAAAGTCTGCGCAGGCGTGGATCGCTTTTGCGCGGGCTGAAAAAAGTTTCCGCAGGCATGCATCCCTGTTGCGCGGGCCGAATAAAGTTTGCGCGGCCGTTACCAGCTTTTGCGCGACCGGAACTTTTGTTGTGCAGCGGCTCCTGGAAGCGTGAACAGAATTCCGTAAGCCGAAATTGAAGGTTAATTTCAAGGTTTCCTCAGGTAACCTCAAGGTTTGCGACAAAGCGCGTCGAACTGACCGGCGTTATGGGCGAGCGTGACGATAAAGCTCGGCAGTTGAGCGAATACATCACGCGTTTCCGTAGCCTGATGCGGGCGATTTACGGCCCCGATTCCAAGGAATACGGGCAGGCCGGTGGAACGCGCGTTCGCGACCGTAAAGCGCCCAAGCCCAAAGTCACAGCGGTTCCGGCATAAGGAAGGGCAGCAAATGGTGAGCGTACTGGCCAGCGCTCACTTTTTGTTCTCAAATCACTCCATCGATGTGGATGCCTTCAGGCAAAGGCCCAGGACGCAACCGGGATGCGGCCAGCAGAAGAAGCACCTTTCGCATGCGCATACTCACCTCTCAGAACTGAATTGAGGACGTGTTCGGAATTATACGAACTTCCGATTTTGGTGGCATGATTTCATAGCGCATTCGGCTCTTCTGCGCTAGAATCCGCTCAGTCCAAAATCTCCCGATACATCCAAAACTTTTCGTTAACGAAAGGAGAATCTATGCGTTTGCGTACGCTAACAATAGCGGTCGTAGCGGTTGTTCTAGTGGTGCTGGCATGGAGCCTCGTGGCCCAAACCCAGGCACAGAACAAACCGGCTCAGTTTCTGCAACTGAACATAACAACAGTTAAGCCGTCAGCGATTAACGATTACGAGGAGTTTGTGAAAAAGCTGAATGCGGCCCGGGATAAGACACCCGGATCAACAGCCGTGGCTGTTTATGCCGTCAATCTCGGAGGACCAGCTTTCACCTTTTATACGATTACCCAGTGGGAAAAATGGGCGGATCGCGAGAAATTCCCGAACGGCGGCGAGATGCTCAGGAAGGTCTATGGTGAAGCTGAAGCGGCCCGCTTACAGAAATTGCAACGTGATGCCATTGTGAACCAACGGAGCGAGGTCTACGCGTATGACGCCAATGCAAGCTTGAATCCGAAAGCGGCCGATCCGCCGCCGGCGTTCGTTAACCTGCAACGGACCGAACTCGTACCGGAGTTCGCTGGAGCATACGCAGCTGCACTGGCGAAGCTCAAGAATGCGGAAGAAAAAGCAGGGGACAAGCGGACGATCATTCGGCGCAATGAGATACAGGGTGGAGCTTTCGTCCGCTACCAGGCAGTGCTCATCAACAAGCTGAGTGATCGAGATGTGCAAAACCCGAACGCGGGAGATTCCCTGAGGAAAATATATGGCAATGCTGAAGCGACGCAGGTCCAGGAGATGCTGAACAAGGCGATCCGCAATCGGACACAGGTCTTCCTCGCCTATCGACCGGACCTGAGTAAGCCGAAACCGACCACGTAGCCAGCAACTGACTCGCTCTGTATTCCCCTCCTCGCCTCCGCGTAGAGAGGAGGGGTGGCGCGAAGCGCCGGGGGTGGTCAGTTCGGCGCGAACGTTTCGCCGGTAATGTCGGCCACTAGCGGGCGGAACGAAACCGCCAGAAGATCTTCATCGAACTGCTCCACAGGAGGGAGTTCGCTTTGGATCGGTTGCGGCCTCGACCATTCGTCGCCAACTTCATGGCGCTCTATCGCATGATCGAGAAGCCGGAAGAACTCATCGGGACCATTTACGCCGATGTAATCATCCGGACCATAGATTTTCTCGAAGGGTTTTCATGGAGTGGCAGGAGTATTAGTTAACCTAGACAGGATGGTAGCCAATTGCGCTTTTTTGCGTCCACCAATGGACTCGGCGGGCTGAAGTGCGACTGCTGCTAGTGCTCTAAACTTTTTCATGTACTGATCCTTTCCTTGTTTAGCCCATTCGAGGCCAATCCGCGCAACGCTGGCGGCCTGGTGAATGAACAGAAACTCGCGGAGCTGCCGCTGAATGGCCGCAACTACCTGGATTTGACCTTGCTCCAGCCGGGTATCTCACAAAACACCGTGGTCATCCAGCTTGGCGGCGGCGCAGGGGGCACTATCTATAGCAGCAACGGCGCGCCGATCATTTCAAACAACTTCCTGCTGGACGGAACGCCCACGCAGAACGTTCTCGGCTATAACGGCGCCTCGGCCGTGGGCACAACGCTGGGGCTGGACGGTATCCGCGAATACAAGGTCATCACGAACGCTTTCAGCGCCGAATACGGCATGAACATGGGCAGCCAAATGACGATTGTCAGCAAGGGCGGAAGCAATCAGTTTCACGGCGATGTGTTCGAATACCTGCGCAACCGCGTCCTTGATGCCAGGAACTTCTTCGATTACTCCTACGGGCAGTGCCTGGGGAGCAATCCCTCCAATGCATCCTCCTGCAGGCGAAGCCCGCCGTATCAGCGGAATAACTTTGGCGGCGCTTTCGGAGGTCCGATCCAGAAAGACAAGACGTTTTTCTGGGGTGTATACGAAGGTTTGAGGCAAGTGAAGGGGAACCCTGTGATCGCCAAGGGGATTCCCGCCGCGTGCGTGGCCAATGGGACGCGCACCGTCGCCCAAGGCAATCCGAATGGCTCGAACTACACCGTGACGCCCGCCGACTGCGGTGGACTGATCCGTGATCCCATAACCGTGAACGCAGCGATACGGCCCCTGCTGGCGCTCTATGATCCCGCCGACACCAACTACACTCAACTCTCGCATGAATCGGTGAACTTCGGGCAGATGCGCGTCAACCACAATTTTGGCAAGGGTGACAGCCTTTTCGCGCGCTACACGATTGAGGACTCCAACATCGTTCAGCCCGGGCCGGGTTTCGGCGCCAGCGTGTACGGTTTCAAGGAGTTTCAGAACGCCTTGACCAGCCGCAGCCAGTTCATCACCCTTTCCGAGAACCACATCTTTTCGCCCACGCTTCTGAATACGGCACGGATTTCATTCAGCCGGACAAACCCTGCAAGCGCTCCCGTACCTGATGCAGTGGAACCTCTCTGTCGATCAGCAATTGCCGGGCAGCGTCGGCCTATCGGTGTCGTATGTGGGTACGCGCGGCTTGCATCTCTGGGGGCAAGGGGACGTCAATCCGTGCATTCCCACGGCGATCGTCAACGGAATCCCCAACTGGGCAAACACCCAGGGTCCCGGAGGTACGCCCGCCGCCTGCCCGTCGGCGAACATGCTCTTCCCGTCGGGACATGTTTGCACCGTCATTACCTCAACGGGTTCCACTTTGCGCTTCCCCAGCGGACGGGCCAACTGCAACCTCAGGGAGGACAATTCGGTCCAAACCAGTTCCCGGTCCTGGTACGACGGTCTCCAGGTAAGCGTCCAGAAAAGGCTGTCGCACGGCCTCGAATTCCAGAGCGCTTACACCTACTCGAACAACCTGGACACCACGCAGGGGCGGCTTTCCATCGATAGCGAGGCTTTCACGCCCGGAGTGGCCCGGAACTTCGACAAGGGCAGGTCCGTCGTTAACGCCACTCACAACTGGCGGTTTAATACGCTGTATACCTTCCCGGCGCGGAAGTCCGAGGGTTTGGTATCCAAGCTAGTGAACGGCTGGTCGATGCAGAACATCGTTTCCGCGCAGACTGGATTTGCGTTTACGGCCGCAGCTCCAGGCGACGTGTCGCTCAACACGACAACTAATATTAATAGCGGCTATGAGCGCCCCGAACTAGTCACTTCCGCTAATTTGGGCGATGTTACACCTGCGTCGGCGCGACCGGTCTTACCCCATTGGGACGCCACCGGAGTGAGTGTTACCGCCAAGCATACCGAGAGCGGTTGACGCGTACGTCTTGCTTCATTCTTTCAAGGAGAGGGCTGGCGCGGATTGACGCCATCCCCGGAGAGCTTCTCCCTGGGGAGAAGCTCTCCGGAAGATGAGTAAAGATCAGAAGATGAACTTCAGGCCGAGCTGGATCTGGCGCGGATCGGTGAGTGTGCTTCGAATCGTGGCGGCAGAAGCAACCCGCTCGCCCGAAGGGTCAAAGAGTTTGATACTCTCTGTAAGAGGTCCGGGCCGGTTAAAATTCGCCCGGTTGAACACGTTGAAAGCCTCCGCCCGAAACTGGAGGCTCTTCGTTTCCGTCAACACGGTGTTTTTCACAACCGCAAAATCGAAGTTTGCGAGGCCGGGGCCGATGACGGTGTTGCGCCCCAGGTTGCCATAAAATCCGGCTTCCGGCAGAGCAAAGGCGCAGGGATCGAAGTAGAGATCGGGAGTTCCCAGTGGCGTGCCGGCGGCAACACCGGGGCAGCCCTTGGAGACGCCTTTCACGGGGTTGTTGCTAAAGCCCGGAAGCAAATTCGGGCGATCGGTTATCTGGGTCCCGCTGGCTCCGTTGCCCGAACGATTAAGCCCGGTCAGAATGCTATTCGGCGTTCCGTCGGCCAGGGTGAGGATCCCGTTGATCTGCCAGCCAGAAAGTACTTTTCCAGCAGCTCCGGCGATATTCCGCGCGAAGGGAAGGTCGTAGGTGTAGTTCAGGGAAAAGTAGTTGCGGATATCGATGCCGGCCAGTCCCCAGTCGGCCCTCCAATCGTCCGGGTCTTGTGGCACGGTTCCGCTGACATCCAGATACCTGCCGAATACGCCGTCTGCGTTGTTGGTATTCTTGGCGTACGTGTAAGAGCCTTGCAACTGGAATCCGCCGCGGAAGCGCCGGTTGAGACCGAGTTGCAAGGACTGATACTGGGAACTGCCATCGGGAGTAACCCAGAACTGGAGCTGGCCGAGGTTGGGGTTCCGGCGCGGCGCGTTGGGAGCGAAGTATTTGCGCCCGTCCCGGATTTCCGTAGGCAAAGCGTTATTCCCGTTGTTGCCGTTTAACTGGTGATAGGAATGGGAGCCGGCATAAGCCACGGTGATCGCGGTTTCCGGTGCTATCTCCTGCTGAATGCTGAGCGTGTACCCGATCTTCGTGGGGTCTTTCATGTCGAACTGCAACCCGTAACTGACAATCTGGGAGAGAGGTGGAGCCGACAGGAGGCTCGGGTCCACGCGGGGAAAGACAGCTGCGGCCCCGAGAACCCGGGCGGTCACGATGAAAGGAGGGACACGGCTCAGGGCGCGGTTGAGGGGCTGCGCCACCAGGTGATCAAAGTACATCCCGAATCCGCCCCGGATCGCTGTCTTGCCGTTGGACCACGGGTCCCAGGAAAAGCCGATGCGTGGCCCAAAATCTTTGTAAGAACCCTGGAACCACGGGTCGCCGATAGTCGGTTTGGTGTCGGTCAAGGGATTTCGAAAGTTGGCGATCTTGCCATTGACTTCCGTCGGGACCGTCGTGAACTCGTACCGGAGCCCCAGGTTCAAAGTAAGATTGGGGCGAGCCTGGAAGTCATCCTGGAAATAAAATCCGAACAAGTTTTGGCGCCAGCCTCGAACGGTATCGCTGCCGGGGATGTCATCATTGAACTCAGCAGCTCGTCCTACGAGGAAATCATCCAAGGTGTTAAAGAAATACTGCCCGCCGTACACGCGGGCTAGTGTGGAGTTGCTCTGGGTTCGCTCATAGAGCATCCCCATTTTCAAGGAATGGCTCCCCCGCGTGACGGTCAGGTCGTCTGTCACTTGCCAGACGTTATGTCCAAAACGCCGGGGAAAGCCGTCGCCTGCGCCATACCCGGTAATCCCGATCCCCCGAAAAGTCATCAGACCCAGTTGCTGCCCGGGGACAAAGAGCAACTCGGGCGTCACGTCAAACAGAGGCCGACCGAATTGGTTGCTATAGGACCGGTTAAAACCGAGGCGCACAACATTGAGGACTCGGGGCGAGAAAATCTTCGTTTCGGACAGTGTGACGTACTGGGACCTCGTGACGCTGTCCGTCGCGAGGGTCGGGTACTGGGTCGGACTGGTCAAATTGGCCCGCGAGAAGGTGTATCGCACAAAGAAGGAATCGGAATCCGAAAAGTTGTGGTCCACTCGACCCATCGTATAGTCTTCGTCGACCGGGCGTTTGGGATTGCTAAAAAGCTGGGCGGTCCCATCCCCAAAGTCAGCGCCGTTGGGCAACGGATAGAGGTCCAGGAACGGCCTAACCGATGGATTGACGGGAATGTTGTATGTCGATGTACCCGCACTGTTGCAAGGAGCCTGGGAACCAGTAAAGCCTGCCGCTGGCCTCACCCGCGGGCAGGGTAGAATCCCTCGATGTACATCGGCGTTGGGAACAACGGCGACCCTGGATTCCCCCTTTCGTTGGCGGAGCCCTTCGTAGCCGCCGAAGAAGAAAGTCCGGTTACGGATAATCGGGCCCCCGAGGGTGGCCCCGAACTGATTGCGCTTGAATTCGGGTAGCCGCGGATCGTCCGGTTTGCTCTTCCGATCAAAAAAGTTTCTCGCATCCAGATTGTCATTGCGATGGAACTCATAGAGATTGCCGTGGAGTTCGTTGCTGCCCGATTTGGTGACAGCGGTGATGACTCCGCCAGAGTACCGCCCATACTCGGCGCTGTATGCGCCCGTCAGCACGCGAAACTCCCGCAACATCTCGACGCCGAGCAGATTGCCCGAGGCGCTGCCCGGGGTGTTGTTGGACTGATCGTTGATGTTGGTCCCGTCCATAAGAAAGCTGTTGGAGTCCACGCGGCTGCCGCTAACGCTCATCTTGATGCCTTCCCCCTGGTCGGTCTCGCGGCGGCCGCGGAAATAGGGCGTCACGCCCGGCTGCAAGAAGGCCAGTTGCTCGAAGCTGCGCCCATTCAGCGGAAGATCGCGGATCTTTTTATCGTCCACCAGGCCGGAGAGCGCGGCGCTGGTGGTTTCCACCAAAGGCGCCTGGCCGGTGACTTGCACTTGCTCGGTGACGACCCCGAGGCTAAGGGTGAGGTTCACGACCTCTTCGGCGGCCACCGTGAGCTGAATCCCCGTGCGCACGGCGATCCGGAATCCCGTCAGCTCCGCCTTCACCTCGTAGTTGCCCAAACCCAAGCCGGGGGCTCGATACCGGCCCGCTTCGTCCGTCGTCACCGAGCGGACGAGGCCGGTGTCCCGGTTCGTGATCGTGACGGCCACGCCCGGAATGCGCGCCCCGCTTTCATCGGACACCGCCCCCAAAATAGTTCCTGCTGTGGCCTGGCCATATGCCAGAGTCCCCAATAACAACACCACAGCAAACACACTCCCGCCAATCGCAGTTCTCTTTGCCTGCAACACCTTTCCCCCCTTTTTATCCCGCCAGGTAAACCCTGGAAAGGAAGTGAAGTTTGTTTTTCTAGTCGCTTTTAGAAGTTTTGTTATTCTAGCTCTCAAAAGAAAAAAAAGAAATCTCATCCACCAACGTTTCAGGGCTCTCCCGGATCCACACCTCCGTTCGGATTACTGCCGCCTGCTGAGGAGTGAAATCCAAGTCCCCATAGGCCGCATCCAGCAGGTCATTCCAGCGCCAGCCCTCGCGCATAATCCCCGTGGCGGAGTGGGATAGTCCGAGCAGGTGTCCAACCTCGTGAGCTATCGCGTAGCCCAGAATCTGGGCTGTGGTGGCCCAGCGATGCACCTTCCCTTGGGCTGCTGCCACAATCTGCCTGCGGGAAAGGTCCTCGACTCTGTCGTAAAACA
>Ga0066710_100001977_pt1 | contig 16056 bp, 10 predicted proteins | sample GraSoiAngelo_159_FD_79666 | JGI IMG/M metagenome (GOLD analysis project Ga0066710, IMG submission 79666) | Grasslands soil microbial communities from the Angelo Coastal Reserve, California, USA - 14_1009_16_40cm | ecosystem: Environmental > Terrestrial > Soil > Grasslands | place: USA...
AACTGGATTTTCTTAAGATAAAGTTTCTCTCAAGCGACGAGGTATTGACCGAAGCAAAGGATCTTTACGGTCGCTGGCCATCTCTAGAGCCTGAAGCTAAGCGGAAGATTGTTGAAAACATCACTGACCGCATAACCATCGGGAAAGACGATGTATCTATAGACCTCTGTTACTTACCTTCGTCATCCGAAATGATGGCAGATAAGTCACGCAACCTCAGGGATTCATCGCGGCCACTAACATGAAACTCGCGGGGTAATTAATCGAGCCCATGGCGCGCGAGACCGTGATGCTGCCGTCCTCGAGAGGCTGGCGCATGACTTCCAGAACATTACGCCTGAACTCTGGCAACTCGTCGAGAAACAGGACGCCGTTGTGGGCGAGCGAAACCTCGCCGGGCTTCGGCACCGTGCCGCCGCCCACCAGGCCCGCGTCGGAGATCGTATGATGAGGCGAACGAAATGGGCGAGTGGCGATGATCGCTTGTCCGTTGAGAGTACCGACAACGCTATGAATCTTGGTGGTCTCGAGCGCCTCGGCAAGGGTCAAATCCGGAAGGATCGTCGGCAGTCTCTTCGCCAACATTGTCTTTCCTGATCCTGGCGGGCCGACGAGAATGACATTGTGTCCGCCTGCCGCCGCGACTTCCAGAGCGCGTTTGACATGTTGTTGGCCTTTGACGTCATTGAAATCAGCATTGTACTGCGAATGTTGGTTAAAGAGATCCTCGAGGTTGACAGAGGTCCGCTTAACGGTTTGGGCGCCGTTTAGAAATTCGACGACTTGCGGCAGGTCGTGTACGCCCAAAACTTCGATTTCGTGGACGACCGCGGCTTCGGCAGCATTCGGCTCTGGAAGAATCAGGCCCTTGAAGTTTTCCCGTTTTGCCGCGATGGCGATCGGCAAAATACCGCGTATAGATTTGACCGACCCATCGAGTGATAGCTCGCCGATCAAGAGGTAGTCGTCGAGCAGTTTCTTTTCAATCAGTCCTTCGGCAGCGAGAATGCCGATAGCCATCGGAAGATCATAGGCCGAGCCTTCCTTTTTAATGTCTGCGGGCGCGAGATTGATCGTGATGCGCTTGGCCGGAAAGGTATAGCCGCAGTTCTTCACCGCGGCCCGAATACGGTCCTTGCTTTCTTTCACCGCGCCTTCCGGTAGACCGACGGTGGCGAGCTGCGGCAGACCAGAAGCGAGATCGATCTCCACCTCGACGCGCAAAGCATCGATGCCGTACAGAGCCGCACTGTTCACTTTGGCGAGCATATGAATCGCAAACGCGCGCGCAGGCTAACAAACGTGGTGGTGAATGACAAACGAAAAATTCTGTGCAATATCGTTCTTGAGCGGAGTTAATCTCACCGTGCAACAAGATCCGCAGCCGATAGTCACCAGAGCCTACCGTGAGCTGAGCATGTCAAAATAGTGCGATCGTTCTCCCACGTCTTGATGACTTCTGAGGAAATATTAAAATAGACAAACGAGCTCGGATTTATCTTTTCGACTCTTCCTACGTTTCCGTGCATGCGCAGGGTTTTTATATGGAAAACAACCCCACCCAAGTCGAAGACACATTTTATATTCTCGCGACTGAAACGACGGCGGATTACGTCACTCAGGTTCTCAAGGACGGTGACACGTTCGCAGTTTTCGACCGCCACGGCGATATTCAAGCGGCTGGCCTCGGGCAAGAAGGTCTCTACCATGAAGGAACGAGATTCCTTTCGCGCCTTCAATTCAAGTTGGGCAATGCTCGACCTTTTCTGCTCAATTCCACGGTTCAAGAAGACAATCTTCTCTTTGTCGTGAATTTGACCAATCCCGATGTGTATCGCACCGGGCAACTGATGCTGCCTCGTGGAACTTTGCACATCACACGGACCAAATTCCTGCGCCAGTCGACTTGCTTCGAAACGATCAAGTTTATCAACTACGGTCTCGCTCCAGTAGAAGTCCGTTTTTCGATTGAGTTTGACGCCGATTTCGCCGATCTCTTCGAGGTGCGCGGCATGACGAGAGAACGAAGAGGCATTCGTAGCGATGCAAAAACCGCAACTGATCAACTCAGTTTCGCCTACGCGGGGCTCGACGGCGTAGCCCGCCTGACTCGAATACACTGCGCTCCCGCGCCTAACTATTTAACGACCTCTGAAGCCGTGTTTATCCAACCTCTGGGACCGAAAGAGGAAAAAGAATTCTTTCTAACCTATACGTGCGAGACTGCCGGCGCAGCTCCCGTCGGCTTGAATTACGGTCGCGCGCATGCGGACGCGAAACTGGCGCTGGAGACACTGCGCTCCCGCGCCTGCCGCGTTCACACGTCCAACGAAAAATTTAATGAATGGTTAGCTCGTTCCTCCTCTGATCTTCATATGATGGTTACTTCAACTCCCTTTGGGTTTTATCCATATGCAGGAGTGCCTTGGTTCAGCACCCCGTTCGGACGCGACGGCATAATAACAGCGCTGGAGTATCTTTGGGTTAATCCGGAGATTGCCAGAGGAGTTTTGGCCTTTCTAGCCGGGTCGCAAGCACAAAGGAAAGATCCGGACCGCGACGCCGAGCCAGGCAAGATCCTACATGAAACTCGAAAAGGCGAGATGGCCGCATTACGCGAGATTCCGTTCGACCTTTACTACGGCAGTATCGATGCTACGCCACTGTTTGTGATGCTCGCTGGGGCTTATTTGGAGCGCACGAATGACCTCGAGTTTGTCGGATCAATTTGGCCTCACATCGAATTCGCGCTTCTATGGATGGACAACTATGGTGATCGCGATGGTGACGGTTTTCTCGAATACGCGCGCTATTCACCGAAAGGTTTGACGCAACAGGGATGGAAAGATTCATGGGACTCGGTTTTCCACAGGGATGGGGCGCTTGCAGAGGGGCCGATCGCGCTATGTGAAGTCCAGGGCTATGCCTATGGCGCGAGGATCGCGGGGGCGGCGATTGCTGCAGTACTAGGCGAGACAAAGAAAGCGAAGAGGCTCTTGGCCCGTGCGGAAAAGCTTAGGGAAAATTTTCAGCAACATTTTTGGTGCGAAGAGATTTCGAGCTACGCAATGGCTTTAGACGGCGCCAAGCGGCAGTGCCAAGTAAGCGCGTCCAATGCCGGCCATTGCTTATACGCCGGCATTGCCGAACCGGATCTGGCACAGCGTATCGCAGCTACTCTTATGCAAGAGCACTCGTTCTCAGGTTGGGGTGTGCGCACTCTGTCGATCTCCGAAGCGCGTTTCAATCCCATGTCTTATCACAACGGCTCGATCTGGCCGCACGACAATGCCTTAATCGCCGCGGGATTGACGCGTTACGGTTTTAAGGAAAATGCAAGCCAGATACTCAGGGGTATGTTTGAAGCAAGCCTTTTCGTTGAATATCGGCTGCCCGAGCTGTTTTGCGGTTTTTACCGTCGCGAAGGGGAGGGGCCGGTTCCTTACCCGGTTGCTTGCTCGCCGCAAGCTTGGTCCGCTGCCTCTGTCTTCTTGCTGCTTCAGGCTGTCCTAGGTCTGAAGATTGATGCAGCCGCCTCGAGACTCTCATTCGTGCGTCCGGTAGTGCCGGATTTTCTCGATGAGATTCAAATAGATAATTTGAAAATAGGCGCGGGTTCTGTAGGTGTATTGATACAAAGACGGGCACAGCACGCGACGGTCGAGATCGCGCGTCGCGAAGGACAAGTCGAGCTGCTAATTGAAACGTAATCTCGAGGCTAGCTGGATTTCCGCTCGGTTTGATATGGACTTAAGTTGCTAATTGCCTCACCGAGAGGATTCTGTGAGGTCTGTGGACGTGTTTTGCCCTTTTTTCCGAGCAATGCCGTGCGAGCACGACGTTTGGCATCGATGATCCGCTCGTAGATTTTTAAATAATCAACTGCCATCCGAGCAGCCGAGAAGCGTTCATCGAAAACCCGCCTGCAACGCTCTCGATCGAAGTGCTGTACCTTGTCCAACGCCGACAAAGATTCTTCGACATCTTCGACAATGAATCCGGTGACTTCGGGATCAATGATTTCAGGGACGGATCCTCGACGAAACGCGATAGTTGGTGTGCCACAGGCCATGGCTTCGATCATGACGAGACCGAAGGGCTCCACCCAGTCGATTGGAAAAAGCAGCGCGAATGCTTTGCCGAGAAACTCTGGCTTTTCCTTTTCACCGATTTCTCCGATGAACTCGACCAACGGGTGATCCAGTAGAGGCCGGATCGTAGTATCCATATAGTGGGCGTCCACAGGATCGACCTTAGCGGCAATCTTGAGTTTGATATTGGCACGCTTGGCAATCTCAATGGCTCGGTCGACTCTTTTTTCCGGAGAGATTCGCCCGAGAAAAGCCAGATAGTTCCCCGAAGTTTTCTTCAACTCGTAAAGATCGATCGGTATTCCATGATGTACCGTTCCTTGCCAGTTGATCGAAGGTAGGGGTCTTCTTTGGGATGTCGAAATGGAAACTACGGGTACGTCATAGAATTCACGATAAAGCGGCGCCAAATCCGGCAGATCGAGCCGTCCGTGCAGAGTTGTGACGTGGGGTCTCCGGAGTCTTCTCAAGAAAGGAAAATGCAAAAAATCGATATGAAAGTGAATGATGTCGAGGGACGCGGCGTTCTGGAAAACCTGATCCAGTTGCAAAACATGATAAACTAGCGGCATCTTGCAATCAGGATCGAGGCGGAGCGATCGTTTACACGGCGCAATCAAACGACCTTTGGTTAAAGAGTCCCCGCTTGCGAAAAGTGTTACTTCGTGGCCCTGCTTGATCAGCTCTTCGGTAAGATAAGAGACGATGCGTTCCGTCCCTCCGTAATAAAGAGGAGGCACCCGTTCGTAAAGAGGAGCGACTTGTGCGATTCTCATGATTCTTCTTGCTCTCCGATTTAATCAATTTGCTCGGCAATTCCCTTCTATCTGGCGAGAACGGTCGGTACGGGAAGCTTTCGTGTTAAAAAGTCCGCAAGTCACGTGCCATTAGCAAACCATTAGGTTTCGCTCGTCGAGTCTAGATCTGAATGATGAGTTTTGTCGGACAATGACGGATGTTGTGACCAAAATTCTTACATCTTTTAGCCATCTTTGCTAGTTCATTGCATTCATCGCGCAGGCTCGAAGCGCGATCACGGTCGGCGCGCCAGCTTATCCCACAACAGCGTCGATAGTGATGACGATGAACCGCCGATGACTCAGCGATTTATCCAGCTAGAATTTGTCTTTTTTGAAAGACTTGAGCGATGACGGGCGGGCGCGCAGGGCATCATCCTTGGTAACCCGGTCGAAGACGTGCACGCCGCGATTGTGCAGCAACGTCGGCTGGGAAATAATCCGTTTGGCTTGAGCCGGGCAAAGCTCGCAGCGTTTTAACGGCCTATCGGTGACTTTCTGAATCGCTTCAAATCGGTGTCCGTTGGCGCACTGATATTCATAGAGCGGCATGATCGGTATCCGTTGCTATCACAATGATCGTGTCGTCTCAAACGTGGCATGTTATTGCTGCCTCAAACATTTCCTGGTATAAGATTTTATGTTTGCATTGAATCAAGCAGGAGCGCGCAAAACCCAGGCATAGGTCTGGGTTTTTTTTAGCTAGGTTCGGAGGTGAACGATGCTGGAACAGGAAGTCTTACCCGTCGGTTTGACCTTCGATGATGTTTTGCTGATCCCGGCGGAGTCGTCGGTATTACCGCGAGACATCGACGTTTCGACCCGATTGACGGAGCGGATCAAGTTGAACATACCGCTCGTCAGCGCCGCTATGGATACGGTGACCGAGTCGAAAACCGCCATTGCGATGGCCCAAGAGGGCGGCCTTGGCATCATCCATCGAAATCTTTCGGTCGGGGTACAAACCAGCGAGGTCGAAAAGGTCAAAAAATTTGAGAGCGGGATGATCTCCGACCCGATCACGGTCGCGCCGGATCAAAAAATTTCCGATGCCAAAGAAGTCATGAAAAAGTACGGCATCTCCGGGCTGCCCGTGACCCAGAATGGCCGATTGCTCGGGATCCTCACCAATCGCGACTTGCGGTTCGAAAAAAGGCTTGATCGCGCGGTTTCCGAGGTCATGACCAAAAATAACCTGGTGACGGTAAAACCCAGCGTCGACCTCGACGAGGCTAAGGAACTCTTGCATCAGCATCGCATTGAAAAACTTCTGGTTGTCGACGACGAGTTTCGCCTCAGGGGTTTGATCACGGTTAAGGACATCGAAAAGAAAATCCAAAACCCCAACGCCAGCAAAGACGCGCGCGGCCGCTTGCGAGTCGGCGCGGCGGTGGGTGTCGGGGAGGATTGGGAAGAGCGAGTGGATAGCTTGGTACGGGCGGGTGCGGACCTGATCGCCGTCGACACCGCCCATGGCCACTCGAAAAACGTTCTCGACGTGATCGGGCAGATTCGTCGGCGTTATCCCGATCTCGATTTGGCGGGGGGCAACGTGGCTACGGCGGAAGGCACGACGGCGTTGATCGAAGCCGGTGTGAATGTCGTCAAAGTGGGTGTCGGACCAGGCTCGATCTGTACGACGCGAATCGTTTCCGGTGTCGGCGTGCCGCAAGTTACCGCCATTGGCAGCTGCGCCAAGGCCGCGGCGCGTCACAATGTGCCGATCATCGCCGATGGCGGCATCAAATATTCCGGCGATATCACCAAGGCGTTGGCCGCCGGTGCCCATTCCGTGATGATCGGAAGTCTGTTCGCGGGCACGGAAGAAAGTCCGGGCGAGATGATTTTGTATCAGGGACGAACTTACAAAGCCTATCGTGGCATGGGATCGCTCGGCGCCATGGGGCATGGCAGCCGAGACCGCTACGGTCAAGCCGATGTGGCCGACAGCAACAAACTAGTCCCTGAGGGGATCGAAGGCCAGGTGCCTTACAAAGGATCGATGTCGTTCAACATTCATCAACTGGTCGGCGGTCTGCGCGCCGGCATGGGATATCTTGGCTGCAAGGACATCGCCACGCTTCGCGCCAAGCCCAAGTTCATGCAGATTACCGCGGCGGCCCTAAAAGAAGGACACGTGCACGACGTTTTCATCACCAAGGAAGCGCCCAATTACAGAGCAGAATGATACTCGTACTCGATTTCGGTTCCCAGTACACACAGCTCATTGCACGTCGTATCCGAGAGTCCAAAGTCTACTGCGAGATCCATCCATTCAACCTCGCCCTGGCAAAAATCAAAGCGCTTAACCCCGAGGGAATCGTTCTTTCCGGTGGGCCGGCGAGCGTTTACCAAGAGAACGCACCCAAAGTCGATGCCGGCGTCTTCAATTTGCCCGTGCCTTTTCTCGGCATCTGTTACGGCATGGGCATCGTCAACTTGGCCTTTGGCGGCGAGGCTGGCCGCGCTGATCATCGCGAATACGGCGCCGCCGATTTGACCGTCGATATCGACACCGATCTCTTTTGCGGTTTTTCCAAAAATGAATTGACCTCGGTATGGATGAGTCACGGTGACAAGATGACCGCTTTCCCGAGGGGCTGGAACGTGCTCGCGCACAGCAGCAATTCACCCATCGCTGCCTTTGCCGATCCGACGCGCCGCTTCTTCGGCGTGCAGTTTCATCCCGAGGTCGCGCACACGCCGCGTGGACGGGAGATCTTGGACAATTTCATTTTTCGTATCTGCCGCTGTGAGCCCACTTGGACGATGGAACATTTTGGCGAGACCGCGTTGCAGAAAATCCGCGCCGAGGTGGGCGCGGGCCGGGTTCTCTGCGCGCTCAGCGGCGGCGTGGATTCGGCGGTGGCGGCGACCTTGGTTCACCGCGTGATCAAAGAACGGCTGGTCTGCGTTTTCGTCAATAACGGACTCTTGCGCAAGAACGAAGCCGAACAAGTGTGCGGCCTATTCGTCGAGCGATTTGGCCATAGTTTTTACTACGTCGATGCCAGCGAGCAATTTCTTGGCGCATTGAAGGGCCTCGAAGATCCCGAAATCAAACGCAAACGCATCGGCCATACGTTCATCGAAGTGTTTGAAGACCAAGCACGCAAGCTTGGTGAGATCGAATTTTTGGCGCAGGGAACGCTTTATCCCGACGTGATCGAGTCGGTCTCAGTTCTTGGGCCTTCGGCGACTATCAAGTCACACCACAACGTCGGCGGCTTGCCCATCGACATGAAATTCAAATTGATCGAGCCGCTGCGCGAGCTTTTCAAAGATGAAGTAAGAATCCTGGGTAAAGAGCTCGGTTTGCCCCATGAAATGATCCAGCGCCAGCCGTTTCCCGGTCCCGGCCTGGCGATCCGTGTGTTGGGCGAAGTGACCGAGGAGCGGTTGCAAGTATTGCGTGAAGCGGACGTGATTGTGCTCGATGAAATCAAAGCGGTGGGTTACTACGACAAGGTTTGGCAATCGTTCGCGGTTTTATTGCCGGTCAAAACCGTCGGCGTCGTCGGTGACGAGCGCAGCTATGAGAACGTCATCGCGCTGCGCGTGGTCGAGAGCCAGGACGGCATGACCGCTAACTGGGTGCCGTTGCCCTATGAGCTGCTCGGCAGAATTTCTAATCGCATTCTGAATGAAGTGCGCGGGGTTAACCGCGTGGTTTACGACATCTCCTCCAAGCCGCCAGCGACTATTGAGTGGGAATAAGGTATTCCGCTTCCGTCGCTCGCCGTCGTCATTGAACCGACCGATCAGATGGGTGATGATATTCTCCCATATGACGACACAAGATAACGAAATCATTGCCATCGACGGATGGGGATCGACGCCCGGCGCTCCCGAAGTCGTGCGCTTTCTCGAAGGCCCGCAAAAACGCGCGCAGGAGCTCATGCGGGCGACGCGGATTTTTTTCGAATTCGTGCGGGGCTTTCGTGAGCTCCACTTTGTTGGGCCGTGCGTTACGGTTTTCGGCTCGGCGCGCTTCACTGAAAATCATCCTTATTACAGTCTGGCTCGGCAGACCGGTGCCGAACTCGCCAAGGCTGGTTTTACCGTGATGACCGGCGGTGGGCCGGGAATCATGGAAGCTGCTAACCGCGGTGCCAAGGAAGCCGGCGGCCGATCGATCGGCTGTAATATTCAGCTGCCCAAAGAACAGCAGCCAAATCTCTATCTGGATCAGTGGATTACCTTTCGCCATTTCTTTGTCCGAAAAGTCATGCTCGTGAAATATTCTTATGCCTTCATTGCGCTGCACGGGGGGTTCGGCACTCTGGATGAGATTTTTGAAACCGCCCTGCTAATCCAAACGGGCAGGATTCGCGAGTTTGCCTTGGTGTTAATGGGCAAAGAATTCTGGCGCCCGCTAATCGACTTTATGTCCGAACGTCTGGTCAAGGAAAAGACGATCGATCAGATTGATCTCGACCGATTGATCGTCACGGACTCGGCTCGGGAGGCGATAGAGGCGATCACGGAAGTTGCCAAGCGTCGCTTCGGCCTCACCTATGGCGCGCGCATGAAACGCCGTTGGATATTCGGCGAGAAAGAGGTGGCTTAGGAGTGTTCCATGAAGCATATCGCGCAGGTGCTATTGTTTGACCGCAACCAGAAATTGCTGATCTATCTGCGCGACGACAAGCCCGATATTCCGTTTCCAAATCACTGGGATTTCTTCGGCGGTCACGTCGAGGAAGGCGAGACGCCGGAACAGGCACTGACGCGGGAAATCAAAGAAGAGTTAGGCATCGACTTATCGGCTTGGCAGTTCTTTCGTCGCTATGAGTGCACGGAGGGCGACGCGTATGCCAATGTTAAATACATCTTTCGCGCGAATATCGACAAGCGGCTGGCGGAGCTCGTTCTTTATGAAGGGCAAAGATTGACCAGCATTGCCATGGAGCAGCGGTTTACCTTCTCATTCGCCAATATCCTTGGCCGCGTCTTGGAAGACTTCATCGCCGCCGGTTGGTGGCCGCAAGCTGTGGATAACTCTTCGAGTAAAATTACCGCGAAATAATTGTCGAGCCATTCGCTTTGTGCTAATTGATTAATACCCGCAATGGAACATTCTCGTTTCGTTCATCTTCACTGCCACACCGAATATAGTCTGCTGGATGGCGCGAACAAAGTCGATAAATTGTTCGAGCGCATCAAAGCGCTCAAGCAGCCCGCGGTCGCCATGACCGACCACGGCAACATGTTCGGCGCCGTGGAATTTTACCGTGAGGCGATCAGCCACGGCGTCAAGCCGATCATCGGCTGCGAAATCTACGTCGCGCCCGCCAGCCGCTTCGAAAGGAAAGGCGTCGACAAGGGCCCTAGGGAATATAACAACCACTTGATTCTTCTCGCGATGAACCAGCAGGGTTACCGCAATCTCTGCAAATTGGTGACCCTCGGTTACATGGAGGGTTTTTATTACAAGCCGCGGATCGATAAAGAGCTGCTGCAGGAATTCAACACCGGCCTGATCGCTTTGAGCGCCTGTCTGCAGGGCGAGGTGTCGCAGACGCTGTCCGCGGGTCATTTTGAGAAAGCGAAGCTCGCGGCGGAAACCTACGCGTCCATTTTCGGCGATCGCTACTACATCGAGATCCAAGACAACAAACTCGCGGAACAAGAGAAGGTCAACCGTTTGCTGGTGGAACTGGCCAAGGAAACTTCGATTCCGGTCGTGGCGACCAACGATTGTCATTACGGCGAGCGCGCAGACTTTCACGCGCACGACGTGCTGCTATGTGTCCAGACCGGCAAGACCATCAACGATGACAACCGACTCAAGATGGAAACCGACGAGCTCTATCTCAAGTCCGCCGAGGAAATGACCAGGGGATTCGACTACTGTCCCGGCGCGGTTGAGCGGACGCTGGAAATCGCCGATCGCTGTAATGTCGAAATTGAATTCGGCAAGTATCATTTCCCCACGTTTACCCCGCCCAAGGAGATCAGCCTCGATGACTACCTCGATGAGCTGGCGCACCAGGGCCTCGAAGAACGTCTCGAAGGCGTTACCGATCCGGAGACCAGGAAGAGCTATGCCGAGCGGCTCGAATACGAGCTCGATGTCATCAAGCGCATGCAGTTTCCCGGCTACTTCCTCGTGGTCGCCGACTTCATCAATTACGCGAAGCGCAGTGGTATTCCGGTCGGGCCGGGGCGCGGTTCGTCGGCGGGAAGTTTAGTTGCCTACGCGCTTCGCATCACCGACCTCGATCCGATCCGCCATGTGCTGCTGTTCGAACGGTTTCTCAATCCCGAACGACGATCGATGCCCGATATTGACGTCGACTTCTGCATCCGCGGCCGCGCCCAGGTCATCCAGTACGTCAAAGATAAGTACGGCGCCGACCGGGTCGCCCAGATCGCGACCTTCGGCACCCTCAAAGCCAAGGCGGCGATCAGAGACGTCGGTCGAGCGCTCGGATTTTCCTTCGCCGAGACCGATACGATTGCCAAGCTGATCCCGGCGCCAAAGCAGGGTTTCGATTACCCGTTGGCTGAGTCGATGAGAATGGAGCCGCGCCTGCCTGAGTTGATCAAGAACGATCCGCGGGTGAAGACTTTGATGGACCATGCGCTGCGCTTGGAAGGACTCGTGCGGCACGCCTCGACCCACGCCGCCGGCGTGGTCTTGTCGAACTTGCCGCTGGTTGATCATCTGCCGCTATTTGTCGATAAAGAAGGCGGTATCGTCACGCAATTCGACATGAGCTGCGTGGAGAAGATCGGGCTGGTCAAGTTCGATTTCCTCGGCCTAAAAACGCTCACGCTGATTCATGATTGCTTGAAGCTTATCGACGCGACTCGTGGCGAAAAGATCGATCTCAACCACCTACCTCTTGACGACAAGAAAACTTATCGCACTCTTTGCAACGGCAACACCACCGGCGTGTTCCAACTGGAAAGCGGCGGCATCCGTGAAATGACGGTAAAAATCCGGCCGAATTGTTTCGAGGACCTTGTCGCGATTCTGGCGCTCTATCGGCCCGGTCCCCTCGACAGCGGCATGGCCGAAGAATACATCAAGCGCAAACACGGCAGAGAAAAGATCAAGTATTTGCACCCGCTACTCGAGACGATCCTGAAAGACACTTACGGGGTCATTGTCTACCAGGAACAGGTCATGCAAATCGCTCAGGTGCTCGCCGGTTATACCATGGGCGATGCCGATATGTTGCGGCGGGCCATGGGCAAGAAAGATCCCGAGGAGATGGCGGCGCAGCGCGAGCGCTTCGTCGAAGGGGCGCGCGGCAAGAAGATCGATGACAAGATCGCCGCGGAAATTTTCGACCAAATGGAGACCTTCGCGCGCTACGGGTTCAATAAATCGCACTCCGCGGCGTACGCATTGGTGTCCTATCAAACCGCGTATCTGAAGACCCACTATCCGGTGGAGTTCATCGCCACGTTGATGACCTCCGAAATGGGCGACACCGACAAGGTCATAAAAAATCTCGCCGAATGCCGCGGCAAAGACATCGAGGTATTGGCGCCCGACATCAACGAAAGCCGCGCCGACTTCACGCCGGTGGGAAGTAAGATTCGCTTCGGCTTGGCGGCGGTTAAAAATGTCGGCGAAAAAGCCGTCGAAGTGATTCTCGAAACCCGCGCGAAAGATAGGCCCTTCGAGTCGCTCTTTGACTTTTGCCGGCGCGTCGATACGACGGCGGTCAATCGGCGTGTCATTGAGAGCTTGATCAAGTGCGGCGCGTTCGATTCGACGCAGGTTTCGCGCGCGCGCATGTTCGGCGCGCTGGATGATGCGATGAAGGCCGGCCAGGCGCATCAGCGGGATCAGTCGAGCAATCAAATCGATATCTTCGGCATGCTCGGCGCACCGACCCGAGGCGGCAAAAAAGCCGGCGATATTTATCCTCAGGTGAGCGAATGGTCGACTCAGGAGGCGCTGGCGTTCGAAAAGGAAGCGCTCGGTTTCTACATCACCGGCCATCCCTTGGATAAATTCGATCGAGTGCTTAAAAAAATTGCCAGCGGAATGATTGCCACGTTAAAGGAAAAGGGGCAGCCGGGAGACGTTAAGATTGGCGGCGTGGTCTCGGCGTTGCGACTGCGCAACACCAAAAAGGGCGACCGCTACGGTAGTTTCAATCTCGAGGACAAGACCGGTTTCATCGAGGTGCTCGCATGGCCGGACACGTACAAAAAATGTTCCGGTTTACTCGGCGCTGATGATCCGATCTTTGTGAAGGGGCGGCTGGAAGTGGGCGAGGAACGCATTCAGGTGATCGCCAACGACATCGAGGCGTTGAGCGAAGCCGCCAAGAATCAAAAATACGGGACCGTCAATGGCAACGGCGAAAAGATCCACCTCTACGTCCGTGAAGCGGAGGTTTCCGCCGAAGAATTGGTCATCTTGCGCGATACCCTGCTCGATTTTCCCGGTCGGTCAACGGTTTATCTCCACCTGCTGCAATCCGTAAACGGCGAAACCGTCATCGAGCTTCCCGATCAAGTGCGCATCGCCTCGACGCCGGAGCTCGTCGGTACCGTAGAACGGCTCTTTGGGGCGCGGGTCAGTTTCCATTCGCTGGTATCTTGAAACAAGTGATTTCCACGCAACGGTCGAAGGAAAAGGCCTTGTTGGTCGGCGTCGAGCTGCCGTCAGGAGATCACAAAGTCCCGCTGCAGTATAGCTTGGATGAGCTCGAGCGCCTGGCGAAAACCGCGGGCGCGTCAGTTCTCGGCAAACACAGCCAGCAGATAAAAAACGTCACACCGGCGACGCTGATCGGCAGAGGCAAAGTCGATGAAATTCAAAAAAGCTTAGAACGAACGCATGCAGATCTCGTTATCATCGACGAGGATCTTACCCCGGCCCAGCAGCGCAACCTGGAAAGCGCCTTCAAAATCCGTGTTATTGACCGTAGCCAATTGATTCTTGATATTTTTGCCCAGCGCGCGCGCAGCAGCGAAGGCAAGGTCCAAGTGGAGTTGGCCCAGCTGGAATACCTGTTACCGCGCCTGACGCGCCAGTGGACCCACTTGTCGCGGCTCGGCGGCGGTATCGGCACGAGGGGACCGGGCGAAACCCAGCTGGAAGTGGACCGCCGGCGAATACGCGAGCGCATCGGCCATCTCAAGCGGCGGCTCAAAACCGTCGAGCGCACGCGCACGTTACAACGCAAGGAACGCGACGCGGTGCCCTTCGCAACGGTCGCGTTGGTCGGCTATACCAACGCGGGAAAGTCGACGTTGATGAACACGCTCACGCGCGCCGGCGTGTTTGTCGAGGATAAGCTCTTTGCCACGCTCGATCCGACGACGCGCGCGCTGCGCTTGCCGAACGGCGACAAAGTGATGATCGTCGATACCGTCGGCTTCATCAATAAGATCCCCCACTCATTGATCGAAGCATTCAAGAGCACGCTGGAAGAGGTCAGTCGCGCCGACCTGCTGCTTCACCTGGTCGACATGGCCAACCCGCTCTACGACGAACACGTCGACGTGATCGAAAAAGTGCTCGACGAAATCGGCGCCGGCGAAATTCCGTCGGTGCTGGTGCCAAACAAAGTCGATCTCGCCTCATCGGCCGGGGCGAGGCAACTCAAATCGGCAAAGGGATGCGATGTTTGTCCCATATCGGCTTTGACCGGAGCCGGCGTTACGCAGTTAATGGAGACCGCCGGCAAGATTCTCGACCGAAAAAAAGAACGGTTTCACGCCTGCTTTACCCCGGCGCAAGGCGGGCTGGTTGCGCTACTACGCGAGCGTGGCCGCATCGTCAAAGAAAAATATGACGGCGATTTGCTCCGCGTCACCGCTATGGTCACGCCAAAGTTGGCCGGGCAAATGCGCAAGCTCTTGAACGCTAATGGAGTTCAGGCGGAATGGCTATCGTAAATCGCGATGTTGAATCTGCCCAATTGTTTAACGCTCGTTCGCATTCTGACGATCCCGATCTTTCTGGAATTTCTCGCCTACCAGTTTTATGGGCAAGCGCTGGCGGTTTTTATCCTTGGGGGGTTCACCGATTTCTTGGACGGCTTGATCGCCCGCAAGATGAAGCAGCAAACCGCTCTCGGCGCCTACCTGGATCCGGTTGCCGATAAACTACTGGTGATCACTTCTTTCGTTATGCTCGGCGCCATCGGGGGTATTCCCATGTGGCTCGCCGTTGTCGTCATCGTCAGGGATATCCTGATCATTATCGGTTACGCCATCATCTACGTGCTGGTTGAAGAACCCCTGCAAGTGAAACCGAGCCGGCTCGGGAAGTGGAGCACAATGCTGCAATTGGTGACCGTGGGCGTGGCGCTGGCGTTACTCTATGACCCCACAGTATTTAGCGCGCCATTTCTGGATTCATTTGTCTGGGCGACCACTGTCACCACCGTGGTGTCGGGTTGCCAATATCTTTATCGAGGACTGCTCTGGCTGCAAAATCGCGCCGCCAGTATCAACCGTCCCGGTTGACACGCTGGGGAAAAATTGGTAATAAAATCGATCTCTTGCACTGTTTAAATCTATCGTTGTTCGGTCCCGGTGAAGCGCCCATGTAATGCGTTCAGTACTCGCTAAGTCGACTCGTTCGGGCCACTCCTGTTCGGTCTTGCAGGCACGTAGCTCAGTGGGAGAGCGCTTCCTTGACACGGAAGAGGTCGGCAGTTCAATCCTGCCCGTGCCTACCATTTTTTTTTAACCCGACAGCATGGATACGATTCACGTCACATTACCTGACGGAAAAGCCGTCGACGTTCGTCCTGGCAGCAGGATCGCCGAAGTCGTCGCTTCGGCGGGCCTGAAGAAGGACATCATCGCGGCTAAGGTCAACGGCCGGCCGGTGGATTTGCAGCATGCTTTGGAGAGCGACTGTGCGGTCGAGTTGGTGTCGCCGAATAGCGCCGAGGGCCTCGATATCTTACGGCACTCCACCGCCCACTTGATGGCCCAGGCGGTGCAGAATCTCTTCCCCGGCACCCAAGTGACCATCGGGCCGACCATCGAGGATGGGTTTTACTATGACTTCAAGCGGGACAAGGCTTTCTCGCCGGAAGAGCTGGAACAAATCGAAAAGCGGATGCAAGAGCTGGCCAGAGCCAATTTGACCATCACCCGTGAAGAGATGCCGCGCGCTCAGGCGATCGATCTATTTCGGAAGATGGGAGAAGATTACAAAGTCGAGATTATCGAAGGAA
>Ga0066710_100001979_pt1 | contig 16054 bp, 15 predicted proteins | sample GraSoiAngelo_159_FD_79666 | JGI IMG/M metagenome (GOLD analysis project Ga0066710, IMG submission 79666) | Grasslands soil microbial communities from the Angelo Coastal Reserve, California, USA - 14_1009_16_40cm | ecosystem: Environmental > Terrestrial > Soil > Grasslands | place: USA...
CAACGGCGCGCGGCACGCTTCAGCTCGGCCAGCCCGCGTGGATCGCCGACCGGACCGGCTTGCCGGTCGTCGCCGACCTCCGCATCCGCGACATCGCGGCCGGCGGGCACGGCGCACCGCTCGCAAGCATCTTCGACGTCCTGCTGCTCAGCGGCTCGTCCCGAACCGCCGCCGCGCTGAACCTCGGCGGGATCGCGAACATCACCGTCGTCCGCCCGAGCGCGGAGCCGATCGCGTACGACACGGGGCCGGCGAACGCGCTGCTGGACGCCGCGATGCTGGCCGCGACGAACGGGGAGCTGTCGTACGACCGCGGCGGCGAGCGCTCCGCCCGCGGCGCGGTCGACGAGGCGCTCCTCGACCGCCTGCTCGCCGAGCCGTTCTACGCGCTCGCGGCGCCGAAGTCGACGGGCAAGGAGCTCTTCAACGCCGCCTACCTGCGCGCACACGCAGAGCGGACGGGCGACGACCTGCTCGCGACACTCGCCTCGCTGACCGTGGAGACCGTCGCGCGCGAGCTCGTCCGGCACGGCGTCGAGACGGTGATCGCCTCGGGCGGAGGGACGCAGAACGTCGCGATCATGGACGGGCTCCGCGAGCGGCTCCCCGATGTCGAGCTCCGCACCGTGGACGAGCTCGGCGTCCCGTCCGAGGCGAAGGAGGCGCTGATGATCGCGCTGATCGGGTTCCTGACCGCGAACGGCCTCGCCGGTGCGATCCCGAGCTGCACCGGCGCGTCGCGCGCAGTGATCCTCGGCGCGATCGTTCCGGGCGCCGCGCCGCTCGAGCTGCCGCCGCCGGCCGCGACGGCGCCCACCCGCTTCGAGCTGCGATGACCGACACGCTCCTCTCGGTCCGCGGTCTGACGATCGGCGTGCAGCGCCGCCGCTCGCTCCAGCCGATCGTCCGCGACGTCTCGTTCGACGTGCGCAAGCGCGAGGCCGTCGGGATCGTCGGCGAGAGCGGCTCCGGCAAGACGCTGACCATGCTCTCGGTGATGGGACTGCTGCCGACGCCGCCGCTCCGCGTCGGAGGCGGCGAGATCCGTTTCGCCGACCGCGACCTGACGCAGATGCGCGAACGCGACCTCCGCCGCGTCCGCGGAGCCGAGCTCTCGATGATCTACCAGGATCCGATGACCTCGCTCAATCCGCTGATGCGCGTTGGCGAGCAGATCGAGGAGGTGATGACCGCGCACGGCGTCCCGAAGGACGACGCGCGCGTGCGCACGCGCGAGGCGTTGGCGCACGTCGGCATCCCGGATCCGGACCGCACGGCGCGCGCGTTTCCGCACCAGTTCTCCGGCGGCATGCGCCAGCGCGTGATGATCGCCGCCGCCCTCGTCCTCGACCCGCAGCTCCTGATCGCCGACGAGCCGACGACGGCGCTCGACGTCACGATCCAGCAACAGATCCTCGCGCTCGTCCGCTCGCTCCAGCGCGAGCACGGGATGGCAATCGTCTGGATCACGCACGACCTCGGCGTCGTCGCGCGACTCGTCGAGCGCGTGATCGTGATGTACGCCGGGCGCGTCGTCGAGGATGCCCCCACGCGGCGGCTGTTCCGGCGACCCGAGCATCCGTACACTGCGGGACTGCTCGCGTCGCTGCCCGACCCGTCCGACCGGAGTCGCGGCCCGCTCGCGCAGATCCCCGGGACGCCGCCCGACCCGGCCGACGTACCGACGGGGTGTCCGTTCCGCACGCGCTGCCGCCAGGCGGTCGAGCGCTGCGCCCTCGAGATGCCGCCGCTGACGGATCGCGGCAAGGGCGCGCGCGCGGCGTGCTGGGTGCCGCCGGAGGAGTGGGTGTCGTGATCCTGGAGGCGCGCGATCTCGCGAAGGACTACGGCCCGGTGCGTGCGCTCAGAGGCGTCTCCCTGGCGCTCGAGCGCGGCGAGACGCTCGGGATCGTCGGTGAGAGCGGCTGCGGCAAGTCGACGCTCGCGCGGCTGCTCGTCCGGCTCGAGGAGCCGACGCGCGGGCGGATCGAGTTCGACGGCGTCGACCTGACCGCGCTCCACGGCCGCCGCCTGCGCGAGCGGCGCCGCCGCATTCAGATGGTCTTCCAGGATCCGTACGCGTCGCTCGACCCGCGCCAGACCGTCGGCGGCGCGATCGCCGAGGTCCTGCGCGTCCACGACCTCGCCCGCGGAGCCGGCCGCGTCGCCGAGCTGCTCGGCATGGTCGGACTTGCCGCGGGACACGCGGATCGCTACCCGCACGAGCTCTCCGGCGGCCAGCGGCAGCGCGTGAGCGTCGCGCGCTCGCTCGCCGCCGAGCCGGTCGTACTGATCCTCGACGAGCCGGTCTCGGCGCTCGACGTCTCCGTGCGGGCCGAGGTGATGAACCTGCTCGTGCGGCTGCGGGACGAGCTCGGCCTGAGCTACGTCTTCATCAGCCACGACCTCTCGATGGTGCGGCACCTCAGCGACCGGATCGCGGTCATGTACCTCGGCCGCGTGGTCGAGCTCGGTCCGTGGGACGCCGTGCTCGACGTGCCGCTGCATCCGTACACCGGTGCGCTGCGCGATGCGATGCCCGTGCCGGACCCGGAGCTCGAGGCGGGCCGCGTCGACGCGCCGATCCGCGGCGAGGTTCCGAATCCGGCCGCGCCGCCGTCCGGCTGCCCGTTCCACCCGCGCTGTCCGCTCGCGGAGGAGATCTGCCGCGAGATCCGGCCTGAGCTGCTCGAGCTGCTGCCCGCGCATGCCGCGGCTTGCCACGTCGCAGCGCGCGAGGTGAGTGCGGTGCGATCCGCATGAGGCTCGGAGTCGAGGCGGCGCTCGTCGACGGCCGCGTCGTCGCCGGCGACGTCTCGGTCGCGGACGGTCGCATCGAGTCGGTCGGGCTCGCGGGCCGAGGCCGAGGCATCGCACTTCCAGGGTTCGTCGACCTGCAGGTGAACGGCTTCGGCGGAGTCGACCTGCTGCGCGCTGACACGGAGGCCGTGCTCGAGCTCGGGCGGCGGCTGCTCCAGCAGGGAGTGACGGCCTATCAGCCGACGTTGATCACGAGTCCGCCGGACGAGACGAAGCGGGCGCTGAGGGCAATCGAGGCGGCGCGCCTGGTCGGCGGTGCCGGCGCCCGGATCCTCGGCACGCATCTCGAGGGGCCGTTCCGCTCGCCTGCGCGCGCCGGCACCCATCTGGAAGAGCTGCTGCGACAGCCTGACCCGGGCCTGCTGGCGGAGCTGCTCGCGGAGGGCGAGGTGACGACGGTGACCCTCGCGCCCGAGCTGCCCGGCGCCGACGCGCTGATCGACGAGCTCGTGAGCCGGGGAATCTGCGTCTCGATCGGTCATTCCGCCGCCGACGCCGCCGCCGCGCACGCCGCCTTCGACCGTGGAGCGCGCTCGGTCACGCACCTCTTCAACGCGATGAGCCAGCTCGGGCCGCGGGAGGCGGGCGTCGCCGGTGTGGCGCTCGTCCGCGACGACGTCGTGCTCCAGCTGATCGTCGACGGCGTCCACCTCGCGCCTGAGCCGGTGCTGCTGGCGTGGCGGAGCGGCCGCGGTCGCGTCGCGCTCGTCAGCGACTCGATCGCGGCAGCGGGCTGCGGTGACGGCGTCTACACGATCGGCGGCATCGAGGTCGTCGTCGCCGACGGCGTCGCGCGCCGGGCGGACGGGCGCCTCGCGGGCAGCGCGCGGACGCTCGCCGACGGCCTGCGACGCCTCGTCGCGCTCGACATCCCGCTCGAGGACGCGGTCCCGTGCGTGACGAGCATCCCGGCCGGACTCCTCGGAGTCGACGCGGGGCGGCTGGCTCCCGGCACGTGCGCCGACGTCGTCGTCGTGGACGACGCGCTCGCCGTCACCAGCGTGCTCCTCGAGGGCGAGCCGGTCGCGGAGGTCGAGGTCTAGCCGGGAAAGCCGCGGCGCCGCCAGACTGTGCGGACACTGAAGTACGCGGCGGCGGCGAACGCGTAGCCGATCAGCACGTCGACCACGTAGTGGTTGGCCGTGTAGACGACGGCGAACGATTGCACAGCGGGGTAGAGCGCCGCCGCGGCGACGGCGAGCCGGCGGTGCCGCGTCGGCCACGTGAGCGACGCGATCATCAGGAAGACCATGAACGCGTAACCGGCGTGCAGCGACGGGATGGCAGCGTACGGGTTCCCGTGGATCACCCCCGTCGAGGTCGCGCCCTCAGGGCCGCCGATCTCCACGACGTCGAGCAGGCCGATCTTTCCCGCGGCCCATGGCGGCGCCGCCGGGTAGAGCAGGAACGTCACGACGGCCGCATACGAAAGGACAACCGTCGACGCGGCGAAGCGGTAGAAGAGAGGGCGTCGCCGCAGCCACAAGAGGAACGCCAGCGTGATGGGAACGACCGAGTGGATGTTCGTGACGAAGAGCAGCGCGTGATCGAGCCACCGCTCGTGCCCGGCCCACAGCCAGTGCTGGAGGTCGACGGTCGGAACGTGACCGCCGAAGAGCCAACGCTCGGCGTGCAGCTGCGGCAGGTAGTACGGGTGCGGCCGGATCACGTGGACGAGCCCCCGCAGCTCGCCGTAGAGCAGGATGAGCGCGGCGAACGGGACGAAGTCCAAGACGAAGCGGCGCCCGGTGCGGAACGTCAGCGCCAGCAGGCGCCCCCGGCGGCGGACGAGGGGTGCTACGCCGAGGTCGCCCACGGTCGCAGGAGCATAGAGGGCGGGCCGCCGGGCGGCTTAGACCGGGACGACGCGGCCGCGCGGAGTGCGCTCGGCAGCGCGGCCGAGCAGAGCGAGCTGCTGCTGCTCGATGTACGGCTCCTGCGTAGCGGCGATCGCGGCGCGGGAGGGCGCCTTCCCTCCGGCCGGAGACGTCAGCGACGCCGCGAGGTGGCCGAGGCCGACCGATGCTGCGACCGCGGCGGCCGCGGCTGCGAGCTGGAGCGCGCGCAGCTGGAGGTGCCTCGACCGGATGGGCGGGTCGAACAGCGTCCGGCTCGGCTCGGCCAGGGGGGCCGTTCGGAGCGTCTGGGCGAGGTCGACGACACCTGCCGCCCAGGCCTCGCAGGCGGGGCAGACGGCGACGTGCGCCCGCAGCGAGTCGCGCTCCACCTCGGAGATCTCGCCGTCCACAGCGAGAGACGCCCACATGCGGGCACGGTCGCAGTACAGGGTCGGACCCATCATCGATCAGTCAGACGCACGGGGGCCGGGAGAGTTAGCACCTGAGGATCTATCGGCTGTTTCGGCTTTCCAAATGATACCGGCCACTAACTCTTATACTCCCCGCGCGTCTCACCTGGACGAGAGCCACGTGCTCGACCGGGCACGTGTGGAAATGCGCGCCGGAATCCCCTCAGCGCGCAGCGAAACGGAGGGAACGATGCATCGACGTCGTCTATGGCTCGTGGGGGCGTGTGTGCTCGCGCTCACTCTCGGCCTGGTCGCCACGGCGTCTGCCCGTCCCGATCATGCAGCGGCCGCGAAGGTGAAGGTGGGCGGAACGCTGCTGTTCGGTGCGGAGCAGGAGCCGCCGTGCCTGAACAACAACCTGAACGACTGCAACAACACCTGGGGCGCCTATGTCTCAGAGATGGTGATGCCCGGCATCTACACGATCCTCCCGAACTTCAGCTACCAGCTGAAGCTCGCCTCGAAGGTCGATCTGCAGCTGAACCCGATGCGGGTCACCTACCACATCAACCCGAAGGCGAAGTGGAGCGACGGCAAGCCGGTGTCTTCGGCGGACCTCGTCTTCACCCTGAAGACGACGCTCGACACCAGCATCGACAAGGCGCCGTCGGGCGGCGGCTGGGTCTCGCGCACGGGCTACGACCTGATCAACAAGACGAAGGTCATCGACCCGAAGACAGTTCAGTTCACGTTCAAGCAGCCGTTCGCCGGCTGGAAGGAGCTCTTCCTCGGGGCCCTCGGCATCCTGCCCGCGCACGCGCTCTCCGGCCAGGACTACACCAAGGTCTTCATCAACAACCTCGACAACCCGAAGACCGGCCAGCCGATCGGCAGCGGCCCGTTCCTCGTCAAGAACTGGGCGAAGGGCAGCCAGCTGACCCTGATCCGCAACCCGAACTACTGGGGGCCGCACAAGGCCTACCTGAACTCGGTCATCTTCCGGTACTTGACCGACTCGAACACGGAGATCCAGCAGGTCAAGGGCGGCGAGGTCGACGCGATCTACCCGCAGCCCCAGCTGCCGCTCGCCGAGCTCCGGACGACGGCGGGTCTGAAGGTGCAGTCGAGCCTCGGCGCGCAGTTCGAGCACATCGACATCCAGCTCGGCCCGAAGGGCAACCCGCTCGCGCGGAACCCGTGGGTCAGGCGTGCGCTGATGATGTCGATCGACCGGCGCGAGGTCCTGAAGACGCTGTTCAGCAAGCTGAACCCGTCCCTGAAGCCGCTGGACAACGTCATCTACCTCAGCAACTTCCCGCAGTATCAGGCCCACTTCAACAAGTGGGACTACAACCCGAAGAAGGCGGCGTCCCTGCTCGAGTCCCACGGCTGCAAGAAGGGCGGCGACGGGATCTACTCGTGCAACGGGACGCGGCTGTCGTTCTCCTTCGAATCGACGAAGGGCAACCAGCTCCGCGAGCTCGCGTTCCAGATCATCCAGGCGCGGGCGAAGGCGAACGGCTTCGACCTGACGAACAACTTCAAGCCGTCCAACATCGCGTTCGGCCAGGATCTGACCGCCGGCACGTGGGACCTCTTCATGTTCGCGTGGTCGGGCACCCCGGATCCGCAGGGGAGCACGGCGATCTGGAGCTGCCCGAACAAGGGCGGCACCTCGAACTTCATGAACTACTGCAACACGAGGGCGACCGCCCTCCTGCACCAGGGCGACCACGAGCTCGATCCCAAGAAGCGGGCGGCGATCGTCAACGCCGCGGACGCCCTGATCGGGAACGACGTCCCCTCGGTGCCGCTCTACCAGAAGCCCACGTTCCTCGTGTACCACTCGTACGTCACGGGCATGAGGGACAACGCCACCAACCAGGGGCCGTTCTACAACGCCGAGGATTGGTGGCTGAACAAGTAGGAAAATCGGTTCGGTAGAACCGGTTCCAGGGTAGAGTCCCCGCTCCGGGCCTTGCGCCCGGGGCGGGCCTCGCCTACTGGGAGATCACCCGATGCTCACCTTCATCGCGCGGCGCCTCCTCTATTCGATCCCCGTCCTGGTTGCGGCCAGCTTCCTGATCTTCGTCTTTGTCGCGCTGTCGTCCAACCCGCTGGCGGATCTCTACTCGAACACGCACCTGACGCCGGCGGACATCAAGGTGATCGCCCACGCGAAGCACCTCGACGCGTCGGTCTTCGAGCGCTACTGGCTCTGGGTGCAGGACGCGGTCCTGCACAAGTTCGGCAACAACCTCTCGAACGGCGATCCCGTCTGGCCGAACCTCGAGCGCGTCCTCTGGCACACGATCGAGCTGCTCGTCATCGTCCTCGTGCTCTCGGTGCTGATCGGCGTCGCGATCGGGATCCTGTCGGCGATCCGCCAGTACTCGATCTTCGACTACACCGCGACGACCCTGAGCTTCATCGGATTCGCGATGCCCGTCTTCTGGCTCGCGCTGATCCTCCAGGTGATCTTCACCAACATCTACCTGAAATGGCACCTGCGGATCTTCTATACGGCTCAGCTCTCGTCGGACAACCCGAAATACTGGCTGCTCGACCGAATCCAGCATCTTGCGCTGCCCGTGATCGCGCTCTGCGCCCTGAGCGTCGCCGGGTACAGCCGTTACATGCGCGCCTCGATGCTCGAGGTGATCAACTCGGACTACACGCGGACGGCCCGCGCAAAAGGGTTGCCCGAGTGGCGCGTGATCGGGAAGCACGTGTTCCGGAACGCGTTGATCCCGCTGACGACGCAGATCGCGATCGACTTCGGCGCGCTCTTCGCCGGCGCGTTCGTCACGGAGCAGGTGTTCACGCTCGACGGGATGGGCCACTACTTCGTCGTCGCGCTCACGTCCGGCGACCCGTACCCGGTGATGGCGTGGCTGATGGTCGTGGCCGTCATGGTGATCATCTTCAACCTCATCGCCGACCTCGTGTACGGCTTCCTCGACCCGCGGATCCGCTATGACTGACAGGCTCCACGAGCCGCCGCTCGTCGGCACGGGCTCGATCGGCACCCAGCCCGGGATGGAGATGACCGAGATCCAGGCCGGTGTCGCGGACCACACGATCACGACCTACGAGCACGGGCTCGAGGTCAGGGCGCGGAGCCAGTGGTCGTATGCCCGCGCGCGCTTCTTCCGCCACCGGCTGGCGATGGTCGGCATCGTGCTGCTGATCGTGATCTTCGTCGCGGGAGCGTTCGCGGGGCAGATCGCCCCGTACGACCCGACGCTGCCGAGCGCAGACATCACCGTCTCTCCGACCTTCGCCGGCCACCACTTCTTCGGGACCGACCAGATCGGGCGCGACTACTTCAGCCGAACGCTCTACGGCATCCGCGCGACGGAGCAGGTGTCGCTGCTCGTCGCGGGGATCGCGAGTCTGATCGGGATCCTCATCGGCGCCTGCTCGGGCTACTTCGGCGGCTGGATCGACAACCTGCTGATGCGCACTACCGACCTCTTCCTCGTCGTGCCCGCGCTCGCCGTGCTGCTCGTGGCGGCGAAGTACCTCGGGCACGGCTCGCCCGTACGGCTCGCACTCCTGCTCGGCCTGTTGTTCTGGACGAACATCGCCCGCATTGTCCGCGGCAGCTTCCTGTCGCTGAAGGAGAAGGAGTACGTCGAGGCTGCGAAGGCGTCCGGCTCCGGCAACTTCCGGATCATGTTCCGGCACATCCTCCCGAACACCATCGGCCCGATCGTCGTCGCCGCGACACTGCTCACGGGCCTCGCGATCCTGAACGAGTCGACGATCTCCTTCCTCGGCTTCGGCCTCGACCTCTCGCTCGGAACGCTGATCGCCGACGGACAGGCGGCCGGCCTGAACCTCTGGTGGCTCGTGACGATGCCGGGTCTGACGATCGTGCTGATCATCCTCTGCGTCAACTTCATTGGGGACGGGCTGCGGGACGCGCTCGACCCGACCCAGCGCCGAATCCGTGCCTGAGCCGCTGCTCTCCATCCGCAACCTGGTCGTCGAGTTCGCGACCGAAGACGGCATCGTCCAAGCCGTCGACGGCGTGACCTACGACGTCTTCCCGGGTGAGGTGCTCGGGATCGTCGGCGAGTCCGGCTCGGGCAAGAGCGTCAGCACCATGACGCTGCTCGGGCTGATTCCGCAACCGCCGGGAAAGGTCGTCTCGGGTGAGGCGATCTTCGACGGGCGCGACCTGCTGAAGCTGAGCAAGAAGGCGATGCGCGACGTCCGCGGCAGCGAGGTCGCCATGGTCTTCCAGGATCCGATGACCTCGCTGAATCCAGTGCTGACGATCGGCTACCAGCTCGGCGAGGCGATCAAGGTTCATCACAAGGACCTGAAGGACGGGCAGGTCAAGCAGAAGGTGATCGACCTGCTGCGGCTCGTCGGCGTCCCGAATCCGGAGCGCCGCTACGAGCAGTATCCGCACGAGTTCTCGGGCGGCATGCGCCAGCGGGCGATGATCGCCATGTCGATCTCGAACTCGCCGAAGCTGCTGATCGCGGATGAGCCGACGACGGCGCTCGACGTGACCATCCAGGCGCAGATCCTGGAGGTGCTGAAGGAGGCGCAGGCCGAGACGAACGCGGCGACGATCCTGATCACGCACGACCTCGGGCTCGTCGCGGAGCTCGCCGACCGCGTGCTCGTCATGTACGCCGGGAAGGTCGTCGAGAACGGCGACGTGCACACGATCTTCAGCAACCCGCGGCACCCGTACACGATCGGGCTGATGGAGAGCCTGCCGCGCGTCGACGTCGACGAGGAGTGGCTGCGGCCGATCCCCGGCTCCCCGCCGAGCCTGATCAACCGGCCGCCGGGGTGCCCGTTCCATCCGCGGTGCTTCCTCTCGCAAGGCCGCGAGCGCTGCCGCACGGACGAGCCGCCGCTGCGGCCGATCGACGAGAGCCGGCACAAGACCGCGTGCCACTTCGCCGAGGAGCTGCGCGACCACGTGATCGGCTCGCGGCGCGAGGTCGCAGGGACGAGCACATGAGCGCCCAACCGGTCGAGTCGATCCACACTCCGGCGGCGGCGGGCAGCGAGATCCTCCGCGTCGAGAGGCTCGTCAAGTACTTCCCGATCAAGGCCGGCCTGTTCAAGCGGACGGTGGGCCAGGTGCACGCCGTCGACGGGGTCGACCTGGCGCTGCGGGCAGGGGAGACGCTCGGCCTCGTGGGCGAATCGGGCTGCGGGAAGACGACGCTGTCGCGGACGATCCTCAAGCTGATCGAGCCGACGGAGGGGAAGATCATCTTCAACGGCCGCGACATCAGCGGCTACTCGCGCCGCCAGATGCGCGAGGTGCGACGCGAGCTGCAGATCGTCTTCCAGGATCCCTACGCGTCGCTGAACCCGCGGATGACGGTGCGCGACATCGTCAGCGAGCCGTTGCGGATCCACGGCAGCTACCGCGGACAGGCCGGCAAGGCGCGAGTCAACGAGCTGTTGCGAACGGTCGGCCTCTCGCCGGAGCACGCGAACCGGTTCCCGAACGAGTTCTCGGGCGGCCAGCGGCAGCGGATCGGGATCGCGCGGTCACTCGCGCTCAACCCGCAGCTCCTGATCCTCGACGAGCCCGTCTCGGCGCTCGACGTCTCGATCCGCGCACAGGTCGTGAACCTCCTCGAGTCCCTGCAGCGGGACTTCGGACTGACCTACATCTTCGTCGCGCACGACCTCTCCGTCGTCCGCCACGTCTCCGACCGCGTCGCGGTGATGTACCTCGGCAAGGTCGTCGAGATCGGATCGAAACAGGACATCTACGAGCGGCCGACGCACCCGTACACGCAGGCGCTGCTCTCCGCGGTGCCGATCGAGGATCCGTCGCTGCGCGGGAAGCGCAAGCGGATCGTCCTCGAGGGCGACGTGCCGAGCCCGGCGAATCCTCCCTCCGGCTGCCGCTTCCGCACCCGCTGCTGGAAGGCGCAGCAGATCTGCGCCGAGGAAGAGCCCGCGCTGATCGACCGCGGTCACGGCCATCCGAGCGCCTGTCACTTCGCCGAGGTGATCAAGCCGCTCGAAACCACGGCGGCTTAGCGGCTACTTCGTCGCCGGGGCGCCGCCTCCGCCGCCGATCGGGGCGTCTTCGCCCTGCGGAGCGTCGGGGCCGGCTGCGCAGACGCGTGACTTGTAGGCGCCGGGGACCGTGGCGTGCAGCTCCGGGATCTTCGCCCGCACGCCTCCGTAGAGAGACACCAGCGCCGCGTTTCCGTCCACGGCGTAGACGGGTGCGTTGCCGCCGAGTCGCTGGGTCGCCCAGGTCGCGACCAGGTTCTTCGCGCCGCCGCCGTCCACGCGTGCCGAGATGAAGTAGATCCCGGGGAATGCCTTCGTCGTCACGGCCTGCACATGGCTGAGCCGGCCGCCCGTGAGGACGACGTGGCTCTGGAGCCGCCGCATCAGTGGCGCCGGGACGTCGAGGCAGGTGTTCCTCGGGCTCGCGCTCGGTGCCGGTGCGGGCGCCGTCGTCGCCGCGGGCGGCGCGGTCGTCGCGGGAGCCTGGGTCGAGGCGGCAGGCGGAGCCGAGCTCTTGCTCGAGCCGCCGCCGCAGCCCCCGGTGACCAGGGCAACGGTGAGGACGATCGCTGTCGCTGCGAATTTCACGCGCCGGAATTGAAGCACGCGGCCGGGCTCACCAGGCGTCCTTGCGGAGCGACCGCGTGAACTTCCTGATCTCCTTCCTGCGGGCGGCGAGCTCGCGGGCGTCGCTCTGCCGGCGCACCTGGCGCTGGAGCTCGCGCTCCAGCTTGCGGTAGCTCCGCAGCCGCTCGAGCGGCAGGACGCCGTCGTCGACCGCCGCGAGGACCGCGCAGCCGGGCTCGCGCAGGTGAGCGCAGTCGCTGAAGCGGCAGCCGGCAGCCAGCTCCTCCACGTCGGCGAAGGCCTCCTCGAAGCCGCTACCGCCGCCGTCCCACAGCTGCAGCTCGCGGAGCCCGGGCGTGTCGATCAGCATGCCGCCGCCCGGCAAGACGACGAGCTCGCGGTGCGACGTCGTGTGCCGGCCCTTCCCGTCGTCCTCGCGGATCTCGCGCGTCCGCAGGAGCTCCGAGCCCGCGAGGCGGTTGACGAGCGTCGACTTGCCGACGCCGGACGAGCCGAGAAGCACCCCAGTCGTGCCGGGCGCCAGATACGCGGCGACCTCGTCGCAGCCTTCGCCCGTGACCGCGCTGACGACGTGGACGGGAACCCCGAACGCGACCGCCTCGACCTCGAGCGCCTGCTCGGCCGCGTCGATGTGGAGGTCCGACTTGGTCAGCAGGATCGCCGGGCTCGCGCCGCTCTCCCACACGACGGTCAGGTAGCGCTCGAGCCGGCGCGGCTCGAGGTCGGGGCCGAGCGACGTGACGAGGAAGGCGACGTCGACGTTCGCGGCGAGCACCTGCGCTCCCGTCTCGCGGCCGGCCGCCTGGCGGACAAGCGCCGTGCGCCGTGGCAGCACCGCGCGGATCGCCTCGCCGTCGAGCGCGACCCAGTCGCCGACGGCTGCGGTGATGCCGTCCCGGAGGAGCCGCCCGGGCAGGCGGACGCGGAGCTCGCCGAGCTCGCTGTAGACGACGTACTCGCCCCGGTGCTGGACGGCGACGCGTCCGGGGATCGATCCGGCCTCGAGCGAGGCCGCGAGCTCGGCTGTCCATCCGAGCCCGCTCAGGTCGAAAGCAGGCAACGCAGATCTCCTTGTGAGAACGAACGAGGAAAGGACGTGGGCCGCGCGTCGCGGCTCCTCGCTCGATCAGGGAGAGAGCGGCGTTACGCGACGGCGAAGGAGGCGGATCGCTCAGCTGTCATGTCACTGCCTCCTTTCCTCGGAACGTCGCGAACCCAGGAACCGTAGATTCCAGGAGTGCGCGCGTCAACCGCAGCTCTCCTCGCCGCGTTCCTCGTAGCGGGCTGCGGGTCGCAGCATTCCGCGGCGCCGACGGCGGAGCGGCCGTTGATTCCGGCCGGCCTCGTGCGGCCGCCGGACGCGAAGACCGACATGGACACGAATCCGGCGAATCTCGCGAGCGCCGTCGTCACGTACAACTTCCACCAGCTGCCCGAGTACATCGACGCGGGCGCCTTCCGCCTGCTGCCGTACGACGTCGAGCGCACGGTCGTGCCGGGCGGCACCGTGCGGAATGTCTGGCGGCTGACCGTTCCGCGCACCGGGCTCGTGCTGGACACCGTCGTCACGTCTGCGCTGACGGAGGCCGGCTCGCGCGCGGACGCGAGCCGCTTCGACGTGGACGTCACCTACGACGGGCGGCATCTCGCGCAGCCGCACCGCTACTGGCTCTTCTACCGGAACAACGGCTCGCAGATCTGCCGGATCTACTTCCCGGGCGACCTCGGCGCGCTGCACATGAGCGTCCACTCGCTCGTGTTCCAGCCGCTGCCCGCCGGACGGCACGTGGTGCGCGTCGTCGTCCGGCAGCGCATCCCCGGCGCCGCGGCCGGGCGGCTCGTCTCGGAGTACCGGCTGACCGTGCTGCACCGGGGCCCGACGGCGCGGGAGCGGGCGGTCGCCCCGGACCCCGAGGCCGGCGACCGCGCCGCGGTCAACCGCACGCCGCTCACCTTCCGCACTCCCAGGTAACGACTACGGTGGAGTCCAGCGTCCAACGACAGGAGGATCGATGGCGACCACGGCAGCGCTCAGCGAGAAGCAGAAGCAATTCCTGCAGAACCCCTATGTGGGCGTCGTCACGACGCTGCGCGAGGACGGGTCGCCGCACGCGACCGTGGTCTGGGTCGATTTGGAGGACGACGGCACGATCTCGTTTAACACCGCGGCAGGTCGCGCGAAGCCGCGCCACCTCGAGAAGGATCCGCGCGTCTCGCTGATCGTCGTCAACGCCGAGAACCCGTATCAGTGGGTCGCGATCGGCGGCCGCGCCGAGATGACGACCGACGGCGCCGACCCGCAGATCGACAGGCTCGCGAAGAAGTATCTAGGCAAGGACGAGTATCCCTGGCGCAATCCCGAGGAGCAGCGGCTCAGCGTCAAGATCCGCCCCGAGCACCTCGACTCGAGCGGCTTCGACGAGTCGTAGCTACTTCAAGTCGCCGAGGATCTCCGACGCGGCGCGCTCCCCGGTCTCGACGCCGCCGTTCAGGTAACCCTGGAAGTCCTGCGAGGTGTGCTCGCCGGCGAAGTGGCAGTTCGCCTGGCGCGTTCCCTCGATACCCGAGAACTTCGTGTACTGGCCGACCTTCCAGTAGGAGTACGACCCGTTCGTCCACGGGTAGGCGGTCCAGAAGTCGATCGTCGCGCGTCCGTTCCAGTACTTCGAGATCCCAGGCAGCACCGGCTCGAGCTGGGCCAGGAACTGTTGCGCGCGCGAGGCCGGCGTGCCGGAGCCGAAGCTCGTGCCGATCGTTCCGCCGGTGTAGTCGACGAGGATCCCGCTCGTCCCCGGCTGCGCCCGCGTGACCTCCCAGGTGTTCTGGTAGCCCGTGTCCGCGTACGTGTTCCCGTTGTTGCCGAGGTCGTTCCAGTACCGCTTCGAGAACTGGACGTGGAGCTTCGAGTTCGTGCCCATCCCGAGCTCCTGGATCGCGGTGTTCTTGCGCGGCTCGAACCCGGCCTTGCGGTAGTCGACCGAGCGGAGGATCGAGAACGGGATCGCGAGCACCACGTGGTCCGCCGTGACCGTGGTCGTGCCGGAGCTCTGCCTGAATGTCAGCGTGTACGTCCCGGTGGCGTTCTGCTTGATCGCCACGAGCTCCGTGCCGGTCACGATCTGATTTGCGAGTAGCGCGCCAAGCCGCTCCGGGATCTGGTCGTTGCCGCCGCGCACGTGGTACTTCTCGTTCGACGGGCCGAAGACGCGGAACTGGCCCTGGCCGGTGTAGCCGAGCAGGTAGAGCAGGTTCAGCGAGCTCTGCACGCTCGACTCGGCGCCGTACTCGATGTTGTAGGCGACGTCGAGCACCTGGCCGAGGCGGGAGCTCGCGCCGCCGTTCGGGCACGTCTCGTTGAGCCAGTCGATGATCGACATGTGGTCGAGCTCCCAGCCGCGCAGCGTGTAGCTGTCCCACGTCGTCGGGTAGCTCGCGGCCGAGACGTCCCTGTGCATCTTCTGGTAGATGCCGTTCAGGTCGTCGGTCAGCTGCGCATACGGGTACGGAGCGCCGTCGAAGTAGAAGAAGTCCTCGGTGCCGTTCTGCTGCGCGCTCAGCAGGTTGTCGAGGTCCAGGTGGAGCTCCTGCGCGAGCTGGCGCATCGCGGTGTGCCCCTGGTCGATCAGCTCGCCGCCGTGCTCGGCCACCTGGCCGCCGAACTCGGTGCGATACGACCAGCAGCGCCCGCCGATCCGGCTCGAGGCCTCGTAGACCTGCGCATTCAATCCCGCCTGCTTCAGTCGGTACGCGCACGTCAGGCCGGCGAGGCCGGCGCCGACGACGGCGATCCGAAGCGCTCCCGCCGCAGAGGCCCGCGGTGCGAGCGCGCCGAAGGCGGACGCGCCCGCGACGGCGACGCCTGCCGCGCCCGCGCGCTGCAGGAACTGGCGGCGCGTCGTCCTCCGCTCGTCGAGCACCTCGCCGACGGGGAGTCCGCACCGCGCCGCCTCGTCCACGACCGACCACGCGTCCTGCACCGTCCGCGCCAGCGGCGTTCGCGCCATCGACCCCTCTCCTCTCGACCGGTGTGTACCTCCGACCTTCTCTCATTCACCCGACCAACCGCAAGGGTAGGATCGCCGGCGTGAGCCTGCCCCAGACCGGCCGCTCGCTCGAGGAGCTCCAGCGTGCGGCCCGCGACCACCTCTGGCTGCACTTCACCCGGATGGGCGGCAGCGAGCCGCCGATCATCGTCCGCGGCGACGGCTGCTACCTCGAGGACGCGAACGGCAAGCGCTATCTCGACGCGCTGGCCGGGCTCTTCGCGGTGCAGATCGGCTACTCCTACGGCGACGAGATCGGCCAGGCGGCACACGAGCAGATGCGCGAGCTGCCCTTCTACACCAACTGGTCGTACGCGCATCCGCGGGCGATCGAGCTCGCGGC
>Ga0066710_100001980_pt1 | contig 16052 bp, 14 predicted proteins | sample GraSoiAngelo_159_FD_79666 | JGI IMG/M metagenome (GOLD analysis project Ga0066710, IMG submission 79666) | Grasslands soil microbial communities from the Angelo Coastal Reserve, California, USA - 14_1009_16_40cm | ecosystem: Environmental > Terrestrial > Soil > Grasslands | place: USA...
CGCCTTGAGCGTGTCCCGCTCGGCGGGGGTGAAGCCGCGGAACTGGATGTGGGCGCGCTCGCCACGGACGGCCGCCACCTGGGCGGCCGAGTCCTTGATGAAGATCGCGCGGTAGCCGTCCAGGTAGGGCTTGCCCTTGTCCCAGTAGTTCGGATTCTTCTTGCCCACCCAGTGCGAGCCCTTCACGTGCTCGACGAAGAGGAAGGGGCCGGTGCCCATCACGTTCTTCTCGTACCAGCGGGGATCCTTGGCCAGGATGTCGGCCTTGTAGATCCAGTTCCACGGCGAGGCCACCGACAGGAGGAACGAGCTCTGGGGCCACTTCAACCGGAAGATCACCGTCGAGGGATCGGGCGCCTCCACGACCTCGACGTTGACGTACTGGCCCTTGCGATCCGACGCCACGCCGGCCGTGGGAAAGATGATCTTGTCGTACGACGCCTTGATGTCCTTCGCCGTCATCTCACTGCCGTCGTGGAACTTCACGCCGCGCCGGATCTTGAAGGTGTAGGTGCGTCCGTCCTTGGAGGCGGTCCATGACTCGGCGAGGTCGCCGACGACTTTCGTGCCGGTGCGATCGAATGGATCGACGCGGAGCAGGGTGTTGTAGTGCGGGGCCATCGGGTGAATGACCCCGAACGTCTCTTCCCGGTGCGCGTCGTACGAGGGTGGCTCCGAGGGCACGGCAAAAATCAGCTCACCTCCGTACCGCGGCTTGTCCTGAGCGTGGACCGGCATCGTCCACGCCACCAGCATCGCCGCCGCCAGCAGAAGTGATCGTCTCAGCATGAGGCTCTCCTGTGTCCGAGAATGTTCATGTCGGAATACGATAGGCCAATTCTACGCCAGCAGGCACGCCGCCCAGTGGCCCGGCTTGATCTCTCGCAGATCGGGCACCTCGGCGCGACAGCGGTCGACCACGATCGGACAGCGCGGGTGGAAGACACACCCCGACGGCGGGTTGAGGGCGCTCGGCACTTCCCCGCCCAGGACCACCCGCTCGCGGCGGGCCTCCAGCTCGGGATCCGGGATCGGAACCGCCGCCAGCAGGGCTTTGGTATAGGGATGCAGCGGGTCGTCGTAGAGCGCCTTCCGGTCGGCCAGCTCCACGATCTTGCCGAGGTACATCACGGCCACGCGGTCCGAGATGTGACGGACCACCGCGAGGTCGTGGGCGATGAACAGATAGGTCAGCCGGAACTCGGCCTGGAGATCCTCGAGCAGGTTGATGATCTGGGCCTGGATTGACACGTCGAGCGCTGACACCGGCTCGTCGCAGATGATCAGCGAGGGCTCCATGGCGAGCGCGCGGGCGATCCCCACACGCTGGCGCTGACCGCCGCTCATCTCATGCGGATAGCGGTGACCGTGCTGAGGCAAGAGCCCCACGCGGTTCAGGAGGTCGCGCACGCGGGTTCGTCGCCGCGTGGCGTCTGGCACGATGCCGTGGACGGCCAGTGGCTCCGCGATGATCTGCCCCACCGTCATGCGCGGATTCAACGAGCTGTACGGGTCCTGGAAAATCACCTGGATCTGGCGGCGGACCGGGCGCAGCTCCGTCTCGTCGAGGGTCGTGAGGTCACGGCCCTCGAAGACGACGCTGCCGTTGGTCGCCCGCTCGAGCTGGAGGATGCAGCGCCCCGTCGTCGTCTTCCCGCACCCCGACTCGCCGACCAGGCCGAGCGTCTCGCCGCGGTGGAGCGTGAACGACACGCCGTCGACCGCGCGCACGATCCCCCGGGGCCCACCGAACAGTCCGCCGCCGACGGTGAAGTGCTTGACGAGGTTCTTGACCTCGAGGAGGACGTCGCTCATCCCCGGGTCGCGTGACGCCCGACCCGCTCCACCTCCCAGCAGGCGGTGACGTGGGCGTGGCCATCGATGGGACGCAGCGCCGGGGCCTCGGCCAGACAGCGCTCCACGCGATACCCGCAGCGCGGCGCGAACGCACAGCCGGGCGGCAGCCGCGTGAGGTCAGGCGGCTGGCCCTCGATGGGCGCCAACCGCTCGCGTCGCGGCTCGTCGAGCCGCGGCACCGAGCCGAGCAGGCCGAGCGTATATGGATGGCGCGGATCGGCGTAGATGTCGCGCGCGCTCCCGCGCTCGATGATCCGTCCCGCGTACATCACGTTGACGCGGTCGGCGTAGCGGGCGACGACGCCGAGGTTGTGCGTGATGATCAGCATGGCGACGCCCAGCCGGCGCGAGAGCCCCTTCATCAGCTCGAGGATCTGAGCCTGGATCGTGACGTCGAGCGCGGTCGTCGGCTCGTCGGCCAGGATCAGCGCCGGATCGCAGGCGAGCGCCATCGCGATCATCATGCGCTGGCGCATCCCGCCCGAGAACTGATGCGGATACTGCGGGAGCCGGCGCGCGGGATCGGAAATGCCGACCATCGCGAGCAGTTCGGCGGCCCGGGTACCCGCCGCCGCCGGCGTCATGCCGAGGTGGATCTCGAGGCCCTCGGTGAGCTGTCGCCCGATGGTGAGCACCGGGTTCAGCGAGGTCATCGGCTCCTGGAAGATCATGGCGATCTCGCGACCGCGCACGCGGCGCATCTCGTCTTCCTCGAGCGTCAGGAGGTCGCGTCCTTTGAAGACGATCGTGCCGTTCACGATCCGGCCGGCCGGCGCCTGGACCAACCGCATGATCGACAGGGCCGAGACGCTCTTGCCACATCCGGACTCGCCCACGAGGGCCACGGTCTCGCCGGCGTTGACGTCCCACGACACGCCGTCGACGGCGCGAACGGTCCCGGCGCTGGTTACGAAGTGGGTGGCGAGGGAACGGACTTCGAGGAGCGTACCCACCGTGCGCGGGAGTCTACCACCACTGGTCTGACCAGCCTAATGGCAGCGCGCGGCGGACAGATGCGGCCGGGCGCGGGGGGCGAACCCGACGTAGGCACGACAGACCGCCTCGGCCACGCAGGGCCAGCGGTGCTGGGCGGCCCAGCGCACGCCTTCCTGACCCATGTGCGCGCGGAGATCGCGATCGGCCAGCACGCGTTCGATCCGCTCGGCCAGCGCGGCGGGGTCGCCCTCCGGCACGAGATAGCCGGTCAGACCATCGCGAACCGTGGTCGTGAGACCGCCGACGCGCGACGCGATCACTGGGATACCGCACGCCATCGCCTCCAGCGCCACCATGCCGAAGGACTCGTAGTGCGAGGGCAGGACGGTGACGTCTGCGGCGGCGTAGTAGGCGCGCAGGTCCTCCTGCCTCTGGGCTCCGATGAACGCAACCGAGTCTTGCAGGCCCAGGCGCAGGGCATCGGCGCGGACGTCGGCTTCGTGACCATCGCGCGGCTCGTCGGTCTCACCGCCCACGACAAGCAGCCGCACCGCCCGGCCGGCGGAGCGCAGGCGGGCCACGGCATCGAGAAGCGTGGCCAGGCCCTTGATGGGAGCGATGCGGCCAACATACAGCAGCAGCGGCCCGGCGTCGAGGTCGAGAAGCGCGCGCGCCTCGGCCTGGAGCATCGGCGCGAAGAGCGTGGTGTCGACGCCGCAGGGCACGACCGTGATGCGATCGGCGGCGGCGCCATAGTGCCGGACCAGGTCGGCGCGCTCCACGGTGTTGGCCGCGACGAGCCCGTCGGCCTCCGCGACGATCCGGGCCTCCTCACGGATACGCACGTCGGGCTCCCACTCCCCTCGCCCGCGCGCAACGCCGTTCTTGAGCCGGCCGAGCGTGTGGAACATCTGGAGCACGGGCAGCGACCAGCGCGCTCGCAGGGCCAGCCCGACGACGCCCGAAAGCCAGTAGTGGGCATGGATCAGGTCGTACTCGGCGGCCCGCGCGATGCGCCACGCTTCCACACCCTCGGTGAACTCGTCGAGGTGATCATAGACACGCTCGCGCGCCATCGGCGCCTCCGGCCCGGCGGCCAGATGCACCACGCGCACACCCTCGGCGAACTCGACGACACGCCGAATCCCCGGATTTTGCGAGCGCGTGAAGATGTCGACCTCGGCGCCCATGCGACCGAGCTCGCGGGCGACCTCGCGCACGTACACATTCATCCCACCCATCTCTTTGCCTCCCAGCGCGGCCAGGGGACAGGTGTGGACGCTCAGCATCGCGACACGCATGCTCACGAGATCCTCACCGTGCAGACGTCTTCCGGCGTGGGCCCGAATTCGTACTTGTACCGCTCTTCGCCGCGCAAGAAGTCGAAGCGCGGCTTGCCGCGCTCGATGGCGTCGCGAACCAGATGGGCGAGCAGCACGAGCCCCGGCGAGAGCTGGGCGCGGTCGGGATGGAAGCCGGAGTTGTAGAGCCCGACGGTGCCGTTCCACTCGATCGTGATGAACGCGGCCATGGGACCATCGGGGGCGTCGAGCAGCCACAACCGCGCCATTCCCCGTTTGGCCAGCAGCGCGACCGCCCGGCGGAAGAACGTCTCCATGCGCGCGTCCATGAAGCGCGCTTTCCCCGTGCGCGAGCTGCGATGCAGTGTGAGGAACTCGTCGAGACGGGCGGCGATCGCTTCCGGTGTCGCCGCGCACGCCGGCCGCGCGTCGGGCGCCTCGCGCTCGAGCCTTCGCATCTTGCGCGTCAGCTCGTGACGGTGCTTGCCGGAGAGGCTCGCGAGGTACGCCTCCCACGACGCGGGGAGATCGAGGACGGGACATCGCTCCTCGACCGCGACCTTGACCTCCAGTCCGGCCGCGCTGGCCAGCGCGGGCACGGCGACGACGGTGGGCGATGCGCCGGGCACGGAGTGAAGATCCCACACCGTTCCCGCGGCGGCGCGCGCCTCTAGCAGCGCCTTCCACGCTTCCTCCTCACGACCGGCGACGGCGATGAGATCGAGATAGTCGGAGATCTCGATCCCGCCCAGGATGCGGAAGACGCCCGGCTCGGCCTCATACAGCGGCAGCAGGGCGATCAGTTCGTGTCCATCCACCACGCGCCAGATTTCGAGTCGGTGGCCGGCGGCGAACACCTCGGCCCACGCTCGCTGCCAGATCCACGTGAGGAACGGCGAGCGGCGACCCGTCCTGGCGTGGAGCTCGTTCCACGCCGCTTCGCCGACCGCCTCGAGGCGGTCGTGGACGTCGATCTTCACAGGTCGTCGAGCGAAGAGTCGGCGGCAGCACTCTCGCCGCCCTCGCCGCTCTCCTCGGCCATCGCTTCGTCGACGGCCTCGTTGAAGTCGTCGCCCAGCTCGTCGCCCATTTCCCGGCCCATGCGCTTCATGAACCGGCCCATGCTGGCGGGGTCGTTCTCGTCGAGATCGCCGAGGGCGGAGGGATCGGCCAGCGATTCCAGACGCGCTTCCTCGGACTTCAACGTCGCGAAGCGGGACATGACGCGGGTCAGCGCGGAGCCGCCGCAGCGCGGGCACGTGGGCGCCGACGCCGCGGATGGGCGAAGGACCAGGACGCTGACGACGCGGCGACAATCGCGGCAGTCGTACTCGTAGATGGGCATCCGGCGAAGTTTAGCACGCTGGTCACGCGTGTCTCGGTGACGACACTCCTGGCTCCGGGTGTCACGCCGTCGCGGGAATATGCGCCGGGCGTCGGGGGCAAATACCTGCCGCACAACGCTTTGTCGACCGGCACCCTTCTTGAAGACGGCATCGGGCGTGATACCCGACACGGAAGTCGTCGACGAGCGGGAGCGCCTCCTCATCGAGGCCGTGGTCTCGCTCGCCCGCACGCTGCGGGACGAGCGCGACCGGCTCGCCGATCGGCTGCGCGCGGTCGAGACCCAGCTCTCGACGCTGGCTTCCCGCCTCGAGCTCGGCGCGCCGCCCTCGCCCGACAGCTCGGATGCTGCGTGCGAGACGATCAGCCCCTGAAGAGCTTCTCCAGCCGCTCCACGGCGGCGTCCCAGTCGAAGGCAGTCGTCACGAGCTTCTGACCCGCAGCCGCGAGCTTTCGCCGGAGCGCCGGGTCCCTCACCATCTGCTCGAGCTTCGCGGCCAGGTCGTCCACGTCGCGCCGGCGGGCGAGCAGCGCCGTCTCACCATCGTGAGCGTAGTCGCGGCACCCGCCGTTGTCGTACGTCACCAGCGCGGCGCCGCACGCCATGGCCTCCATCGGAGGCATGCCGAGCCCTTCGTCCCACGACGGGCACAGGTAGATATCGGCACTGGAGTACAGCGAGGCGAGCCGGTCCTGCGGCGGGTTCTCGTGGAACTCGTCGTAGCTCGCACGGTCTCGCGGCGGCTTGAGGCCGAAGCCGATGAGATGGAGCGACGGCACCGCCTTCTTCACGTGCGCGACCGCATCCAGGCCGTCGGCGACACCCTTCCAGGCGTAGTCGTGGTGCAGCATCAGCACGCGCGGGCGCGGAGTCTTCGGATCGACCGCGACGGGATGGAAGAGCGCGCGGTCCACCGGAGTCACCAGCACTTCGGCCAGGCGGCCGAAGCGCTCGTACAGGACGTCGCGCAGCCACGTCGAGATCGCGATCGGCTGCAACGGCAAGCGATAGGTGGCGTCCACGGTCGTGGCGATGCCGTGGTACAGGCTCTCGTAGTGCTGGACGAGATAAAACTTCCGTCCGGCCTGAGGCTCGGCGGCGGCCACGACCGGCGCCGACTGCCAGGAGGTGGCGACGATGACGTCGCCCGCGGGCAGCCACGCCGACGACCATTTTCCGGTCCACTCGATTCGTGCGCGGAAGTTTGGAAACCAGTCAGGTCGCGCCGCGCGCAGTCGCTGGCCGATCGCGCGGAAGCGGCCGTCGGCGGGGACGAGCACAGTGACCCGGTGACCGCGACCGGCGAGACGATCGGCGTAGGTCAGGATCGCGCGGACGCCGCCGGCGATTCTCACGTGAGGACAGAGAAACGTGATCCGCATCAGATGGCCATCGAGACTTGACCGGTGCGGCGATACGCAGTCGGATCGAGCACGACGTTGATGCACCACACCTCGTTCGAGACAAGCGCACCCTCGAGCGCAGGGCCGAGATCGGCAGGCTTGGTGACGAGCGCGCCACGACCACCGAGTGCCTCGACCATCAGATCGTAGCGGGTGATCGGCAGCGACGTCGCCACTGCGCGCTCGGCGCCGAAGAACTGGAGCTGGGGGTTGCGGATCTGGCCCCAGCCTCCGTCGTTGCCGATCACGCAGACGATCGGTGTCTCGAAGCGCACCGCCGTCTCGACGTCCATCCCGTTGAGCCCGAACGCTCCGTCACCCGCGATCAGCAGCACCGGCCGCCGCGGATTCAAGAGCTTCGCGGCGAGAGCGAAGGGCGGTCCGACGCCGAGGCAACCGAACGGGCCGGGATCGAGCCACTGGCCCTCCCGGTGCAGCGGCACGTACTTGGCCGCGCAGCCGACGACGTCACCGCCGTCGCCGACGACGATCGTCTCCGGCGTGATCACGCGCGCGATCTCGGCCGCGAGCCGATAGTGGGAGATCGGCACGTCCTCCGACGCGGCCAGCTCGTCGAGCGCTCGACGACCGTCGGCCTCGCGCGCGCTGATCGCCTCGCGCCACGGCCTGACGCGCTCGGCCACGCCGCGGGGCAACGCGTCGGCAAGCTGGCGAAGCATCACGTCGATGTCGGCCACGGCGCCGAACGCCAGCGCGCGGTTGCGGCCAAGCTCCAGAGGGTCGGCGTCGATCATGGCGACCTTGACGTCCTCGGCAAACGTCGGAGGCCGGCCGTAACCGAGGCGAAAGTCGAGCGGCGCGCCCAGCACGAGGACGACGTCGGCCTGGCCGAGCGCGAAGCCGCGCGCGGAAGACACGGCGCGAGGATGATCGGTCGCGAGCGTGCCGCGTCCCGCTCCGTTCGTGACGACGGGAATGCCGGAGCGATCGGCGAGCGCGGTCAGCGACGCCGACGCGCGATCCCAGTACACTCCGCTGCCGGCGATCACGAGCGGGCGCTGGGCTTCGCCGAGGAGGCGCGTCAGGTCGGCCAGCGCCGGAGCGTCGACGGCCGCCGGCGTGCGATGAACGTACGCGGTCGGGATCGGAGCCAGGCGATCTTCGATCTGGGTGAGCAGCAGATCGACCGGGATCTCCACGAACACCGGCCCCGGCCGGCCCGACAGCGCCGTGCGGATCGCCGTCGTCAGCGTCTCCGGGATCTGGCGCGTCTCGGCGACCGACCACGAGCCCTTCGTGATCGGCCGCAGCAGCGCCACCTGCTCCATCTCCTGGAGCGCACCGAGCCCACGCAGGCCGAGCGGGGCGGCGCCGCCGATGAGCAGCAGCGGGCTCCGCGCCGCGTAGGCGTTGGCGACACCGGTCACCGCGTCGGTGACTCCCGGCCCCGCGGTCACGATGGCGACGCCGAGATTGCGCGTGAGACGCGCGTAGGCGTCGGCCGCGTGCGCGGCCGCTTGCTCGTGGCGGAGATCGACGACGCGAATTCCCTCGCGCAGGCAGCCGTCGTAGATCGGCAGGATGTGGCCACCGCACAGCGTGAACACGTGGCCCACGCCGGCCTGCGCGAGAACGCGCGCGACGAGATCGCCGCCGGTCAGCTCAGCCATCACGAAGCCATCGGTCGCGTGAGCACGGCGCCGAGCTGCTGCATCCGCCCCAGCTCGTCCACCAGGCACCACTGCTCGGCCACCCGGCCGTGCGCCACGCGATAGATCGAGATCTCGGGGACCGTCACCGAGGCGCCGGTGGGCGCGATGCCCCAGAACGTCCCGCGATGCGTGCCGCGCGACGTGTAGCGAGTGACGACGCGATTGCCTTCCGCGATCATCTCCTCCACGTCTTCGCGCCAGTCGGGAAACGCCGCTTTGATCCGCGCGATCCCACGGCGCACGCCGTCGCGTCCGTGGCGCTCGGGTAACTCAGTCGACGGGGGAAAGTGCGCGACGAAGTCCGGTGCGTACACCGCGTCCACCGAGTCGACATCGCCCGTGGTCCAGACGTCGTGGAGTCGCGCGACGATCGTGCGCGGCGTGACCGCCGTCCCCCGTCGCCGCGGCCGGGACAGCAGCTCACCACCGCAATTGGAGCACGTGTGCCGCATCCCTGCGCTGCAGGCCGGGCAGAAGGTGCACTCGTAACTGCAGATAAAGGCCTCGACATCCGGGGCGAGCGACGCGCCGCACTTCTCGCACGTCGTGCGCATTTCGAGGGCCATGCCCGACCTCCTGACGGTGTCCCTGCCTCCGGCGACGTGGTGGGATGATACGCGAAGCCCGAGTCTCCGCGCGCCAGACATGAACGAGGCGTTCACGCCCGCAGGCGCGGCAGGACCTCGGCGCCGATCAGCTCGAGCTGTTCGCGCTCCTCAGGAGGCTCGCAGATCGGATTGAGAACGAAATAGGAGCAGCCGGCGGCACGGAAGTCGGCGATGCGGGCGGCGCACTGTTCCGGCGTTCCGATGACGCCGTACTTGTCAGCCAGCGGCCCGAAGTCTTGAGCGTAGCGCTTGCTGAGGCGGGCCACCCACGTCGCCCGCGCGCGCTCGTAGTCACGGCCGACGGTGATGAACGTCAGGTGCGCAGTCGCGAAGCCGTCGAGCCCGCGGCCGGCGGCCGCCGCAGCGGAGCGGATCTTGTCGATGCCCTGCCGGTAGCGCTCGGGCGTCACCACGTAGGAGACCCAGCCGTCGCCTTGACGGCCCGCCCGGGCCAGCGCTGCGTCGGAGCGGCCACCGATCCAGATCGGGGGCCCGGGCTTCTGCACGGGCTTGGGATCGATGCTGACGCCCTCGAACTGGGTGAAGCGGCCCTTGAAGCTGGCCGGCGTGTCGCGCCAGAGTGTCCGCACGACGTCGATCGCCTCGGTCACGCGAGCGCCGCGCTCACGATGGGGCACACCGCACGCCTCGAACTCCTTCGGATTCTCGCCGCCAACGCCCACGCCGAAGATGAGCCGGCCGCCGGAGAGCGCATCGAGCGTGGCGGTCACCTTCGCCGCGACGGCGGGAGGCCGCAGCGCGAGCAGATACACGGCGCTGCCCAATCGTATGCGCGATGTGATCGAGGCGTAGGAGGCGAGCAGCGTCAGCGACTCCCAGAGCGGCAGGTTGAACGAGACGTGATCGCCACACCACACGGAGTCGAACCCGAGCGCTTCGACACGGCGCACGAGCTCCCACTGCTCCTCAGGAGGATGGAGCGAGAGGAATGCGCCGACGCCGGTCACCGCGGAAACGCGTCGCGCACGCCGCCGTCCACGGTGATCGTGCAGCCCGTAGTCTTGGCCGAGCGGTCGGACGCGAGGAACAACACGGCTTCGGCGACGTCTTCGGGCAGGATGCGCGCCCCGAGCAGGTTGCGCTTGCGATAGAAGTCTTCGAGCTGGTCGACCGTGATGCCCTGGGCCTGAGCGCGCTGCCGGCGCACCTCGTCGGACCACAGCCGCGAGTCCTGGAACACGGCGTCGGGGTTCACGATGTTGGAGCGGATGCCGTGGGGCGCACCTTCCAGCGCCAGCACCTTGGCGAGCTGAGCCTCCGCGGCCTTGGCCGCGGAGTACGCGGCGAAGTCCTTGCCCGGCGACATCACGTTCTTGGTGGCGACGAAGACCAGCGCACCGCCAATCCCCTGGCGGATCATCACTCGCATCGCTTCGCGGGCGACGAGGAAGTGTCCGGTCGAGTTGACTGCGAACGACCGCTCCCAGTCGGAGAGCTTCATCTCCGCGACCGGAGCCGAATGCGCGATCCCGGCGTTGGACACGAGGATGTCGAGCCCTCCCCAGGTCAACGCCGCTTCCTCGAACGCCGCGCGGACGGATGCCTCGCTGGTCACGTCCATGGCGAGCCCGAGCGCGCGCCCGGCCCCGACGGCCGCGACGATCTCCTCCGCCGCCTTCTTCGCACCGGCTTCGTCGACGTCGCCCACGAGGACGTGAGCGCCCTCCGCCGCCAGGCGCCGGGCCACCGCGCGGCCGATGCCCGAGGCGCCACCGGTGACGAGGGCGATGCGGCGCGCGAGATCCTTCTCCGGCGGCGCCAGCGTGAGCTTGTACAGCTCGAGCGGCCAGTACTCGACCTCGAACGCATCCCTGGCCGTGAGCGAGTCGTAGCGGCCGAACGCCGACGCGTTGCCGATGACGTCGATCGTGTGGTGGTAGATGTCGCTCACGATGCCGGCCGTCCGGCGATCGCGCCCGGCCGTGAACATGCCGAGACCGGGAACGAGCACGACGCGAGGCAGGGCGTCGATCAGCTCGACACTCGGATCGCGGTGGGCATCGACATAGGCGGTGTAGTCACGCTCGAAGTCGCCGAGGCTCCGCTCGATGGCGTGGAGGACGGCGGAGCGATCGTCGGCGCGGTCGAGGCCTACGAAGCACGGCAGGCGCTTGGTGTAGATCGTGTGGTCGGGCGTGGCGGGACCGACCTGTGAAACATTCGGCGCGTCCAGCGACGAGACGAACTCGGTGACCTCGGGGGCGTCGTCGAAGCCGATGATCTGGCGACGGGACCGGCTCAATCGGCCGCGCAGCTCCGGCGCGATGCCGAGCGCCAGCTCACGGCGCCGCCCCGGAGGCAGGATCGGCACCCGCGGGCCACCGAAGACACGGCGGCCCTGCTTGCGCTCGGCGATCGCCGCCTCGGCGCGCGTGATCAGCTCGATCGTGAGCTCGTACGCCTCGCGCACGGTCGGGCCCCACGTGATGGTGCCGTGCTTGGCCAGCACGAGCGCCCGGGCGTCAGGGCGCGCGGCGATGGCGTCAGCCACTTCCCGCGAGATCTTGAAGCCGGGGCGCCGGTAGTCGAGCGCGATGACGTCCTTGCCATAGACGCCCTCGAGCGTGTCGGCGGCACGGTCGTTGTTCGTCAGCGAGACGATCGCGTCGGCGTGCGTGTGGACGACGCTCATGGCGTCGAGGAACCCGTGCAGGAGCGTCTCGATGGACGGGCGCGGGCCTCCCGGCTCCTGCAGCGCGCGCGCCAGGTAGGACACCATGTCCTGGTCGTCCATGTCCTCGCGGTCGAGCAGTGCGCGGATGTCGTCCATCCGCACGCCGGGGAAGTCCTTGCGCTGGATCGATTTGAGATCGGACCCGCTGCCCTTGACGCGCAGCACGTCCACGGGCCGGCTGCGGTGGTCGCGCTCGGTCGTCTTGATCGACGTGTTTCCGCCGCCCCACACGACCAGCGAGGTCTCGGCGCCGATCAGGCGGGAGGCGTAGACGAGACGATCGAGCTCTTCGAGCGCTCGGGTCTCGGCGTCGTTCCAGCGGGACCGCATCCGACCCTCACCATACCACGAGGCCCGGCTGTACATTCGGCTCCTCAGCCTTCCATGACGATGAGATTACGTGTCGTCTTCGTCTCGATGGCCATCGCCGCCGGCCTGGCTCTTGCCGGAGCGGGGGCGTGCGGCGACGGCATCATGCTGGTGAGCGCGGGGGCGTTCTGGATGGGACGTGACGATGGGCCCGCCGACGAGCGGCCGCTCCATCGCGTCTACGTGACCGACTTCTGGCTCGAGCGCGAGAAAGTGACCAACGCCGAGCTCGCCGAGTTCCTCGACGCCCAGGGCATCGTCTCGCCAGAGCGCGAGCGCCGCTTCGACGAGCACGACGCCGGCGCGAGGATTCACCAGGACGGCCAGCCCGTTCGCTGGATCGCCGACGCCGGCCACGAGCGCGCTCCGGCCGTCGCCGTCTCGTGGTACGGCGCGCGCGACTACTGTCATTGGAAAGGGCGGCGACTGCCGACCGAGGCCGAGTGGGAGAAGACGGCCCGGGGCGTCTACGGCGTCGACGCACAGGTCGGCGGGCCGCGGGAGTGGACGTCCACGATCCTCAAGCCGTACCCTTACCGCCACGATGATGGGCGGGAGCCCTTCGCCGGGCGGGGCCGCGTGGTGGCGCGCGGCGCTGGTCACGGTGACGCCGGCTCGGCGCTGGCCGCGACCAGCCGCCACTCCTACGATCGACGCGGAGCGGCGGCCGGCCACGCCAACGTCGGCTTCCGCTGCGCGACGTCGGAAGACCTGGGAGGGTATTGATGGCCGGTGTCGATGACCTGATGATGCATTACCCGCTCACCCTCCAGCACGTCTTCGAGCGGACGCGCCGCCTGTTCCCGAAGAAGACGCTGGCCACGCGGGTCCCCGGCGTGGGGTTGGTGAGATCGACGTACGCCGACTTCGCCGATCGCACGGCACGGCTGGCGACCGCGCTGAAGTCGCTCGGCATCGGCAAGGGCGATCGCGTCGGCACCTTCGCCTGGAACTCCCACCGTCATCTCGAAGCCTACTTCGCGCCTCCATTAATGGGCGGGGTGCTGCACACCGTGAACATCCGGCTGTCCGCCCAGGACATCAGCTACATCGTCAACCACGCCGCAGATCAGGTGCTCATCGTGGACGCCTCGTGCTGGCCGACGCTCGAGCCGATCCGCCGGCAGCTCCACACGGTCAAGCACGTCATCGTCATGAAGGACACGCCCGGAGCCCAGATCCCGCCGGGCGCCCTCGACTACGAGGAGCTGGTGGCCGGCGCGCGGCCGATGGAGACGTGGCCGACGCTCGCGGAGACCGACGCGGCCGGCATGTGCTACACGTCCGGCACCACCGGCCACCCCAAGGGCGCCGTCTACACGCATCGCGCGATCTTCCTGCACTCGCTGGCATCGTCGATGACCGACGTGCTCGGCATCTGCGAGCGCGACGTCATCCTCCACATCGTCCCCATGTTCCACGCCAACGCGTGGTGCGTCCCCTTCGCCGGCGTCCTGAACGGCGCCACCCAGATCTTCGGCGGGCCCAACCCGCAGCCGCGCGACATCATCGAAATCGTCCATGGCGAGCGCGTGACCGTGGTCGGCGCGGTGCCCACCGTGTGGATCGCCATCGACGGCATCCTCGAGCAGGAGCCGCAGTGGGACATCTCGTCGATCCGGTGCATCCCCATCGGCGGCTCGGCCGCGCCCCGCACGCTCATCGAGAAGTTCGACAAGAAGTACGGCGCCTCGATGCTGCACGCCTGGGGCATGACCGAGATGACGCCGCTCGGCACCGTGTGTCGCGTGAAGTCCTATCTCGACGCCGGCTCCGACGACGAGCGTTATGCCTATCGGGCCAAGCAGGGCTATCCGGTGGCCGGGGTCGATCTCCGCATCGTGAACGACCAGGGTCGCGAGCAGCCGTGGGACGGCCAGTCCGTGGGCGAGATCCAGGTGCGCGGGCCGTGGGTGATCCGCTCCTACTACGACAACCCCGAATCGGCTGATCGGTTCACCAGCGACGGCTGGTTCAAGACCGGCGACGTCGCCGCCATCGACCCCGAGGGCTACGTCATCATCACCGACCGCACGAAGGACCTGATCAAGTCGGGCGGCGAGTGGATCTCCTCGATCGATGTGGAAACGATGATCATGGGCCACCCGAAGGTCCTCGAAGCGGCGGTGATCGCGGTGCCCCATCCGAAGTGGGTCGAGCGCCCGCTTGCCTGCGTGGTGCCCAAGCCGGGCGCGTCGCTCCAGCCTGGCGAGATCCTCGAGTATCTGCGGCCCAAACTCGCCCGGTGGGCGCTGCCCGACGAGGTCGTGCTGATCGAGGCGGTGCCCAAGACGAGCGTCGGCAAATTCGACAAGAAAGTTTTGCGCGAGCGCTTCAAGAGCTGGACGCCCCGAAGCTGAGCGCGCGAAGAAGGAGTTTCGATCATGGCCAGGCCACGCACCGAGTCCCAGCGCATCGAGCGAGAATCCCGCCGTGTGATCCGGGAATGCCGCGACGCCAAGACCCAGCTCGTGCGCTTCCTCTATTGCGGCAACGACGGCGTGATCCGCGGCAAGGCCTGCCACACCCGGTTCCTGCCCTCGTACCTCGAGTCCGGCATCGGCCTCACCGTCGCGATGCAGTCGTTCAACATGCTGGACCAGCTCGTGGCCGAGGGCTCGTTCGGGCCCGTCGGTGAGATCCGGCTCACGCCCGATCCCGCCACGTTCGCCGTGCTGCCCTACGCGCCGCGCGCGGCGCGCCTGCTCTGCGATATGATCACGCTCGACGGCACGCCGTGGGACGCCTGCCCGCGCAGCTTCCTCAAGCGGATGATCGAGCGCGCGGCCCGCCAGGGCTTCGTGTTCCGCGCGTCGTTCGAGAACGAGTTCACGCTGGCGCGCTGGGAGAACGGGCACTACATTCCGCTCGACGAGAGCCCGTGCTTCTCGACGATCGGCATGGATTCGGCGGCGCCGGTGATGACCGACGTCATCGAGGCGCTCGTCGCCCAGGGCGTGTTCCCCGAGCAGTACTACGCCGAGCTCGGGCCCGGCCAGCAGGAATTGCCCGTGCGTTTCGCCGACGCGCTCCAGGCCGCCGACAACCAGATCACCGTACGCGAGACCACGCGCGGCGTCGCCGCCCGGCACGGCCTGCTCGCGTCCTTCGCGCCCAAGCCGTTCCCCGATGAGGCCGGCAACGGCGCTCACATCCACTTCAGCCTGTGGGGCGCCGGCGGCGAGCAGAACGTCTTCCACCATTCAGGCGGGCGCTACGGGCTGTCGGACATCGGCTTCGCGTTCATCGGCGGCGTCCTCGCCCACTTGCCCGCGCTGGTGGCGCTGACCGCGCCCACCGTGAACTCGTACCGGCGGCTCCAGCCGCGATTCTGGTCGAGCGCCTACACGGCGTGGGGCCCCGACAACCGCGAGGGCGCGATCCGCGTGCCGTCGCAGCGGAAGGGCATCGAGATGGAGTCGACGAATCTCGAGCTGAAGCCCTCCGACCCGTCCAGCAACCCGTATCTCTCGCTCGGCGCGCTGCTGGCCGCCGGGCTCGACGGCATCCAGAACAAGCACGATCCGGGTGAGCCGACGCTCGTGGATCCCGACACACTGTCGGAGGCCGAGCGCAGCCGTCGCGGGATCCGAAGGCTGCCCACGTCGCTCGGCCAGGCGCTGGACGCGCTGGAGCGCGACGAGGTGCTGCGCGCGGCGCTGGGAGAAACGCTGGCCAAGGAGTACCTGGCGGTCAAGCGCTCCGAGGTGCGGGGCTTCGAGGGCAAGGACGCCGCCTTCGAGATCGAGCAGCACTTCTACAAGTTCTGAGAACGTCCAATGATCTGTGACTGCGAGCACTCCACCCACGAGCCCTCGGGCCAGCGACCGGCCGTGGCCCACGAGTTCGCAACGGCGGAATGGAC
>Ga0066710_100001981_pt1 | contig 16052 bp, 12 predicted proteins | sample GraSoiAngelo_159_FD_79666 | JGI IMG/M metagenome (GOLD analysis project Ga0066710, IMG submission 79666) | Grasslands soil microbial communities from the Angelo Coastal Reserve, California, USA - 14_1009_16_40cm | ecosystem: Environmental > Terrestrial > Soil > Grasslands | place: USA...
CGGCTGCGGGCGACATCGCGCGCCGGTTTCATGCCGAGCATCGCCGCCGCTACGGGTTCGCGAGCTCGGAGGCCGCGGTCGAGATCGTGACGCTGGAGGCCCGCGCCTCGCTCCCGGGAGCGCGGCTGCCGCGCGAGCCGCGCGCGTCCGGCTCGCGCGCGCGCCCCGCGGCGACGGCGAGCGTGCGCCACGGCGCGCGCACGTACGCTGCAGCCGTATGGCGCATGGAAGATCTGCCCGCCGGCTTCCGGGCGGGCGGCCCGGCGCTCGTGCTGGAGCACGGCGCCACGCTGTGGATCGCTCCCGGCTGGAGCGCCCGCCGCCACCCGAGCGGCGCGCTGCTGCTCGAGCGCCGCCGCGCGCAAGCAGCCGGATGACGCGCGCGCGGCGGAGCTTCGACGGCGCCACGCTCGCGCTGTTCCAGGCGCTGTTCGCGGCGTGCGCGGAGGAGATGGGCTCGACGCTGATGCGCACCGCCCATTCCCCGAACGTCACCGAGCGTCTGGATCACTCGTGCGCGATCTTCGACGGCCGCGGCCGCCTGATCGCCCAGGCCGCGCACATCCCGGTCCACCTCGGCAGCATGCCGCGGGCGGTCGAGGTCGTGCTTGAGCGCTGCGAGCTTGCTCCCGGCGACGTGGTGGCGCTCAACGATCCGTTCGAGGGCGGCACGCACTTGCCCGACATCACGCTGGTTTCCCCCGTGTTCGAGCGGGCACAGGCGCGAACCCGGCGCCCCGCGTTCGTGGTCGCGAGCCGGGCGCATCATGCCGACGTCGGCGGTGCGGCCCCGGGCTCGATGCCGATCGCGCGCGACGTGTACGAGGAGGGGCTGCGCATCCCGCCCGTGCACCTCGTGCGCGGCGGGGCGCTGGACGACGCCGTGCTGCGGCTCGTGCTCGCGAACGTGCGCACGCCCCGCGAGCGCCACGCCGACCTGATGGCGCAGGTGGGCGCCCAGGCCACGGGGGTGGAGCGGCTCGGAGACATGCTGCGCGCGCACGGGCGGGCGGCGCTCGAGCGGGCGGCCGGGGCGCTGATGCGCCACGCCGCGGACTGCGTGCGCGCCTCGCTGCGCGGCCTCGAGCCCGGCACGTTCCGGTTCGAGGACGCGCTCGACGACGACGGGCTCGGCCACGGCCCGATATGGATTCGCGCGGCGGTTACGCTGGCCGGCGACCGCGTGTTGGCCGACTTCTCGGGATCGAGTCCCCAGACCCCCGGGCCGGTGAACGCGGTCCTCGCGGTCACCCGGGCGGCCGTGACCTACGCCGTGCGCTGCGTGCTGGGCGGGGACTTCCCCGTCAACCACGGGGCGCTCGAGCGCATCGATGTGATCGCGCCTTTGGGATCGGTCCTGAACCCGAGGCCGCCGGCCGCGGTGTCGGCCGGCAACGTCGAGACGTCGCAGCGCGTGGTCGATGTCGTGCTGGGCGCGCTCGCGCGCGCGCTGCCCGAGCGCGTGCCGGCCGCGAGCAGCGGCACGATGAACAACCTGCTCGTCGGCGGCCGGGATCCGGTGAGCGGGCACCCGTTCGCCTACTACGAGACGCTCGGCGGCGGGCACGGCGCGGGACCCACGTGGAACGGCGCCTCGGCGATGCAGGCGCACATGACGAACACGCGCAACACGCCGGTCGAGAGCCTGGAGCACGCGTATCCGCTGCGCGTCCGGCGCACGCGCATCCGCCGCGGCAGCGGCGGCGCCGGACGGCATCGCGGCGGCGACGGTATCGAGCGCACGCTCGAGCTGCTCGCCGACGCCCGCGTCACCGTGATCGCCGACCGCCGCACGCGCGGGCCGTGGGGCCTGAACGGCGGACGCGACGGGGCGCCCGGCCGCACCGTGCTCGAGGGCGGCTCGACGGGCCGAGCGCGGATCTTGCCGGGAAAGTTCGTGATTGACCTGCCACGGGGTGCGGTGCTAACCGTCGCCAGTCCCGGTGGCGGCGGTTACGGACGCCCCGCACCGACCCTCGGATCCAGCTCCGTCGTACGGCCCGAAGGTCGCGGCAGAGGCACCGCGCGCCGAATCCGCGCCGCGGCGCTCGCCAAGCGATCGCATCCCTGACCGATTGCGCTCCCGATCGCGGCCTCGGCCTACGTGGAGGATCCGATGCGTCCTGTCCGTGCGGTTTCGCTCCTGCTCCCGGTTGCAGCGCTGGGCTCCCTGCTCCTGTCGCGCGGCGCTCACACGCTTCCGCTCTACGCCGCCCGCACCGGGAACATGTGCGCGCAGTGCCATTTCGATCCCAACGGCGGCGGGCCGCGCAACGACTTCGGGTTCATGTTCGCGCGCAACCGCCACAGCCTCGAGACCGACACCACCGGCGCGTGGAAGGACCTGAATCTCACGAACCGGATCGGCGACGCGATGCCGGTCTACATCGGCTTGAACCAGCGCTTCATGCTGCTCGCGAACACCTCGAGCAAGTCCGATTCGCTCGACCGGTTCGGGTTCTTCAACATGGAGAACGCGATCCACATCACGTTCAAGCCGCATGAGCGGCTCACGCTGGTCTACAGCCGGGACGCGTTCAGCGTGGACGTCGGGGGAGGGGTGGCGCAGACGGAGGCGTTCGGGATGCTCGGGATCGGCGGCAACAGCTACCTCAAGCTCGGGCGGTTCCGGACTCCGTTCGGCCTGCGGATGGACGACCACACCGTCGCCACGCGCAACGGCTTCCTCGACTTCTCGACCGGAACCGGCTTCCTGCCGTACGACCCGCGCTTCCCCGACATGGGCGTGGAGTACGGGACGACGTGGGGCTCGTATTTCGCCCGCGCCGCGTTCACGAACGGCGATGCCGACCTGTTCCTTGGCGAGTACGCCGAAACGAAGACCGTGAAGATCGGCCATGTGCTCCCGTTCTATCAGGGTGGGCTCTCGTTCTACGACGACTACCACAAGAACCCGGGAGCCGCGCGCAAGCGCGCCACGCGCTGGGGCTACTACGGGCTCGGGCACTTGAAGGAGCTGGCCGTGATCGGAGAGGTCGCGGCCGGCACCGACGAAGCCGCGACCGGCGCCAAGCGGAACCTGCTCGCGGGCTTCATCGAGGCCGACTATGCGCCGGGGCGCACGGTGAACGTGCGGGTGCGCTACGACTACCTCAACACCGACCGCGCCAGCAACGACGCGCTTCGCGACGCGAACACCCACTACCGCTACGCGCTGGAAGGCGAGTGGGTGCCGGTGCCGTTCGCCGAGCTGCGCGCGGCCGCCCGGCGCATCGATCACAAGGACGAGACCGCGTTCGGCCACGACGACGAGAACCAGTACTTCTTGCAGGCACACTTCTCGTACTGACGAGTCCGGCTCTCGGGGACCGGGCCCCGATCAGGTGGGAAGGGCCCGCTTCCGCATCTCCGCCAGCACCCGCGCCACGACCTTGCGGGAAAGCGGGGTCTGATCGGCGGCGCTCAGCGTCAGGGCGGCCTCGCCGAGATCCTCGAGGAACGCGTCGTTCTGGAGCCCGACCGCGATCGTCGGCCGCTCCCGGCACAGCGACCGCAGCCGATCGAGCCGTCCGGGCTCGAGCGGGAGCCGTGTGGCGACCACCGCGACCTGCCCCGTCGCGCGGCCGGGATCGTCGGTGAGCGGGACGCCGGCCGCGGCGAGTTCCGGCGCGAGCGGAACCGAACTGTCTCCCGCGCTCGCGGCGGTGCGGATGCCGCGAGCCTCGAGCTCGGCGGCGAGCGGCGGGAGCCCTTCGGGGCCCGCGTTCACGACGCTCCAGGCCCCGTTCGCGGCCGCCGCCGGAAGGGTACCGCGCAGGACCAGGGCGCGCTCGATGATGCGTTCCAGGCGCTCGCTCCATCCGGCGGGGGTGAGGGCGTCGAGCGGGGTCTTGAGCGCCTCGGGCGTCGGCTCCGGATGGTTCGCGTCGAGGGCCGCAAGCCGCGGGCGGGCGGCGTCGAAGTTCGTGCGATCGAGAGCACCGCCGGTGAGCGCCCGCGCCAGCTCCAGACGCGCGCGCCGGATCGAGTCGTCGTGGAACGCGAACAGCACGAGGTCGCAGCCCGCTTCGAGCGCCAGCTGGCCGCCCTCCGCGGGGCTGCGCCCGGCGGCGGCGCCCTTCATCTCCAGGGCGTCGGTGATCGTGACCCCCGTGAAGCCCAGCGCCCGCCGCAGCAGATCGTGGGTGATGGCCCGGGAGAACGTCGCGGGCCGGCCGGGATCCAAGGCGGGATAGACGACGTGAGCCGTCATCACGGCGTCCGCGTCGAGATTGGCGCGGAACGGCTCTAGCTCCCGCCGCTCGAGCAGCTCACGGGGATGCGCGTTGACGGGCAGGGTGAGGTGCGAGTCGGTGGTCGTGTCGCCGTGGCCGGGGAAGTGCTTGAGACAGGTGGCCACGCCCGCCGCCCCGAAGCCGCGCAGCACGTGGGCCACGTGGTCGGCCACGACGCCGGGTTCCGAGCCGTAGGCGCGCGGCCCGATCACCGGATTCCGTGCCTCCGAATGGATGTCCGCAACCGGCGCGAGCACCCAGTCCAGCCCGAGCGCCATGAGGCGCATGCCCGTCACGCGCGCGATCCACTCGAGATCAGCCGGCTCCGCCCCGCGGGCCAGCGTGAGCGCGTTGGGGGGCACGACCAGGTGCCCGGCGAGCTGCGAAACGTGGCCGCCTTCCTCGTCGATCGCCAGGAACAGCCGGCGCGGGCGCGCGAGATCGCGGAGCTTCCGCGTGACGCGGCGCAGGTCATCGAGGTCCTTGAAGTCGCGCCGGAACACGATGACGCCCGCCGGCGGATAGGCGGCGAAGTCACGCTCCCAGGCGGGGGAGAGCCCGTCGGGCGGAAGCCCGATCATCATCCGGCGCGCGATCCCGCGCTGGGCGTCCATGCGCCGGAAGCTGGAGAACGTTGCCGTGGGTGTCAAGCGGAGCGCAGTCCGCAAGAACCGGGAGCGCCTCGTCGAGTTCCGGGCATCCAATCGACATGCGCGATGCGATCTGCACGGAAGTTGACTTCGACCTTGCAAAACAGCGGTTGGGGGCCGCCGGTCGCCGGGATACACTATCTTTTCTTATGCGCGACCAAGTGTCCCACCGCAGCCGTTTGTTCACGGAATCGGTCATCCGAGAGATGACGCGGCTGTGCAACCAGCACGGTGGCGTCAATCTGGCGCAGGGTTTCCCCGATTTTCCGGCTCCGGCGGCCGTGAAGGAGGCCGCGGCACGCGCCGTGCTGGAGGACGTCAATCAGTACGCCATCACTTGGGGCGCCAAGCGCCTGCGGGACGCGATCGCGGCGAAGACCGTGCGGTTTCAGGGGCTCCGATACGATCCCGAGACCGAGCTCACGGTGTGTTGTGGGGCCACGGAGTGCATGGCGGCGTCGCTGCTCGCGCTCGTGAACCCCGGTGACGAGGTGATCGTGTTCGAGCCGTTTTACGAGAACTACGGCCCCGACGCGATCCTGTGCGCGGCGGAGCCCCGGTTCGTGCGCCTGCGCGAGCCCGACTGGTCCTACGATCCGGTCGAGCTGGAGCGGGCGTTCACGAACCGCACCCGGGCGATCGTGATCAACACGCCGAACAACCCGACCGGCAAGGTGTTCGGACGCGAGGAGCTCGAGCACATCGCCGCCCTGTGCCGGAAGTGGGACGTGGTGGCGATCACCGACGAGATCTACGAGCACATCGTCTACGACGGCGCCGAGCACATCCCGCTCGCGTCGCTGGACGGCATGCGGGAGCGCACCGTGGCGATCAGCGGGGTGTCGAAGACCTACAGCGTGACCGGGTGGCGGATCGGCTGGTGCCTGGCGCCGGCCGCCCTCACCGCGGCAATCCGCAAGGTGCACGACTTCCTCACGGTGGGCGCGCCGGCTCCGCTGCAGGAGGCCGCGGCGGTCGCGCTCGAGATGCCGCGCGACTACTACCACAAGCTCGCGGAAGGCTACCGCGAGCGCCGCGACTTCCTGGTCCCGGCGCTCGAGGCGGCCGGGTTCCGCGCGTTCCGTCCGCGGGGAGCCTATTACGTGATGACGGACATCTCCGAGTTCGGCTTCGACCACGACGTCGAGTTCGCCCGCCACCTGGTGGCGACGGTCGGCGTGGCGGCGGTGCCGGGCTCGAGCTTTTATGCCGATCCCTTGAGCGGCCGGCGCCGACTACGCTTTCACTTCGCGCGCCGGCGCGAGACACTCGAAGACGCCGCGGAACGGCTCGGCCGGCTCGCGGCACGCTCCACCACCGCGTCCTCCTGACACCCGGGGTAACTCTGATGGCGTCCTTCCGTCGCAATTCCTTCGGCCCGCTGGCCGTGGCCATGGCCGTTTCGCTGCTGCTCGGGTTCGGTCTCGCGCGCGGGCTGCAGGCCACCGACGACCTGCGCAGCCAGCTCGACTTGTTCTCGCAGGTGCTGTACCTGGTGCAGAACAACTACGTGGACGTTCCGGACAACGAGAAGCTGATCAAGGGCGCCATCGACGGCATGCTCAAGACGCTCGATCCGCACACCGTGTACGTGCCCGAGCAGCGCGCCCAGCGGATGGACGAGGAGTTCCAGGGCGAGTACTCGGGCATCGGCATCCAGTTCGAGATCCGCGACGGCGCGATCGTCGTGATCTCGCCGCTGGAGGGCACGCCGGCCTACCGGCTCGGCATCACCGCCGGAGACCGCATCACCGAGGTCGATGACAAGCCGCTGCCCAAGAACATCACGAACGACGACGTCTTCAAGCTGCTGCGGGGCCCGACGGGAACCCTGGTGAAGGTCACGATCGATCGCCAGGATGTCCCGGATCCGCTCAAGTTCTCGATCGAGCGCGCCAAGATCCCGATCGAGAGCATTCCCTACGCCTACATGATCAAGCCCGGCGTCGGCTACGTTCGCATCATCCGGTTCTCGCAGACGACCGGCGAGGAGCTGGAGAAGGCGCTCGCGACGCTCCGCGGCCAGGGGATGAAGTCGCTGCTGCTCGACCTGCGCTCCAACTCGGGCGGGCTCCTGTCGCAAGCGGTGGACGTGCTCGACCAGCTCGTGCCGGGCAACAAGTTGCTGGTCTACACGCGCGGCCGGATCCCCTCGTCGAACGCCGACTACAGGAGCAGCGAGCGCAAGAAGTTCCTGGAGGGGCCGGTCGTGGTGCTGATCGACCACGGCAGCGCGTCTGCGTCGGAGATCGTGTCGGGGGCGATCCAGGACCTGGACCGCGGCCTGGTGGTCGGCACGAACTCGTTCGGCAAGGGCCTGGTGCAGAACCAGCTCAGGCTCTCGAACGGCTCCAAGCTGCTGCTCACGATCGCCAAGTACTACACGCCGAGCGGGCGGCTGATCCAGCGCGACTACACGAAGTATTCCGATCGCGCGGAGTATCAGGAGGAGGCCTACAAGGTGGACGTGCCCAGCGACTCGGTGCTGGCCACGCTGCCCAAGTTCAAGACCGCCGGCGGGCGCAACGTGTACGGGGGCGGTGGCATCTATCCCGATGTCATCCTGAAGGACGATCCCAACCTCACGCAGACCGAGGCGAACCTGATCTCGAACCGTGTGTTCTGGGAGTTCGCCACCCACTACGTGCACCAGCACAAGGACGTTAAGTGGTCGCCGGAAGCGCTCTCCTCCAAGAACTTCCAGTTGACCGAGCCGGACTGGACCCAGTTGCGCGACATCGTGAAGGCCCGCAAGGTCGCGGTGCCCGACTCGGTGTGGCTGAACGACAAGCCGTTCATGGTGCGGCAGATTCGCGCCGAGATGGCGAGCAACACGCTCGGCCAGCTGGACCGCTACAAGGTGTTGATCGAGGACGATACGCAGCTGAACCAGTCGCTCGAGCTCTTCCCGCGCGCGAGCAAGCTGATGTCGGGCAACCTCGACCCGGCGACCGACGCCGCAAAGAAGCGCTGAGCGGCACGTAAAGATTCAACGGCGGCGGGCGCGCCTTCCGGTGCGCCCGCCGTCTCGCTGGTGGGGCAACGGTTACTTCCCACTAGCCCGCGATGTCTGCATTCACTCCGGCTCGGCCTCGCCGCCCTCCGGGTCCGCGTGGCGGGCGGGGTTGCGGACCGTGACTACGTCCCCGATGCCGAACCCGAACCTCAGCGCGGCGTGGCCGCCGACCTGCGCGATCTCGAGCCGATTGCTCGACCCCACGATCGCCACGAGCGTGCCGATCGGGGCATCCCCGTAGGAGCGGGCGATGCCGCGGATGCGGCGGCCGCCGAGATCCACCGCCAGCCGGTCCTCGCCGACGCCGCGAAACTTTGACCACAGGTCGCCGGCCATGATGTTGGTGAGCGCGTTGCCGAACCGATCGATGTAGGTCACGCGGCCCGACAGCGAGCCGTCGGTATCACGGCACTCGAGGCGCTCGAGCCGCACGGGGTCATGGATGCGCGGCCCCAGCGCGTCGATCGCGACGCCGCGGGCGAGATGCGCGGCGACGGGCGCAAACACGTCGCGGCCGTGGAACGTTCGGCTCACCGGCTGGCGGAAGTAGTGCTCGTCGGCGAGCACGTGGACGACCGGATCGGGGGATCGCAGCGCCCAGTCCAGCACGCCGTTGTCGGGGCCCACGAACAGCTGGCCGCGGGCTCGCACCGCGAGCGCCCGGCGGGTCGTGCCCACGGTGGGATCGACGACGACGAGATGGACCGCGCCGGGCGGGAAATCCTCGGCCGCGGCCTCCAGGATGAACGCCGCGCGGCCGATGTCGCCCGGCTCGATCGAGTGGTTGAGGTCGACGATGCGGGCGTCCGGACACACCTCGTGAATGACCCCGTGCACCACACCCGCAAACCAGTCTTCGTAGCCGAAATCCGAGGTGAACGTGATGATCGGGGCGCTCATGGGACCGGGAGCCTAGCACGCTCCGCACCCAACGGCGCCTCCGCCCCCGCCAGCATCCCCCGCAGCAGCTCCCAGGCGCCGTCCACCGTGAGCCGCTCGAGACAGCGCAGGTCGTCGCACTGGTCGCGATGGCACGGGCTGCACTCGACCCGCGCGTAGTACGCGCGATGCCCGAGTCGCTCGGGGTAGGGGAAGAACATCGCCGGACGGTTGCGGGACATGAGCCCGAGCGTCGGCGTGCCCGCGGCGACCGCGGTGTGCAGCGGCCCGGTGTCGCCCGACACGAACGCGGCGCACAGGAACTGGAGCGCCACGAATCGCGCGATCGGCCACCCGACGATCGCACGCGCCCGTCCCGGCAGGAGGCTCGCCACGATCGCAGCCACCTGCTCCCGCTCCGAGTCGGCCCCGGTGACGAGGGCGATGCCCGCCGGATGGGCGTCGAGGAACCGGCGCGCCAGCTCCACGAAACGATCGGCGGCCCAGCGCCGCGTCGGCCAGCGCGCCCCGGGATGAAAGCCCACGCACGGCGCCCGCGCGGGGACGTCGAGTCGAGCCAGCTCGGTGCGCGCCTCGTCGCGACGCGCCGGGCTCACGTGCAGCTCCGGAACCCGGTAGGGAGCTGGCCAGCCCAGCGCCGCGATCGAGGCCAGGTGGAACCCGATCGCCGACAGCGTGCGCGGCCGGGCGTGGTGCGTGTAGAGCGCCGAGCGCCAGCCCTTGTGCGGGTAGCCGACGCGCACGCGCGCGCCCGACATAAACGCCCACAGCGCCGTGCGCGGGTTGCAGAAGAAGTCGATCGCCACGTCCGGCGCGAAGCGGCGCAGCGCGGCGATGAGCCCGAGCGTCTGGCCGACGCTCGGATGGCGCGGCACGACGAACCGCGCGGCGAGGCGCGGATCCTCCTCGAGCAGCGGTGCTGCGCCCTGCTCGACCACGAACCCGATCTCCGCCGCGGGGCAGGCGGCGCGCACGGCCTCGAGCGCCGGCAGCGTGAGGCAGATGTCGCCCAGGAAGCGGGGTCGCAGGAGCACCACCCGGCGCACGCGCTCTGGATCGACCGGGCGGACGGCGGACATGCGGTGGAGTATGATCGCGGCTGCCGGCCTAGACCAACCGTCCGACCCGAAAGGACCGCCCGTGCCCCGTGACTCGAACCCCGACCGGCCGCGCCGCGCGAGCACGCGAGCGGTGCATGGAACCGCGCGCCGCGCGGCGGGAGCGATGAGCAGCCCGATCGTGCACTCCGCCACGTTCACCGCCTCGAGCCACGCGGCGATGCTTCACGAGCTGGAGCTCGGCGCGGCCGGCGACTTCTACCAGCGCCTGGGGCATCCCACAATCCGCGCCGCCGAGCAGCGCCTCGCCGAGCTCGAGGGCGCCGAGGGCGCGCTGCTGTTCGCCTCGGGCATGGCGGCGATCTCGAGCGTGCTGTTCGGCCACCTGCGCGCCGGCGAGCACGTGGTCGCGCTCAGCCAGTGCTATGGAGGCACGATCGAAGCGCTGCAGTGGGGGGTGGAGCGCCTCGGCTGGCGGTGCACGTTCGTCGACGCGCGGGAGCCCGACGGCTGGGAGGCGGCGCTTCGGCCCGATACCCGCATCCTGCACGTGGAGTCGCCGACCAATCCCACGCTGTGCATCGTCGACATCCGCCGCGCCGCCGAGCTCGCGCATCGCCGCGGTGCGCTGCTCACGGTCGACAACACGTTCGCCTCGCCGCTCGGCCAGCATCCGCTCGAGCTGGGGGCCGATCTCGCGATCTACAGCGCGACCAAGTCGATCGGCGGCCACAGCGATCTGCTGGCGGGCGTGGTGCTCGGCGCGGCGGGGAAGCTCGAGCCGTTGTGGCGGGCGCGCCACGTGTTCGGCGGCACGTCGGATCCCACGACGGCGTGGCTGATCGAGCGCAGCTTGAAGACGCTGCCGATGCGCGTCGCCGCTTCCAACGCCAATGCGCTCGCGCTGGCCGAGCGGCTCGCGAGGCACCCCGACGTGGTGCGCGTGCACTACCCCGGCCTGCCCGGCCACCCGGGGCACGACGTCGCGCGGCGACAGATGGCGCTCGGCTTCGGGCCGGTCGTGTCGATGGAGCTGCGCGACCAGGAGCAGGCGCAGGCCGTGGTCGACGGGCTCGAGCTGTTCGGGATCGGCCCCAGCCTGGGCGGCGTCGAGTCGCTGGCCAGCTTGCCCGGGTTCACGTCGCACCGCATGCTGACGGCGGTCGAGCGCCGCGCCGCCGGCATCGGCGACGGCATGATTCGGCTGGCGGTGGGGATCGAAGACGTGGACGACTTGTGGGCAGACCTGGAGCGCTCGCTCCTGCGGAGCCGCGTCGCGGCGGGCTGACCCGAGATGCCTGCGGCGCGCGCAAAGGGCGGGCGAACATGGTAGTCGATCGCGCATTCCCGCACGATGATTCATATCAAACCCTCCCGAGGAATTCTCGCGACATGAAGGACTTTCTCAAGCGGACGCTTCCCAAGCCTGCCTGGAACGTGCTCCGAGGGACGTCCCATCGACTCCAGGCCCTGCAGTTCAAGATTCTCGGCCGGCCCCGGTTCACGGGCGAGACGTCCAAGGCGCATGCGCGCCGGCTCCAGGAAGGATTCTTCGAAAAGTTCTGTCAGGGACGCGGATTGGATATCGGGCACGGCGGGGATCCGATCACGAGCACGTGCGAGGGCTGGGATTTCGAAGACGGCGACGCACAGTTCCTGAAAGGCGTCGCCGACGAAACATACGATTATGTCTATGCCTCACACACGCTCGAGCACATGGTGGATGCGGGCGTGGCTCTGACGCACTGGTCGAGGGTGACGAAGCCCGGCGGATATCTGCTGCTGTACGTCCCACACCGCGAGCTGTACGAAAAGAAGCAGACCTTGCCCTCCCGCTGGAACCCCGACCACAAGCACTTCTTCTTGCTGGATCGTGACGACCCACCCGACACGATCGGCCTGATCCCACTCATCCAGCGGGTGCTTCCGCGCGCCGAGATCGTCTACGCGAAGGAGTGTTCGGCGGGCCACACGATCACGGATCCCAATGTTCACAGCGACGGCGAATTCTCGATCGAGGCGGTTGTGCGAAAGGCCGCGCGGTGAATCACGGACGTCCCGCCCGAGCTGCTTCCCGCAGCACCGCGAGCGCACCTTCGGCGGTCTTGCGGTAGGTCAGCTCGGCGGCGCGCGCGAGGCCGGCAGGCCGCAGCCGGGCCCGCACGCCGGCATCCTCGGCGATCCTGAGCGCCTCGCGCGCCCACGCCCCGGCATCGTGCGGGTCCACGTACACCGCTGCCTCGGCCCCTACCTCTCGAAACGCCGGGATGTCGGAGGCCAGCACCGGAAGCCCATGCGCGAGTCCCTCCGCCAGCGGCGAGCCGAAGCCCTCGTAGAGGCTCGGGAGCAGCAGCATCTCCGCGTGCGCGTAGAGCCAACCGAGCTCGGCGGGCTCGACCCAGCCGAGCTGAACAACCCGCCGCGCGCCGGCGGCGGCAGCCAGCTCCTGCAACGACGGGAATCCCGGCCTTACGGGCCCGGCGGCCACGAGCGCGAACGGGGGCGCGGCCCCCATCGTGGCCCAGGCGCGAACCGCGACCTCGATGTTCTTGCGCGGGCGGTTGTCGCCCACGAGCAGCGCGAACCGATCGTCCGTGAGCGCTCCGGGCCGCACGGGCTCGAGTCGGGGACTAAAGGGCGCCACGCCGGGCAGGATCGCGCGCACCTGCTCCGCGCGGGCGCGGGTGAGCGCCAGGATCTCCCGGCGGCTGAACTCGCTCACCGTGAGGATGTATCGGGCTCCCAGAGCGAGCCACAGGCTGAGGCGAAACAGGAGATCCGGGAACCCGGGAGGCGGCAGCCTGAGCGGCGCCACGTCGTGCAGGGTGAGCACCTCGGGACATCCCGAGCCGAGCGGGCGGAGCCCGAACGGGCTCATGTACACCGCCGGCCGCACGCGCCGCAACCAGCCGCCGACTTGCATGGCGCCCTGCGGCCGGATGGGGTGGAACCCCCGCTCCACCCACTCGACGCGCGGATGCGAGCGCAGGCGATCGAAATCGTAGCGAGTCTGCTTCCAATCCGGGTTCCAGAGCAGGATGTAGCGCTCGTCGCCCGGCAGTGCGAGCAGTTCCTCGATCAGGGAATAGGCGTAGGTGCCGATGCCGGCAAAGTGGTCGCTGGCATAGCGCAGGTCGTAAGCGATGATCACGAGTCAGCGCATCGCTGTTCCATGTTACTCTCCACACACTCGAGACAGGCTTCCCGCATCGGGGAAGCGAGCCACGCAAGCAGGGAAGCATCGTGACCATAGCACGGCCCTCGCACCTCCTCCTGCCATCCATGAGCGCGACCGCCTCGCCACTCGAAAGGGCGGCGGCGCCACGCCGGATTGGCGGTGCCGCTCCCGATCGAGCGAGCGCGGCGGCGGATCTCCACTCGCTCTCCCGCGGCCGGTCGCGGCATCCTTGAGCAGCGAGCCCGGGCTCGCCCCGGGCGCGGAGTCCGCGCCCGCGTCCCCCGCTCCCGGCGGGCGGCTGGGAGCCACCATCGCGCGCAACGCGATGTTCTCCGTGGGCGGTCGCCTCACGTTCCTGTTCGCCTGGGCGCTCATCACCCCGTTCATGCTGCACGTGCTGGGGGAGAACCGGTTCGCGATCTGGGCGCTGTTCTTCGCGCTCTCGGGCTATTTCGCGACGTTCGACCTCGGCCTGTCGCAAGCGCTGGTCAAGTACGTCGCGCAGTTCTCGACCGCGGGCGACGCGCGCGCGCTGCGCGGCGTGGTGACGCTCGGCGCCCTCGCGTTCGTCACCCTCGCCGCGCCGGTGGTGGTCGTGCTCGCGACGTTCCAGGGGCCGATCCTGGATGCGATCCACACGCCGGCGCCTTTGCGCGCCGAGGCGGGATGGACCCTGATCGCGATCGCCGTGGTGCTCGGACTCAACAATCTCGTGGGCGTGATCACCGCGGTCCTGATCGGCAAGCAGCGCCTCGACGTGACGAACCGCATCCAGCTCATCGTCACCGCCATCCAGATCGCCGGCACGCTCGCGGCGCTCGAGCTCGGTGGAGGCCTGCGCGGCCTGGTGGTGGCCTACGGCGGCGGCGTGCTCGTGAACGGCTTCCTGTCCCTGCGCGCCATGCGCGCCATCGAGCCCGAAGCCCGGCTCGATCCTTCGGCCATCAACCGCCGCCTGCTGCGGGAGCTGTTCCACTTCGGCAGCGCGCTCCAGATCACGAACGTGGGGGCGTTCCTGCAATTCCAGCTCGATAAGTTCCTGCTGGCGCATCTCGCGACCCTCGGAATGGTGACGCGCTTCGAGCTCTCGTCCCGGGTCGCGCAGGCGGCGTGGACGCTGCCGACCTGGTGCCTGACCCCGCTCGTGCCCGCCGTCTCGCAGCTCGGCTCGCTCGCCGATCACGATCGCATCCTCAGGCTCTACGGGCGCGCCTCGCGCTACATCGCGGCGATCGCGTTCCCGCTCGCGGCATTCATGATCGTGACGGCGCCCGCGCTCGTCACCGGCTGGCTCGGTCCCGGCTATCCGGAAGCGGCCCGGGGCACGATCGGCATGATCTCGTTCCTGCTCCTGACCGTCCTCACCGGCGTCGGCACTTCCGTATGCCGTGGCAAGGGCGTCCCCTGGATGGAGGTGGAGTACACCGTGGTCGGTACCATCGTGCACCTGGCCTTGAGCCTGTGGCTCGTGCCGCGCCTGGCGTTCGACGGCGCACTGCTCGCCTTGTTCGCCTCGGGCGTCGTCTCCGTGAGCTTCTTCCTGTGGCGCCTGCACCGGTGGATCCACGAGCCGTTCGGCCGGTGGCTGCGGGACGTGATCGCCGTGCCGTTCGCGGTGTCGCTCACCGCGGCGCTGCTGGTCGTGCTGTGGCGCGGCGGCTTGATGAGGTTTCCGGCGGGACGCGCGGCGGCGTGGATGGACGTGGCGCGTTCGGCGGCCGTGTTCGTGACGGTGACCGGCGCCGGCTACGTCGCGACCCGGTTCGTCACCAAGAAGGAGCTGCGCGAGCTGATGGGAGCCCTGCCGGGGCGCTGAGCGCGCCGGGCGGCCATTCCGGGCGCTTTCGTCCCGGTCGGCGACCTTGCGATCCCTCCGGGGCCGCGCGGGCCTCCCGGCAGGGACGCGTGGTTGCAGGCCGCGCAGGCCTCCCGGCAGGGACGCGTCGTTGCAGGCCGTGCGGGTCTTCCCGGCAGGCTCGGCTTCGCGGGGCCGGCCATGCCCCTGTTGGCCGGGTGCCCCGCGGCCGATCACTCGGGTACGGGGCACTCGCCTACGGCCGCGTTCGGCCGCTGCGTGCGAGTGGCTCCCGTCCGGCGCGCCGTGATATCCTCGCCGGTTGACCCCACCGTATCGCTATCGTCCGGAGGAATCCTCGTGAAGCGCTCGATCCTGGCGCTCGCCCTGGCGACGTACGCCGTCGTCCTGCTCGCGCATCCGTCCGCCGCTCAGACCCTCGCGGCTTCCAAGCCCCCGGCCGCACCGGTCAAGCCCGTATCGGCCACGAACCCCGACGACAAGGGGGCGAGTTCCCAGCCGGCGGCCCCGGCCAAGACCGCGACTCCCGAGACCGCGACGAGCACCGGCACCGCGGCGGCGAAGCCGGCGGCCGCGGAATCCACCAAGGCCGCAACGCCCGCGCCCGCCAAGTCCGCGACGGCCGAGCCCGCGAAGCCCGCGGTCGTGGACAGCGTGGCGCTGCTCGAGCGCGCGGTCGCCAAGGACTCGACCAAGTTCGACAACCTCTACCGGCTGGGGGTGCTGTACCTCGACCGGGACCGCGTGAACGAGGCGATCCGGGTGCTGCACAAGGCCCACACGCTGAGGCCCAAGAACCACCGGGTGCTCGTGAATCTGGGCGCGGCATACGACGCCGCTGGCCAGCCGGCATCGGCGCAGCAGTACTACCGCCAGGCGCTCACGCTCGCGCCCGGCGATTCGGTGGCCACCTGCCGGCTGGCGAGCTCGCTCTACGCCCAGGCGAACTACAAGGACGCGATGAAGCTGCTGCGCGGCATGATCGGCAAGGGCGGCGGCGCCTATTGCGCGTACTTCACGCTGGGCGTGGCGTTCGCGGATGCCGGCATCTACAAGGACGCGATCCGGATGTGGAGGAAGGTCATCGAGCTGGCGCCGAACTCCTCCGAGGCGAACAGCGCCAAGGAGAGCATCGAAGTCCTCGAAAAATTCGTGAAGCAGTAACGCCTCCGGGCCGGGGCCGGCCGCCACAGCCTCGC
>Ga0066710_100001983_pt1 | contig 16041 bp, 16 predicted proteins | sample GraSoiAngelo_159_FD_79666 | JGI IMG/M metagenome (GOLD analysis project Ga0066710, IMG submission 79666) | Grasslands soil microbial communities from the Angelo Coastal Reserve, California, USA - 14_1009_16_40cm | ecosystem: Environmental > Terrestrial > Soil > Grasslands | place: USA...
CCGCTGGCCACCGAACTGCGCCTTACCACCCAGCGGCTGCTGCGTGATCATCGAGTAGGGGCCGGTCGACCGCGCGTGGATCTTGTCGTCGACCAGGTGGTTCAGCTTGAGGATGTAGATGTAACCGATCGCGATCGGGTCCGGCAGCGGCTCGCCGGAGCGGCCGTCGAACAGCTGCGTCTTGCCGCTCGCGCCGATGATCTGGGTACCGTCGCGGTTGGGCAGGGTCGACTGGAGCAGGCCGGCGATCTCCTCCTCCTTGGCGCCGTCGAAGACCGGCGTGGCGACCTTGGTGTCCGGCGTGGAGTCACCCGCACCGATCGACCGCAGCGCCTTCTTCCAGTCCGTGTTCTCTCCGTCGACCTTCCAGCCGGTCTTGGCCACCCACCCGAGGTGGGTCTCCAGTACCTGACCGATGTTCATCCGGCTCGGTACGCCCAGCGGGTTGAGCACGATGTCGACGGGCGTACCGTCGACCAGGAACGGCATGTCCTCGACCGGCAGGATCTTGGAGATGACGCCCTTGTTACCGTGCCGGCCGGCGAGCTTGTCACCGTCCTGGATCTTGCGCTTCTGCGCCACGTAGACCCGGACCAGCTCGTTCACGCCGGGAGACAGCTCGTCGCCGTCTTCGCGGGAGAACGTCCGGACCCCGATCACGGTGCCCATCTCGCCGTGCGGCACCTTGAGGCTGGTGTCGCGGACCTCGCGGGCCTTCTCGCCGAAGATCGCGCGCAGCAGCCGCTCCTCCGGGGTCAGCTCGGTCTCGCCCTTGGGCGTCACCTTGCCGACCAGGATGTCGCCCGGTACGACCTCGGCGCCGATCCGGATGATCCCCCGCTCGTCCAGATCCGCCAGCATCTCCTCGCTGACGTTCGGGATGTCCCGGGTGATCTCCTCCGGCCCCAGCTTGGTGTCGCGCGCGTCGACCTCGTGCTCCTCGATGTGGATCGAGGTGAGCACGTCGTTCTGCACGAGCCGCTGGGACAGGATGATCGCGTCCTCGTAGTTGTGCCCCTCCCACGGCATGAACGCCACGAGCAGGTTGCGCCCGAGCGCCATCTCGCCGTCGTCGGTGCACGGCCCGTCCGCGATGACCTGGCCGGCCTCGACCCGGTCACCCTCGAACACGATCGGCTTCTGGTTGACGCAGGAGCCGGCGTTGGAGCGGCGGAACTTGTGCAGCAGGTACGTGCGGCGGTGGCCGTCGTCCTGGTGCACGGTGATGTAGTCGGCGCACAGGTCCTCGACCACGCCGCCGACTTCGGCGACGACCACGTCACCGGCGTCGACCGCGGCCCGGTACTCCATGCCGGTGCCCACGAGCGGCGCCTCGGCCTTGACCAGCGGTACCGCCTGGCGCTGCATGTTTGCGCCCATCAGTGCCCGGTTGGCGTCGTCGTGCTCAAGGAACGGGATCATGGCGGTCGCCACCGACACCATCTGCCGCGGCGAGACGTCCATGTAGTCGACCTCGTCCGGCGTGACGTTGTCGACCTCGCCGCCCTTGCGCCGGACCAGTACCCGGTCCTCGGCGAACCGGCCATCGCTGAGCAGGACCGCGTTGGCCTGCGCGATGACGTGCCGGTCCTCCTCGTCGGCGGTCAGGTAGTCGATCTGGTCGGTGACCCGGCCATCGCTGGCCTTCCGGTACGGCGTCTCGATGAACCCGAACGGGTTGACCCGCGCGAACGTCGAGAGCGCACCGATCAGGCCGATGTTCGGGCCTTCCGGCGTCTCGATCGGGCACATCCGGCCGTAGTGCGACGGGTGCACGTCACGCACCTCGAAGCCGGCCCGCTCCCGGGACAGACCGCCCGGCCCCAGCGCCGACAGGCGCCGGCGGTGGGTCAGACCCGCGAGCGGGTTGGTCTGGTCCATGAACTGGGACAGCTGGGAGGTACCGAAGAACTCCTTGATCGCGGCGACGACCGGGCGGATGTTGATCAGGGTCTGCGGCGTGATGGCCTCGACGTCCTGCGTGGTCATCCGCTCGCGGACCACCCGCTCCATGCGGGACAGGCCCACCCGGACCTGGTTCTGGATCAGCTCGCCCACAGTGCGCAGGCGCCGGTTGCCGAAGTGGTCGATGTCGTCCGGCTCGTACCCCTCCTCGCCGGTGTGCAGCCGGCACAGGTACTCCACCGTCGCGACGATGTCGTCCAGGGTCAGCACGCCCGTGTTGATCGGCAGGTCCAGCTCAAGCTTCTTGTTGAACTTGTACCGGCCGACCTTGGCGACGTCGTACCGCTTCGGGTTGAAGAACAGGTTGTCCAGCAGGGTCTGGGCGTTCTCCCGGGTCGGCGGCTCGCCGGGGCGCAGCTTGCGGTAGATGTCGAGCAGCGCCTCGTCCTGGCCGGCGATGTGGTCCTTCTCCAGGGTGGTCATCATCAGCTCGGACCAGCCGAACTTCTCGCGGATCTGGTCGGCGGTCCAGCCGATCGCCTTGAGCAGGACGGTGACCGCCTGGCGGCGCTTGCGGTCGATGCGTACCCCGACCGTGTCGCGCTTGTCGATGTCGAACTCCAGCCAGGCACCCCGGCTCGGGATGACCTTGACGCTGGTCAGGTCGCGGTCGGAGGTCTTGTCCGGCTGCTTGTCGAAGTACACGCCCGGCGAGCGGACGAGTTGACTGACCACGACCCGCTCGGTGCCGTTGATGATGAAGGTGCCCTTGGGCGTCATCATCGGGAAGTCCCCCATGAACACCGTCTGGCTCTTGATCTCGCCGGTGGTGTGGTTGGTGAACTCCGCGGTCACGAACAGCGGGGCGCAGTAGGTGAGGTCCTTCTCCTTGCACTCCTCGATCGACGCCTTGACCTCGTCAAAGCGCGGCGAGGAGAAGGACAACGACATGGTGCCGGAGAAGTCCTCAATAGGGCTGATTTCGTCGAGAATTTCCGCGAGCCCCGACCGGGCGTGCGGATCGTCGACCGAACGCGACTGCCACGCCTCGTTGCCCACCAGCCAGTCGAACGACTCGGTCTGGATGGCCAGGAGGTTAGGCACTTCAAGATGTTCGGTGATCCTGCCGAACGAGATGCGGCGGGGAGCGAAAGCGCTCGACGTACGACTGGTCTTCGCAGGGCGGGAAGCTGCCAAGATGCGTCCTTCCGAGGACCTGTGGTGCTGCAACGGCCGTTATGCGTGCACTCCGATAGGCCCCTGTTCAACTACCCGAATCGGGCAATCTATACCGGGGCTAGGTCGGAAGACAGCGCAAACTAGCAGTGTAGCCGAAAGGCTAACCGCTGCCAAGTCACCACCACACGGTCAACCAACGGGTCTCCCGGCGGCCAGAATCCGGGGCCACGTGTGGCGGTTCTCGTGCATCCGCGGAAGCGTTGCAGACTTAGCGTGCCTGCCCGATGCCGGCCACGTCAAGTGCTCTGTCGGTATCGGTACCGGTGCGTCCGACCACGCCACAGGCCAGGATCTTGGACGCTTGTCTCCCCTGTGAGGGGTACCACCGTCCAAGATCGCCGGCCCACGCACAATCGCCCCGCCGCGGGACCCGCGGCGGGGCGATCACGAACAGCGGAACCTACTTGAGGGAGACCTTGGCGCCCTCGGCCTCCAGCTTGGCCTTGGCCTTCTCCGCGGCCTCCTTGTTGACCTTCTCCAGGATCGGCTTGGGCGCCGCCTCGACGGCGTCCTTGGCCTCCTTCAGGCCCAGCCCGGTCAGCTCGCGCACGACCTTGATGACCTGGATCTTCTTGCCGCCGTCGGCCTCAAGGACGACATCGAACTCGTCCTGCTCCTCGACCTCCGGCGCAGCCGCGGCCGCACCGCCCGGCGCGGCGGCCGCGACGGCGACCGGGGCGGCCGCCTTGACGTCGAACGTCTCCTCGAACTGCTTCACGAACTCGGAGAGCTCGATCAGCGTCATCTCCTTGAACGCGTCAAGGAGTTCGTCGGTGCTCAGCTTCGCCATGATGGGTCGGCTTTCCTTTCGGTACAGATTGATAGATCACTCGTCGGCCGGAGCCGACCCACTGTCCTTCTCGCGCTTGTCCTGCAGAGCCGCCACCGTGCGAACCGCCTGCGCGAGCGGCGCCTGGAACAGGGCCGCGGCCTTGCTCAGGTTGGCCTTCATCGCGCCGGCCAGCTTCGCCAGCAGCACCTCGCGGGACTCCAGGTCGGCGAGCCTGCCGACCTCGGCCGCGCTGATCGCCTTGCCCTCGAACACGCCGCCCTTGATGATCAGCAGCGGGTTGGCCTTCGCGAACTCGCGCAGGCTCTTCGCCGCCTCGACGGGGTCGCCGGAGACGAAAGCGAGTGCGGTAGGACCGGTGAACAGTTCGTCGAGGCCGGCGATGCCGGCGTCCGCCGCGGCCCGCTTCGCGAGCGTGTTCTTGGTGACCGAATAGGTCGTCGTGCGGCCGAGCGAACGGCGCAGGTCGGTGATCTGCCGGACGGTCAGCCCGCGGTACTCGGTCAGCACGGTCGCCGACGACGCGCGGAAGTGCTCGGTCAGCTCGGCGACGGCGGTGGCCTTGTCGGCTCGAACCTTGTCCGCCATGTCCCTCCTCTCGGTGCCTAGGAGCTGGTTGTCCAACGCCCCGACAACGAGAGAAGCCCCGGCGCAGGGGTGCGCGCGGGGCATGGCCAAGCCATTCCTGACACATCCTGCGCGGGTCGTCCGCTCGTGGGCGGAGCCTTCGACCAGGGCGAACCCTGGTGACCAGCGGTCTTCGGGTGGATTTGCTCGACCAGTGTAACAAGTGCGTCAGGCGCGGCTGCGACGCAGCCATCCGTACCCGGCGACGGCCACCGCCGCCCAGGCCAGCGCCCAGACGCTGAGCCCGCCGACCGCCGCGGCGGTTGCGGTCCCGTCCAGCGTGCGGGCCGTGGACACCAGGGGCGGAGCAAGCCACGGTACCGGTGACCCGCGCAGCCCGATGACGAACGCCAGGACCAGGGTGGTGGTCAGCACCGCCGTCGCCCGGCCGGCACTGCCCGAGATGACCCGGCTGCTCCACGCCCCGATCCCGATCGCCGCCGGGGTCACGATCGCGTGCACCCAGAGTCCGAGGAGTACCCCGGCACCGGCGTCGTTCGTGGTGACCGCGTCGAAGATCCACGGCAGGACGAGCGCGATCAGGATCAGCGGTACCGCGGCCAGCACGGCGGCCAGCAGCCCGGCCGTCACCTCGCGGCTACGGGACCCCAGCGCGGTCAGCACCAGCCGGCGCTGACCGTCGGGTTCGGTGTCCAGCAGCAGCTTCGTCTGCCAGGCCAGGATCGGGAACAGCAGCAGGGCCGAGGTGCCGTACGCCGACGCGGCGCTACTGCGACCGCCGCCGTACGAAGCGCTGAGCACCACCAGGGCGGCGATCAGCGGCAGGATGAACCGGCCGGACCGGAGGTACCCGAGCAGCCGCATCTTGATCAACGGGATCACCGGGTCACGCCTCCGCCTCGCGCTTGTCCTGGCTGCGCTTGCCCGGCCGGACCACGCTGACGACACCGTCGACCACCGCCCACTCGATGACACCGGGCAGGTGTCCGGTGTCTCCGCTGTGGTCGCTGACCAGTACCGCGCCACCGGCGTCGAGGACCTCGTCGATGATGTCCGGGACGAGTTCACGGGTGTCGATGTCCAGTCCCTCCCACGGCTCGTCGAGGAGGAGGAGATCCGGGGGTACCAGCAACGCCTGCGCGAGCCCCACCTTCTGCGCGGTGCCCTTGGACAGTGCGGAGAGCCGCTCGTTGCGCAGCGGGGCGAGGCTGAGCCGGGACAGCCAGCGCTCGACCGCCGCCTGGCCCACACCGCGCAGCCGGGCCATCGTGGACAGGTACCCGGCGACCGTGAACGGCTGCTCGGTCGGGAACCGTTCCGGTACCCAGCCGATCCGGGCCGGCTGGTCATACACCTCGCCCACCACCGGGCGCAGTACCCCGGCGAAGAGTGCGAGCAGGGTGGACTTGCCGGCGCCGTTGCCACCGCGGGTCACCACAATGTCGCCGGGTTCGATCCCGACGTTCACTCCACGAAGCACCCAGGCGCCACGTCGGCTGTATCGGTAGCCAACCTCGTGCAGGCGCATGGCGCCTACCCTGCCATACGACAACGGCGCCGGGAACCCGTTGTTTCCGCGGGATCCCGGCGCCGGACAGTGACCGTCACGACTCGGCGGTGGCCTCGGCGAGGTTGCGGGTCACGTTGGGGTCGACCGGGATACCCGGACCCATCGTGGTGGTCAGGAAGATCTTCTTGAGGTACCGGCCCTTGGCGGCCGACGGCTTGGAGCGCAGCACCTCGTCGAGTACGGCGGCGTAGTTCTCGATCAACCGCTCCTCGCTGAACGAGGCCTTGCCGATGATGAGGTGCAGGTTGGCGTGCTTGTCGACCCGGAAGTTGATCTTTCCGCCCTTGATGTCCTGCACGGCCTTGGTCACGTCCATCGTGACGGTACCGGTCTTCGGGTTCGGCATCAGGCCGCGCGGGCCCAGGATCCGCGCGATCCGGCCGATCTTGGCCATCTGGTCGGGCGTGGCGACCGCCGCGTCGAACTCGAGCCAGCCGCCCTGGATGCGAGCCACCAGCTCGTCGGTACCGACCTCATCGGCACCGGCGTTGACCGCCTCGTCCGCCTTCGCACCCGCCGCGAAGACGATCACGCGGGCGGTCTTACCGGTACCGTGCGGCAGGTTGACCGTGCCGCGGACCATCTGGTCCGCCTTGCGGGGGTCGACGCCGAGCCGCATCGCGACCTCGACGGTCGGGTCGAACTTGACGGTGCTGGTCTGCTTGGCGAGCTTGATCGCGTCCAGCGGGCTGTACAGCCGGGACCGGTCGACCTGCTCAGCCACCTTCCGGTAGTTCTTGCCGTGCTGTGTCATGTCAACTCCCTGTGGTCATCGAGCGCCGTGCGCTCTCCCACGTGTAGGCGTCATTCCTTGATCGTGATGCCCATCGACCGGGCGGTGCCAGCGATGATCTTCTCGGCCTGCTCGACGTCGTTGGCGTTCAGGTCGGACATCTTCTTCTCGGCGATCTCGCGCAGCTGCGCCTTGGTGATCGAGCCGACCTTGTCCTTCTGCGGTACGCCGGAACCCTTCTGCACGCCCGCGGCCTTGATGAGCAGGCGCGCCGCCGGCGGCGTCTTGAGCACGAACGTGAACGAGCGGTCCTCGTACACGCTGATCTGCGCGGGCACGATGTCGCCACGCTGGGACTCCGTCTCGGCGTTGTACCGCTTGACGAACTCCATGATGTTCACGCCGTGCTGGCCGAGCGCGGGGCCGACCGGCGGCGCCGGCGTGGCCTGGCCCGCCGGCAACTGAAGCGTGAAGGTCTTGACGAGCTTCTTCTTCGGAGGCATGGCTGTGTTCGCTGTCTTCCTGGGCTAGTGATGAATGATCAGATCTTGGCGACCTGGTTGAAGTTCAGCTCGACCGGGGTCTCCCGACCGAAGATCGAGACCAGTACCTTCAGCTTCTGCTGATCGGCGTTGATCTCGCTGATCGTGGCCGGAAGCGAGGCGAAGGCGCCGTCGGTGACCGTGACCGAGTCCCCGATCTCGAAGTCGAGTACCTTGACTTCCGGCTTGGCCTTCGACTTCTCCGTGGTCACGGCCGGGGCGAGCCACTTGATGACCTCGTCGAGGGACAGCGGCGCCGGCCGGTCGGCCCGGTCGGTGGCACCGACGAAGCCGGTCACGCCCGGGGTGTTGCGCACGCACGAGTACGACTCCGGAATGAGCTCCATCCGGACCAGGATGTACCCGGGGAACACCTTGTTCTGAACGTTGACGCGCTTGCCGCTCTTGTTGACCTCGATCTCTTCCCGGGTCGGTACCTCGACCTGGAAGATGTAGTCCTCCATGTCCAGGCTGCTGATCCGGGTCTCCAGGTTGGCCTTGACCTTGTTCTCGTACCCGGCGTACGAGTGGACGACATACCATTCGCCCGGCGCGAAGCGCAGCGACTGGCGCAGCGCCGCAACCGGGTCCTCGTCCTCGTCGGCGTCGACGGTGGCAACCGCAGCGCTCGGCCGGGCCGGGTCGGTCGAACCGGCCGGCGCGTTCTCATCGAACTCGGTCCCGTCGTCGGGCGTCCGGGCGGTCTCGTCGTACTCAGGCACGCTCTAGCTCTCTCTTTCCTCACTTACCGCCGAAGACCCGCAGCACTGCCCAGGCAAAGGCGGTGTCCAGCAGGGCAACGATCGTCACGATGCAGGCGACGAAGATGACCACGACGGTCGCATATGTCAGAAGCTCTTTACGGGTCGGCCAGATGACCTTGCGGAGCTCAGCCACCACCTCGCGGATGAACCGTACGAGCCGGCCGAAGATTCCGACCCGCTCGTCGCTGCGGACCGCGGTCAGCTTGTCGGTGTCGCTGTCGGCCTTCTTGACCTTGATGGCCGTGCCGCCGCGCCGCCGGCTGACGACCGGCTCGTCCTCGTCCTCGTCGTCGACCTCGTCCACGACATCGTCGACCGGGTCGTCGACGACCTCGTCGAGTTCCTCGTCCACGGCGTCTCGGCCCCGCCGCCGCTTGCTCTGCGCCACTTCGCCCTCTTCCGTGTCGCGGGGTGGTTGGTCACGCGTTGCGCGCTTCCCGGCAGCCGTCCGGCCACGCCGGCGCGGGCGGACACAATCCCAGTTTCGTCGGCCGCAGGGGCGACAGGACTCGAACCTGCAACCTGCGGTTTTGGAGACCGCTGCGCTGCCAATTGCGCCACACCCCTGTGCGGGAGGCGAGTTTTCCGGCCGCGCTTTTAGCCGGGATTCACTCACCCCACGGGCGACCAGTGTACGGGTAAGCGCGCAGATTTCCCAAGCCGGGCTCGTCAGGCACGTACCGTTGCCCGGGCCTGGGCCAGCACCTTCTCGCCCTGGCAGGTCGCGGTGAGGTCGAGGACCCGGGCCCCCTCCTCGGTCGTGGACTTCACCACGCCGGTGACGACCAGCTCGGTACCCTCGTCGGTGTCGGGTACCACGACCGGCCGGGTGAACCGCACCCGGTACTCGATGATCGCGGCCGGGTCGCCCACCCACCCGGTGACCGCCCGCGCGACCAGCGCCATCGTGTACATCCCGTGCGCGATCACCCCGGGCAGCCCGACCGACCTGGCGATCCGGTCGCTCCAGTGGATCGGGTTGTAGTCGCCGGAGGCGCCCGCATAGCGGACGAGATCGGTACGGGTGATCCGGAACGTACGGGCCGGCAGGTCCATCATTCCCCCCGCACCACGAACATCAGCCACGCCGTGACGACCAGCTCGCCATCGTCGGCGACCATGTCCGTGCGGGTGTTCAGGAAGTGGTTGCCGACCCGGAAGGTGATCTCCTCGATCGTGGTCGTCCGGGTCACCCGTTCCCCCGCGTGCAGCGGTCGCACGTACCGGAAGCGCTGCTCGCCGTGGACCACGCGGTCGAAGTCCAGCCCGAGGCCCGGATCGCCGATCAGCGTCTCGATGCCCCACTGGCACAGCACGATCGCGAACGTCGGCGGCGCGATGACATCCGGGTGACCGGCCGCGCGCGCCGCCTCGGGATCGAGGTATACGGGATCGTCGGCGCCGATCGCGACCGCGAACTCACGGATCTTCTCGCGCCCCACCAGGTATGGCGGCGCCGGCGGGTAGGTCTTACCGGCGTACGCCGGGTCCAGCGGCATCCGGCGGCGGACTAGCGCGTCTCGCGGTGCAGCGTGTGCTTGCGCTCGCGCGGGCAGAACTTCCGCAGCTCCAGCCGGTCGGGGTCGTTACGCCGGTTCTTCCGCGTGATGTAGTTGCGCTCTTTGCACTCGGTGCACGCCAGCGTGATCTTGGGACGGATGTCGGTCGCCTTGGCCACGGCGGAGTGCCTTCCTCGCTACAGTCTGATACTCGGCGGTCCAGGATAGTCGCTCGCCGGGCCCGCCCGCAAAACGGGGGTCGTACCTATGTTCGTAGCGGTGGCCGGACTTGAACCGGCGACACAGCGATTATGAGCCGCTTGCTCTGCCAACTGAGCTACACCGCCGTGGAGCCCGAGCCCCCTTACGGAATCGAACCGTAGACCTTCTCCTTACCATGGAGACGCTCTGCCGACTGAGCTAAGGGGGCCTGCGCGTCCCACCCGGAAACGCACCCGGGTAAGAGTACACAACCACCCTACCGATCGCGAACCGGGTTAGCCGGCGCGTTACGGCACCGCGCGCAGCCGCCGTACCTCCCCGCCGACCGAGGTCGGCTCGGGCTCGGTCTGCGCGGCGAACCAGGCCTCCAGCCGGTCGTACGACAGCGGCCGGCTGAAGAAGAAGCCCTGCCCGATGTCGCAGCCGATCTCTTCGAGCAGGGTCAGCGTCAGTTCGCTCTCCACGCCCTCGGCGACCACGGCCAGCCCGAAGTGCCGGGACAGGTCCACCACGGCCCGCACGATCGCCAGATCACCAGGGTCGGTCGCCATCCCCTGCACGAACGTCTTGTCGATCTTCACCTCGTCGACCGGCAGCCGGCGCAACTGCGACAGCGACGAGTACCCGGTACCGAAGTCGTCCACCGCCAGCCGGATCCCCAGCTCGTGCAGCCGCCGCAGGCTCGGCATCGGCCGCTCGTTCTCGCTGGTCACCCCGGCCTCGCTGATCTCCAGGGTGAGCTGGTCCGCCGGTACCCCGTACTCCTCCAGCAGCTGCGCCACCCGGTTCGGGAACTCGGGGTCCACCAGCGTCCGCGACGACAGGTTCACCGCGACGTTGAGCGGCCGGCCCGCGTCGGCCCACTGCCGGCACCGCCGCAGGCCCTCCATGAGCACGGTCTCGGTCAGCCGGCCGAGCTGGCCGGTGTGCTCGGCCACCGCGACGAAGTCCTCCGGCGACACCGTGCCGTGGGCGCTGTGCTCCCAACGGGCCAGGCATTCGACGCCGACCAGCTGCCGGCTGCCCAGCGTCACCTTGGGCTGGAAGACGACGTCGACCTCGCCGTTCTCCAGCGCCCGGCGCAGGTCGCCGGCCAATCCCAGCCGCCGCGCCGAACGCGACTCCAGCCCGAGGTTGAAGACCTGCACCGCCGAGGACATCGACTTGGCCGCCTGGTTGGCCACATCGGCCCGCTGCAGCAGCGCGGCCGGTTCCGATCCGTGATCCGGGTGTACCGCGATCCCCACGGCGGTGTCGACGTCCAGCGTCAGCGAACCGAGCTCCATCGGATCCTGCAGCGACCGGCGCAGCTCCGTCGCGAGTTCGACGGCTTCCTCGGTACCGGCCATCCGCAGCGTCATCGCGAACTCGTCGCCACCGACCCGGGCGATGAGCGCTGCGGGCGGCGCGAGGCTACGCAGGCGTCGGGCCACCTCGGCGAGCAGCTTGTCGCCGGCGGCGTGCCCGAGCGACTCGTTGACGTCCCGCAGCCCGGACACGTCGAACTGGACGACGGCGACGACCTCGCCCGGCGCCCGTACCTTGACCGCCTCTTCGAGGGAGGCAAGCATCCGCCGCCGGTTGGGCAGGCCGGTGAGCGCATCGTGCTGCGCATCGAATCGCAACCTGTCGACGAGCCGGGAGTTCTCCACCGCGACGGCAGCATGCGCCGCAACAGTCTCCAGCAGCCGCACATCGTCGACCCCAAACGTCGCCCGATCGCCAAGCCGGCCGGCAACCTCGAGCGTTCCGATTACGGCGGAGCCTGAGCGCATAGGGACCACAATTGCGTCCTTGACTTGCGTTTCCGCTAATTTGACGCGCAAGTCGTCCGTCCCAAGCCGAGGCCCGACTGCGACGGTCCCCGCAGTTGCGACCGCATGCTGCCGGAGCGCACCAGGGGTTGCCGAGATGTCGATCAATCCGGTGTCGTCGACGCGCGCAGAGAGCAACGTCTCCGGATAGCGCCCCTGCACAGGCAGCCACAGCGTCGCCGATTCCGCCTGCAACAACTCCCTGACGCGGCCGAGGAGCACATCCGCCAACGTGCCGTCACTACGGGTCTCCGTGATGGCCTTCGTGAGCTCGTAGATCTCTGTCAGCGACTTGTGCTGGCGTAGAAACTGTGCGTACGTTCGATACACCAGGACGACGGCAGCCGCTATCACGGCGATCAACAACACGGCCCAAGGGCTGCGCCGCACAGCCAGCAACAGGACGAGGCCGATCGTCGTATTCGTGCCGCCGACGACCAGACTGGGTGTCGCCGTCCGCAGTACACGTCGCGTAGACATGCCGCCTTGAATCAGCGCAATTACGCCGATGACGGCCGCGACCGTTGAGACGACGGCCGCGCCAACCGCGCAATAGACGACGACCCAGCTAGAAGGCCGTGTGTCGACCAGTGGACCGAATGCGAAGACTATCAATACGGCGGCGGCGTTGGCCGCCACGATATTGGCAAGGTTGAAGGCGAGCCGGACGGTGGTGGTACGCCGCTGCAGCTGAATCGCCGATAGAGCGACTATTCGGACGATCAGGACTGAGAGAGGGGCGAGATAGAACAGCGCGAAGACGAGCGGTATCTCGGTCAGAGTGATGCTCAGTCCATGCCGCCGAATCTCGACACTGAGATCCGTCGCCTCGGCCGCCACAAACAGAGCCAGGAAGAGCAGCGTAAGAGGGAACGGCGAGAGTACGTGGCGTGTTCCGCTAAGTGTCGGCACGACAAGGACGACAGCCAGCGCTGCCAGCGGTGCAGTGATCAGCCACGCAACGCTCTCACGTCGCCCGACGGTCCGAGGACGAGTCACTTCAGCTGCCGCGTCACCGCGGGATCATTGCCAGATGGTCTCGGCGGGGGCGCTGACGCCGGCCGGGTTTTGGATGACCTTGCCCACGGACGACGTGCCGGGGCCGGTCACGGTGTCGGCGTGGGCGATCCCGCCGGCGGTGATGATGAGAGCAACCCCGAGCGACGCGGCCGCGAGGACTCGCAGCGCGTAGCGGCGCAGTCTGCCTCGGTTCATCGGAGACTCCTGTTTTGCGTAAGCGGCCCTAACAAATGACTGGGGTTACCGACGATCGTGCCATACCCGGGGGTCAGCGCAAAACATGAGAGGTCACGGCGGTCCACATGGCCGCCATTTGCCAACCGGAAGGGACCGGATCCTTCCTGCCACCTCGTGCGAATGCGGACCGTTGGTCCAGGTCGACATCCTCCAAACGGACAGTACATCAGACCCGACCGGACGACAGCCCCTGGGGGGAGGCCCAGCGGAACCGGTTTCCCGCCCGGTCGATGCGCCATGATCACCCGTACCGTGCCATTGTTTTCGTGTGGACGACAAGGCCGGTGGCGCGCAGGAGCGCTCGGGGCTCGACTGGGCGGCCCGGGTACAGCGCCTGGAGGCCGAGGTCGACGGGCTGCGCCGGGCGATGCGCAGCCGGGCGGTCATCGAGCAGGCCAAGGGGTTCCTGTCCGCCGCGCTGAACTGCGGCCTGGACGAGGCGTTCGGGCACCTGGCCCGGCTGTCCCAGCACGAGAACCTGCGGGTGGCGGAGGTGGCGGCGCGGATCATCGGGTCGGGGGTGCCCGGTACCGCCGAAGAGCCGGACCAGCCGACCCCGGTCGACGCGCGGCTGTTCGATCCGCTGACGTACCTGCATGGCGGCCCGATCGGTACCGAAGATGAAGAACCGCCGGAGTCGGTCGATCTGCCGGTACTGCCGGCGGAGACGCGGGTGCGGCTGCAGGCCGCGGCCGCCGCGGTCCAGTCGGCCGCGACGCTGACCGAGCTCGCCGACCGGCTGCTCGACGAGGGTACCGGCTGGCTCGGCGCCGAAGCCGTGATGATCTGGACGTCCGAGCCCGACGGCGCGCTGCGGCTGGCGACGTGTGCCGGGCTCGCGCCGCAGGTCGCCAGCGACTGGCAGCGGATACCCTCGCGGGTCCGGGCGCCGGTACGCGACGCGATCTCGAAGGACGAGCCGGTATGGCTCGACGGGCGGCGACGGTACGACTACACGATCATGCGGGAGGGGTCGGCCGCGGCGAGCCTTCCGCTGCGCTACGGCGGCCGGCCGTTCGCCGGGCTCGTCGTCCTGTGGGAGGGACACCACACGTACCCGGACACCGAGCGCCGGTACCTCACCGGGCTCGCCGCGCTGGCCGGACGGCGGTTCCGCAAGCTGGCCCGGTCGGCGGACGTCGGTACGCCACCGGGGCACTGGCTGCAGGGGATGCTGGACGCGCTGCCGGTCGCCACGCTGTTACTCGCGCCGCTGCGGGACCAGGGCACGATCATCGACTTCGTCATCGACTATGCCAGCCCGCTCGCCGGGGAACCGGAGCAGCAGGTACCGCCGCAGCTGACCGGGCGCCGGTTGCTGGACGTGCGCCCACAGCTGGCCAACACCGGGGTCTTCGAGGCGTACCGGCAGGTCGCGCTCGCCGGCGGTACCTGGCGGCGGTCCGCGCAGGCGGAGACGGTACTCGTCGACGGCACCCCGGAGCAGCGGATCATCAGCCGGTCGGCGGTGCGGCTCGGCGAAGGGCTGCTGGTCTCCTGGCGGATCCACGACGCCGAGGCGCAGCTGACCCGGGTCGGCCGGGTGGAGGACCTGGCCAGCGTCGGGTACCTGGAATGGGATCTGCTGTCGGACAGCCTGTACTGGTCTCCCGGTACCTATAAAATCTTCGACCGCAGCCCGCAGCGTGGCCCGGTGACCCTCGACCACCTGCCGGAGCACGTCGTACCCGAGGACCTGCCGGCCCTGCAGAGCAACCTGCGCCAGGTGCTGGAGGAGCACCAGCCGGCCGAGCTGGTGCTGCGGTTGCGGGTCGGCGGCGGGGAGCGGTTGGTCCGGGCGGTTTTCCGGCCGGTACCCGACGAGCACGGCGACCTCGTCGGCCTCTACGGCGTCGTGCAGGACCTCAGCGAGCTGCAACGGCGCAGCGAGGCGCAGCGCCGCAGCGAGCACGCCGCGAAGATCCGCCGGGTGCACGGCGCCGTTTCACCGAGGCGGGACTGGTGACCGGCTTACCGATCCCGAACCCGCCGGCAGACCGTATCGTGCAGGGTATGGATCGACATTCGTTGGCATTCCGGGCGAACCGCGAGGCCGATGAGGCGTCCCTCGCCGTTGCCGGCGAGATCGACATGTTCACCGCGGAGAGCCTGTACCAGCAGGCCCGGCGCCTGGTCGACACCTCGGTGTCCCGGCTGGTCCTCGACCTGGGCGAGGTGACGTTCTGCGACTCGCTCGGGGTGGCCGCGCTGGTGCGCATCTACAAGTACGGAGCGGCGGTGGACTGCCGGCTGCGGCTGACCAATCTGCGCCAGCACGTCGCGCACATCCTGCAGATCAGCGGACTTGACCAGGTGTTCGAGGTGGAACTGGCCTGAGGCCGAGGTACCGCGCCAGCAGCAGTTTCAACTCCGCCGGTACCGCTGGGTCGCCGTCCGGGTCGTGGTGACACGAGCCGTTGACCTTCGAAGACCCGGGCACCGCGGATCGCGAACGAGTTCGGCGGGGCGGTCGGGCGGCCCGGGGTGGTGCAGCCGGCGGCGACCGCGGCGGCCGCGCCGGCAACGAGTACCGTCCGACGGCGTATCGGCGTGTTTTCGCTGGTAGATCCTGTTTCTGCCGGGCACTGCATGATAGTCGGCTTTCCTATTGCCGGTTCGGCTCGGAAGGGATACCTGCCGGGTCAGGGTGCTTGACCTTGGGGTACCCGCGCACCTACCTTGCAACTCCTCGCCTGATCCACGATGGAGCAGGCTCAGCGGAGGGCTCTCGGAGGAGCATCGTGAACTGGTACTTGGCGGTGCTGAAGAACTACGCCGGTTTCACCGGTCGCGCTCGGCGCACGGAATACTGGATGTTTGCACTGTTCAACTTCGTGATCACCATTGTTCTGGAGATCATCGGAGTGCTGATCCACACGCAGATCATCACTTACCTGTACACCCTGGCGGTACTCATCCCGTCGCTGGCGGTAGGGGCACGCCGCCTACACGACACGGGGCGCTCGGGATGGTGGCTGCTGATCGGGCTGATCCCGATCGTGGGCACGATCATCCTGATCGTCTTCTTCGCCACGGAAGGGCAGCCGGGCAACAACCAGCACGGGCCGAACCCCAAGCTGGCGCCGCAGCCGGCCTGAGGCACTGACGCAGGCGGCCC
>Ga0066710_100001984_pt1 | contig 16029 bp, 10 predicted proteins | sample GraSoiAngelo_159_FD_79666 | JGI IMG/M metagenome (GOLD analysis project Ga0066710, IMG submission 79666) | Grasslands soil microbial communities from the Angelo Coastal Reserve, California, USA - 14_1009_16_40cm | ecosystem: Environmental > Terrestrial > Soil > Grasslands | place: USA...
CCGGGCGCCGCAGGCGGAGCGTCTCCTTTGCCGCGAGCGACGGATTCACTCCGTCGCGAGCAGTTCGATGATGCCAAGCGCGGAGCCGAAGGCGCCCGCATTCGGGTTGACGGAGGAGCCGGGGGTGTCCAAGCTGGCCAGCGTCCGCTTCAGCTGACCAAGGCGCGCGAGTCGCCCTGGCTGTCATCGGGGCGCGAGGTCGTGCACACGCGCTCGGGCCTGATCGACTGCCGAACATGACGGATGCAGTCGATATCGGCATTCATCAACGACTCGCGCGCTCAGCACGACGCTCGCGCCCTCCGTTGCTTCAGCCACTCGAGGGGCGCCGTTGCCGGGACCTTCCTGTCTCTGTTTTGTCACCCTCCCCGACTATCCTTCGTGAGATACAATGATCTTGCCGGGCGTCGGCGGCGCATGAGCGGCTCCGACGCAGCGGCGGAGGGAGGGGTCGGTGGCGTACGTGGTCTTCGCGGAGAACCAGCTTCGGGCGCGAGACCGGCTCCTGGCCCTGCAGTTCGAGGAGGAGATCGGCGCCTCGGCCAACTGGCTCGAGGACACGCTGGGCTGCCGGATCCAGCTCAACGAGAGCGCTCTCTCCGAGGACGAGGTCGTGAGCGTCGAGCTGTACCAGCCCGGCTGGGTGACGCGGGTCGGCTTGCCGCTCGCGGCCAGCCGGAGCGACATCCGGCGCCGGGCCGAGGCGGCCCTGCACAGTCGTCGGGCGAGGTAATCAGAACCGTCCCAGGCAGGTCAGCTTCACCGCCAGGTCGCGTCCGGTCACCCGGCGCGGCACGCCGTCGCGCCGCTCATCGTTGAGGACGACGAACAGATCGCTGCCCGGATGGTGGATGAAGTTCAGCCGGAGGTTCGTGACGAGCCGGCCGTCCAGGCTGTTTCGCTGCACCAGCGCGGAGGCGACCAGCCGGCTGGAGAAGGCGTAGACCCCGCGCGCGGAGGCGACGTCGGCGACGAACGAGCCCCGGGGCAGCTCGACGCGGTGACGGGTGAAGCCCATCGTCAGGGCCAGGTGGGAGTCGCGAGCCAGGCGGGCGCTGGCGCCCAGCGTGGCCAGGCGGCCGCCATAGGTCTCGACCACCTCCGCCTCTCCGGTCAGCATGATGGGACGGTTAGTGCTGGAGCTGGCCGAGACGGACCATTCGCGGACACGGTAGTCGCCCGCCGGCACCGGCAGCCGGCCGGCGAGGCTGAACGGCTCGTCGAGCCGCGTGCGGCCTTGAAAGTAGTAGGCGCTCATGCTGTCGCCGCTGTCCATCTCCAGGTTGACGATCGGTCCCCCGCCGACGTCCTGCTTCTCCCCGCTCGTGCGCGCGATGTGCTGACCCTCCGCGAAGAAGTCGATCCGGCGGATCCCCAGGGAGGACGGCCGCACGGTGTAACGGCCGAACGCGTCGGTGCGCCGGATGTCGGTGCGGGTCACGAAGCCGGCCCGGGGATCCGCTTCCGGCCCGACCACCAGGTGCTGGGCCACGAGCCCGAAGCGGCCGGAGGTGTAGTCGGCGCTGACCCGCCACGCTCCGCCGTCTCCTCCCGGCCCCCGGGTCCACGTGCGGGCGGCGAAGGCCTGCACGTTGAGGGCTTCGGTGGGCCAGAACGAGGCATCGACGCCCCCGGCGGTGTTGCCCCCCGCGGTGTCCCGACGGTCGACGACCATGGCGCCGAGATAGCCGTTCCGGCGGATGTCGCGCTTCACGCGCAGCACGCCGTAGTTCGCCGACCCTTCGGCCGGTCCCGCGCCGGTGAACATGTCGAGGAAGCCCACCGTCTGCCGCCCGGCCCGGCCGGAGAGACGCACGCCGCCCCGCACCGGGATGGGACTGTGGTCGTCCTGCGCGATCCCGATGCGCCGGGAGAAGAACAGGAGGAAGGGCGGCGTCTCGTCGAACCCCCGCCAGCCGAAGTCGAAGATGCCCGCGTTCTCCAGGAAGAACTCGCGCTTCTCGGGGAAGAAGAGATCGAAGCGGGTCAGGTTCACCTGCTCGTCGTCCGCTTCCACCTGGGCGAAGTCGGGATGGATCGTGCCGTCGAGCACGACGCCCGGGGTCACCTCCCACTTGGCATCCAGCCCCATGTCCATGTCCCGGGCCGTGTCGAGCGCGCCCCCCGCGGCGGGCCGTTGCGAGATGCCGGCCAGGCCATAGGGCTTCACCTCCACGTTCCGCCGGGAGCGCGGAAGGTCGGTCAGCCCGTCCAGGCGTCCGGCCTGGCTCACGCGGTGGAATCCCCCTCCGGTGCGAGACCATGCCGTCCACAGCGCTTCTTCGTTCTTGCGGCGGATCATCCGCCAGACGTTGAAGCCCCAGCCGTCCGGCCCCGGGAAGGACGGGTAGCGCAGGGAACGGAAAGGGATGGCCAGCTCGGCCGACCAGCCTTCCGGCCCCCGCTGCGCCCGCACCGTCCACACCGTGCGCCAGTCGGCGTTGAAGGCGCCCGACTCGTCGGTGATGAGGGCCTCGAACTCGGCGCCGTTGGGGTTGGTGGCGAAGACGACCGCGTTGCGCCGGTCGCGGAACGGGTCGAGCAGGACCGCCACCGCGTCGTCGCCCGAGAACTCGAAGCTGCCGTCGTAGCCGCCCGGCTCCAGCAGCTTGTCGCGCTGCCGGATCCGGCTCACGATCCGGCCGGGCTCAGAGTCCCGGGCCAGGATACCTATGTAGAGGTTCCGCGCGTCGAAGAGCACCCGCACCTCGGTCTGCTCGGTGGCCGGCTCGCCCTCTCGAGGCTCGCGCTGGCGCAGGTCCGAGAGGGGGGCGGCCTGGGCCCAGGCCGGCTCGTCCAGACGGCCGTCGATCCGCAGCTCGCCCACCAGCCGGGAGGCCTTCACCGAGGGTTCGTCGGGAGGGGACGCTGCGGCGAGAAGGAAGAGAAGAACGGCGCTCAGCACGGCGCGCGATTGCGCCGATTCCGGACGGCCATCCGGCGCAGGCGGGAGAGGCCCAGGCGGCCGAGGACGTGCCGCAGCTCCTTTCGGCACACGTCGAAGACGGTCAGGGGACCGCCCCGGGTCGCGCCGCAACACGGCTGTCCGTCACGATAGTCCTCGTCGTCCAGCATCAGCGCCCCGTGATCGATCGTGATCGGGAAGGCGGTACAGAAGTACGGCTTGAGCTGGAGGCCGTTGCCCGCGGCCAGCGAGGCCTTCTGGAGGACGCAGCGGCGGGCGCCATCGAGGAAGACGCATCGGCCACCGCGCACACGCGTGTGCGCCGCGCGGCCGGAAGGGAAGTCGGCGTCGGCCACGACCCGCCGGCTGAACCAGTGCCGCGGATCGCGGGGTTGACCGGGATCCATGACCCGCTGGACGAGCTCGGCGTGGGCGACGACGCGGTCGCGCTCGGCGGTATCGAGCCACACCCCGCCCCGGCAGCAGGCGGCCGCGCATCGCCGCGTGTCGCAGCCGGCGGCGAAGCGGACCTCGAAGAGCGAGGGATCGACGCGCAGCCGGCCGATCTTCACACGGAGACTTCCGCGCCCCGGCCGCCGCGCTGCCGGGCGAGCGGATCCCGGGTCGCGAAGGCGACGTCGACGATGCGGGCGACCAGCTCCCGGTAGCTCCAGCCGGCCGCCGCCGCCTGCCGGGCCAGCCCGGCGCTCGGGGAGAGGTCGGGGTTCGGGTTGACGTCGATCACGTAGAGGCGGCCGCGCGCGTCCATGCGCACGTCGACCCGGCCGTAGCCGGCGCCTTCCACCGCCGCCCAGACGCGGCGGCCCAGCCGCGTGAGCCGCGCGGAGAGGCGGCCCTCGCCGGGACCCAGCAGGCGGGGAGGCGTCCCCCGGTCGTAGACGCTGCCCGTCTCCCATTTCGCGGCGTAGGTCAGGATGCGAGGCATCCCGTCGGGCAGGGCCCAGTCGATCTCGGCGTGGGGCAGCACCTCATCCCCCACCAGGGCCACGTTCAGCTCCCGCCCGTCCACGAACCTCTGCACGAGCAGGCGCTCCCAGCTTCGGTGGCCGCGCTGCCGAGCCGCTTCCAGCCCGGCCGCGTCGCGCACGACGGACTCGGCGTCGACGCCGAGGGAGGCGTCCTCGGCCACCGGCTTCACGATCGCGGGATAGCCGCGCCATTCCATCGGCTGGCCGGCCCGCGCCACGGCCCAGTCGGGCACGGGCACGCGGTGGGCGCGAAGGTGGGCGTTGACGAGGTCCTTCCGCAGGCAGAGGGCGAGGGTGAACGATCGCGCGCCGGTCAGGGGCAGGCCCAGCAGCTCCGCCGCCGCGGCCGGCAGGGGCTCCTGGGCGGCCTGCTCTCCCAGCCCTTCGCAGAGGTTGAAGACGAGGCAGAAGTCGCCGTCCTGCAGGGCCCGGAGCCACGACGCCGGATCGCCCGCGTACTCCAGGACCACGGCCTCGAAGCCCAGGGAGACGAGGGCCGCCCTCACGTCGCCGAGCGAGCTGGCCACCGCGGACTCGTAGCGCGCCGCCGTCTCGGCCACGGCGTCGGCGATGACGGCGACCCGCCCGCGGCGGGCGCCGCTAGACGGCGAGGCCATGGCGGGCCGCTGCGGCCCGCAGCACGCTCAGGATCATCTCCGCGTAGTCGATGCCCGCAGCCCGGGCCGCCTTGGGCAGGCAGGAGTTCATGGCCGGGTCGGGATGGATGCCGGGCAGCGGGTTGACCTCCAGCACGTGGGGTATGCCTCGCTCGTCGCACCGCAGGTCGACCCGCGCCCAGTCGCGGCAGCGCAGCACGCGGTAGGCGGCCAGGGCCGTCCGCTCGATCTCGGCCGCCAGGGCGCCGTCGACGGGCGCCGGACAGCGGAAGATGTCGAGCGGCCGGTCCGGGGTGTCCCAGATCCACTTGGCCTCGTACGAGTAGATCGGCAAGGCGTCCGCGGGCAGCGCGGCGAAGTTGATCTCGATGATCGGGAGCACGCGGGCCGCCGCGCCGTTGCCCAGGATCCCGCACGTGAACTCCCGTCCCCCCAGGTATCCCTCCACGAGCGCGGGCTGCCGGTACCGGGCGACCACGCCGGCGATGGCCCGCCCGACCTCGGCCCGGGAGCGGCAGTAGGAGGCCCGGGTGATGCCCATGCTCGACCCCTCGTGGAGCGGCTTCACGATCGCCGGCCACGCGGCGAAGCCGTCCAGCTCCTCCGGCCCCGCCACCACGGTGAAGGGCGCGGTCGGGATGGCGTGATGGGCGAGGATCTCCTTGGTCCGCCCCTTGTCGAGGCAGAGGGCGAGGGCCATGGGATCGCTGCCGGTGTACGGCAGCGACCAGAACTCGCAGATCGCCGGCACGTGGGCCTCGCGGTTGGGCCCCGAGAGCCCTTCGGCGATGTTGAAGACGATGTCCGGGCGGGTCTCCCGCAGGCGGAAGGGCAGCTCGTCGCCGGCTTCCAACCGGATCACCTCGCCGGCGCGCGCGAGCGCGCCCTCGACTCCGGCGACGGTCTCCTCGTCTTCCCACTCGGCGTAGCGGTCGTCGACCGCCGCCACCCCGCCCGGCTTCACGTTGAACGTGAATCCGATGCGCACTCTAGCGCGCGATCATAGAGGCGGAGGGCCGGGAAGGGAAGCGGATTCGTCACACAGGGCGGCCAGCCGCGCCTGGGCCGCTCCCTCGAAGACCTTCCGCAGCCCGGGCGCCTCGTCCAGCAGGTCGTGGAACTCGCTCCGGTCGAGCACCAGCAGCATGCAGGGGGTGAGGGCCCGCACGGTCGCCGTGCGCCGCACCTCCTCCAGAAGCGCGATCTCGCCGAAGAAGTCGCCGTCTTCGAGCACGCTCACGTACAGCTCGGCGCCCCCCCGGCCGCGGCGGGACACCCCGACGCGCCCGCGCACGATCACGTAGAACGTCTCCCCCCGCTCGTCCTCCTCGAACAGCGTCCGCCCGACCGGCACCTCCATGGTCGTGAAGCGGGAAGCGAGCCGGGCGAGCAGGTCCGCGCGCAGGCTGGAGAACAGCGGTATCGCGGCCAGGCGCCGCGGCTCGATGGCCGCCCGCCGTCCGTCCGGGCTGACCACGAAGCCGCTCTGCTGGTCCCAGAGGCGCGCGTAGACCCCTCTCCGCGCGAGCAGGCCCTCATGGCTGCCCTGCTCGGCCACGCGGCCCCGGGCCATCACGACGATGAGGTCGGCGTCCCTGACCGTGGCCAGCCGGTGGGTGACGCAGACCAGGGTGTGCCGGCCGTGGAGCTGCTTCAGGGTCGCGACGATGCCCGCCTCCGTCTCCGCGTCGAGGGCGGAGGTGGCCTCGTCGAGCACCAGGAGGGCGGGATGGCGCACCAGGGCCCGGGCGAGAGCGATGCGCTGCCGCTGACCGCCGGAGAGTCGCCCGCCGCCTTCTCCGGCCGGCGAGCGGTAGCCCAGGGGAAGCGAGGCGACGAACTCGTGGATCTCGGCCGCCCTGGCGGCGGCCTCCACTTCCCCGTCGCTCGCCTCGGGGCGGCCGAGGCGGATGTTCTCCCCGATCGTCGCGTCGAAGAGGAAGCTTTCCTGGAACACGGCCCCGATCTGGAGGCTGAGGGAAGCCAGGGTGGCCTGGGCGAGGTCGTGCCCGTCGAAGGTCACGACGCCCCGGGTGGGGTCGTGGAAGCGCAGCATCAGGGCGAGCAGCGTGCTCTTGCCCGATCCGCTCTGGCCCACGATGGCCACGGTCCGGCGGGCGGCCAGCACGAGGGTGACATCCTCCAGCACCGTCCCCCCGCGGGGGAACGCGAAGTCCACCGAGGAGAACCGGATCTCCCGGGCGAGCGGCGGCAATGCCGCCGCGTCCGGCCGCTCGGCAACGTCCGGCCGCTGGTCCAGCAGCGACTGCACCCGGCGCAGCCCCGCCGCCGCCCGCTGGAACGGTTCGACCATCCCCGAGAGCTGCTGGACGGCCGAGATCATGAACCACAGCAGCTCGAAGATCGCGATGACCGATCCGACCGTGAGGGCGCCCCGCAGGGACAGCAGGGTGGCCGAGCCCATGGCGAAGGCGAGCAGGGCGTAGCCGCTCGCGGTCATGGACGCCGCCAGCAGTCCGCTCTGGAGGCCGGCCCGGCCGGTCGCGCGGGCCAGCGCGTCGAGATCGCCCGCGAAGCGCGACCGCATCAGGCCCTGGAGGCCGAACGCCCGCACCACGAGCTGGCCGGCGAGGTTCTCGTGCATCGAGGCCAGCATGCGGGCGGCCGCCTGCTGTCGTTCGTCGCTGGCGGCGGCCGCCGCCGGGGCCAATCGCCGGGGCAGGAGCGGCATCGCGGGCAGCAGGGCCAGGAGCACCGCGCCCAGCCGCCACTCGATGGCCATGAGCAGGGCCGCGCCCACGAGCACGGTCAGGACGCAGTAGATGGCCTGGGGCACCTCGTCGGCGAGGGCGCGCTCGATCCCCTCGAGGTCGGTGCTGAACCGGGCCAGGAGGTCCCCGGCCCGCGACCTCGCGTAGAAGCCTACCGACAGGCGTTGGAGATGGGTGAAGATCCGCAGCCGCAGGCCGCTCATCACGCTCGCCACGACGCGCGCGACCAGGTAATGGTTGGCGAGGTCGCCCAGCCCATGGAGCAGGAGGAGTCCCACCATCGCTCCGATCAGGAGGGCGGCCAGGCGCGCGTCGCCGGGCACGATGGCGTCGTCGAGGAGAGCCCTCAGGAGCAGCGGCTGGAGCGTGATGAAGGCCGTCGCCGGCGCCTGGGAGAGGACGATGAAGAGGGCCTGCCGCCAGTACGGCCGGAGGTGGCGGGCGGCCGCCCGGAGGAAGTCCAGCATGGCGGAGGATCTTACGCCTTCCGCCGGGCTATCCACTCGTCGACCCGCGCCTCGAGCACGTCGAGGGGAAGCGCCCCGCGGCCCAGGACCTCGTCGTGGAAGAACCGCCGGTCGAAGCCCGAGCCGAGAGCCGCCGTGGCCCGGGACCGCAGCTGCTTGATCTTCAGCTCGCCGATCTTGTACGCGAGGGCCTGCGCGGGCCAGACGATGTAGCGGTCGATCTCGACCACGATGTCGTGCGAGGCCTTGCCCGCATTCTCCTCGAAGTAGGCGATGGCCTTCTCCCGCGGCCAGCCGAAGGCGTGCATGCCCGTGTCGAGCACGAGCCGGATGGCCCGCCACACCTCGTAGGTGAGCTGGCCGAAGCGTGAATAGGGATCCTGGTAGAAGCCCATCTCCGAGCCCAGGCTCTCGGCGTAGAGTCCCCAGCCCTCGATGAAGGCGGTATAGAAGGCGTGCTTGCGGAACTCCGGCACGTCCGGCAGCTCCTGGGCGCGGGCGAGCTGCAGGTGGTGGCCGGGCACCGCCTCGTGGAGCGCGAGCGCTTCCATCTCCCACTTCGGCCGCGCCTTCAGGTCGTAGGTGTTGGCGAAGAAGTAGCCGGGGCGGCCGGCGGCGGGCGAGCCGGGCTCGTAGTACGCGGTCGTCTGCGACTTCTCGGCGTAGGCCGGCACGGGAAGCACGCCGTACGGGAGCCGCGGGAGGGTGGCGAAGAGCCGGACCAGCTCCGGGTCGGCCCGCTTGCAGATGTCACGGTACGCGGTGAGCAGCTCCTCGGCCCGCTCGAAGAAGAATCGGGGGTCGCTGCGCAGGAAGTCCATGAACTCCGGGAAGCTGCCCCCGAAGCCGCTCTCGCGCATGACGGCGTCCATCCGGTCGCGGATCCGCCGGACCTCCTCGAGCCCGATGTCGTGGATCTCGCGAGGCGTGAGGCGGGTGGTGGTCGACTGGCGGACGTTGAAGGCATACCACGCCTCGCCGTCGGGCAGGTCGGAGAGGGCGATCGTCTCGCGGGTGCGCGGCAGGTACGTCTCGACGAAGAAGCGGTGCAGCCGGAGGAAGGCCGGGGACACGTCGGCCTCGTACACCGCGTCGGCCTCCCGCCGCAGCCGCTCGCGCTCGGCCTCGGCCACCGTCTCCGGGAAGCGGGCGAAGGGGCGCAGGAGAGGGCTGGCCGCGGGGTGCTCCACTACCTGGTTGAGGATCTGCTGGGGCACGTCGCGGAGGGTGACGCGCGGCGGGGTGATGCCCGTCTCCAGCCCCTTCTCCATGAGGGCGATCGTCTGCTCCACGAGGCGCGGCACGCCGCGCAAGCGCTCCACGACGTCTTCGTAATCGGCGGCGCGGGCGACGGGCATCATGACGATCGTCTGGGCCACGTTCTGCTGCGCGCCCTGCATCTGGTTGACCGGCAGGTACTCGCCCTTGAAGCGCCGCCCTTCGAGGCTCTCCTCGACCGCCCGCCGGAAGAGGTCGAAATGGAGCTGGTCCTCCGTCCCGAGGGCTCCGCGGTCGATCGTCGCCAGCACCCGGGCCGGGACCTCCATCTCGCGGTTGCGCCGCTCGATCGCCTCCAGCGAGATGTCGCTCCAGCGGTGGTTCTGTCCGGGCCAGCCCGCGTAGGTGGCGAACTCCGGGTACTCCTCCATGGCGTATCGCCAGCAGAGGTCGAAGAGCCGGTGCAGGCGTTCGGCCTCCGCCGCCGACCCGCGGCCGGCGATGATTTCCTCGGCGCGCTTTTCGTAATCCTTCATCCCCTCACCCTACCCTCTCCCCCAGGAGAGAGGGTTTCATGGCAACACCCTCTCCCAGGGCAGAGGGGTTCATGGCAACTCCCAGGACAGACGCAGGACGATGTCGGTCGCCGCCAGCAGCGCGCCCAGGAGGAGCGCGGTGGAAGCCGACGGCTGGCCGTCGGGAGATCCCGCGGCCGGCCGCGAGACGACGCACGCCACGAGCAGGACCGGCATGAGCGGGATCAGGATCCGTCCCATCTCGCCGCGGACGAGGCCGGAGGCCCCGAGGAGGAGGACGCCCCCCGCGGCGGCCCGGCGGAAGGCGCGGAGCCCTCCCGCCCGCGGCCTGCCCAGGCCGAAGAGAACGACGGGCACGCCGAGGAAGAGCACGAGGTCGACGACGTCGAAGAGGAGCCAGAGCCGGTAGCTGCGGCGGGCGGTGAACTGCTCGCGGTGGATGGCGAGGGCCGTCCTCGCCGACGCCAGCGGGTGATGTCCGAAGGCGGCCGGCAGGAGGAAGCATGCGACCGCCACCGCCAGCGCGATCGCTCCGAACACCGCGACTCGCCGCCGCCCCGCGGAGGTGCCCAGCGAGGGGGCGGCCACGGCCGCGGCGCCCAACCCGACGAGCAGCGGCGCGCCGTAGGAGAAGAACGCGGCGAGGCCGGTCAGGACCCCGGCCGTGACCGCTCCGGCCACCAGAGCGAGCCCCTCATCTGACAAAGCCAAGGCCGCTGCCATCGCGGCCCCCGCCGCCGGCAGCGCCAGCGCCTGATCCAGCTCGGGGACCATCAGGCAGAGCCCGGGAACGAGCGTCCACAGGAGACCGGCCCGGAGCGACGATGCCGGCGCGGCGCCCAGCGCGCGCGCGAGGCCAGCCACCGGGAAACAAGCGGCGGCTCCGAGGAGACCGAAGAGAGCGGCCCCGGCGACGGCGGCCGCGGGCGCCGGGCCGCCGAGCAGGCCGGCCAGCGCCGGGGCGCGGGCGGCCAGGCGCAGCAGGCCGGCGTAATACAGCACCGGGCCGGGCGGGTGGGTCGCCGCGTGCAGGGCGCCGTGCCGGAAGCCCGGCAGCAGCTCGTGATGGCGGGACAGGAACTCCCGGGCGTCCTCCACTCCCGCCGCGACCTTGAAGTACGACGTGAACGAGCCGCTGCCGGCCCGCCGCGTCAGCTCGCCCGCGATGCCTCCCGGCTCGAGGCCCAGAAGCGCGAGCTGCATGCCCCAGCCGAGCAGTGCCGCCGCGAGCAGGAACCCGGCCTCTTTTCCGCGGCCGGCGCCCGCCGGAAAGGCCAGGACAGCCAGGCCGAGGATCCCGCCCACCAGGACCACGACCGGGACGAGCGGCCGGGCGTGGACCGGCTTCGGCGCATAGCCCCACTGCCATTCGGGCGGATAGGGCGCCGGGCCGCGAAGGCCCGGCCAGACGTCCCGCCGCGCCGCCACCAGCACGAGCAGCGTCGCCGCGGCCAGCAGCGCGGACCGGGCCCGCGTCACTAGAGATGGAGGATCGCCTTCGCGATCGAGAAGTAGATGACGAGCCCGGTGGCGTCGACCAGGGTGGCGATGAGCGGCGCCGACAGCACGGCCGGGTCCACGCCGAAGCGCTCGGCGGCGATGGGGATCAGGGAGCCCACCGTGGTCGACCAGGAGCAGATGACCAGGACGGTGATGGCGACCGTGACCGCCAGCGGCATGTGGGCCCCCCACAGTAGCGCCCGGCCGAAGGCGACCGCGCCCACCAGCAGCCCGATGAGGACGCCGGTGGAGGCCTCCCGGGCGAGCACCCGCCATGCGTCGCGCAGCCCGATCTCCCCGAGGGCGATGCTGCGGATCACCGTCGTCACCGTCTGGGACCCCGCGTTGCCACCGGTTCCGATGAGGAGCGGGATGAAGAAGGAGAGCGCCACCACCGCCGCCAGCTCATTCTCGTAGAAGCGCAGCACCGTGCCGGTGAACGTCTCGGCCACGAACAGGAACAGGAGCCACCCGATGCGCTTGCGGACGACGCGGGGGATGGAGTTCTCGAAGTAGGGCTTGTCGAGGGCCCCCGGCTCCACGCCGGCCATCTTCAATATGTCTTCGGTCTCCTCCTCGCGGATGACGTCGATGACGTCGTCCACGGTCACGAAGCCCACCACGGCGCCGTCCTTCTCCAGCACCGGCACCGCGAGCAGGTTGTACTTGCTGATCTTGTTGGCCACCAGCTCCTGGTCGTCGAGCGCGCTGACGGTGACCGGCTTCTTGCGCATGACCTCGGTCACGGATTGGCCGAACTCGGCCATCACCAGGTCGCGCAGCGACACCGACCCGAGCAGCCTCCCGGTCTCGGGCTCGATCACGTAGCAGGCGTAGATGGACTCCTTCTCGCGGGCCACCGAGCGGATGTGCTTGAGGGCGTCCGCCACCGTCATCCTCGGATCGAGGCGGACGAACTCGGTCGTCATGATCCCGCCCGCCGTGTGGTCGGGGTACTGGATGAGGCGCTCGACCTCGGCCTTCACCTCGGGCTCGAGCTTGGGCAGGAGCTTCCGCCGCTCGTGCTCGCCCATCTGCTGGACGATGTCGGTGCGCTGGTCGGCGGAGAGCCCGGCCAGGACCTGGGCGGCCCGATCGGGCTCGAGCTGCTCCAGGATGGCCGCGCGCCGGCGCATGGTCGGCTGGTCGAGGACCTCGACCGCCCGCGGCGTCGGCAGCATCGTGATGACGCTGGCCGCCTCCGCGCGGTTGAGCTGGTTCAGCAGGTCGGCGATGTCGGCCGGGGGCAGGTCCGAGACGCGCTCCCCGATGCTGGTGAAGCTCTCCTCCAGCCGCAGCTGGATCCGCTCCAGCAGGTCCTTGGGTGCGGCCACGTCTCACCTCCTCAGGCGATCCCGACCTGGTCGCGGGCCCGCCGCTCGTCCCACAGCCGCTTCAGCTCGGTCAGGATCTCCTGGAACCGCGGGTCGCTCCGCAGGCGGTCGAGCTTGGAGCTGTCGGCGAACAGGGGGTAGTTCTCGTTGCCGAGCCGGATGGCCCGGCGCACCCACTCCACCGCCTCGTCGCTCATTCCTTCCATGGCGTAGAAGGAAGCCAGCCAGAAGGAGATGTCGTGGTCGGCCGCGGCCGTCTCCTTCACCCGGTCGGTGATGAGGGCGCGCGCTCCCTCGTGGTCGCCCTTGGCGCTCAGGCACCATGCCAGCACCGGCTGGACGCCGTCGAGGTGGGGATGCTGGGCGAGGACCTCCTCCATGAGGGCCTGGGCCTCCTCCACCCGCCCCTGGTTGAAGTAGCACATGGCGAGGAAGGTCTTGACGAGCGGGTGGTCGGGCTGCGCCGCGCGGGCCTGCTCCAGCTCCTCCACCGCCCGGTCGTAGAGCCGCTGGTGGGTGTGGACCCGCGCCTTGCTGTAACTGACGATCACGACGTCCTGCGGGTTCAGCTCCAGCAGCCGGTCGTAGACGGCGATGGCCTGGTCGTAGAGCCCGTCGAGGCGGTAGAGCATCCCGGCCACGAACAGCACCGCGGGATCCGTGGGGGCCTCCTTGAGCAGCGCCGCCACCGTCTCGTGGGCCCGGTCCTTGTTGCCCTGGTGCAGGTCCACGTGGACCATCTGCAGCCGGGCCTCCACCAGCCCGGGGTCCAGCTCCAGCGCGCGGCGCAGCGCGCGCTCGGCCAGGAGGAAGTACTCGGCGCCGCCGTAGCCCTGGGCGTGGTGGACGTAGCAGCGGCCGAGGGCGGCATGGGCCATGGCGAAGAGCGGGTCCTTGCCCACCGCCTCGTTGAACATCCGGATCGCCTCCTCCAGGTCGGCGTCGTCGAAGGAGCTGAGGATGTAGCGGAAGAGCAGGTCCCGCCCGCGCAGGTAGAACTCCCAGGCCTCCGCGTCCCGGGTCGGCAGGCGTTCGATCTTTTCCTGCTCCTCCGCGGTGAGCTTGAGGCGCAACCCCTCCGCGACGCGCGCGGCGAGCGTGTCCTGGATGCCGATGAGGTCCCGGGCCGCGATGTCGATCTTCTCGCTCCACAGGATCTCGCCGGTCTCGGTGGCCACCAGCTGCGCGCTCACCCGCATCCGCTCCGGCGTCTTGATGAACGTGCCGGTGAGCACGTGGCCGACCGCCAGCTCCTCCCCGACCTGCCGGGGGTCGACGTTCTGGCCCGCGTAGCGCGCGATGTAGGAGGAGGGGCGCACGACCAGCGAGCGGACGAGGGCCAGCTCGGTCACGAGGCCGTCGGCCAGCGAGAACTCGTAGAAGTCGGCCTCGGGACCGCCGGACAGGTTCCGGAAGGGGAGAACGGCGATCGTGGGCTTGGTCTCGGTGCCCCACGAAGCCGGCCGGCTCGTGCCGGCAGCGGAGGGCACGGGCTCCGCTCCGGGGGCGGGCGCGGCCGGCGGGCGGCGGCCCTTCGGCAGCGGCAGCCGGCCGAGCATGCGGGTCAGCCCGCCGGCCAGGAACCAGGTCGCGCGCGCGCGGCGGCGGCGGCGCAGCCGGGACCAGGCCTCGTCCCGCACGACGCCCGCCTCGGGAGCGATCCTCCGCATCACCGCCTTGAGGTCGTCGCGCAGCGCCGCCATCGTCTGGTAGCGCTCCCGGGGATCCTTGGCCAGGGCGCGGTCGACGATGGACTGCAGGGGGGGCGGGATGCGCGGGTTGATCTGGTCGGCGGGGCGCGGCGTGTCGTGGATGACGGCGTGGAGGACCTCGATCGGGTAGCGGCCGCGGAACGCGCGCTGCCCGGTCAGCATCTCGTACAGCACGGCGCCGAGGCTGAACACGTCGCTGCGGTGGTCCACGCGCGCGCCCCGGGCCTGCTCCGGCGAGCCGTAGCCCATGGACCCGTAGGGCACGCCGAGGTCGGTGGCCGACTCGTCGGCGCGCGCCGCGGGATCGCTCCCGTCCTCCGGCTCCAGCATCTTGGCCAGGCCGAAGTCGAGCACCTTCGCCTGCCCCCCGGCCTGCACGACGATGTTCGACGGCTTGATGTCGCGGTGGATGATCCCCCGCGAATGAGCGACCGCCAGCGCGTCGGCGATCTGGGCCGCGATCGAGACCGCGCTCCGCAGGTCGAGCGGACGGCCGGTCATGATCTGACGGAGCGTCGGCCCCTCGATGTACTGCATGACGATGTAGGCGAGCCCTTCCGCTTCGCCCACGTCGTAGATGGCGCAGATGTTGGGGTTGTCGAGGGCGGAGCACAGGCACGCCTCGCGCTCGAAGCGCCGGCGCGCGCCTTCGCTGTCGGCCAGCTCCGGGCGCAGGGTCTTGATCACGACCGGGCGGCTGAGCCGCGTGTCTTCGGCCTTGTATGTGGTGCCCTGCCCGCCGCCTCCCAGCTTCTCCAGGATCCGGTAGTGGGCGAGAAGGCTGCCGGGTTCCAGGGCGGCCATGGTCGGGCTCTAGCGGGGCTCCATCACGACCGGGGAGGGGTCTCCGTGCTCATCGCCGGCCCGCGCCAACACACGGGCCGTGGGCAAGTTACGCCGTTGCTCGCCACGAGTCAACATGCTCCCCGACGTGCTAGGATTCCGATCACATGCCCGAGCCGCGGACCTCGCCCCGGCCGGCGCCGGAGAGGGGCGAGACGGCCTCCGACGTCGAGCAGGCCCGGCGCCAGGCCGACGCCCTCCACCTCGCCTTCGAGCCGCTCGATCCCGCCCCCGACGACGCCGAGCTGTGGGCCGAGGCGCCGCTCGACCTGATGGTGCGCTTCGGCTGCGTGCCGGTGGCGCGGCGAGGAGGCCGGCTGGTGCTCGCCTTCGGCGCGCTCGACGACCCGCTGAAGGTGGACGAGCTGGAGTTCCTCCTCGCCCGGCCGGTGGAGGCGGTGGTGGCGCCGCGCACGCGGGTCGAGCAGACGCTGAAGCGCCACCGCGGCGGCGATCTCCTCCTCGAGCAGGCGAGCGAGCCGCTGCGCCTGCAACTGGTGGCCGACGACGAGACCGAGGCCACCGATCTCCGCGTGCTGCCCGCCGAGAGCCCGATCGTGCGCCTGGTGGACTCGCTGGTGCTGGGCGCGATCGACCGCCGGGCCTCGGACATCCACGTGGAGACCAAGGACCGCGAGGTGCTGGTCAAGTACCGCATCGACGGCGTCCTCTATGCGGCGCTGGAGCCGCTCGACAAGCGCCATCACGACACCATCATCAGCCGCATCAAGGTCATGTCCGAGCTGGACATCGCCGAGAAGCGGGTGCCCCAGGACGGTCGGTTCCGGCTGCGGGTGAAGGGGCGCACCATCGACTTCCGCGTCTCCATCATGCCGTCGATGCACGGGGAAGACGCCGTGATCCGCATCCTCGACAAGGAGTCGCTGAACGAGGCCTTCCGCAACCTCCGCCTGGACGTCCTCGGCTTCACGGACGCCGACCTGCGCAAGTTCCGGAAGTACATTACGGAGCCGTACGGCATGGTGGTGGTGACCGGCCCCACGGGCAGCGGGAAGACCACCACCCTCTACGCGGCCCTCAGCGAGATCGCGACCCCGGAGGACAAGATCATCACCATCGAGGATCCGGTGGAGTACCAGATCCCCCTCATCACCCAGGTGCCGGTGAACGAGAAGAAGGGGCTGACCTTCGCCCGGGGCCTGCGCTCCATCCTCC
>Ga0066710_100001986_pt1 | contig 16022 bp, 14 predicted proteins | sample GraSoiAngelo_159_FD_79666 | JGI IMG/M metagenome (GOLD analysis project Ga0066710, IMG submission 79666) | Grasslands soil microbial communities from the Angelo Coastal Reserve, California, USA - 14_1009_16_40cm | ecosystem: Environmental > Terrestrial > Soil > Grasslands | place: USA...
CAACCGCCTGGGCGTTGTCCCAAGGCGCCAGCAACCAGTCGAAACCGCAGGAGGGAAGCGCAAGGTCTGGCCCGTGGCAGAAGTGCAGTTGAACCTTAATGGTCGGGTGGTCACGACGCCGTGCTTCATCGCTCCAGGCGGGCCGCCGCTCCTCGGATCTGTGGCTTTAGAAAGTCTCTTCCTCACTATAGATCCGGTAGCAAAGCGCCTGGTTCCAGTCGAAGGCTTCGTCGGCTAGGTCTCCCTTATTTCCCTCTCCCCCTCTTAGGGGGAGAGGGCAGGGTGAGGGGGTCCCGTTTGGTCATCGCGAGGCGCGCAGCGCGGTGAGGGGCGCAAGGCGCCCAATCCATATTCCCCTCTCCCTGGGGAGAGGGCAGGGTGAGGGGTTTGTCATTGCGAGGGCCGTAGGCCCGAAGCAATCTCCTCCCACAGCGAGCCGTACCTGAAATCAGCACAAGGACAGCATGGTGACGCGAGACAGAAGAGGAGATTAATACCTACGTCCGAGGTGAGCGTGAGGCGCGCCGGCGGATTCTCTGAATGACCCTCTCGTGTGGCACAAGTCGGCCTACGGCCCGTGCTGCGATTCCTGCTTTCATCGCCTCGCGAGCATGGCGTTGAGCCAGGATACCGCCGAGGACGCGTTCTGTCTTTTCCTGTTCTGCGAAGCACCAGAGTGCTCCGCGGACGACGGAGCTCTTGTTCTCAACGCGGGAGTGAGCAAGCGTCTCGAGTAGCCGGTAGGTCTCCTCATCGAGCACGATCTTGACCTTCTTTACCACAGGTTCCCTCCAATGTTTCAACTTATCACAATTCTACACAACTTCTTGTCGCGGAAGCGATCTCAGTCATCGCGAGGCGCGAAGCGCCGTGGCGATCGCTCAGTTTGTCATTGCGAGGGGCGCAGCCCCGTGGCAATCTCCTTGGTGAATTGCTCTCTCTTGACCCGATCCCTGGAACTGTAGTACACTTTACGTATTACACGGGAGAAGAGAGGATCATGCCTATAAGTGTGCGATTAGACCCCGAGACCCAAACGCTTATCAGACGGCTGGCGCGGCAGACGCGTCGGACGCGATCTGACGTGATCCGCGAGGCAATCCGGAGGATGGCCGGACAAGTCCAATTACCCTCATCGGAAACGGTCTATGACCGCGTCGCGGACCTTGTTGGAATTGCCCGCGGCGGAGACCGGCATTATGCTGCGCGGTCCGAAGAAGTCCTGCGCGCCCTTTTCGCCAAGAAACGAGCGCCGAGGTGAGGGGATGGCTGACCGACACCGGACCGTTTGTCGCGGTTCTTGACCGCGACGATCCGAGCCACGCGCGATGCAGCGATGCGTTGCGACGAGCCCGATCGCCGCTAGTGACGACTTGGCCCGTTATCACTGAAGCATCGTACCTGTTGGCCTTTTCGCGGCAGGCGCAAGACGGGCTGCTAGACATGATCCAGCGCGGAGTGGTCTTCGTCGCGCCGCTTACCGATCAAGACGTCCCGCGCGTGCGCGTGCTCATGGAAAAGTATAAGGATGTCCCGATGGATTTCGCCGACGCTACTCTCGTCCGCATCGCGGAGCGTGAAGCAATCTTGGATATGTTCACGCTCGACAGGGATTTCACAATTTACCGCGCGTCCCGCGGCCGCCACTTCAGCATCCTTCCCTGATAGCATGGACCCTCCGCTCGCAATGACCGATATGCTGTCATTGCGAGGGCCGTAGGCCCGAAGCAATCTCCTCCCGGGCCCTAGCCGACCACTTCTCTGAAGACCCGCAGAAAATTCAGTCCCAGCAGCTTGCGTAGTTCCTCTTCATTAAAGCCCCGCTCCGCGAGCTTCAGCGTCAGGTTGGGCCAGTCGCCGAAGTTCTCGTATCCCGTCAGGTGATAGTCCGGCGTCAGCCGGTGCTCTTCCAACCGGAAGCCGGCCCACGTGAACTTGCGTGGGTTGTGCCTGGGCAGGGTAGGCGGATACTCGACCAGCGACTCCGTGCCGGGCCCGGGTCCCGCCTTGTCCGTGCCGATGCCGACGTGATCAATGCCCGCCACGTTGACTAGATGCTCGACGTGGTCGGCGAAGTCATCCAGCGTCGCTTCCTTGCGCGAGGAGATGAAGCCCGCGATGACCACCACGCCGAAGAAACCGCCTCGGTCGGCCACGGCTTTCGCCAGTTCGTCGCTCTTGTTGCGGTCGTGCTGGCAAACGGCTTTACTCCCGGAGTGCGAGACCACGACCGGCGCAGTGGACAACTTCAGCGCATCCCAGCCGACCTGCTCGCTGCAGTGGCTGACGTCCACCAGGATGCGGTGCTCGTTCAGGCGCCGCACCACTTCCCGCCCGAAGTAAGATAGCCCGCCCTGGTGGGCCTCTGTGCAGCCGTCGCCAACCAGGTTGCGCAGGTTGTAGGTCAACTGGACCATCCGCACGCCCAGGTTGTGAAAGTACTCGACGCGGTCCAGGTCGTCGCCAAAGGGCGTGGTATTCTGGAAATCCAGGATGAGTCCGTGTTTCTTGGATTGGTGCGCCCGCTCGATATCCGCCGCACGGCGTACAAGAATCAGCTCACCATCGAGCGCGTCCACGACCGCATGCGCCTGGGCGAGGCGCTTCGTGGCCAGTTCGAACGACCTGCTGGGAGGCTCGGTGCCCGCGTAGGTGCCAGAGGCGACGGTCACCCCGGAACGGTGCCACAGATCCAGATACTGGTCTCTGGCTTCTTGCGAGGTCTTGATTTCCTGGACGGCCATCTCTTCCATCAACGGCACAATCTCGTCCCGCGCCTTTGGGCCGTCGCGCTTGATGTACTCATTGAGTGCCGCCCGCATCCGTTCGGTGAACAGAAACCCGCTCGTCGCCGGCGGCTGCTGCGCATCAATCACCAGCGCCTCGTAGTGGAGCTTTCGTGCTTCCTCTAGCGTGAGCGTCGGCTTCCCGCCCGGCGGCACACAGCACCCCGTTGATGTCATCGTCAGCAATGTCAACAGCTATTTGCCGTTGCGAGGAGCATGGTCCGAAACAATACTTTCCTCAATCAGTCAGTGCGAGAAGCGAAACGATGAGGCAATCCCAGATTTCAACGGTACCAATTGACCGATCAGCTAGCATATCACGGACAAGCACCTGCATTCCGACTTTAGCGAGTGCCCAAGTCCCGTGAGGTGGTGACGGGCGTACTGCACCAGAATCGGTGGGCCAGTTCCATTTGACGGTCGAATCAACGTACGGGCTTCGTAAATACTAGAACCACTTCGCGGCGTATTCGGGCGTCCAATTTGGCAGAGCTAGCCTCCGCCGATGGTGGAGGTAAGTATCGACGGTTTGCCGGTAACGTCCGCGCACGGCGTGCATAAAGCCTCAGTCCAGACAGCTGGGCGAGTGCTGAAATGATCTTAGAGTTTCGGATGTACGTACCTTGAATTGTGTTTTCGCCGATCACGTAGGCAGCCTTCCCGCCTGGGGAGAGTACCCGAGCGGCTTCGCGTACAGCGCGCCGCATGTCGCTGATATATCGCGAGAGTATCGCCTCGTGCTGTACCGGTAGCCGGGGCCGCAGGTCCAACTCTGCCATGATGTCTCGGATGACCGGGTCGTCCCGAACGGTTCCTTTGCCCGTATCGGCGCCCACGCTTTCAGTTCGCAACCGTCGGAGTTCCGCGACGCTATAGCCCATCCAGACGAGAGAGAACTTACTGCACCGCATGTAGTCGATCGCGTTTAAGTACGGAGGAGACGTCAGCACTAGATCCACTGAGGCTTCGGTCAGTGGCAGGGTACGGGCATCTCCTTCATAAATACGCGGTGCAGGCCCGCGACCCGGGCTGTTCCCGTGGATGCTGTTATTGACCACATGACTTACCTCCGCGAAGAAGTTGCGAAATGGTTTCCTTGGCGCACGCTCAAAGAATTTGTGAGGTCGACTATGAGCCAAGTCCGCCGCTAATGACGCACCCGACTGCTTCGTGATTATCAGTCGGGAGAAGGCGCACCATAGGGTGTTGCGGATTGCTTCGTCCCTGACGCGGTTGATGGCCGTCGATAATGCCGCCAGCTGTCGACGAACATATGGGTCGAACCAATAGGCGAGGAATCGACGAGTTTCTTTATCGGCTTCCCGAGGATAAGCATCGCGGCTGGGAAGAGATGCGAAAATGCCTTGGGCCCGAGCAAGAACTTCGCCCGCCTTGTCGCGCACTTCCCCTGGGTCACAGGCCATCGTCCAGACCTTCGATATAAGAACAGCAAGAGGATCGTTGTCGACACCTATCCCCCGATGCCCTTTGGACCGGGCTAATGCCAGAACAGTACCGGAACCCACCATGGGGTCGAGGACCCGGAGCGACCTCGTTGCTTCCGCCAGGACGTCCAGGGCAATTCCAGGTGCCATCCGTGCGGGAAATGGGTGGACGGGGCCACGTCCAAGCGCTTCGTAGATGGTTTTGTTGTTCGACTGGATCATCGTCTCAGACCTGGTATTCGGCGAGAGGGTCACGCGATGAGTAACCGGCTTACCCATCGATCGGATATTCCTTCATGGCGGCGTCAATCGCAGCGATGACGTTCTCCGCGCTCTGGTCTAGTTCAACTCTCTCAGGACCCGCGAACATGGCACCCGGAGCCATCTGCGCCATCGCCTTGCAAAGTTCGACCAGTTCATCATCAATCTCATACTCAATCGGCGGCGTTAAATGAGACAATTCTACCCGCAAAGCTGCATAGTTCACAGCCGCCTTCTTATATTTCTTGTGGAGCGCTTGGATTGTTTCGATAATTTGCTTGTATGGCGGCCTCTTGACGTTCGATGCCCGAATAGATTCGACCCATTCTGCACTTTGCTCAGGGAGGCTGCACTTGTCAAACAGCTCTCGTATCTTCCTTAATCCAAGTTGTTTGATGGGACGAAGTTCAACCAGTGTTGCGAGGTCATCGATCGTGATTAAGGTGATCGTTTTGGGTTCACCCAGAGCGGCCGTCTTCTTCCGATCGTCCTCGATCTCTTTCGCCAGCGCCGATGCATCGCCCCTCGAGGTAGGAAAGGCACGTCCGACCACGAGGGCGTGCTGGCACTTATACTTGTCGCGGTGGCGAATGATTGCGGACATGTTGACAGTTCCAGCAGCCACCGCTCCCGCATCCTTCTCCTTACTCTTAGCTTCGAGGCTTACTGCGTACTGACGTGGCCGCCCTTCAGCATCAGCGGAGAGAAGTGACGTTGCAACACCGTCTGGCTCCCCCGTGCCTCCGATCGGCGTCACCTCGAACCCGAGGCTCCGAAATGCTGTAGACAACTTCTTCTCCAAGCTATCAGGATTGTTCCGTGCATCTTTGAGAGCCAGTGCAACGGCAAAGGCACTCTGCCTTCCAGATTCATTTGCAAGTTGACGCAGTAACTGATCTCGCGCTGACAGGAACTCCTCAATTTGCTCCGGTTTGACGCCGATTGCGTAGAGATGGGCTTCCGCGAGCACCTCGGCCATCGCGAAAAGTTCTAGGGGTTGCCCCGCGCCCTTACTCGCAAACTCGTCGTAGAATGTGGCGACAAACGGGTGCCAAGCATTGATCCGAAGGTGTCCGGTAGAAGTATCGAAGCGAGCAATCCCGTTATCAGGTGAACCGCCGTAATCGATCGTCAAGCCGGCGAGGAAAGTGTCTCCCTGGGTCGCTCGTTCATCAAGAGACGCAATGAACGCGCTCCGCTCGGCAGTCGTTCTATGCTCGGGAACAATCAGGTAGCGCGATTTTGCTCTTCCTTCGACGACCGCTTGGGCCAGCTCGACGATCGGGCGGCGCGCTAGGCTCGCTGGGCTAGCCGCCAGTCTCCGCGCCAGTTTCTTGCCAGGGCTTTCTTCTTCGTCATACTGTTCTATCGTCGGCCGCACAGCGTTGAAGATCGCCCGCAGCACGTTCTGTGCATTCTCGAGGAGAGGGCCTTCGCTGATCGCTTCTCGGTTCGATCGAAGTTCTCTGTCGAGGCCGTCCATGTGGACGACGAGCCGAAAGCGACCGAACGTCCCGTGCCTGAGTTCGTCGGGAGAGATCCCGAAGTGGCCGTCGTTCACATTAACGAGCCGGCCAAACAGGTAGACGAAAAAGCCGTGACTACGGCCGAGCTCATCAGATTTACCCGTCAGCAAATCTTTGTATGCTTCTGCATAGCCGGTGACGCGGCCGAGACCAGGAATCTCGAGTCCGAACCGATGCTCGTTTGTCTTATCGACACTGGTATCTTCCGACACTGACACATCCTTGGGGCCGGGCTTTGGCAGTTGCGTCAAGTCCTTACCGAGTATCCATCTCTTCAACAGGTCTTTACCTTGCTTACTCGGTACGAGTTTCTTCCCGTTTAGCCAGATCTCAAAATCCGGCCGCAGTGGCAAAGCTGTTCGAAGGATCCACTCAAGCAGGCCTGGCTTGATTTCGTGGACCTTTGGTTTAAGTGACGACATGACGGCAACGGTCCATGCGGCCGGCGCACCTCTGCCGAAGAGAGTTATCTTCGCTGACTTGAAGGCAGCCGATTCTGTCCAAGTGGCGATTGCCTGCTTCGCCTCAGCCTCGTTCAACTCACGAAGCGGAATCTTGATCGCACCCTTCGGCTCAATTTCCTTCTCCACATGCTTGTCGATGGTCGAATAGTTCATTGAAGTCGAATAATACTTCCCTTTGCGCTTAGTAATGTGGGTCAAGCGATTGGACAACACATACGTAGCGAGTTTCCCGATTCCAAACTTGCCGATCTGCTGCCTACCGCGCGGGAGACTGGTTAACCTACGCTTGTTGCTAATGCCGATGAGCCACAGCAGCTTAAGGCCCTCAGCATCCATGCCCTCGCCATCATCGATTATGGCAATAGTAGCGTTCTGGTCGTGCAAGTTCGGAGACAGCAGGAGTTGAACCCGCTGAGCGCCTGCGTCAAAAGAGTTTGCGACCAACTCTTCAATGGCCTTGTTGGCACTAGCGTAGAGACCCTCTGAAAACAGTTCTACGATCTTATAGCTCAGGCGGACATCAATACTCCCAGCGGACTTGCCAATGACCGCGAATTCAGGTTCGTGCGCCATGACACCAACTTTATCGCATCTTCGAGCTGGAGAAGGCTCAGTTCTTAACTTTGCATATCTTTGCGCAGCCTACCCGAGGGTCGGGAACTTATGCTGAATCAAGACCCGGTCCCATCTTTGTCAGGTATTCACGCTGCAAGAGGCCAGTTGCTGTAAAGGGCTTCGGCCTGAGTCATAAAGGACGCCACGAAAGGTTCGAGATCTCCCGCTTTTACGCCGCGTCGCCTCAGCACTCGCCTTACCGCAGTCCTTACTTCCGCCTTAACATCCTCGCGGTGCGGTTCAGTCCAATCCACCCTCAAGTTCCTTTTGATTGTCAGCACAACGTCATGCACAAGATCGCGCAAGAAATCGACCCCGTAGATCCGGTCATAATTCTCGGCAACCGCGTCATAGAAAGCCAGCTCGTCTTCCTCGAAACCTAGCGCCGTGGCTCGCTGATCCGTGTACTCCATTTCCTTACGGATTTCGAGCATCGTCTGGATGACAGTTGCGGCGTCGATCAAGCGGTTGTGGTACTTCTGCAGAGTCCGTTCGAGCATCTCTCTGAAACTGCGAGTCTTGGCAAGGTTCCGCAGATGGCGAGCTTCGATCTCATCCGATAGCAGCTTCTCTAGGAGCCGCAGACGCAAATTGGCCAGCGGTCTGCCTTTGAAGGTCTGCAGGAATTCGTCATCTAAGATCGCGATGTCTGCCCGGTCGATGCCGGCAATCCTGAAGATATCTATAGCATTCTGCGCGGCCACGCTTTCGTCTACTAGATCCCTGACCGCCATCTCAATTTTGAATACTGGTTTCTGCCCTGGGATAGTCTTAAGTAACTGCTTGCGGATTATCTGGTAGAAAATGACCTCGTCCGCATGGCGACGGCAGTCGTCCAAGTGCTTCACCAGAAGAAATGTCTGGGTGAGTCTTCGTTCAGCCCCGAGGTACGAATCCCGCTTGTCGTCACTCTCGGTAAGAAGACCGTAAATTGAAGAACACTGATCCTCCAGGTCTATGCCCGTCAGCCGTCGCCAGTTTCCATAGTCTACTCCCGCAGGGAGTAGCGAGCGAACGACCTGCAATTCTCCAAAGAAAAGGGGCTTGGCCACATCGCCAAGTCCCGGCGCCGGGGTGCCTCGCCCACCTCCCTGCGTGTACCTGCGAGTAGCCTCCCGTAATTCGTCGCCGACGCCAATGTAGTCTACGATGAGGCCGTGCGGTTTGTCGCGGAACACGCGATTCACACGCGAGATCGCCTGGATCACCGTGTGTCCTTTCATCGGTTTATCCACGTACATCGTGTGCAACGGAGGAATGTCTGTCCCCGTCAGCCACATGTCGCAAACGATGACGATTTGTAACGGGTCGTCAGGATCTCGCATCCGTTGCTTGATCTCATCCCGCTTTGACTTCGTCGTGATGTGACCAGCTCGGCTCCACTCCGGCGGATCATCGGCCAGGTTGCCTGTCATCACGATCTTGATTTCCGGGCATTGCGGTAGAGCGATAAGGGCATCATACAGTCGAACGCAGTTCTCTCGGGTCATACAGACCACTAATGCCTTGCCCTGCAGCGTGGCGGTATGATCGCGGAAGTGCTCAAGGAGATCCCGCGCCAGTTCATCAAGGCGGTCTTTCGTACCGGCCGCGCGTGCCAGCGTAGCCCAGCGGCTCTTGCGCCGCTCAAGGTCCCCTTCGACTTGGCCCTGAGTGATCTCCTCAAGCGCTGTGTCTACATCCTGCTTCTTTAGGTGAAGGCGGATTAGACGCGGCTCGTAAAAAATTGGGACCGTGACGTGATCTTCCTGGGACTGCTGGATATCGTACGTATGGATGAGGTCGCCGAACACTTCGACGGTGTCCGCTGAGCCTAAGCTTATCGGCGTGCCAGTAAACCCGATCCGCCGGGCATTCGGCAGAGCCTCGGACAGGTAACGGGCGTAACCCTTCAGGAAACCATACTGAGTACGATGCGCCTCATCGGCAATCACAATGATGTTATCGCGCGTGGAGAGTACGGGGTGCTGGATCTCGCCGTCTCCTTGGCCATTCCTCTTTAGTTGAAACTTCTCGATCGTTGTGAAAATGACTTCACCTCCCTCTGTCTGGAGCATCTCGCGCAGTTGGTCAACTGTTTCGGCGTGCTTTACCTCGCCGACGAGCGATCGTGCAGCGACGAATTGGTCATAAAGCTGATCGTCGAGGTCGGTTCGGTCTACCTGGACGACAAAAGTCGGGTTTCGCATCTCCAGCCGCTGGCGGAGGATACCGACGAGGAACGCCATCGACAGCGATTTGCCGGCGCCCGTGGTATGCCAGATCACGCCGATGCGCTTGTCGGCGTCCGGCCGGCAGGCAGCGATGGCCTTCTCTACAGCGACGCGCACGGCGAAGAACTGGTGATACTTGGCTCCTTTCTTGTTGATGACCTCGTTGGCGACTTCGAAGACGATGAAGTGGTGGATGTAGTCCAGCAGCCGATCCTTCGGGAAGAGTCCCTCAACTAGCGTTTTCATGCTGCCCGTGGTGTTGGCTTCGATTTGGTAGCCGTCGATGGACTTCCAGGGCGCGAACCACTCCGGTGTCGACGTCCACATGCCATGGAGCGTAGTGATGCCATCTGACACAACCGTGACGGCATTGAACTCGAAGATCTGCGGAATATCGTATCGGTAGTGTGCGATCTGATTGAGCGCATCCTCGACCGTAGGATGAGGGTCGTACGGGTTCTTCAGTTCGAAGAGCGCCAGCGGCAGTCCGTTGACGAAGACGACTATGTCCGGCCGGCGATCGTTCTGGCCACGGACTGGGAGCTGGTTGACAACCATGAAGTCGTTCCTTGCGGGATTCTCCCAATCAACTGCGTAGACGTGACGATGCTCGACCATGCCGCCGGTATGCTGGACCTTCACCTCAATGCCACGGGTAAGGTCCCGGTGGAACATCATGTTGCGGCGAATGGTATCCGCGCCCTCGGGGCTGGCGAAGCGGGCAACGGCTTCGTCAAGCGACCGCGTTGGGAGGTCCGGATAGCGGGCGGCGAGAGAAGAGCGAAGAAGGGAACGGAGAACGACTTCCTCGTGGGGACGATCCAATTCCTCGCCGTGGATGTAACGGTAGGTAAGGAGTTCGAGCCGATCGATAGTGGTCAGCTCGAACTCGGTCTCGGTGCCCCGCCGGGGCATCTAGATGGCCTCGCCGATTATCTTTTCTGCCTGTCTCAGGCGGATTTCGCCAGAGAGGAGTTTGGGGATGAGGGTGTCGCGCAGATTGGATAGCGACCTGCATTCTTGTTCGTTTAGATCTACTTCCTCAAGAAGGGCGTCAGCGATCTCGGAAAACCGCTTAACAAGAGCGTTGGGTGGAAGCACGAATCGATAACTTGGGACACCTTCTTTGCTCAGATGTAGTACAGTTGTGCCGTTGGCGTGCCCCACGATGTGATCCTCATATTCGGGAGTTCGCATTAAGCAGTACAGGAATGGAACCGTAACAGCGTCCGATTGTGGTCTCACGATGAGAACGTCCAATGAAGCGACAAGCGTCTTGTAGCGCGGGTTCCCCTTGACGAGAGCAGCTCTCCCAATTACTTCTGCTGCCTGCGTAATGTCAGTTCTGGCGACGATGATCTCCCCGGGGACTAGTACCTGAGCTCGTTTGAAATAGCCAGTGTAGGGCTTCAGTCCATCCGGACGGAAGCCTCCCCCTCGATTGAATGACTTCAGTGTGACCAGAGCGGTCGTGGATTCTTGCAGGTCTTTGCTTCCATATGACTTGCCTGCTACAAGATCGACGAAACGGCCAAGTGCCTCCGTCCGCCAACCCTCGGGGATTGGTCCCAAGTCAGAGTCTATGAAGCGGTCTGGAAAGAGTGCTGTGGTCGTGGCATCCATGCCCGACAGCTTGCGGCCGGCCGCTTTGGTGACGACGGGATCGAAGTCCACGAACCATGACTTGAAGACTAATCGCGCCATCGTCTCCAGCGTCCCGTTCATCTGCCGATTCAACTCGATCTTGTCGTCGAGTGCGCCGAGGAGACGTGCGATTACTTGTTGCTCGGTTAGAGCTGGAACTCGGATAGGGAAATGGGGAAACTCTGTGAGTGCGATACGCTCGACCGTGCTACCAGGAATCGTTCTACTTCGTATAGTCTCTTGAAAGTCGGGGCTGAGAAAAGCGTAGAGAAGAAAGCGCGGATCCACCCTCTCAGTGTTAGGGCGAATGAGGCCCATGCGTCGGCCCAAGCAGCACTTCAGCCCCATGGGAATCAAGGCAGCCTCACCTAGACGGGTCTCATATGAAAAGACAAGGTCACCCGACTGAGGAACCACTCGGCGAGTCCACTTGTGGAAGTCGTTTTCAGAAAGGTGCTCAGTTGCGGATAGGTCCAACCGACCTTTCGAAAGATTCCAGATGCCTAAGAACACAGGGCCCGCTTCGGTCTTTTTGGGGGTCGCGTGGGGTCCATCGAAGATCCCGAGCGCAAGTGACCCGATATCGACAGTTGTCCATTTGCTATGACTTATCATCGATTACACTCAACCCTCGGAGGATTTCCTCCTTAAGCCGGTCAGAATCCTGAAACTGTCTTCGTAACAACTGGATCAGACCAGGAAACTTCTCTTCAAATAACTCGCCCTCCTCACCGCCATCCTCGGCGCCGACATAGCGGCCCGGCGTAAGCGCGTAATTGTGGGTGCGGACTTCACCGAGACCAACTACGCTGCAAAATCCACGCACCGGATCTGGCACCCGCTCGCGACGGTACGTACGATAGATCGACGCAATCTTTTCAATCTCTTCGTCCGACAGTTGCTTCTGCTTCCTCGACCCAGGAATCAGCGTCCCAAGTTTTCGCCCGTCGACGAACAGCATCTCGCCCTGGCGTCTTCGGAACCCGCGCTCCCCATCACGGTTCTTTGACAGAAACCACAGCGAACAGGGGATCTGCGTATTCGCGAACAACTGCCCGGTCAACTGCACGATGCAGTCTACATATCCTTCTTCAACCAAAGTCTTACGGACCTCGAACCGTGCGTTCTCGCTGTTGGAGAGCTCTCCGGTGGCCATCACGAACCCCGCTGTCCCGCCTTCCTTCAAGTGTGAGAGAAAGTGGAGAATCCACATTGTATTGGCGTTGCGCGGCGAGAGTGGAAGACGCCGTTCACCGACAACTTGGCGCGGATCGTTGTTAGGGATGCGGTCCGCGCCCCAACCATTCTCTCCCTTCGCTCCGTCATTGAAGGGAGGATTAGCCAGGACGTAGTCAGCTTTGACGGTCGCATGCCTGTCGTCGAAGTAGGAGTTCCCCAATTGGACGTTGCCGTCCAGCCCATGGATGAAAAGGTTCATCCGGCACAGCCGATAGGTGAACTCTTTTGACTCCTGGCCCATGAACGATAGTCTGCGGTTGTGTTGGGTGAACACATCCGACTGCACGAACATGCCGCCCGAACCGCAGCAGGGGTCAAAGACGATCCCCTCGTCTGGTTCGAGCATAGCGACCAGCGTGCGAACGATGCTTAGAGGCGTGAAGTACTCGCCGCCTCGTTTGCCTTCGGAGTCGGCGAACTCCCCGATAAAGTACTCATAAACTCGGCCGATAAGGTCCTCGTTCCTCTCCTGTTGGAAGATGTCTTTGGAGAAGAGATTGATTAAGCCTCTGACGCTTTCCACGTCGAGATTCGAGCCACCATAAATTCGCGGTAACAGCCCCCGCAGCTTGTCGGGGTAGATCTTCTCTAGCAGCTCAAGAGAGTCATCGAGGATGAGTTTGATCTTATCGGACCGTGCGTTCTTGAGGATGTAATCCCAAGTAGCCTTCTCCGGAAGTATGAATGCGCCAGCCGCGCGGTATTCGTCCGGATCGTTCAGAATGGCCCTGGCGGTTTTTGGATCGCTCGTATAGTATTCACTTCCTTCCTCTCGGACCATCCTTTCAAGCTCCTCACGGCGGCGCTGGTAGCGCAGGGAGAGGAAGCGGAGAAAGATTATTGGCAGTACGTACCTTTTGTAATCTGCGGGTTCTATTGAACCACGTAGCGTTACAGCTGCTTGCCATAACTCCTTTAGAAGTCGAACGGCTCCGTCGGCTTCCGCAACGCCAGTCGTCCGCTTTCTGGTCCGTGTCGAGGCGTCCTGGCTTCTGGTCCGGGTTTTGGAAGTGCCTCTCATGGTCTCGTCGTAACGTTGCCCTGAAATTTGCCCCTCCTAGACTTGCCTGAGATTCGCTTATTAGCAGCGGACTTCCTCGCGTTGAAGATCCACACGTCCGCCGTATGCCGGGTACATTGATTGCCAGTAGGGGAAGGGCGGTCTGGGACAAACCGGCGCGACGGGCGGATGTGCGAGCACCGCACCGAACCGCTGCTGCTGCCGCGCAGGCTATTCTTGCGCCGCCTCGTTAGGTCCGCGAGGGATGGCGAAGGGCCTGAGCCGAGCGCAGCGTCGAAGGCGGGGGCGGGGCACCCACCCGACGAGCGGAGGGGGAGTTGTCCGCCCCGGTGTCTGAGCCCGGACGATTCACTCCCAACCCATCTCTTGCTCGCGCCAGAGCGGCCCGATCGAAACATCCGGGCGAGTTCGGGGCGGTCCCCCGAACGCGAGTCGCTGGTTGGGTCGCCCGGCCGAGTCCGCGGAGCGAGGCCCAGGCCCGAGCCAGCCCCCGGAGATTGCTTCGGACCCTGAGGGCGTGGCAATCACTGACCCCTCACCCTACCCTCTCCCCAGGGAGAGGGAAATGTGGATTGGACGCCTTGCGTCCTTCAACCAACTGGCCGGGTGGGCGGCGTTCAGCGAGGAGGCCCGCAGGCAGCGGTGGATCCAGTGAAGGATTCCCCAGTGTTGTAAAGGCCCCCCGGTTATCCCAACTAGGTTTCAAGAGGATTTTGTAGCCGCAAGCCGGGGAACAGCTTAAAGTCGTTGTCGGTTGTGCATAGAGTCGCACCGTGCTCGATCGCCAGGGCTGCGAGGTGCGCATCCATAACACGCGGACCGCGGGACTGGGTCGAATGAAGAAGGCCTCGTAAGATCTCCCAGTGCCGGTCGCCGGGCCCCACGATCACGACTACCGGGTGCGCCAGCCACGCTGAAACGATTGTGGTCGCTTCATCCGGCCCGAGCGGAGTTGGAAAGGCGCGGGGGTTTGTGCCGACACGGAGGAAAGCAAGAATCGTCGTCCAGGGTAGGCCGACGGGCGCCGGTTCGGACAGCGCGCGCTCCAGCCAGGCCTTGGCGCGTTTATGTTGTTCGAACGTCGAGTTGTAGGCGTAGAGGAGCAGGTTGGCGTCGAGAATGATCACCGCTGTAGCGGCCCTTCCAATTGCTCCACGAGTTCGGTGATCCTGTCGTAGTCCAGGCCGGGCCGAACGCCAAGAGGACGGGGGTGGACTTTGAACGGCGGAATTGCTCGGTGTTTGCGACGCAGGTGCAAGGCAGCGCGCAGTAGTTCGTTGACGACTGCCTTGAACGGCCTGCCCGACCTGCGCGCCTCTGTCTTTAGGGCGTCTGCGATGTCGTCATCGAGTGTCAATGTAGTCCGCACATCATGATGCTAGCACTTAGGCATCAAGATGTCAAATTTGGATTCGCATGTGCGTGCTCTGATCTCCAGGCCGCACGTGACCCTGAACCACTCGCTCCTCTCGGGTTCAGGGTTAAGCATTCCGGGCGGCCTTTCCGGCCCCCGTACCTGTCAGCGTGGCCGAAGAAGATCTTCTTTCTCCGCACAGCCACCATCCGGTTCGCAGCAAGTGCGAGAATGGTTTCTTGCGCGATGACCAACAGGAACCCCCTCACCCACACCCTCTCCCCCCAAGGGGGCGAGGGAAATATGGATAGGGCGCTTTGCGCCCTTCAACCAGCCTTCGGGCCTCGCAATGACAGAAAACTATGCGCCTCGCGACAAGCTCCAGTTGACTGGGCAATACAAACATTGTATGGTAGTGTCAAGATGAAGACCCGGACCATGAACATCTCACTGCCTCAGCGACTCGTGAAGGCGCTTGATAGGCGCGCGCACGCGGAGGCCCGTTCGCGAAGCGAGGTTATCCGCGCTGCTGCGCTATCCTACCTGCAGTGGTGGGAGGAGTGGCGCAGGCTGCAGGCTTACGGCCGCGCACAGGCCAGGCAGCGAGGAATCAGTCCGAGGCGCCTTGAGCGGCTGATCGCACAGGTCCGCGCTGAAAGGTCCGCTCGCCGCTGATGCGGGTAGTCGCGGACACGAACGTACTGGTGTCCGCAATCGTGTTTGGTGGGCCGCCCGACCAACTAATCGAACTCGCCGCGCAAGGACACCTGCAGTTGCTGCTGTCGCCACCGCTCATCGATGAACTGCGGAGGATTCTGCGCCGAAAGTTTGGCTTCTCAGACGCCGCAGTCTACCAGGCCGAGACGCTCCTTCGCCGGATTAGCACCGTAGTCGAGCCGAAACAGGAGGTCGCTATCATCAAGGAGGACCTTGCCGACAACCGTGTGCTTGAAGCCGCACTTGCCGGTGATGCCGATGTCATTGTTTCGGGTGATCATCACCTCCTCAGACTGACGAGTTTTGGCGAGAGGCCGATCGTCAGTCCGCGCGAGCTGCTCAGAAGGGTCCAATCGGAAAAGTAACCCTGGCATTCCGGATTCTTAGCCGCCGGGCCGGGCCGCGAGGCAAGCGTTCCGTATTATCGTCTTGCTAACGCATGTCGTCTATGTTAGCATCTGTACTTGGAGGTGAGGGTGCCATGGCCGGAACGACTCTCTACTTACGCGCTCTTCCCGAGGCCCTGGTGCGGGAGGCGAAGGCGACGGCAGCCCGGCGCGGCATCACCCTGGCTGCCCTCGTGTCGGAGGCTTTGCAGCGAGCGGTCGGATCGAAAGTCGGCCGAGGGCAGCCGACTAGGGGGAAGGGAACAGTCCAGGGGCTGACCGAGAGCATGCGATGGTTCGAGGAAAACCGAGAACGGCTGCTGCGCCGCTACCGTGACCAGTATGTGGCCG
>Ga0066710_100001987_pt1 | contig 16019 bp, 14 predicted proteins | sample GraSoiAngelo_159_FD_79666 | JGI IMG/M metagenome (GOLD analysis project Ga0066710, IMG submission 79666) | Grasslands soil microbial communities from the Angelo Coastal Reserve, California, USA - 14_1009_16_40cm | ecosystem: Environmental > Terrestrial > Soil > Grasslands | place: USA...
AGGGGAGGTCGTACGGAGATCGTGTTCGAAGAGTACGATTTCCACTCCGACATGGGGGTGATCTCATGGGTCCGAGGGGACGGAGACGGCCATTTCACCCGCCCGCGGGTGGCGATCTCCCTCCCGTTCCACGCCTCGTACCCGTTCCTCATCGAACGATCGGGGGAAGTGTTCTGCGTCCCGGAGACCGCCCAGAGCCACGAGATTTCTCTCTACCGTGCGGTCGCGTTTCCGGATCAATGGGCGAGGGTCGGGACCCTCGTCCGCGGTGTCGCGGGGGTCGACAGCACCGTGTTCGAGCGCGACGGGATGTTCTGGTTGCTCTGCACGGATCAGGACGATGGTCCGTTCTCGAAGCTCCGGATCTGGTACGCCCCTGACCTCCTCGGCCCTTGGACGGCGCATCCCGCGAACCCTGTGAAGGACGACTGGTCGTCGGCCCGCAACGCAGGGACGCCGTTCCTCGTCGACGGCGAGCTGTACCGGCCTTCCCAGGATTGCTCCCACACGTATGGGGGCGCGGTCGTCCTCAACCGGGTCGTCGCCCTCAGCACGAAAGAGTACCGGGAGGAGCCCGTCGCCAGGGTCGGCCCCTTCCGCGACGGCCGATTCCGGCACGGGGTCCACACCTTGTCCTCCATCGGCAATCGCACCCTCATTGACGCCAAGCGGTTCGGATTCAACGGGACGGCAATGGCGCGGAGCGTACGGGCGTCCATTGCGGGGGTGTGGGGGCGGGTTCTCCGTCGGCATGCCACAGCAAGAACCGAAAACGCCCCTCCCAACTAACCCGCTCACCGCGCGACTTCCGCGATGACTTCGTCCGAGAGCTCCCGGAGGCGCCCGACGTGCACCCGCCAGTCGAACATCGATTCGACCAGCGCGCGGCCGGCGTCGCCGAGGTCGCGTCGCTTCCGGCGGTCATCGAGGAGTCCTTGCACCGCATCCCGGAACTCCTCGGGGCTGTCCCGGATGAGGAGGTCCCGGCCGTCGCGCACGGGCAGCCCTTCGCAGGCCTTCGTGGTCGCGACGACCGCCTTCGAGGCGGCCATGTACGTCAGGATCTTGACACGAGTCCCGCTGCCGTGGAACAGCGGGGCGATGCATACCGCGGCGTCCTTCAGGACGTCACGGAGGTCCGGGACGCGCCCGGTCGCCACGACGTTCGGCCCCATCGCTCCGGAAGGAGGGTCCGGACCCACGAGGAGGAACCGGACATGCGGGAGACTCGGGGCGAGGGAGCGACGCACGAACTCGGCGGCCTCCTGGTTCGGCACGTACCCGAAGCCTCCCACGAACACGACATCCTTCGATTCCGCGGGGTCCGGGAGGGGCGGGATCCGCTGGAGGTCCACGCAGTTGGGGAGAACGCGTACGCGGGGGGCCGCCTCCGGGCATTCCGCGAGAATCGCGGCCCGGTCCTCATCCGAGGTCACCAGGGTCCGAGCGGATCGGCGGATCGCCTGGACCTCGAAGCGCTTCGCGCGCGCGAGCAGCTTCGGGACCAGCCGGCGCCTGACCGCGGACCGCCGCCCGACCCACCCCCGGGAGAACGGCGCGTTGACGATGTCGTAGGGAAGGAGGTTCCAGTACACGTTGTGCTCGTCGAGGATCAGGGGGACCCGGGGCCCGTACTGATGCAGGCCCAGAAGGTCGAGCGACTCGGCGACGACGAGGTCGGGGGGGTCGACCCCGTCCCGCTTCGGGAAGTCGCGCCGGTAGTACGTCTTCAGCCGCCCGAGCCTCGTGCGCAGCGTGTCGGGGATGGGCATGCTCGCGTACTCGACGCCCGCGACGCGCGGACCGTTGAACCAGTCGGTCATGAGCACCCGCACGTCCGCGAAGCTCGCGAACATCGAGACGAGACCATGGACTCGGGCTCCGAAACCCCCGTGGTCCGGGTCCGCGCTAGACGTGATGATCTCCACCTTCATCGGTCCGCCCCCCCGGACGGTCGGGTAGTCCCCCGGACAATCGCGTCGAGCTGGGGCGAGTACGCGTCCCAATCGAACCGCTGCTCGGCGAGGCGTCGGGCCTCCCGCCGCATCGCGTGGCCCGCCTCCGGATCGACGAGCAAGCGCGCGACGTACTCGAGGAACTCCTCGTTCGTCTTCGCAACGTACGCATGCACGCCGTGATGGACCTCGGGGATACCGCGCGTCGCGAACTCGAAGACGACGAGCGGGGTTCCCACGGCCATGCTGTCGATGACCTTCGTGAGGACTCCCACGCCGCGTCGGACGGGGACGATGCACAGGTCGGCGTCACGGATGCAGGTGTAGATGTCGGGCACGAAACCCAGGGGGCGGATGAGGGGATGGAACCGGATCTCGGGGATGTCCCGACCGGCGATTCGGATCTCGCAGTCGATGCCCCGTCGCTCGAGGTCGGGCGCGAGCACGTCGTTTACGAACACCAAGGCCTCGCGGTTCGGCTCGTACCCGAAGCTCCCGAAGAACAGAATCGTAGGCCGTTCCCCTCGTGGGGTCCGACGCTCCTGCGGCGTGGCCGCGGCGTCGATTTGTCTCAGGTTGACGCAGAGCGGGATGACGTGGATCTTCGACGGCGGGAGCCCCATCTGGGAGTACGCGTCGGCATCGACGGGTGAAACCGTGATCAGCCCATCGACGCGCTTCCCGAGGAACTTCTCGAAAGCGGTGATGAGGCGGACGGACCTGCGGCTCTTCCCCAGGCTCTCGTAGAACAGCCTCCCGTTCCCGTGGCTGTCCCACACGCACCTCAACCCGCGAATCCGCGCGACGACGAGTCCCGCCACGGCGTGGTGGGCCGTTTCACAGAAGACAACCTCTGCGCCATGGCGCCGGGCGAGCAGCACCCCCCGGAGCCCGAGGACCACCTTGTCGAGCAGGTACAGCAGAGCCCTCGGCCACTTCGCGCGGGCGGGGCTGTAGATGATCCGGTCCCAGGGAGGTCGAAGGCCGACGACGTCATGCTTCTGCCGGAGCGTCCGCAGCACCGTGGGAGTCCGCTCCGAGGTTGCGGACGTCTCCGTATCGGGGATGAACAGAATCCGGAGCCGCCCGTCTCGCAGGTCCTGTGGGTCGGGACTCGCCTGCAACACGCCCGCGGGCGTCATGGGCTCACCGCGTAGATCCTCGTCCATCCGTTGTCGTAGATGAGCGAGTTGTTGGCCTGCTCGCTCGAGTAGAAGCCCCAGATTTCGCTCCCGTACCACTGGCGGTACCATAGCTCGGCGGTCGGATCGTATGCGGCGTAGGTCGTGACTTGGCCGCCGACGTAGCTGAGCGGTATGGGGTAGACCTGGCTGAAATCGAAATGATAGATTAGGGACCGGCGGGCGGGGTCGATCCACACCGGGACCGGGAACTTCCCGTCCATCACGACGCAGCCCGCTGGGAGCGTGTTCGAGAAGTTCGCGGCGGCGATAGACTCGACGGGCACGAGGTTGAACGCCTCCAGGTAATACGTGGTGGATGCGGTGGCGACGCTCGCGCATACGAGGACGACCAGGGCCCCGCGGCGCAGGCCCTTCGGCATCCGGATCTTGCCCAGTCCGGCGAAGCACAGGGCGGGCACGAACGTCGCGATGAGCAGGAGCGAGCGGTCGTAGAACTGCCCCCCGAACCCGAAGATGTCGGCGGCCGCGACGAGACCGGGTCCGATCAGCGCGCTCAGGCCGAGCCGGAACAGACCCCGAGAGCCTCGGTCGCGGAAGAGGGCCACCAGGGAGACGATCCCGGCGAGTCCGTAGATGCCCATGCTCGCGAACCGGATCAGCGGCGCCCACGTGAGGAGGCTCTCGCTCGTTCGATGCGTCGCCACGTTCACCGTCTGCTCCGGGACGAGCAGGACGTCCTCCATCCGGGTCAGCACTGCGAACTTCGCGGCTTCGGAGGAGCCCACCGCAAGGAAGAACAACCAGGCGAGCCAGACGATCGCAAAGGTCACCGCGACACGGCGCGACATCCTCCCCTCCGCCCTCGCCTCCTCGCGGGAGACGTCCCCGTGGAACCAGGGCATCGAGGAGAGCCCCGCGTTGAGGCCGAGGACCGAGAGCAGGAGGATCGAGGAGGTGGGATGAGAGACGACGAGGCCCCCGAAGAGGGTCACCGCGATGAGCCGCCAGGTCGTTTCCCGCCGCCGGCACGTCGCGAGGACCATCAGGAGGAGGACGAACCCCAGCGACTGCGGGGACACGTGATACTGCGCCCACACCGCGAAAAGGGCCGTGGGTACGGACACCTGACGAGCGACGACCGGGCCGAAGATCGAGCGGACGAGTTCGAAGATGGCGAGGAAGGTAAGCCCACCGGTCAGGAAGGGGAACAGGCCCAGGAATTCGATCGACGGGACGCCACTGGCGGCGGAGACGGTCCAGATCACGAGAAACGCCCCGGGCCAGTTCGCCGAGTACGAGGACGGGTTCGACGAGAGGCGGCCGGAGACCATGAAGCTCTGGGACTCAGCGAAGTGTACGTACGCGTCCCAGTACCTTGGCGTGGGTTCGAAGAGGGAAGGGGTCCCCGCCAGCGTCGCAAGAAGGATGACGCCGGTCACCGCGACGAGAACGTCCGAACCTCTCCATGCCGATATCACGGTCGACGCCGCGATCAGGGAGAGACCGATCCAATACGCGGGCGGCAACAGCTGGAACAGTCCGAGCTGTGCGCTCAGGGGCACATTGTACACCTTCGTCGTCAGGCCGGAGAGGACGACGATGCCGAACCCCGTGATTGCGTACGCGAGCACGATTTCCGGACGGCACCGGTTCCCGGCCTGGGAGGTGCGCCCATTTTGGGACCGAGGAGATGCTCCGCCCGATGAGTTACCCTGCGGCACCGCGGTACACCTCCAGCAACTGGTCGGCGACCACGGGCAGGGCGAAATGCCGTACGGCCCTCTCCCGCGCCGCACGCCCCTCGCGGACGCGGCGCTCATCGTCCCGGAGGAGGGAATCGATGGACTTCCCGAACGCCTCAACTGTTCGGTCGCGCACGACGGAGCCGGTCGCCCCATCCACGACGATGTCCCGGACCGCCCCGACATCGGAGGCGATCGACGGTCGGCCGCACGCGCTCGCCTCGATGAGGGTGAATGGGAGGAGGTCGTTCTTGCTCGTGCAGAGCACGACGTCCGCCGCGTTGTACAGGTCGATCATTTCCTCCCGAGATAGACGTCCGATGAAACGGACGGCGTCGCCGATCCCAAGGGCCGCGGCGAGCGCCCGGAGCCTCTCTAGCTCGGGCCCCGACCCGCGGATCCCGAGGCGGATGTCGGGGTGGCGCCGGACCAGCCCCTTCATCACCCGCAGTGCTAGGTCGACGCCCTTCGACCGGTGGAGGCGGGCGACGAGAAGGAGGACGCGCGCGTCCTCCGGCCACCCGAAGCGCTGCCGTTGACCCCCGTGGTTCCGTGGAGCGTACGCCGCGGTGTCGATTCCGGTCGGGATCCATGGGGTGATCTGACGCTCGTCGACTCCGAGAGACCGGAGGAAGTTCATCGCGCGCGTGGTCCTCGGGACGAACCTCCGTCCCGTCGCGCGGACTTGGCGGCCCAGGGCGGACTCAAACGCGCGTTGGTACGCCGACCCGGGGAACCGCATGCGGCGGAACGTCTCCTGCCAGACGACGAGGGGGACGGACCGCTCCCGGGCGACGCGGGACGCGAAGAACGTGGACGGCTGGTGGAATTCGGAGGCCTGGATCACGTCCGCCTCTCGGAGCGCGCGATGACGGAGGAGTCCCGGGGTCACCGGTACCAGGCCCGGGTGGAAGGGGACTCGGAGGCGCGTGGGCACAGGGACGACGCGAAGACGGGGGTCGAGGGCGTGTTCCTGGCCGTCCATGTACATGTCCCCGAAGAAGACCGTCACGTCATGGCCCCGCCGGGAGAGTTCCGCCCCGAGTTCGACGAGGTTCGTCTCTCTCAGGGCGCGCGCCTCGTTGGCGACGTTCGGGACGGTGGGACGGAGGATAAAGTCGCGTCTCCGATAGGCCGGGGTCGCGGCGATGGGATTGACGAGGGCCACGTTCACGACAACCCCACCGTGGGCGCCGTCCCCTCGGGCGCGGGGTCGTCAGCTCCTCCGTCCAGCACGTCACCCCGAGCCACATCGAGGTACGTCCGGAGGTAGGCCTCGGGGTGATGGAATCGCTCGTACGCACTCCGGGCGCCCATTCGGAGCACCGAGGGGTTCCCGGTGCCCTCGAAGCGGTCGATGGCCCCGAGGATGCCATCGGCGTCCGGCTCGAAGGAGAACCCGGTTGCTCCACCGTGGAGCAACTCCTCGAGCCCGCCTCGGCGGGAGACCAAGAGCGGCGTGCCGCACGACATAGCCTCCACAGCCGCGAGGGGCGCGTTCTCCGGCCAGAGGGAAGGGATGACTAGCGCCCGGGCCCCGCGGTACAGTTCCAGGAGACGGTCCCGCGAAACCCAGCCCTCCACCCGGAGCCCGTCCGCCCGTGTTTCGGCTAGATGTCGGAGCGGCTCGTACAGGGAACCACGTCCTACGATCCGGATGGGGAACTCTTTCCGACCGGACGCGGCGACAAGCTCCGAGACTCCCTTGTGCGTCTCCAACACGCCCACAAAGAGAAAATACCCGCCAGATCCGCCAGCCCCGGGATCAGGGTCGGAGTCCGGAGCAAAGTTCGGGATGTGCACGACCGGGCAGCCCATGGTTGTACGAATCGTGCGCGCCATGTAGGCGCTGGGGGCGATCGCGCAGTCGACCCCTGGTAGTCCTCGCCACGACCTCCCGTACCTCCAGAGCTGCGGCGGGCGACCGGAAACGAGCGAGCAGCGGAGACACGTGGGGGTGTCACACGGGTATCGGCCATACTTGAAGAGGTCGCTCCGCGGGCACAGGACCCAGTAGTCGTGCGCGGTGTACAACGCCCGCGCATCCCTGCGAGGCTGGAGGACGTCCAGCCCCAGGAGGGAGATGTTGTGGTGGTGGACGATCTCGGGCCTCACCCTGTCGAGGAGTTGGGTGTGAAACCGCCTCACACTCCCGGAGCGGCCAAGAAGGTGCGCCGCGACGGGGGCCCCCCACCCGTCCCCTGGGATCGGGTGCAGGAGGACGCCGTCCACGGAGTCCGAGGGAGGCGTCCCGTTCTCCTTCCGCTTCAACCCATAGGCCGCGGGGGAGAACTCGACGTGGACCTCGTGGCCGCGCGCCGCGAGGGCACGGGCCAGATATTGGACGTGGACCGCGTCCCCGCCGAGGTGGTAGGGCGGGTAGAACGTCGTCACCATCAGGAAGCGAAGCGTCTCCATCGCTCTAGTGCGTCCCCCGCATCCCGTGGACGAAATAGTTCCTCAGAATCCGGATCGCGTAGCGCGACGCGAGTTCGAAGTCGTCCCGGTTTGCGAGTGCAAAGCGGATGTTCTGCCTCCACCACTGCGGGTTGAGGTAGAGCTTCCGGTACGCGAGCTTACGGAGCCCGTTCAGCTCCGTCGGGGTGAGGCCGCCCGTGCCGACGATCGCGTCGTCCTGGTACATCTTCCTCCAGTTCAGCTCGGGCAGGGCTCCCGCCCGCCGGAGCGACTCGTAGAGCTCCGTCCCCGGGTACGGCGCGAGGACGTTGAACTGGGCCCCGTTCGGGAGCGTCCGGAGGGCGAACCGGATCGTGTCCATCGCCGACTCGCGGGTCTCGCCCGGCAGACCGAGGATGAACGCGCAATACGTCTTGATTCCCGCCTCCTTCGCCCAGCGGATCGCCTGCGCCGCCTGCTCCACCGTCGCCTGCTTGCTGACCTGGTCGAGCACCGCCTGGTTCCCCGATTCGACCCCGTACGAGATTCCCGCACAGCCCGCCCCCCGCATCGTCCTCAACAGGTCGGGGTCCACGAGGTGCACGCGCGTGTTGCAGTACCAACGGATGTCCAGGCCTTCGCGCCGCATGCCCTCGCACAGCTCGCGAACCCGGCGCTTGCTCATCGTGAACGTCTCATCGAAGAACGAGACCGTCCGGATCTTGAAGCGTTCCTCGAGGTACTTCAGCTCCGCGAGGACGCTGTTCGCCGACCTGAACTTCCAGGCGGTCTTGGCGACGGTGCAGAAGGAACACGCGTACGGGCACCCCTTGCTCGCGTACATGATCGTGAACGGCTTGCACGCAGGGGCCGACACGAAGTAGGGGGAGAGGGACGGCAGGAGGTCGTACGCCGGCACCGGGATTGCGTCATAGTTCTTGATCGGCGGGGCGTCCGGTGTCAGGCGGACGTGCCCGTCGTCCCGGAATGCGAGGCCCGGGACCGAGTCGAGCGGGGCGCCGCCCTCGAGGGCCTCCATCAGCATCGGGCCGACGGTCTCGTACTCGTGTCGGAGGTAGATGTCGAGTCCCGGGGCATCGTTCATCACGTCCAACGGCACGGTCCGGAGGGTCCAGCACATCCCGATCGTGCGCGCACCGGGACGGATCCGCTTCGACGCCCGGGCCAGGTCGAGGTCATGGTCGTACGTCGTGGGCGTGAACCGGAAGATCAGCGCGTCGTAGTCCGTCCTTCCGAGCCAGGATTCGACCTGCGAGTAATTCGCATCCAAGCCGTTCGCGTCGAACAGGTTGACAGAGTGCCCGGCTTCCCGGATCATCGCCGCGAGCTGGAGCAGGCTGTACGGCTCGAGCACGGAGTACCGCTCCGCCACCTCGCACCGTTCCTCCCGCACAACGGAGACGCCGTCGAATCGGGGCGGGTTCACGAGGGCGACCTTCATGACGCCGCACCCCCGCACGCTTCCTCGAATAGCCTGAGGGTCCGGTCGGCCATCCGTTCGACCGTGGCGTTTTCCTCCACCCACCCGCGGGCCCGCGCCGCGACCTCCCGTGCGCGACCCGCGTCGGAGAGGACGGTTTCGACCCGATCGACGAGCCCGTCCACATCTCCCGGCGGGAACAGCCATCCCGACTCCCCGTCGGTGACGATCTCGCGCACCCCTCCCGCGGCGGCTGCGATCAGAGGCGTGCCGCTCGCCATCGCCTCCAGCGCGACCATGGGGCAACTCTCCGAGAAGCTCGGGAGGACGACGGCGTCCGCACGGTGGTACAGCGCGGGCATCGCTCCGTACGGGACCGAACCCAGGAATCGGCATCGCTCGCGATCCAGCCCGATTGCATCCGCCATCCCCCTCCAGGCCGCCGGGTCACCCGGCCCCGCGAGAAGGAGGCGAATCGTCCGGTCGAGGCGGGTCATCGCGCGGAGCAAGGTCTCGATTCCCTTGAGGGCAAGGAGCCGACCCGCGAAAAGCAATGTTTGGCCGTCGTCCCGATTGCGGTCCGCGTCGTGCCCCGGAGGCAGGCGAGCGAAGGGTTCCATGGAGATCCCGTTGGGGATGATCGCCGACACGCGTGGGGCGAGGCGATAGCGGGAGACGGCGTGGTTGCGGACCCACTGGGAAACGAAGATCATCGCGGCCGTGTTCCGGAGGTAGCGGCCTTCGACCTTCCTGAACACAGGGCGCCACCGCGCGATTGTCTTCTCCCGGGCGTCGCGGGGCGCGCGACCCCCCGCGCGGAGCGTCCCCTCGACCTGGGTGCCCAAGGTGGTGTGCACCGTGACCGCGCGGGCCCCCGAGAGCCGCCGCAAGCGGGCCAGCAGGTCCGACATGTAGGCGTGGTTGGCGTGCACGACGTCGAAGGAGTGGATGCGATCGAGCCGCGGAAGGTGTCTGAACGCCGCAAGCTGGAAGGACAAGCCGAGCCCCGCCTTGCTCGCTCCGTCGGGGTGAATCACGTGCACCTGGATGCCGTCGAGCGACCGGGCGTTCGCCGCCACTCCCCCGCGGGCCGTGGTCACGACATGGACCTCGGCGCGGTCCCGGAGCCCCATCGCAAGGTTGTACGCGTACGTCCCGATTCCGCCCCACGTCGGAAGGAACTCGGGCGTCAGGAGGCAGACTTTCACGAGGTCTCCTCCCGCATCGCCTTCGACGCCGGGAGGGTCGGCCGGGGGTCCGTCCGCGACCGACGGAATCGACGCGCGAGGAGCCGCCAGGCGATGACGACCCCGGTCCGCAGCGGGACGAGCTTCGCCTCCCCGACGCGGCACCCGTACGAGATGGGCACCTCCCGGACCCGGGCGCGGCGCTGGCAGGCCGATGCGAACAGGTCCGCCTCGAGATCAAACCCTTTGGCGACGAGCCCGAACCGCCGGAGGGCGTCCTCCCGGAACCCCCACATCCCTGTGCACACATCCGTGACCGGTACCCGGAAGAGGAGGCTCGCGAGCGCGCTGAGAAGGCGGTTGCCCGCGAGGTTCAAGCCGCTGATCGCGCCGTCCGCGATCGAGCCCCGCAGCCTGGAGCCAAGGATCACGTCCCCGCCGGCCTCGAGGGCCTCGACGAAGTGCGGAATCTCCTCGGGAGGGTACGTCCCGTCGGCGTCGAGCATCACGAAGAACCGGTTCTCGGGCCTGCCCGTCGTCCCCGGGCGGGACAGTAGGCGGGTGAACGCCTGGCGCATCGCGTTCCCCTTCCCGGCCCCCGTCTGCGTGAACGTCGTCGCCCCCCGCCCTCGCGCGATGTCCATTGTCGCGTCCGTCGATTGGCCGTCGACCACCCACACGGCGACGTCGTAGCCGAGGGAACTGAGGCCTTCCCGAGGGATTCGGTCGATCACGTCGCCGATCGCGCCCTCCTCGTTGAGGGCCGGGAGGAGGACGACAACCTGGCCCCGCAGGCGATCGCCTTGACGCGAGGGACCCTCCGGGAGGGGCGCAGCCTGAGAGGGAGGAGGGCCCTCGATTGCCCCCGTCGCCCCGGCCATGACGGTCCTTTCCGTCCTCGATCCCGGTCCGTTCATCGGCAAGTCTCCCCCTGCGGGGCGGCGGGCGATTTCGGGCGCGGGCGCAGGGCGGGGGTCGGACCCCGCGATTGGCCCAAGACCTGCGCCCCGGTCCATTACACTCGTCGCCATCGCAAGGACGGCGCCCGACTCGGCGCGGGTTCAAAAGAGGTGTATGTTTCGGACCGGAGGAACCGTACCCCTATGTGCGACCCGCGCGCATGTCTCACACAAAGGAACATCTAAGAACACAAAGGCAGATAGAGGTGTGGCCTCGTCGGGAGGATGAGGCGCACAATGCTGAAGGGCAGCGTGACGAGGTCGGTCCGCATCGAAAAGGACGCGGACGAACGCCTGCGAGCGCTGGCCGACCAGAGCGACACGAGCGTGAACACGCTCGTCAATCGGGCCCTCCGGAAGTTCGTCGAATGGGACGCGTACGGGGAGAAGTTCGGATTCGTCGCCGTCCCGGGGATCATGCTCACGAAACTCATGGACCACCTGACGGATGAGCAGGCCCGCGCCCTCGGGTCGTGGGCGGGGAAGAACCTCCTGAGGGAGTTCATCACGTTCTGGTTCAAGGAGATCACTCCCGAGACGTTGCTCGAGGGCTTCCCGAGGCTTTTCGCGAAGTACGCCCACGCCTTCGCGTATGAGGAGCACGTCGAGGACGACTATCGCGTGATCATCCTCAAGCACGGGAGCGGTCCGAGGTGGTCCACGTTCTACCAAGAGGCGACGGAGACCGCCTTCCGGGAGCTTATCAACCGCGAGGTCCACGTGGAGAAGTCCGAGAATCAAGTCGTCCTGCGGCTCCGGCGGCTGGAAAAAAGGATTAAGTAGGCGGTAGGTTGCGGACGGAGTAGCCGTTCCCGTCGGAGCGTAGGGCATTGCCAGCCAGCAGCAGCGTTACGCGTACGATTCGCATCGAGAGGGATGTGGACGACTTCCTCCGCCGGTTCGCCGACCGCGAGGGGATCAGCGTCAACTTCCTGGTGAACAAGGCGATCCGCCGATTGGTGGAGTGGGACGTCTTCGCGGAGAAGTTCGGGATGATCGCCCTCCCCGGGTCCCTCCTCGTGAAGATGATGGAATCGCTCTCGGACGAGGAGTCCGTGGCCCTCGGAGAATGGGTCGGGCAGAACCTCCTCCCCGAGTTCTTGACGTTCTGGTTCAAGGAGGTCAGCCTGCAATCCGTGGTCGTCGGCTATTCCCGCCTGACCGCACGGTATGCTCGGGCGTTCGAGTACGAGGAGCGGTCGAATGCCGGTCAGTGGACGATCGTCTTCAAGCACGGGAGCGGCGCGCGCTGGTCCCTGTACTACGAGGCGCTGCTCCGTACCGCCCTCAGGAACCTCCTCAAGGGCGCGGAGATCCAAACGGAGAAGACGGACGACCAGGTCCTCGCGCGGTTCTCCCTGGTGTGACCTGGCCTTAGGAGCTCGTCGTGCTCCTCCGGCCCTGCTTTGCGGGGGTCGCCCGCGGGGACTCCTTCCCGACGCTGGCGATCGCCCTGCGTTCAATCGCCTCGGCGAGCCAAGACATCGTCTGCCGGAGCCCGAAGCAGACCCGGTCGATTTCCGCGTTGCCCGTGTCCACCTTGTCCTTCCGCGCGAGAAGCATCGCCTTGACCACCGGGGCGTTGTGCGCGCCGAAGAACTCCTCGAAGGCCTTCCAGTACGCAGCCTGGTACTTGTCGTCGTTTTTCAGGCCCAATCGTCCGGCCAAGTGCACGGAAGCCTCCTCCATCGGCGAGCTTACGTTCGGGCGGGGATGTGCGGGGAGCGCACAGAGATCCCGCGCTTGCCGATGTCCACTGGGATAAGCCCCATCTGGTGGCTCGTCCCTCGCATCTTCGTGACCTCGAGGTAGCGTACGCGGGCGTCTCCGGTGACGGGCACCAAGGAGAAGTAGACGACCCCATCGGCGATGAACTCATGCATCCCGGCAGCTCCGGACGAGTCGTAGTTGGGCGTCTCAGTGATCATGAGCGTGGTGCACCCCGCGCCCCCCACGATCTTCCCGAGGAGCATGTGCGTGAAGACCCGGAGCTCGCCCGGGCTGTCGAAGGCCTGGGTCATCGCGGTGAACGAATCGATGACGAGGCGGACGATCCCGAACTCGTCGATGTTCCGGACGATCTCCTCCCAGATCGCCGGCAAGCCCTCCGCGGTGAGGGTGGGCATCTCGAGGAACCGGAACATCTTCTTGCTCTGGAGGGGCGGGATGTCGAAGCCGAGGCGCCGCATGTTCCGGAGGTACGTCTTCTCTCCCTCCAGCATCGACACGTACATGCCCGGCTCCCCGTGCTCCCTCGCCCCGTAGTACAGGAACTGGGACCCGAAGATTGTCTTCCCCGTGCCCGGCCGGCCCGCGAGGGTGATCAGGCTCCCCGCAGGGTAGCCGCCCTCCAACATCTCGTCGAACCCCGGGATTCCCGTGGCGACTCTCGCGTCCCCATCGAGGGCGACCCGGCTCGAAACCTTCCCCTGCATCATGCTACCTCCTTCGATTGCTCCAGTGATCTCGTGATGACCTCGAAGAGATCCTCCCTGGACCCGTGGGGGTGCGGCCGGAGGCGGGTCGACGGGATCGCCCTAACGAGCTGGTGCTCGCTGGACATCAGGGCGATGTCCTCGAGCGGGATCAGCTCAAACTCCGGGTACCCGTGGTCGAACGTGAACTGCAGTCCGTAGAACCCGGTCCGCGGCTTCACGCCGTACAGGATGAGGGTGCCCCACCGCTGGGTGAGGACGAGATGGATCTGCGAGATGTTCGCGACCTTCTGGGTGAGCTCGAGGTTGGGCCGCGCGACGATCGATTGGATGTCCTTGTTCACCGCCGCGCGCGCCGCGACCGTCGCAAGGAAGTTCATCACACCTTGTCCGTAGAAGTTCTCCACAGTGTCGAGGGCCATCAGCATCCAGATTGTCTTCCCCTGCGCCTTATACGCGCTGTACGTATCGAGCCACTTGTCGAAGTCCTCCGTTGGATTCAGGGAGAACTTTATCGCGACGGGGTCTTCCACCCGGTCCGTCGTGAACACCCGCATGTTCGCGTTGTATACGTCCTCGGGCATGAACTGGGTCGCGAAGAGTCGGGCCCGCGTCGGGTCGTAGTCGCTGTACGTGAACGCCATCACCGCGTTGTTCGTGGCCAGGAAGTTCAGGAGCGCGGTGAGGGGAACGTACACCTGCCCTTCGAAGGGGACCTCGCCGCGGATCTCGAGCAGGACCGTCGAACCCCGCGGGACCCCCCCGCCGAGGAGGGCGTCGATGTCGCGGCTCCCCGTCGACATGTGCGTGGGCGAGTTCTCTAGGGGTCGGAACATCGAGGTCCGCTCGGGGAGGGTGAACGCGAACGGTTCCAGGTACCGGAGCCGGCCTCCCGCGAGAGTGAACAGGTACCTCTCTTGCCGAATCGGGATTCCGCGGAGTTTCCGGATCTCGAGTTCCCGGACCCGCCGGTCGTCGATCGTCCTCTGGTGGAGGACGATGATCGCGTCCGCCAGCTGGTCAAGGGTCGTATCCGTCTCCGGGCGCTCGCTCACCAGAATCATGCGGGCGTGGGTGTCCTCGAGGACCGCCATGAGGGATTGCTCCACCTTCATCCGGGTCTCCTGCGGGAGGTAGTCGGCGATGCCCTCCCAGGAGTCCAGCACCACGAGCGGTCTCCGCATGTTCGAAAGCAGCCGGTGCAGTCCGGAGACGACGTTGTGGGCGACGACGAACTGAGAGGGATCGAATTCGAGCGTCGTGAAGAAATGGACGTTCGGCCGAGCGGCGAGCTTGGTGAACAGGGCGTGCTGGGTCGCAATCTTGTCCGGGTACGATCGGGTGGAGATGTGGACGGTGTCTCCCGCCCCGGTCTGGAGCCGCGCCATGAATTCGAGGGCCGCGGTCGTCTTCCCGGTCCCCGTCGCTCCCTTCACGAGCAGGAGCAGACTCTCGCGGCCTAGTTTTTCCTCGAGCTCCCTCGGCAGGAGCGTTTCCATTTCTTCGTCGCCATCGCTCGGCGTTGCCGTGAACTTGATCACTCGGGACCCCCTCCCTACCTCGACGACGAAGTGATGAGCGGGACGTTTATCTTTATCCGGTGCTCTAGTGTGCTGTTTTGTGTTCACCCGATGGCTCCCCCCTTCTCCGCAGAAGCCGAGGCGGGAGGGGAGTGGCGGATCGGGGCTATGGACAACCGCGGTTCCCCTTCCCGTGGGTACGCGCCGGTCCCGGACGTTCCAGGCGACCAGGTCCGTGCGAAAACCCGCCATGGGAGACCCGGATCACCCTCCCCGATTCCGGTCCAGCGCCGGTCCTCGGAACAGCCGACGAGTCTGGTGAACACCTCCACCCGGGAATCGTCAACAAGGGCCATGTGCGCTACGTACACCTGTGGAGTCGGTAGGGCACGGCGGGATACACGTGCAGGCCACGTCAGTCTAGCACGGACGGGAAGGGCGCCGCGACCTATGGGACTCCCCGGTAGAAGTCGGTCGCGATGTATAGGACAAACAGGACGAACAGGGGTCCCGCGACGATGTCGAGGGCCCGACGGAGGCGACTCCCGATTCGCGCCTCGAACACGTGACGGACAACGAGGATCAGGACGAGCGCCACGGCGACTCCCGCGCTCGCCCCGCGCCACAGTTCCCAAAGGCTCGTCATTTCGCCTCCCGCTCGGGCATGCAAGGGGTGGATAAGAAACCTGGACGTTCAGTGGTGCGCTACCCGAGTACACTCACAGCTCCGCCCGAAACCGCTTCAGGAGCAGGGAGTTCGTGACGACGGACGCGGAACTGAAGCCCATGGCGGCGCCGGCCAAGATGGGGTCGAGGAGAATCCCGAAGCCGGCGAGGACGCCCGCGGCCACCGGGATGAGCGCGGTGTTGTAGAAGAACGCCCAAAAGAGATTCGATTTGATCTTTCGAACGGTCCTCTTGCTTAGCCGGATGGACGCCACGACGTCTCGCAGGTCGTCCTTGATGAGGACGATGCCCCCCGCCTCCATCGCGACGTCCGTGCCGCTGCCCAAGGCGATCCCGACATCGGCCTGGGCGAGCGCCGGGGCGTCGTTGATGCCGTCGCCCACCATCGCAACGATGGCCCCCGATTCCTGGAGCTCGCGGATCTTGTTCGCCTTCTCGCCCGGCAGGACCTCCGCAAGAACCTCCGTGACTCCGAGCTGCCCGGCAATCGCCTCGGCTGTCCGGCGGTTGTCCCCCGTAAGCATCAAGACGCGAATCCCCATCCCCCGAAG
>Ga0066710_100001988_pt1 | contig 16016 bp, 13 predicted proteins | sample GraSoiAngelo_159_FD_79666 | JGI IMG/M metagenome (GOLD analysis project Ga0066710, IMG submission 79666) | Grasslands soil microbial communities from the Angelo Coastal Reserve, California, USA - 14_1009_16_40cm | ecosystem: Environmental > Terrestrial > Soil > Grasslands | place: USA...
GGGCGTCGAGACCACGACCGGGCCGCTCGGCCAGGGGTTCGGCAACGCGGTTGGGCTCGCGCTCGCGAGTCGCATGCTCTCGGCGCGATGTGCGACCCCCGAGTTCGATCCCGGCGCCCATCGCGTGTTCGGGATCGTGAGCGACGGCGACCTCATGGAGGGCGTCGCCTCGGAAGCCGCCTCGCTCGCCGGCCACTGGGGCCTCGGGAACCTGAAGCTCGTCTACGACCAGAACCACATCAGCATCGAGGGAGACACAGTACTCGCGTTCACCGAGGACGTGGGCAAGCGGTTCGAGGCCTACGGCTGGCAGGTGGGTCACGCGAATGCCCAGGACCGTGCCGCGGTCGCACGCGCGCTCGACGCCGCCGCGGCGGAGACGGCGCGGCCCAGCCTCGTGATCGCCACGAGCACGATCGCCTACGGGGCGCCGCACAAGGCCGGCACCGCCGCGGCCCACGGCGAGCCGCTGGGCGCGGAGGAGGCGCTGGCCGCGAAGCGCGCGCTGGGCTGGCCCGAGCAGCCGGCATTCCTCGTCCCGGACGACGTGCGCGGGCTGTTCACCGAGCGCGCGGCGGCGCTGCGCCGCGACTACGACGCGTGGCACGCGGCGCTCAAGCGCTGGCGCGCCGCGCACGCCGACCGCGCCGCGCTGTGGGACCAGCTCGTCGAGCGGCGCGTGCCGCCCGATGGCTTCGAGCGGCTGGTGGCGAACGCTCCGGCCGGTCCCGCGGCGACGCGCGCGCACGGCAACGCCGTGCTGCAGCAGGCCGCCGCACTGGTGCCGGCCCTGGTCGGCGGCGCCGCCGATCTCGAGCCTTCGACCCGCACCGCGATCAAGGGGTCCACCGCGATCCAGCGCGGCGACTTCGTGGGCCGCAACTTCCACTTCGGCGTGCGCGAGCACGGGATGGCCGCGATCCTGAACGGGCTGTCGCTCGGCGGCTTCATCCCCTACGGGGCCTCGTTCCTGATCTTCACCGACTACGCGCGCCCGGCGATCCGGTTGTCGGCGCTCATGCGCCGGCAAGTGGTGTGGGTGTTCACGCACGACAGCGTGTTCCTGGGCGAGGACGGGCCCACCCACGAGCCGATCGAGCAGCTCGCGTCGCTGCGCGCGATTCCCAACATGCTCGTGATCCGGCCCGCCGACGGCATCGAGACCGCGGCGGCATGGGGTCTGGCGCTGGAACGGCGCGACGGCCCCACGCTCATCGCGCTCACGCGGCAGAACCTGCCCGCGCTCGAGCGCCCGGCGTCGTTCGAGCCGGCGGCGCTGCGCCGCGGCGGTTACGTGCTGCGCGAACCCGCCGCCAGCGCGGCGGTGACGCTGATCGCCACGGGATCGGAGGTCTCGCTCGCAGCCGCCGCGGCGGTCCTGCTCGACTCTCGCGGACTCCCGGCGCGCGTCGTGAGCATGCCGTCTCCGCAGCTGTTCCTGGCGCAGGACGCGGCGTGGCGCGAGCGGGTGTTGCCGCCCGGCGGACGCCGGGTGTCGATCGAGGCGGGATCGACCGTGGGCTGGGACCGCATCGTCGGCGAGCGCGGCCTCGCGATCGGCATCGACCGCTTCGGGGAATCGGCGCCGCTCGCGGAGATCCAGCAGCACTTCGGCTTCACGCCCGACAAGATCGCCGCTCGCATCGCCGACTGGCTGTCGAAGCCGGCCTAGACCGCACGAGCGGAGCACCCGGGCGTTGTGCGCACCCGGGCGGGGAGCGCGCCGGCCGGGGGCGTCACGCGCTCGCGAAGCGAATCGTCCAATCCGGGCGCGGGCTTCATGGCACTGGCATCCGATCCAGGGAAGGGGCATCTTCTCCACTAGAGGCGTGTCCCGTCACCTTCCGGAGGGTTGAGCCATGGCTGCCCGCACATCCCGTCGCTCCGCGAAATCGCGCCGGCCGAAGTCGGCGCTCCGCTCGAAGTCCGTGTCGCGTCGAGCGAAGCTCGTGAGTCGCTCGAAATCCGCGGGGCGGCCCAAGGCCCGCGGTCACGTCGGCGCCAAGCCCGCGCGCCGTCCCAGCGCCGCGGCGGGCGCCAGCCGGCGCCCGGCCACGCGTCCCGCCCCGCTCGCGACGTCGCCCAACGCGATCGGGTTCGTCGGGCAGCACCTGGACTTCACGTCTCACGATCTCGCGGGCGTGCAGCGGTTCTACACGGAACTGCTGGGGTTCTCGAACTTCGTGCACGACCCCAAGTTCGACTACCTCAGCGTCACGCTGGCGCGAGGCGTGTCGATCGGGTTCATGCCGCCGATGCCGGGCCCGCCGGAACAGTGGCGTCCCCCGCGCGAGCCGGCGCTCTACCTGGTCGTGGAGGACGCCGACCGCGCCTACGCCGCGCTCACCGCGAAGGGCGTGACGTTCGACCAGCCGCCCGCGGACATGCCGTGGGGCGACCGCGCGGCGTTGCTGCGGGACCCGGAAGGGCGCATGGTGTGGATCGCACACCGGCCGAGAAAGGGCTGAAACCCATGGCGAGCCGTGCCGAGCAGCTCCGTTCGCTGGGCCAGAGCGTGTGGCTCGACTTCATTCGCCGCGGGCATCTCGAATCCGGCGAGTTCGACGAACTGGTGCGCGCGCGTGGCGTGGTGGGCGTGACGTCGAACCCCACGATCTTCCAGCAGGCGATCGCGAGCAGCACGGACTACGACGCCGCGATCGAGAGCGGCATCGCGCGCGGCCTGGAGCCGGCGGCGCTGTTCGACGCGCTCACGATCGAGGACATCCAGATGGCGTGCGACCGGCTGCGTGGCGTGTTCGCCGCCACCGGCGGGCTCGACGGGCGCGCCAGCATCGAGGTGAATCCGAACCTGGCGGGCGATACCGCCGCCACGATCGACGAGGGGCGCAGGCTGCATCGCGCCGTGCAGCGCTCGAACGTGATGGTGAAGGTTCCCGCGACGGCGGCGGGGCTGCCCGCGATCACCGCGCTGATCGCGGACGGCATCTGCGTGAACGTCACCCTGATCTTCTCGCTGGCGCGCTATGCGCAGGTGATGGACGCCTACCTGGCCGGGCTCGAACGGCGCGCCGCGACGGGGCAGCCGCTCGACGCCGTCGTGTCGGTCGCCTCGTTCTTCGTGTCGCGGGTGGATACGAAGATCGACGCGGCGCTCGAGGTGCTGGCTTCCGCGCCGGGCGGCGGCGCGCGCCGCGCCGAGATCGACTCGTATCGCGGGAAGGCGGCGATCGCGAACGCGCGGCTCGCCTACGAGCGGTTCGAGAGCGTGTTCGGCTCGCCGCGGTTCGCGGCGTTGCGCGCGAAGGGCGCCCGCGTCCAGCGCCCGCTGTGGGCGTCGACCAGCACGAAGAACCCGGCGTATCCCGACACGATGTACGTCGACGAGCTGATCGGGCCCGACACCGTGAACACGATGCCACCGCAGACGCTCGCGGCGTTCAACGACCACGGCACGGTGGCGGTGACGATCCGGCGCGAGCTCGAGGCGGCGCACGCGCTGTTCCGCCGGCTGCCCGAGCTGGGCGTCCCGATCGACGACAAGATCGCCGAGCTGGAGGCGGAGGGCGTCGCCGCGTTCTCGAAGTCGTACAACGCGCTGATCGCCGCGCTCGAGAGCAAGCACCGCGACATGGCCAGCCGCCGCTGATCGGTACGGGACACCGGGCGGTAGAGGCCGCCCCTCGACTCCACGCACACCAAGTGCGGCCGCGGGCCCGCCGCGTCGCGGGCCGCCGCCGCCGGATGAGGACGCCATGAACCCCCTGCCCCACGGCTTCGCCCTCGGCGCCGCCGAAGCGGCGGTGCGCGACCGCCTCCAGCAGCTCGAATCGTCCTCGTTCGCCGCGCGCCTGTGGGCGCACGACGACGCGTTGTGGGGCGGCGATCCCGCGCGCCGCAAGGTCGCGGCCAGCCGCCTGGGGTGGCTCGAATCGCCCGCCGCCATGCGCGATCTCATCGAGCCGCTGGAGGTGTTCGCGCGCGAGGCGCGCCGCGACGGGCTCACGCACGCGGTGCTGCTCGGCATGGGCGGTTCGAGCCTGGCCCCCGAGGTGCTGCGGCGCACGTTCGGCGCGGCGCACGACGCGCTGGACCTCACCGTGCTGGACAGCACCTCGCCGGCGGCGGTGCGCGCCGTCGATTCCAGCCACGATCCCGCGAAGACGCTGTTCGTCGTGTCGTCCAAGTCGGGCGGGACCCTGGAAGTGAATTCGTTCGAGCGCCACTTCTGGAGCCGGACGTCGGCGGCAGTGGGTGCGCGCCAGGCGGGGCGGCAGTTCGTCGCCATCACCGATTCGGGAACGGCGCTGGAGCGGCTCGCCGCCGAGCGGGGCTACCGGCGCACGTTCATCAATCCCGGCGACATCGGCGGGCGCTACTCGGCGCTGTCGTACTTCGGGCTCGTGCCGGCCGCGCTGATCGGCATGGACGTGACCGCGCTGGTGGAGCACGCGCTCGAGGAGGCGGCGGCCTCGCACGTGGCGGTGAACGGCGGCGCCGTGCCTTCGGGCTATGTGCTGGGCGCCGCGCTCGGCGAGCTCGCGCGGCGCGGCCGCGACAAGCTCACATTCGTGCTCGGTCCCGAGCTCGCGGCGTTCGCGTCGTGGGCGGAGCAGCTCCTGGCCGAGAGCACCGGCAAGGAGGGCAAGGGCATCGTCCCGATCGCGGAGGAGCATGTCGGGCTGCCGGACGTCTACGGCGACGATCGCGCGTTCGCGGCGTTCTCGGTGCATCCGTTGCCCGCGGATGTCGAGGCCGCGCTCGACGCGCTGGCCGCGGCGGGACATCCCGTCCTGCGCTGGCGGCTGCGGGAGCTCGCCGCACTCGGCGCCGAATTCCTGCGGTGGGAGATCGCGACCGCGACGGCCGGAGCGATCCTCGGCATCGATCCGTTCGACGAGCCCAACGTCACCGAGGCGAAGCAAGCCACCCAGGCGGTGCTGGAGCGCGAACAGCATGGCGAACAGCCGCACGCGATCGATGCGCCGAGCCCCAAGGTCGACGTGCCGGAGCTGATCGCGCGCGAGCTCACGGCCACCGCGGGCCGCAGGCGCGACCCGGCGGCGCTCGCCGCCGCGCTCGTCACGCTGGCGAAACCCGGCGATTACTTCGCGGTGCTCGCCTACGTGCACCGCACGCCCGCGCGCCACGACCGGCTCCAGCGCCTGCGTCACGCCGCTCGCGGCGTCTCGCGCCTGGCCACGACCCTGGGCTACGGGCCCCGCTTCCTGCACTCGACCGGCCAGCTCCACAAGGGCGGGCCGCCTACCGGCATCTTCCTGCAGCTCACCGCCGACGACGGTCCGGACGTTGCGATCCCCGACCGCCCGTTCAGCTTCGGCCAGCTCATCCGGGCGCAGGCCGCCGGCGACTACGAGGTGCTCGAGCGCCGCGGCCGGCGGGTGCTGCACGTGCATCTCGGCAACCAGCCCGAGAAGCTGATCGACGAGATCGCCGACGCGCTCGCGGCGGTGAGGGTCTAGTGTTCCGGTACGGAACACTAGGCGAGGAGGCCGGCGGCCTGCGCCAGGTCGACGTTGCCGCCGGACAGCATCACCCCCACCTTGAGGCCGTCGAGCCGCACCGCCCCGCACGTGAGCGCCGCCAGACCGAGCGCGCCGGTCGGCTCCACGACCAGCTTCATGCGCTCCCAGATCCGGCGCATCGCATCGACGAGGGCCGCGTCCGGCACCGCCGTCATGTCCGAGACGTAGCGCCGGATCAGCTCGAACGTGAGCACGCCCAGCGACGGCGTGCGCGCCCCGTCCGCGATCGTGTCGGGATGATCGATGCGCGTGAGCCGGCCGCTCGTGAACGAGCGCACGCCGTCGTCGGCGCCGCGGGGCTCGACGCCGATCACGCGGCAGCCGGGGGCGGCGTGGCGCGCGGCGAGCGCGGATCCCGAGATCAGTCCCCCGCCGCCCACCGGGACGAGCAGGGCGTCGAGCGGGCCCGCATCCTCGAACAGTTCCGCCGCCGCGGTCCCGGCTCCCGCGATGATGTCGGGATGGTCGAACGGGGGGATCAGCGTGAGCCCGCGCTCGCGCGCGAGCCGCTCGGCCATCGCGTCGCGCGGCTCCCCCGCCAGATCGTGATGCACGATCTCGGCGCCGTATCCGCTCGTCGCCGCGAGCTTCACGCCGGGGGCGGTGCTCGGCATGACGATCGTCACCGGGATCTCCAGCAGCTTCGCCACCAGCGCCACCGCCTGGGCGTGGTTTCCGGACGAATACGCGATCACGCCGCGCCGCTTCGCCATGCCCTCCAGCCGGGAGATGGCGTTGTACGCGCCGCGGAACTTGAACGCTCCCATGCGCTGCAGGTTCTCGCACTTGAAGTGGAGTCGGGCGCCGGTCATGCGATCCAGCGTGCGCGAGGTCATGACCGGCGTGCGATGCGCAACGCCCGCGAGCCGGGCGCGCGCCTCCAGCAGCCGCGCCACCATGGCCTGGTGCGAAACGTCGTGGGCCAGCGACGTCATGGGCGGTCCAGCCGCGTCATGCGGCCGTCACGCGCGGTCGCGGCATGACGCGCCGCGGCGGCGGCCGTACCGGCGACGCGCCGCCTCACCCGCCCGAGCCTCCGCCGAACTCGAGCCCGGGAGACGTCTGCCGCCTGGCATCGAGTGCCGCGTCGATCTGCTCCGGCGTGAGCGACGTCATCTCGCGCGCCAGCTCGCGCACCGGGCGGCGCTCCTTGAACGAACGCTTCGCGATCTCCGCGGCCCGGTCGTAGCCGATCAGCGGGTTGAGCGCGGTCGCCATGCTCGGCGAGATCTCGATATAGTCCCGGCAGGTCTCGGCGTTCGCGACCGTGCCGGCCAGCGCCTTGTCGGCGAACACGCGCGCGGCGTTGGCCAGCAGCCGGATCGATTCCAGCAAGCTCTTCGCCATCACCGGCAGCATGGTATTGAGGTCGAGCTGCCCCCACTGCGCGCCGACCGTGCAGGTGACGTGATAGCCCATCACCTGAGCGCCGACCATGATCACCGCCTCGCACACGACCGGATTGACCTTGCCCGGCATGATGCTGGAGCCCGGCTGGATCGCGGGCAGCGTGATCTCCGCCAGACCGCAGCGCGGGCCGCTGTTCATGAGCCGCACGTCGTTCGCGATCTTCATGAGGCTCGCCGCCACGCCGTTCATGGCCGCCGATGCCCACGCCGCGCCGTCCTGGGCGCCTTGCGCCTCGAAATGGTTGCGCGCCTCGCGGAACGGCAAGCCGGTCTCGCGCGCGAGCTCGGCCGCGACGCGCGCGCCGAACTCCGGATGGGTGTTGAGGCCGGTGCCCACCGCCGTGCCGCCGATCGCTAGCTCGCACAGGTCGGGCATCACGGCGCGCACGCGCTCGATCGAGTGCTCGACCTGCGCCGCGTAGCCCGAGAACTCCTGCCCCAGACGGATCGGCGTGGCGTCCATCAAGTGGGTGCGTCCGGTCTTGATGATCGGATCGAACTCCTTGGCCTTGGCGGCCAGCACCGCGTGCAGGCGCTGCAGCGCCGGGAGCAGGTCGCGGTGGACCGCGATCGCGGCCGCGACGTGCAGCACCGACGGAATCACATCGTTGCTGCTCTGGCCGAAATTAACGTGGTCGTTGGGATGGACCCTGGCGTTCGACCGCGTCGAAGCGAGCCGGGCGATCACCTCGTTCGCATTCATGTTGGTGCTGGTGCCGCTGCCGGTCTGATACACGTCGATCGGGAACTCCGCGTCCCACTTCCCCTCCGCCACCTCGCCGGCGGCGTCCTGGATCGCTTCGCCGATCGCGCGATCGAGGAGCCCGAGCCCCACGTTCACGCGCGCCGCCACCTTCTTCACGAGTCCGATCGCGTGGATGAAGCCCGGAGGCAGCGGCTCGCCCGAGATCGGGAAGTTCTCGACCGCGCGCTGCGTCTGCGCCCCGTACATCGCGTTCATGGGAACCCTCATCTCCCCCAGGCTGTCCTTCTCGATGCGAAATTCCGAGCGGCCGTCTCGCTCGGCGCGTACCTCCGACATGGAGCGCTCCTTATGATCGGGCGTGCTCGGCACGCCCGGCGGCGGAATTCATGTGCTCGAAGCCGCACAGCTCCACACGGTTCGAGTCGGGGTCGCTGAAGTAGATCGAGTCCGCCTGCCACGATTGGAACGTCACCGGACCCTCGACTTCGATCCCGAGCGACAGGAGGCGCGCCTTCTCCGCCGGAACCGCGGCGCGCGGCACCGCGATCGCGAAGTGCGCCGGACCGCCGGTGTGCGCGGCGCCGTAGGACAGCGGGCGGCTGGTGAGCCCGAGCCGCGGCAGCTCACCGGGAGCGCCCGACCAGAACCAGGCCCACGTCGGCGAGTCCTGCCGCTCCAGGGCGAGGCCGACCACGTCGCGATAGAACGCCACGGAGCGTCCCACGTCCGCGACGCGCAGGATCAGCTCCGACAGCCCCCGGCGCGCGGCGGGGACCGGGGCCGGGAGCGGCGCGGCCGCGGCCGGCTCGCTCGCCTCGGGGACGATCTCCCAGCGGTGGTCGAGCTCGATCGCGGGGTCGAGCGAGCTCCGCACCGAACAGTACTTGTCGGCGCTGAGCCGGACCGCGTCCGCGACCGCGGCTTCGGCCAGGTCGCGGCCGCGCAGGCGGTGCACCACCTGGATGCGAACGTACTTGCGCGGGTGCTCCGGCCGGCGCTCGCCGCTCAGCGCGATCTGATAGCCGGTCACGCGCTGGCGCTTCTTGCGCAGGATGCTGATCACGTCCATGCCCTCGCATGCGCCGAGCGAGACCAACAGCATCTCGACCGGGCTCGGGGCGACCATGCCGGGGCCGCTGTCGACGGCGGTCCGCTGACCGCTGCCGGCGGCGGCGCTGAAGCGCAGGCCCTGGCCCTCGACGGTCTCGAGCGTGAGCACGGCGGAGTTGGCCATGGACGGTCCTCCTCGGCTGCAGTCTATCCGAAGACCGAGGAATTTCCGATCGAGCGTCCCGGCTACTTCGTGAGCCCGGGCTTCAGATCCGGGCGCCCCGCGACCTCCGCGGCGGCGGGGGCCGGGAGCTTCGCGGCCGCTGCGCCGCCCGGACTCCCCTGCGATTCCCGCGGCTCCGGCGCGCCGGCTCCGCCGAGCGACAGGTTGAGCTCCGCGTCGCTCAGCACCTGGCGCCGGTTCATGATCTGTGACGTGTCGTGCTCGAACAAGAGGTGCGTGAGATGGTCCATTCCCACCTCGAGCTGCTTGCGGAAGCCGACCATCTTCACGAGGTAGGCGCCCGCCCACAGGAGCCAGGCGAGCTTGCCCGACACCGACAGTCCGAACAGGTGCACCACGGAGCTGTGCTTGCCCAGCGAGATGATGTAGCCCGCGGGCTCGATCCGGAACGGGCCGACCGGCTTGCCGGCGGCTTCAGCCACGAGCGACCGGCCGAGCCAGCTCCCCATCGCCACGGCATGCTGCGCGATCGTGGTGCTGGCCGTGCCGCCTTTGCCGGTGAACGCCGCGCAATCGCCGATCGCGCGCACGTGATCGAGCGGCGTGCCGTCGGCCGCGAGCGCGCGCAGCCGGTCGTCCACGATCAAGCGTCCGTCGTTCGCGTGCCGGAGCGGTAGCGCACGCACCAGCTCCGCCGGGCACACGCCCGCGGTCCACACGATCGTGAACGCTTCGAGGCTGTCGCCGCCCTCGAGCCACAGGCGCTTCTCCTCCACCGCCGACACGCCGTAGCGGAGCCGCACCCGGACCCCGCGCCGCTCGAGGTAGCGCCGGACGTATTCCGAATGCTCCGGCTGCGCGGTCTGCACGACGCGATCGCCGCGCTCGAGGATCGTCACGCTGAGATGCCGCAGCTCGAGGCTGGGGTACTTCGGCAGCAACGTGTCGCGGGCCATGTCCATCAGCTCGGCGGCGACCTCGACCCCGGTGACGCCGCCGCCCACGATCGCGAACGACAGCAGCCGGCATCGCTGCGCCTCGGTCTCCGCCTGCTCGGCCATCTCGAACAGCTCCACGACGCGCGCCCGCAGCATCATGGCGTCCACCAGCGTCTTGAACGGTCGAGTGTGATCCGCGGCGCCCGGCACGGCGTAGTAGTGGGTTACGCTGCCGATCGCGAGCACCAGCGTATCGAACGGCTCGACCCGATTGTTGTGCAGCAGCACCTCGCGCCGGTCGAGGTCGATGCCGAGCGCCTTGTTCTTGATGAATCGCACATGCCGGTGTCGCGCCATGTCGCGCAATGGGTACACGATGTGGCGCGTCTCCACCGCCCCGACGGCGACGGCGGGCAGCAGCGGGTTGAACTGGAAGAAGTTCTCCTTGTCGACGAGCAGCGCGTCCCAGTAGCCGCGGGCGGCACGCGAACGGCCGATCGCGCGCATGACGTCGAGCCCGCCAAAGCCCCCGCCCAGAACGAGTAGGCGCTTGCCTGTCATAGGCCGGAGCATAGCGAAATCCGCGGGCGCTCTGATAGCGTGCCCGCATGGGAAGCGTGCCCGCGATCTCCGTGCTGCTGCCGGTGAAGAACGCGCGCCCGTGGCTCGAGCGCGCGCTCGACTCGCTGTGGCGCCAGACGTGCTGCGATTTCGAGGTCGTGGCGGTCGACGACGGATCCGCAGACGGCTCGGGTGCGCTGCTCGAGCGGATCGCGATTCGCGAGCCGCGACTGCGGCCGGTTCATACTCCCGGCCAGGGGCTGCCCGCCACGCTCAATCATGCGCTCCGCCACGCGCGCGGCCGATTCGTCGCGCGCATGGACGCCGACGACCTCGCGGCGCGGACCCGGCTCGCGCTGCAGCGCGAGCACCTCGAGGCCCATCCGGGGCTGGCCGTGGTCGGCAGCCGCGTGCGGCTGTTCCCGCCCGCGGCCGTCGGCGCCGGCATGCAGCGGTGGGTCACCTGGCACAACGCGCTGCTGGAGCACGAAGCGATGGCCCGCGAGATGCTGATCGACAGCCCGCTCGCGCACGGCACCGCAATGATCCGCCGCGAATGGCTGGACCGCGTCGGCGGCTGGACCTCGCAGCCGTGGGCGGAGGACCTCGACCTGTGGATCCGGATGCTGGACGCGGGAGCCAGGCTCGCGAAGCGGCCCGAGACGCTGTACGCGTGGCGCCAGCACGCGGACAGCGCGACGCGCCGCGATCCCCGCTACCGGCTCGAGCAGTTTCGTGAGCTCAAACTCGATACGCTTGCACGCTGGATGCTCCGCGACGGAACGGCGCCGACCGTGGTCGGCGTCGGCACCAGCCTCGCGCGCTGGCACGCCGCGCTGCGCGCGCGCTGGCCCGGCACACGGGCGATCGAAGCGCGCATGCCCGACTCCGCGGTGCTGCGGTCGTGCCGACTCCCGATCGTTCTGGTACTCGTTGCTTATCAAAGGCGTGACCTCTGGCGGCGCGCGATGGAGGGCGGCGGATTGGTAGAATGCCGGGATTTTGTATTCGTTGCTTGATACCAAAGAATGCGATATACATGACATCAACGGGACTCATTGTGGGTTCCGCATTTTGCTGCGGCGCTCCCCTCGGGGCGCATCTCTTCAAGGAGGAACGCATGGCCAGAACCAGTCACAAACGCAAGAGCTATTCTCCGGAGCGGCGCAAGCAGATTCTCGACACCGCCGCGCGCGAGGGTCTGACCGCGACCGACGTGAAGAAGAAATTCGGGGTGACGCCGGTAACCTACTACTCCTGGCGCAAGAAGACGGGCGCCACGGTCCGGCGTGGACGTGGCGGGCTGCGAGCCGGGTCGGGCTCGGACCTCACGTCGACCGTGCGCACCGAAGTGCGAGCCAAGATCGAGCAGATCCTGCCGGGGATCGTGAAGAGCGAAGTGGCAAGCTATGTGGATTCGCTGTTCGGCTCGCGCCGGGGGCGCCGGCGGGTCTGAGCTGAGCCGGGGGGGCCGCGCGTCAGACCGCGAGGCGCGCCGCCGCCTCGCGGTCCACGAGCCATTCGCGCCCGCGCAGGAGGACTGCGGGGCAGCGCTCGGGGGTGAGGAGCGGGTCGAAGGCCGCGGCCACCGCCGCGGCCTTCTCGCTGCCCGTGGCCAGCACGATCGCCGCTCGCGCCTCCTCGAGCGCGCGCGGCGTCAGCGTCAGGCGCCGCGGCGGCGGCTTCGGGCTGTCGTGGACCGCGACACAGCGCCGGAGCCGCTCCGCCACCGCGGCGTGGCCGGGAAAGATCGACGCCGTGTGGCCGTCGGCGCCCACGCCCAGGATCACGAGATCGATCGGGCGTTCGAGCTCGGTCTCGTAGGCGCGCGCCGCGGCCTCGAGGTCGGCCGCCTCGCCCGGCATTCGCCGCACCTGCGCCGGGTCGAGACCCAGGGGGTCGAGCAGCGCCTCGCGGGCTTCCCGATAGTTGCTCTCCGGGTCGCCGGGCGACACGGCACGCTCGTCCGCGAACAGGATCACGGCGCGCGACCAGTCGCACCGCGCACGGAATCCCGGCGTGGCCAGCAGCCGGTACAGGCGCCGCGGGCTCGTGCCGCCGGAGAGCGCGATCCGAAACGCACGGCGCGCGCCGATCGCCTCGTCCGCCGCCTGGATGACGCGCTCCGCCGCCCCCCGCGCCACGGCATCGGGATCCGGGAGCACCCGGATCATGCGTCCGGGCGGCCCGGCTACAGGCCGCACCACGCCCGGTGGTCGCGCTGCAGCAGCTCGCGCGCCGAATCCGGCCCCCAGCCGCCGGGGGCGTAGTTCGGGAAGTCCTTGGGCGGGTGCTGCTCGAAGTAGCCGATGATCGGGTCGATCCACGCCCACGCCGTCTCGACCACGTCGCGGCGCATGAACAGCGTGGCGTCGCCGCGCATGGCGTCGAGCAGCAGCCGCTGGTACGCCTCCGGCGGCTCGCCGCCGAACGTCTCGACATACTTCATGTCCATGTTCACCGACCCGATCGCGAGGTCGTAGCCGGGGATCTTGGAGGCGAACCGCAGGCTGATGCCCTCGTCCGGCTGGATCCGCAGCCGGAGCACGTTGGGCTCGAGGTAATCGCACACGTCCTGGCGCCCGAACAAGCTGAGCGGCACGCGCTGCATGTGCAGCGACACCTCGGTGACGCGCTTTGCCAGTCGTTTGCCGGCGCGCATGTAGAACGGCACCCCCTGCCAGCGCCAGTTGTCCACGAACACGCGGAGCGCGGCGTAGGTGGGCGTGACCGAGTCCCGCGCCACGTCGGGCTCCTGCCGATAGCCTTGATACTGGCCGAGCACCACGTTGCGGGCCACGGTGTCGTCCCACTGGTCGCGAAGCGCGTTCAGAACCTTGAGCTTCTCGCCGCGGACGTCGTCGGCGCCTCCGGTCGTGGGAGGCTCCATCGCCACCAGCGACAGCACCTCGAGCAGGTGGTTCTGCACGATGTCGCGCAGCACCCCGGTCGTCTCGTAGAACTTGCCGCGGCCCTCGACGCCCACCGTCTCGGTTGCGCAGATCTCGACATAGTCGATGTACTTCCGGTTCCATACCGGCTCGAACATGCTGTTCGCGAACCGGAACACCAGGATGTTCTGTACCGTCTCCTTGCCGAGGTAATGATCGATCCGGTAGGTCTGGCTCTCGTCCAGCACCTTCGCGATCAGCGCGTTCAGCGCGCGCGCCGATTCCAGGTCGCGCCCGAACGGCTTCTCGATCACCACCCGCGTCCACGGTCGCTCGTTGGGCCGGGTGATCAGTCCCGATTGGCTGAGCCGACCGAGAATCGTCTCGAACGCGCTGGGGGGAGTCGCGAGGTAGTACAGCCGGTTGCCCTCAAGCCCCCGCTCGCGATCGAGCGACTCGAGCTTGGACTTGAGCCGCGTGTAGGTGTCGGCATCCTCGAAGCTGCCCGATACCCAGTGCAGCATCGGCGCGAACCCCGCCCAGGCGCGCTCGTCGGCCGCGGCCCGGTTCGAGGACTCGCGCACGGCGGCGCCGAGGTCCGAGCGGAATCCCTCGCTGGACCAGTCGCGCCGTGCCACCCCCACGACCGCGAAGCGCTCGTCGATCGCGCCCGTCGTCTTGAGCCGGAACAGGGCCGGCACCAGCTTGCGATGGGTCAAGTCGCCGCTGGCGCCGAAGATCACGAGCGCGCAGGGCGGCGCCGTGCGCGGCTGGCGCGGGATGGTGATGGGGGTGGAGGGAACGATCGCCGTGCTCATGACCTATTTCGCCCTCACCGCGTGGCCGCCGAACTGATGCCGCAGCGCCGCGATCACCCGGTCCCGGAACGAGTCGTCCTGGCGCGAGCGGAACCGCTCGAACAGCGACAGCGCGAGCACCGGCGCCGGGACCCCGTGGTCGATCGCTTCCTGCACGGTCCAGCGGCCCTCGCCCGAGTCTTCCACGAACCCGCGGATGTTCTGCAGCTTGGGATCGTCGCGGAACGCGCGCTCGGCGAGCTCCAGCAGCCATGAGCGCACGACGCTGCCGTGGTTCCACAGCCCGGCGATCTCCGCGAGGTCGTAGCCGAACTCGCTGGCTTGGAGCAGCTCGAATCCCTCGCCGTAGGCCTGCATCATTCCGTATTCGATGCCGTTGTGCACCATCTTGGAGAAATGACCGGCGCCGATCGCGCCCAAGTGCCGCCAGCCGTCGCCGGGCGCGAGCGCGTCGAGCGCGGGCTTGAGCCGGGCGACGGCCTCCCCGGCACCCCCGATCATGATGCAGTAACCCAGCTCGAGCCCCCAGATGCCGCCGGACGTCCCGGCATCCGCGAACAGCACGCCGTGCTCCAGCAGCCGCGCCCCGCGGCGCTTCGAGTCCCGCCAGTTGGAATTGCCGCCGTCCACGAGCAGGTCGCCGCGCTGGAGCAGCGGGAGCGCGCGCTCGATCAACTCGTCGACCGGCGGCCCTGCCGGGATCATGGCCCACAGCACCCGCGGCGGCTCGAGGTCGCGCACCAGCTCGTCGACGGCGGGGAACGTCCGGATCCCGAGCTTCTCGGTTTCGGCCAGCGTCGCCGCGCTGCGATCCGTCCCGGCCACGTCGTGACCCGCGCGCTTCATCCGCAGCGCCATGTTGAGCCCCATGCGGCCCAGACCGATCATTCCGAGCTTCATGTCGACATCCTCACCCGAGAAACCGCGTGGACGGCGCCGGGACGCGGCGCATCCGTCAGCGGTACAGGCTCTTCACCCGGCCCCATGTCGAGCTGCGCGTCTGCGTCGCGTACGGACATCCCGCAGGACCCGACGCCGGCGGCTGCCAGGTGATGAAACTGCGGTGCGCGGGATGGGTCAGCTCCGGATCGTTGCGCGCGTCGGAAGGCTGAAACAGCTGGATCTCGTCGAGCACGATGCAGGCCGAGGTGCCGCACCCCGCGCACGCGGCGGCGCCCGCGGCGTTGGACCGCGCCAGGTTCACCTTGTACGCGTAATACTCGACCCCCGCCGTGACGGGACCGGCGAGATCGATCGGTACGGCGCACTGCACGCGCAGCCGCGCGCGCTCGGGCCCACCGAATCCGACGTCGTAGGCAAAGCCGCCCACCGCATGTCCGAGGAAGAAATCCGTGCACGCGAACGGGCCCGTCGTGAAATCGAAGCCCACCACGAGCCCGTTCGTCCCGCGGCACTGGGAGGAACCGTGCTTCCACCAGTCGGAGAGCTCCGCCGAATCGGTGAACACGTCGATCTGCGACGACAGGCCGAGATACTGGTCGACTCCGGAAGGCGGGGAGAACGAGGCGACCATCGTGAACGCGCCGCCGCCGCCCGTCTCGCAGGCGAAGGCCTGATTCTGCGCGCCGGAAGTGCCGCAGTCGTTCCACGAGAGATCGATGCCCTGGGGCCACGCGACGGACGCCGTCAGCGGGAGCACGGCAGCCACCAGTCCGAACCTCTTCATGGACGACCCCCGAGGTCATGCGCGCGCGCAGCGGAAGAATGTCTTCGATAGTAGCATGCCGCGCCGGGGGAGCCGCGCAAGCCTGCGGCGCGACGCCGGGCCCGGACGATGCGCGAGCCGCCGCCGCGGGGCGCGGTCCGGCCGGCTGGGGCCATCGCTCATGCGCGCTCGGGGGTCACGAGGGCGGGTGACGGCTCGGTCGCGCGCCGCGGCAACAGCCACGCCACGATCACCCCGGCGCCGAGCAGCGCCGTGAGCCCGGTCA
>Ga0066710_100001989_pt1 | contig 16012 bp, 13 predicted proteins | sample GraSoiAngelo_159_FD_79666 | JGI IMG/M metagenome (GOLD analysis project Ga0066710, IMG submission 79666) | Grasslands soil microbial communities from the Angelo Coastal Reserve, California, USA - 14_1009_16_40cm | ecosystem: Environmental > Terrestrial > Soil > Grasslands | place: USA...
GTGATGGTTCACGCCGAGAACGGCGACGCGATCGACGTGCTGGTGAAGGAAGCGCTCGCCGCGGGCCATACCGAGCCGAAGTACCACGCCCTGACCCGCCCGCCCGAGACCGAGGGGGAGGCGACAAACCGTGCCATCCAACTCGCGCAAGTGGCCGGCTCGCCGCTCTACGTCGTCCACGTATCGTGCGCCGAGTCGGTCGAGCCGATCCAGCTCGCCCGCGAAAAGGGCTGGGACGTCTGGGGCGAGACCTGCACGCAGTACTTCTTCATCGACTACACGTTCCTCGAGCGCCCGAACTTCGAGGGCGCCAAGTACGTCTACACGCCACCGCCGCGCGACAAGGCGAACCAGGACGTGCTGTGGAACGCCGTCCGCACCGACGAGCTGAGCGCGATCTCGACCGACCATTGTGCCTTCCTCTGGGACGGGCAGAAGACGATCGGCAGGGACGACTTCTCGAAGATCCCGAACGGCGGGCCGGGGCTGGAAAACCGGCTGCAGATGATCCACGAATTCGGCGTCCGCGGTGGCCGGATCTCGCTGAACCGGATGGTCGAGCTGCTGTCGACGAACCCGGCGAAGCTGTTCGGGCTGTATCCGCGCAAAGGAACGATCGCGGTCCGCTCCGACGCCGACATCGTCGTCTTCGATCCAGAGAAGCGCGTGACGATCTCTGCGTCAACGCATCACTCGAAGTCGGACTACAACCTCTTCGAAGGCACCAAAGTGACGGGTTCGCCCGAGGTAGTGCTGCTCCGCGGAAACGTCCTTGTCGAGGGCGACGAACTCGTCGCGCAGCCGGGAATCGGGCAGTTCGTCGCGCGGGCGAAGTTCGGACAGGAGCTGAAGCCCCGCGTGGCCGTCGCCTAGAGACGAACCGCATTCGGGACACCTGGACTGTCCCCGCCAGGCGTGTCGCGGTGCCAGGCATGAGGACACGGCTGAAAGTGCCAAAATCGCTGCAAAACAGCAATCTGCGCCTCTGCGGACGGACGTGTCCGCGCCTCGATTTCGTGCCAGGCACCAGGACACGCCCCGAAGGGCCGGCTAGCCGCCAGGAGGGCCGTTCGGACGAGGCTCGGTCGCGAGGAGCCGAGCCGCCCGCGCTCAGCGTGTAGAGTCCGTCCTAACTTCAAAAAGTAAAGCGAGGAGGTGCTTGATGCCTGTCGTCGACGAGATCCGCGAAGCCAATCTCTCCTACGCCTCGGAGTTCGAAAAAGGCGATCTCCCGATGCCGCCCGGCCGGAAGTTCGCCGTCGTCACCTGCATGGACGCGCGGCTCGATCCCGCCAAATTCCTCGGGCTCGACGAGGGAGACGCGCACGTCATCCGGAACGCGGGCGCCGTCGTCACCGACGACGCGCTCCGCTCCCTGATCATCTCGCACCACCTGCTCGGGACTCAGGAGGCCGTCGTGATCGCCCATACCGACTGCGGAATGCTCACCTTCGAGGACGAGGAGCTTCAGGACCGGCTCAACACGGACGTCGATTTCCACGCGTTTCCCGACGTCGAGGAGAACGTGTGGTCAGGTGTGAAGAAGATCCAGGATTCCTCGCTGCTCCCTGACTCGTTCGCAGCGCGCGGGTTCGTCTACGACGTCAATACCGGCGAGTTGCGCGAAGTCCCTGGCTAACGCGTCTGCGGAAAACCAAGGTCGACCTTCGACGTCGCGGGGTCCGGCCAGCGCGAGGTGACGACTTTGCCGCGCGTATAGAACTGGATCCCCTCCGGCCCGTAAACGTGCAGATCGCCGAAGAGGGAGTTCTTCCAGCCGCCGAATGAGTAGTACGCCACCGGCACCGGGATCGGGACGTTGATGCCGACCATGCCGACGTTGACGTCGAACTGGAACTGCCGCGCGACGCCCCCGTCGCGCGTGAAGATCGCGACCCCGTTGCCGTATGGATTCTCGTTCACGAGCCGCACAGCCTCGTCGTAGGTTCCGACGCGAGTAACGCCGAGCACCGGGCCGAAAATCTCCTCTTTGTACACGTCCATCTCCGGCTTGACGTCGTCGAGCAGCGTGACGCCGAGGAAGAACCCGTCGCCGATGCCGTCCGGCCTGGTTTCACGCCCGTCCGTGACGACGGTCGCGCCCTCGTCGCGGCCCTTGTCGATGTAAGAGGCGACCTTGTCGCGGTGCTCGCGCGTGACGAGCGGCCCCATCTCGGAGTCGGCCTGCATTCCGTCGCCGACCTTCACCTTCGGCAGCCGTTGCTTGATCGCGTCGACGAGCTCGTCGCCCGCCTCGCCGACCGTAACCAGCATCGAGACCGCCATGCAGCGCTCGCCAGCGGAGCCGTAGCCGGCGGAGACCGCGGCGTCAGCCGCCATGTCGATGTCGGCATCGGGCAGAACGATCATGTGATTCTTCGCGCCGCCGAGCGCCTGCACCCGCTTGCCGTGCGAGGTGCCGGTCTCGTAGACATAGCGCGCGATCGGCGTCGAGCCGACGAACGAGACCGCATCGACGTCGGGATGTTGGAGGATCGCGTCGACCGCGACCTTGTCGCCGTGGACGACGTTGAAGACGCCGTCCGGGACGCCGGCCTCTTTCAGAAGCTCGGCCGTGTAGATCGACGCTGACGGGTCCTTCTCGGACGGCTTCAGCACGAACGTGTTCCCGCAGGCGAGCGCCGGCGCCCACATCCACATCGGGACCATGGCCGGGAAGTTGAAGGGTGTGATTCCTGCACAGACGCCCAGCGGTTGGCGGATCGAATAGACGTCGATCCCGGTCGAGGCCTGCTCGGTGAAGCCGCCCTTCAGAAGCTCCGGGATCCCGCAGCAGAACTCGATCACCTCGAGCCCGCGCGCGACCTCGCCCTTTGCGTCCGAGAGCACCTTGCCGTGCTCAGCCGTGAGGATCTTCGCGATGTCTTCGCGATGGTCGTCGACGAGGGCTCGGATCCGGAAGAAGATCTCGGTCTTGCGCGACAGTGAAGTCGCACGCCAAGCAGGGAATGCCGTCTTCGCCGCCTGGACGGCGCGGTCGATCTCCTCCGCCGACGCGAAGTCGACCTCGCCGGTCTGGATGCCGACCGCCGGGTTGTAGACCGGGCCGGTCCGGCCCGACTCGCCTGCCACCGGGCCGCCCTTGATCCAGTGGGTGATCCCCTTCAGCTCTTGCGCGCGCTTGACGCCAGGTGCTTCCGCCACTTCCGTCATCCCAGCCTCCTTCGTCGAGCGCCACCCTAGCGCGGCCCGGCCGGGTCCGGGGGCGTGTCCCGGGACCCGGTCGCCTGGCATGTCCGGGGACCCGGTCGGGGGACATGACCCGAGACTCGGTCCCGGGGGCAGTAGGATCGGGCCATGGCGGTCGAACAAGGCCTCGACGCGAAGCGGATCCAGGAGCTCGACCAGCAGTACGTCTTGCATTCGTGGTCGGTCCAGAACCAGATCTCGCCGCTCGTCGTCACGGGCGGGGAGGGGCGCTACTTCTGGGACTCCGAGGGCAACCGCTACCTCGACTTCGCCTCCCAGCTCGTCAACGTCTCGATCGGCCACCAGCACCCAAAGGTCGTCGCGGCGATCAAGGAGCAGGCCGACAAGCTGACGACGATCGGGCCGCCGATGGCACACGAGGCGCGCTCCGAGCTCGCGCGGCTGCTGGCCGAGGTGACGCCCGGCGACCTGACGATGTCCTTCTTCACGAACGGCGGCGCCGAAGCGAACGAGAACGCGATCAAGCTCGCCCGCTGGTACACCGGCCGCGACAAGATCGTCGCGCGCTACCGCTCCTACCACGGCGCGACCGCAGGTGCGATCACGCTCACCGGCGACCCGCGGCGTTGGCCGGCCGAGCCGGGGATCCCCGGAGTCGTCCGCATGCTCGACCCGTACACGTACCGCTGCCCGGCGGGCCATCCCGATCCGTGCCCGGTCTGTACCGGCGGCCCGCACCTGGAGGAGATCCTTCAGTACGAGGGCCCCCAGAACGTTGCCGCGGTCATCCTCGAGACAATCGTCGGCACGAACGGGATCATCGTCCCGCCCGACGGTTACCTGCAGTCGATCCGCGAGGTCTGCGACCGGCACGGGATCCTGCTGATCTGCGACGAGGTGATGGCCGGTTTCGGCCGCTCTGGCAAGTGGTTCGCGTGCGAGCACTGGGACGTCGTCCCCGACATCCTCACGGTCGCGAAAGGGATCAACTCGGGCTACGTGCCGCTCGGCGCGATGGTGATCGGGGAGACGATTGCCGACTGGGTGCGCGACAAGTATTTCGCCGGCGGGCTGACGTACTCCGGCCATGTGCTCGCGTGCGCCTCGGCGATCGCCTCGATCGAAGCGTTTCAGGAGGAGGGGATCGTCGAAAACTCGGCCGCGATGGGTGAGGTGCTCGCCGAGGAGCTGCCGCGACTCCAGGATCGGCACGCGACGATCGGCGAGGTGCGCGGCAAGGGCCTCTTCTGGGGCATCGAGCTCGTGCGCGATCGCGAGACGCGCGAGCCGCTGGTCCCCTTCAACGCCACCGGAGAAGCGTTTGCCCCGGTTGCGAAGCTCGCGAAGGCGGCGATGGAACGCGGCCTCTACCTGATGACCCACTGGAACGTGATCATCGTCGCGCCGCCGCTCACGATTACCCGCGAGGAGCTCGACGAAGGGCTCGGCGTCCTCGACGAGGTGCTCGACTAAGGCGGCGAGGCCCGCGCCGCAGCGGGGCCCCGCCTGTTCTCTCACTGGGAGATCTTCTGGCGCAGACCGGTTTGCGTCCCCCTCGCTCCGTCGCGCCGAACCTACCCCCTACTTTGGAGATAGCGAGCCGGGGCTGAGAACACAAGTCAATTCCCTCGAACGAGGGATCAAGCGCTAGCGACCGAGCATCCCAGAATCGCGACGGCCGCCCTTGAGGAGGCGGCCGTCGTTTTCATTTGCGCGCCGTGCGGGTGTGAGGGGAGAGGCGCGCTTCTGTGGGGAAGCTTGTTACGAGGGGCGGTTGCCGATCGTGACCTGCGTGGTTTTCGTGTTCCCGTTTCGGACGTACGTGACCGAGACCTTGTCCCCGGGGGCCTTGGCAGCCACCGCAGCGGTCAGGTCGTCCGGGCTCTGGATCGTCTGGCCTCCGAAGGCGGTGATCACGTCGCCGGCCTTCAGGCCGGCACCGGCCGCGGGAGAGCCGCTCTTCACCTGGGCTACCTGGGCTCCGCTTCGGTTCGCCGCCGTCTGCACGAACACGCCGAGGTACGGATGCTCGACGGTCTTGCCGCTGACCAGTTTGGAGACGACCGAGGAGATCGTGCTGGAGGGAACCGCGAAGCCGACGCCTTCGTTTCCGCCGGAGTCGCTCTCGATCTGCGTGTTGATGCCGACGACCTGGCCCGACATGTTCAGCAGCGGGCCGCCCGAGTTGCCATGGTTGATGGCGGCGTCGGTCTGAATCGCGCCAGAGATCGTGAAGTTGTTCGTCGAGCTGATGTCACGGTTGAGTGCGCTGACGATTCCGGTCGTGACCGTCTCGTCGAGCCCGAACGGGCTGCCGATTGCGACGACGCCGTCTCCGACTTGGAGCTTGCTCGAGTCGCCGAGGGTGAGCGGGTGCAGCTTGCTGGAAGGCGCATTCACCTTCAGCACAGCGAGGTCGGTCGAGGCATCGGTGCCGACGACTTTGGCGCTGTACTTGGAGCCGTCGCTGAACATGACGGAAATCGCGCTGGCATTTGCGACGACGTGGTCGTTCGTGATGATGTGGCCGGCGGAGTCGTAGACGAAGCCGGAGCCTTGGGCCTGCGACTGCTGCGAGCCCGAACCGCCGAAGGGGAAGGGCGAGTTGTCGGAGCCGGAGCCGCCCGAGGTCGTCACCGTGATCTCGACGACGCCGTCGCGGGCGGTCCTGTAGACGCCGTTGACCGACATCGTCTTCGTCGAGGACGCGGCCGGGGAGCCCGCCGCGACGGTTTCGTTGACCACCGTCGTCGTCTTGGCGCCGCCCGTGCCGAAGGCGGCGTAGCTGCCGGCTCCGGCTCCGGCGCCCGCGACGAGAGCGGCGGCTGCGATCAGGTAGGGCGTACGCTTGCGGAACATGTCGGGATCCTTTCGCGCTGCTTCGAATTGCCGTGTCGTTGCATCAGACCAACTACGCGTAAGAGCCCGCTGAGTGACGGCTAAGAGGCTCCTAAGAATCCGCGGTCGACGGCTTTAGAGACTTCTTACAGCCGTCTTAGTGGTTTCTCAGATGCGCGTGCGAACCTTGCGCGGTGTGACTCCTTCCCCAGTCCCTGCGGATAGCGGCGACCCCGCGGCCGACCTCCTGGCGGCCGCGGGCTAGCCGCCAGGGACGCCACAGCCTCCGAGTCGAGTCCACAGCTCTTAGCTGGCTCTCAATCTTTCACGCAACAATGCGCGCATGAACAGCGCACAGATTCTTGTCGTCGACGATGAAGCGGCCGTCCGTGAGTCGCTGCGGCGCGCCCTTGCCCTCGAGGGTTACGAGGTCGAGCTCGCCGCCGACGGCGCGGAAGCGCTGTACCGGCTCGACATCGGCGAAGTCCAACCGGACGCGATCGTCCTCGACGTGCTGATGCCGAACGTCGACGGGCTCGAGACCGCGCGCCGGCTGCGCGGAGCCGGCAACAGGATTCCGATCCTGATGCTGACCGCGCGCGACGAGGTCGAGGCGCGCGTCGCGGGCCTCGACGCCGGGGCTGACGACTACGTCGTCAAGCCGTTCGCGCTCGCCGAGCTGCTCGCCCGGCTGCGCGCTTTGCTGCGGAGGACGACGAACGGCTCCGGCGAGACGCTTCATTTCGCAGATCTCGCGCTCGATCCGGCGACGCGCGAGGTGAGGCGCGACGGCGAATCGATCGAGCTGACGCGCACCGAGTTCTCCCTCCTGGAGCTCTTCATGCTCAATCCGCGCCAGGTGCTGACGCGCTCGCTGATCTTCGAGCGAGTCTGGGGCTACGACTTCGGCCTCTCGTCCAACTCACTCGACGTCTACATCGGCTACCTGCGGCGGAAGACCGAAACCGGCGGCAGGCCGCGCCTGATCCAGACGGTGCGCGGCGTCGGCTATGCGCTGCGGGAACCGTGAATTTTCGAAACCTCAGTTTCCGAACGCGTTTGACGCTCGTCGCCGCCGCGGCTGTTGCGCTCGCGGTCGTTGCCGCGTCCTTCGTCGTCTTCCTCGTCGTCCGCAACCAGCTGCGGGGGCAGGTCGACGACGCGCTCAGGACTCGTGCGAAGACCTTCGAACACGGCCTTACTATCGATCACGGGTTCTTGGAGGGTGGCCCCGTGCCGCTCGGCGGGGGCGACTACGTGCAGCTCGTCGACGCCAAGGGACACACGATTCGAACCCAGTTCGAAGCGAGCGGCGGCAGCTTGCCGCCGAACAAGGCGGCGCTCGAGATCGCGAAAGGCCACCCAGGTTCCGGCTTCAGCGACGCGACGATCGGCGGCAACCATGTTTTTCGCGTCTTCACGATCGGCCCGTTTAACGACGGCCAGGGCAATACCTACGCGTTGCAGGTCGCCCGCTCCCTCAGCGAGGTCAACCACACCCTCGGGCGAGTCACGATCTTCCTGATCCTGATCGCGGCCGGGGGAATCGCGATCGCCGGTGGGCTCGGGCTCGCCGTCTCGCAGGCGGCGCTCACACCGGTTCGCCGGCTGACCAGGGCGACCGAGAAGGTCGCCGAGACCCGTGACCTCTCCGAGCGGATCGAGGCGCACGGCGAGGACGAGCTCAGCCGGCTGGCCGCTAGCTTCAACACGATGCTCGCGGCGCTCGAGGAGTCCGACCGCGCCAAGCGCCAGCTCGTCTCGGACGCCTCTCACGAGCTGAGGACGCCGCTGACGAGCCTGCGCACGAACATCGAGGTGCTCGCGCGGGACCTGAAGATGCCGGACGACGAGCGGGAGAAGCTGCTCAACGACGTCGTCAGCCAGCTCTCCGAGATGACCGCGCTCGTAACCGAGCTCGTCGAGCTCGCGCGCGGCGAGACTCAGCCCGAGGAATCCGAAGACGTCCGTCTCGATCTGCTCGTCGACGAAGTCGTGGCACGCGCGCGGCGAGACTTCCCGCAGGTCGACTTCGTGACCGACCTCCAGCCCACCGAGCTGCACGGAGTACCGAACACGATCGCCCGGGCGGTCTCGAACCTGCTCGACAACGCTGCGAAGTGGAGCCCGCCCGGCGGCAAGGTGGAGATCTCCGTCAGCGACGGGCAGGTCATCGTGCGCGACCACGGGCCCGGTATCGAAGACGACGACCTGCCGTACGTCTTCGACCGTTTCTACCGTGCGCCGGCCGCCCGGAAGCTGCCGGGCTCCGGCCTCGGGCTAGCGATCGTGAAGCAGGTGGCCGAGGCGCACGGCGGCGGCGTCGGCGCCGAGCGGGCCGAGGGCGGCGGGGCGCAGATGACGCTCCGGCTGGCCGGCTCGAATGGGGCCGGTGTGATCAGACCAGCCGGCGCTCGAGATACGCCGCAAGGCGCGTCAGCGGAAACGAGATGACGAAGAAGAAGACCAGCACCGCGCCGTAGATCGCGAATCCGTGCTGCTGAAGAAGCCCGGCCGGTGGGGGTGCAGCCAGGCGCTCGACCTGTTGCTTCGCCGCGAACAGAATCTCGGTGACACCAACGAGCGAAGCGAGCGTCGTGTTCTGGATCACGTTCACGAGCAAGCTCACAAGCGGTGGCAGCAGGCGCCGCCCTGCCTGCGGCAGCACGACGTGGACGTGCTGGCCTAGCCAGCCGAAGCCAAGCGCCGAGGCGGCCTCGTGTTGCTCGCGTGGGATCGACTCGACAGCACCGCGCGTCGCCTCCGCCACCTGGGCGCTCCCCCAGAGCGTCAGGCCGATGGCGGCGCCGACCCAGGGACTGAAGGTGAGGTGGAAGGTCGTCTGGGGCAGCGCGTAGACGATCAGGAACAGGGTCACGATCAGCGGCAACCCTCGCCAGACCTCGATGTAGAGCCGGATCAGCGCACGCAATGGTAGGAAACGGATGGTGAGCAGGGTGCCGAGGCCGATGCCGATCACCGCGCTGCCGACGACCGAGACGCCAGCGATCTTGAGCGTGAACGGCAGCCCGTGCTCGAGGACATACCTAAAGACGGGTCCCGCCCAGTCCGGTGTCAGTGCTGCCAGAAGCACTAGACCGCCTCCCGCAACCGCTGCTGGCGTCGCGTCCGCACACGCTTGGCCTCCGGCAGCGCGAGCCAGGCCTCGAGGGCGCGGATCAGACCAGAGAGGACCCAGACGACGACGAGGTAGATAACCGCGAGCGTGAAGTAGACCTCAGTGGCGCGGAAGCTCACGCTCTCGAGGCTGTACGCCTGGTACGTGAGCTCGGGGAGGCTGATTGCAGGTCCGATCAAGGCGCTGTTCTTGAGTACGGAGACGTACGTGTTGATCGAAGAAGGGAGGGCGATCCGTCCGCCGATCGGCAGGGTCACGTTCAAGAACGTCTTGACGCGGCCGAACCCCAGCGCGAGCCCGGCTTCGCGATAGCGGTAGGGCACCGCCTCGAAGCCGGCCCGGAAATTTTCCGTGTTGAAGGCGCCGCCCCAGATGGCGAGGGTGAGCCAGCCAGCCGTAAACGCCGTCAGCCTGATGTTGAACGGCGGCTCGCTGAGACCGAAGTAGACGAAGAAGACCTGAACGAGAATCGGGGTGTTCCGGATCACCTCGACATAGACCGCGGCGAGCTGACTCAAGACGGGAATGCGGTGCGCGCGGGCGGCCCCCAGCACAACGCCGACGCCAAACGCGCCGGCGATCCCGATCAGCGACACCTGCAGGGTCTTCCAGAGACCGTCGAGAAAAACGCTGCGGTTTTCCCAGATGAAGGACCACTCGAAGCTTGCGACGAGGCTCATGCGCGACTGACGGAGTGGCCGCATGAGACGCGGCCACTCCGTCTATTGGTCGTTACGGGCAGATCGTCTCGGGATCGGCGCCCGTCGGATATTTGAGGGTGTTCGTCGGGCGCGGCACGTTGTTCTTGAAGATCGTGTAGAACCGCCGCGGAATCGTGTGGCGCATGATCAACCAGAACTGATCCCGCTTCTTCATGAGCTTGACGCGGGAGTTCACCCACGACCGCATGTCGGTCTCGCCTTTGCGAATCCCGATTCCCCAGGGGATGTCCAGGAACCGGCTGCCGAGTAGCTTGGTATTCGGGTCGTTTGCAGCGACGCCCACGAGGAAGGCGTCGTCGAACATGAATCCGGCAGCCCGCTTGTCCTGCACCGCAAGCAGCGCAGAGCTCGTCGTGTCGGTCAGGATCACATTCGTGTTCTTGTAACAGTTGTGCAGCCAGCGGTCGTAGATCGAGCCACGGGTCGTCGAGATCGTCTTCCCCGACAGGTCGCTCAGCTTCTTGATGCTCGAGTTATTCGGGATGAGCAACCGCCCCGTCGCCCCGTAATACGGGACCGAGAAGTCGATCACCTGGGCGCGGGCCTTGGTGAACGTCAGCGTCGAGATGATGATGTCGACCCGTTTCGACATCAGCGTCGGGATGCGGCTTGGCGTCGTTACGCAGACGAAGCTGACACGGTTTCCGTGGCCGAAGGCGAGCCGAGCGAAGGCCCTAGCGACCTCGACGTCATAACCGGCGTTCTTTCCACTCGCGGTGATGTAGCCGAACGGCGGGAAATCGCACTTGACGCCGATCACCCACCTGCCGCGGCTCTTCACCGTGTCGGGCAGGGGTGGCAACGCGTGAGCGGAGCTTTCTGCCTTCGAACCGCCACTGCCTGCCGGCGCGGCCAGCGTCCATGCTGCACTCGCCGCGGCGATCAGGGTGGCGACCCCAACCGCGGTTAGCAGCTTCTTCATTGACTGCCTCCTTGTTCGTCGCTTTCGACTTCCTCAACGGTGAGCTCTTCGAGCGACTCGGCAAGCTGGAGCGAGCGGCGCAGGAAGCGCCGGGTTCGCTCCTCCTTGGGCTGGTCGAGCACGTCGGCCGGCTTGCCCTGCTCGACGATCCGGCCCTCGTCGATGAACATGAGGTGGTCGCCCACATCGCGGGCGAACTGCATCTCGTGCGTGACGACGATCATCGTCATCCCGCTGCGGGCCAGGTCGCGCATCACGATCAGCACCTCGCCGACGAGCTCGGGATCGAGCGCTGAGGTGACCTCGTCGAAGAGCATCACGTGCGGCTCCATCATCAGCGCACGCGCGATCGCAACTCGCTGCTGCTGGCCACCCGAAAGCTGGTGTGGGTACTCGCGCGCCTTCTCCTCGACCCCGACGCGCTGGAGCAGCTCGAGCGCCCGCGGTTCCGCTTTGGCGCGCGGAATCTTGCGGAGGCGACGCGCCGCGAGCGTCAGGTTGTCGATCACCTTCAGGTGCGGGAAGAGGTTGAACTGCTGGAAGACGATCCCGATCTGCTGGCGGATCTGGGCGACCTTGACGCCCCTCGCGGTGATCTCCCGGCCCTCGAAGAAGATCCGGCCACTGTCGATCGGCTCGAGCAGGTTGATGCAGCGAAGCAGCGTGCTCTTACCGCTCCCGCTGGGCCCGATGACGACGAGCACCTGCCCGCTGTCGACGGTGAGGTCGACGGCGTCGAGGACGACGTTGTCGCCGAAGCTCTTGCGGATCGCGTCGGCGCGAACGACCGGTGTGGCCGCCGCAGTCGGTACGGGCGCGTCGGTTGTGACCGTCGAGCTGGCCTGCCTGCTCAAACCCACTCCCCTCGGTTTCGTACAGCGATAAAACGAGACCGCGCCGGAGAAGTCAAGAGAGCGACTGAACCGTCCAAACAGCCGTGCCCCGGTGCCTGGCACGGGGACACGCCCCGAGTAGCGGGGGCGACGGTCGCAAACGGGCGTGGCCTGGTGCCAGGCACGGGGACACGTCCGAAGCGCCAAAACGCCTGCACAGACGGCGAACTGCCGCGAAGCTGCGGACATGCCCCTTCGCCGATCTGGTGCCAGGCACTGGGACACGCCCGGTTAGCACGGGGTCAGTCCGCGATCAACGGCAGGCCGGTCGCGACCACCCGCCGGCCGCCCGCGTCGTAGACGACGTCGACGCTGTCGTTCTGGCGGTACGTCCCGGCCACGCCGAGGAAGAGGGAGAGCCAGCGCCAAAAGCCGAGCCGCCCCTCCTGCGCGAGCCGCGCCTCGAAGACGAGCTCGTTCCCCAAGCGCCGAAAATCACGACCCTCCCGCTGCGGGACGCCGTTGAGAAAGACCTGAAAGTGCGACCCGACACCAGCCGGGAGTTGCACGCGCGTTCGTTCGCTCACCCTCCATAGAATGCCGTCGCTGTGCGGGATGCACTCGTGGGAGGTAGCTAGTGCGGCACGTCGGCGTGTCCCGACGCACGTTTCCGACGGCGAAACTAGACGCGTAGCGTTGAGGAGGAGAGCCTTAGCCCTCGTCTTCTTCGCCCTGCTCGGGCTCGTCCTCGCACATGTCGCGCTCGCCGGCGACCCGGCCGGCCTTTCGCCTCGAGGCCCGGAATCGCCGCAGGCGGCCAAGATCGAGGACATCTACTGGATGCTGATCGCGATCACCGGCGCGATCTTCGTCCTTGTCGAAGGCGCGCTAATCCTCTTCATCGTCCGCTTTCGCAACCGCGGCCGTTCCCGCACGCTGCAGGGACCTGAGATCCACGGCGCAACGCGGCTCGAGCTGATCTGGACAGCGATCCCGGTCGTGATCCTGGCGGCGATCGTCGCCTTCGTGCTCGTGAAGCTGCCCGGGATCAACAGCGCCGACTCGGCCAGGGCCGCCGGCCCGCCACTGATCGTCAAGGTCGAAGGCCGCCAGTTCTACTGGAACTTCGTCTACCCGAACGGGGTCATCCAGGTCGAGCGGATGCGGGTTCCGGCGCACCGCGACATCAAGCTCGTGATCAACTCGGAGGACGTCGATCACAGCTGGTGGATCCCTGCGCTGCAGGGCAAGTTCGACGCGATCCCCGGCAAGACGAACCACCTCTGGTTCCGCGCCGACCGGACAGGGACGTTCGAGGGCCAGTGCGGCGAGTTCTGCGGCTACGAGCACCCGCACATGGTCGCCGCGGTTCAAGCCGTCTCGAGCAGCGATTTCCAGTCCTGGTACGACAGCGAGGCCCAAGCGCAGGCAAACGGCACCTCCGACCTCGGGAAGATGACGTTCGACGGCTCCTGCGCGACTTGCCACGGCTTTCACGCGCAAGGAGCCTTCGGCCCCGACCTGCGTGGTAATCCGATCCTGCAGCAACCGGCCGCGATCAAGACCCTGCTCCTGAACGGCCGCAACAAGATGCCCGCCGTGGGCAAAGGCTGGAACAGTCGCCAGATGAACGCTCTACTTGCCTACGTCAAGCGTTTCGCCGGGAGTAGCTAGTGCCCCTTCCAGCAATACATGCCGGCTTCTGGCCCGCGATCACGCGGCGCCAGAGTCCGCCCTCGCTCTTGCCAAGGCTGCCAGCCTTGGCCGCGAGCGAGTGCGGCCTCTGGCTTGGTGTTCGCGACCCAGAAGGGCGGCGGCATCACTGGAAGGAACACTATGGCGGTTAACGTCGCGCCCGATCCCGCCGCGGCGATCGTCTCCCGCGGCCGCTACTCCAGCTGGCTCACGACGGTCGACCACAAGCGGATTGGGATCATGTACATCCTCACGAGCCTGGTCTTCTTCGTGGCCGGCGGGATCATCGCGCTGCTGATGCGCTCGCAGCTCGCGCGGCCCAACGAGCACGTCTTCACGCGCGACACCTACGACCAGATGTTCACGATGCACGGGACGACGATGATCTTCCTCGTCGTCGTGCCGGTGTTCGCGGGCCTCGCGAACTACCTCGTGCCGCTGATGATCGGCGCGCGCGACATGGCCTTCCCGCGGCTCAACGCGGCGTCGTACTGGTTCTACCTGCTCGGCGGGATCGTCCTCTACGCGAGCTGGTTCTCGGGCGGAGGCGCGGCGCGCGCAGGGTGGTATTCGTACCCGCCGCTCTCGGAGCACGCCTTCGAGCCGGGCAAGGGCCAGGACCTCTGGATCCTGGCGATCCACCTGACCTCGATCTCGTCGATCCTCGGCGCGATCAACTTCATCGTCACGATCCACAACCTGCGCGCGCCCGGAATGGGCTGGATGCGGCTGCCGCTCTTCGTCTGGTCGATCTACGTCTACGCGATCCTGATCCTGATCGCCCTGACCGAGCTCGCCGGTGCGTTGACGCTCCTGCTCCTCGACCGCAAGGCCGGAACGCACTTCTTCTTACCGAGCAAGGGCGGCAGCGCCGTGCTCTACCAGCACATGTTCTGGTTCTTCGGGCACCCCGAGGTGTACATCATGGTGCTGCCGGCGTTCGGGATCCTCTCGGAGGTGATTCCCGTCTTCTCGCGCAAGCCGATCTTCGGCTACAAGGCGATCGCCTTCTCGACGGTCGCGATCGGTTTCTACTCGATGCTCGTCTGGGCGCACCACATGTTCTCGGTCGGGCTGCCGACGGCGCTCAACATCTTCTTCATGCTCTCGTCGATGACGATCGCGGTGCCGACGGGGATCAAGATCTTCAACTGGATCGCGACCACCTGGCGGGGCAACGTGATCCTCGACACGGCGATGCTGTTCGCGCTCGGCGCCGTCGGTGTCTTCACGATCGGCGGCCTCTCGGGGATCTTCCTCGCCGCCTTCCCGTTCGACTGGCAGGTCACGGACACATACTTCGTCGTCGCGCACATGCACTACGTGCTCTTTGGCGGCTCTGCGTTCGCCCTTTTCGCGGCCTTCTACTACTGGTGGCCGAAGATGTTCGGGCGGTTCCTCGACGAGCGGCTGGGGAAGATCAACTTCTGGCTCTACTTCGTCGGGATCAATCTGACCTTCTTCCCCCAGCACTTCCTCGGCCTACTCGGGATGCCCCGTCGCGTCTGGACGTACAACCATCACGGCTGGTGGGCCGCCTGGAACCTTGTCTCGACGATCGGCGCCTTCGTGATGGCCTTTGGCACGCTCGCCTTCCTGATCAACGTCGCCATTACAAGATCGCGCGGCCGTCGCGCGGGCCATGACCCGTGGGTCGCGGACACGCTCGAGTGGTACACGAGCTCGCCGCCGCCGCCGTACAACTTCGACAAGGTCCCCTACGTGACGAGCGCGCGTCCTCTCCGGGACCTGCGGCGCCGTTTGCAGGAGGATGCGGTCCGTGCCTGACGTGAGACCGGGCCCCTGGCTGAAGCTGATCTCGATCCTCGCCTCGGCGGGGGCCGCGCTCGCGGTCGTCTCCGGCGCGTTGTCCCTGCACACGGCGCACCGGGCGCTGGCCGCGCTCGCGGTGCCGCCGCTTGCGGCACTGGTCGTGGCCGCCTGGGTTGCCCACCGGCGGCTGCTTGGGGCTTCCGTCGCCGCGCTCGGTCTCTTCGTCGCCGCCGCGCTCGTGATTGGGCGACCGCTGCACATCGCGTTCGCCGCACTGGCCCTGGCGGCGGCGCTCATCGCGACGGCCGCGACGCTACGCGGCGAGCCCGTCCCCGCGGCTCCCTTCCGCGACTACGTCACGCTGACCAAGCCACGGATCATGAGCCTGCTGCTGCTCACCGGGGCCTGCGGGATGATCGTCGGCGCGGGCGGCTTCCCCTCCGCGTGGCTGTTCGCCGTCACGATGGCGGGCCTGGCGCTCGCCTGCGGCGGCGCGAGCGCGCTCAACCACGTGCTCGACCGGGACATCGACCGGCACATGCGGCGTACGGACCGCCGTCCCGTCGCGGCCGACCGCGTCGCCCCGACCCGGGCGCTCGAGTTCGGGCTTGCGCTCTCGGCGCTCTCGTTCGTGCTGCTCGCCAGCCTCGTCAACGTGCTCACGGCGCTGCTCGCCCTGGCCGGCAACCTCTTCTACGTCTTCGTCTATACCCGGTGGCTGAAGCGCTCGACGCCGCAGAACATCGTCATCGGCGGCGCGGCCGGCGCGATCCCGCCGCTGGTCGGCTGGGCGGCGGCGACCGGGAACGTCACCGTCCCGGCGCTGCTGCTGTTCGCGATCGTCTTCTTCTGGACGCCGCCTCACTTCTGGGCGCTCGCGCTGCTGATCCGCCGCGACTACGAAGCGGCAGGCGTGCCA